>Ga0207733_100195_pt1 | contig 56058 bp, 56 predicted proteins | sample A23P3SouthBayCA_FD_187735 | JGI IMG/M metagenome (GOLD analysis project Ga0207733, IMG submission 187735) | Aerobic enrichment media microbial communities from Eden Landing Ponds, California, USA - A23 P3 (SPAdes) | ecosystem: Environmental > Aquatic > Marine > Unclassified | place: Emeryville...
GTTGGAGGCGACCTGGTTGGTGACGACGACGGCGGTGTTGTGGAGGTCGCCGACGCGCATCAGGTCGTGGAGGTGTTTGTTGAGCTTCTGCTGGCGCTCTGCGAGTTCGCCGCGGCCGACGTACTCCGCGCGGAAGTGCGCGGTCAGCGAGTCGACACAGAGCAGGCGGATGGGGAACTCCTCGTCCTGGCTCTCGCTGGCGAGTTCCTGGGCCTGCTCGGCCAGGAGGATCTGGTGGTTGGAGTTGAACGCCTTCGCGACGTGGATGTTGTCGAGCATCGCCTCGACGAGGTCGTCGAGCAGCTGTTCGTCGTCGGCGTCGGCGTCCTCGGGTTCCTCGACGACGCCGTGGAGGACCATCGTGTCCTCGAGGACCTCGTCGGAGAGGCCCTTGACCATCTGGTCGATCCGCTCGGGGCGGAACGTGTCTTCGCTGTCGATGAACATCGCCGATCCCTCCAGCCCGCCGTGCTCGCTGGGGAGCTGGACGGTGACCGAGATCTGGTGAGTGACCTGGGACTTGCCGGCGCCGAACTCGCCGTACACCTCGGTGATCGACTGGGTCTCGATGCCGCCGCCGAGCAGGTCGTCGACCTCGTCGACGCTCCAGGTGAGCTTGCCGATCTGTTCCCGGCGCTCCAGCACCGTCGCACCGGTCTCGAACCCGCCGATGTCCGCGGCGTCACGCGCGGCGTTGATGATGTCCGCCGCGCTGGACTCGCCGATGTCCGCCGTGTTCGACAGCTCGCCCGGTGACGCGACCGCGATGCCCTGATAGCCGTCGAACCCGTTCTCCCGGAGCTTCTCCGCCGTCGCCGGGCCCACGCCCGGCAGTTCTTCGAGGTCTTCTGTCGCCATGGACATCGCTTGCGCCGCCCGTCATATAAACCCTCGTTAACACCGTAGTGAAAGTGAAACCGGGAGCACGCGGCGGGACACGATCGGATCGGTCCGAACGTTGATACGAGAGAGAGAAAGCATCGGCGGAACGGCGTCGGGGCGGGTCGGTGGCGTCGCCCCGTCGCGCTCAGCCGCGGGCGCCGAGGTAGACGACGCCGAAGACGCCGAGGAAGTAGACGGCGGTGAGCCACGACTCGGGAACCGAGAGGACGCGGTGTCCCTGGTGGCCGACGACGACCAGCGCGAGCGCGGCGACGGCGAGGACGGGGTGGGCCAGCAGGCCGGCGACGAACGCCCGCAGGTTCCAGACGAGGGTCTCGGCCGCCCGTCTGAGCTTCTCGCCGACCGGTCGGTTGCCGTCGGGGTTGTCGACCGGGGTGAACGCCGCGAGCGCGTCGCGGTCGACGGTCGTGACCGTCCCGGTGTTGACGCGGTAGCCGTCGGCGTCCCCGACTCGCAGGAGCGCGACCGTCTCCGCGTCGACGCCGACGACGCGGTAGACGCCCGGCTCGACGGGCGACTCCGTGTTACCCCCGTCTCTCGGTCGCAGGTGGTCGTAGACGGCGACGCGGGACGGGCTCATTCCCAGGGGTGGTCACCGGGGCGGTCGGGCCAGAGCGGATACCAGTACTCCTTGTCCGGCTCGACGGTCAGCTCCCCGTCGAGGACGCTCTGGAGTTTGATCTCCGTCTGGTTGTGCCGGTCGTGGTCGCCCTCCGGTGCGAAGGGGTAGTACTTGCCCCGGCGGAAGGAGTAGATCCAGTAGGCCAGTCGATCGTCCTTCTCGAAGGCGAAGAGTGCGGCGAGCAGCCGCGAGCCGTAACCCCGTTCGATGAACTCGTCGGCGGCGAAGTGGACGCTCGTCACCAGGTCCTCGGGGTCGTCGTCCTCCAGCACCACCCACTCGTAGCCGTGGTCGTCGGTGGTGAAACGCGCGTTCGTCCCGGTCTCGACCTCGCCGGCTTCGAGGATGGCCTCGACGTTCTCGACGGCGTCCTCGAAGTCGGTGCTGTCGACCTCGGCGAAACACAGCGCGGCCGCATCCGCGGGGACGAACCCCAGATCGGCCTCCATCGTCATGTAGGCCGTGCTCATCCCGAACAGGTCCTCGGGGTCGGCGTCCCTGGTCGCGTCGGCCTCCGCTTTCATCCCCAGCGCGGACTTCAGGCCGTCCAGCAGTCCCATACCCGTGTGTTCGGCCGAGCGCGTAAAAGTCGCTTCCCTCGGGCGTGTGCCGGGCGGGCGCGTTCGCTCATCCTCGGCTCGATCGCGACGATCGGTGTTCAGTGGTCCCAGGGCGCGCCCTCGAAGTCGATCTCCCGGTGGCCGCGGTCCAGGTCGGCGATCCGGTCCAGGTCCTCGTCGTCGAGATCAACGTCGTAGGCGCCCCAGTTATCGCGGATGTGCTCGGCGCTGGTGGCCTTGGGGATGGCGGCCACGCCCTCCAGCGAGAGGAACCACGCCAGCGTGATCTGCGGGACGCTCGCGTCGTGTTTCTCGGCGATGTCCTGCAGCACGGGGTCGTCCAGTACCTCGGTCCGCGCGAGCGGCGAGTAGGCGACGACGTGGTGGCCGTGTTCGGCGGCGTACTCGCGGATTTCCGCCTGCTGGAGGTACGGGTGCATCTCGACCTGGTTCGCGGCGATCGGCGCGTCCAGCACCTCGCGGGCCTCGTCGAGATGCTCGGGTTCGAAGTTCGAGACGCCGACGTGGCGGATCGTCCCGTCGTCGTACAGCTGCTGGAACGCCGACAGGGTCCCCTCGGGGTCGTAGGCCTCGGTCGGCCAGTGGACGTACAGGAGATCGATGTAGTCGACGCCCAGTCGCTCCAGGCTCTCCTCGGCCGTCGCCAGCACGTCGTCGTGGGCGAGGTTGGCCGTGTCGACCTTCGTCGCGAGGAAGACCTCCTCGCGGGGCACGTCGGCCGCGGCGATCCCGCGGCCGACCGCGTCCTCGTTCCCGTAGGCCTGTGCGGTGTCGATACTTCGATAGCCGAGTTCCAGCGCGGTCCGCACGCTCTCGGCGCACCGCTCGGGGTCGGTGTTCTGCCAGGTACCGAGTCCGAGTCGATGGAGGTCCAGTTCGCTCATGCTGTTCCCGTGTTGGCTCGCGCGCACCTAACGGCTTGGAAAGCGGTCGTGCTCTCCCCCTACGCCGACCGCTCTAACTCGGCCGCCAGCTCCCGCAGCTTCCGGATGCGCTCGTGTGTCGGCGGATGCGTGCCGGGCAGTCCGAGCGAGGGCGACGGCACGATACAGAAGGCGTTGAACCCGGCCATCGAGCGCATGTCCTCGTCGGGCGGCTTCGAGAGCCCGTGCAACTCGGCCAGCGCCTCGGCGAGCGCGACCGGTTTGCCCGTGATCGCCACGGCACCCCGGTCGGCGGCGTACTCGCGATACCGCGAGAGGACGAGCGTCCCCGGCAGGCTCACCAGCAGTAGCGGAAGGCTCAGCAACGCCAGGAACGCCGCGGCGCCGAAGTAGCCCAGCACGATAGCCCACCCGCTCATCCCCTCCAGCGCCGTCGAGAGCATCGCCAGCGCGACCGTCGCGGGAAAGCCCGCCACCGTCAGCACCGACGAGTCACCGTTCTTGACGTGCGCGAGTTCGTGGGCGATCACGGCCTCCAGTTGCTCGTCGTCGAGTTCCTTCAGCAGTCCCAGCGTCACGCAGACGACGGTGCGATTCCCGGTCCCGGCGGACATCGCGTTCGGCTCGTCGCTGGGGATCACGGCGACGGGCGGGCGCGGCAGGTCGGCCTGCCGCGCGAGTCGCTCGACGGTGTCGAACAGTTCGGGGTGGTCCGCCCGTTCGATGGCGACGGCCCGCGTCGCGAGGTAGGCCAGCCGGTCGGCCTCCAGCACGAGGCCGCCGAGCACGGCGAGGAGGACGCCGCAGACGACGAGCGCACCGGCGGGCGGGAGGAGCCAGACCACCGGGCCCAGGAGGGCGGCGTAGCCGAGGAGGGCGAGCGCGAGGGCGAGGACCATCCGGCGGGTCAGGCGGCTATCGGTCTGCCATTCCATGCCGAAAAGCAACTTTGGCTGACTAATGAGGGTTCTGTCGAACGGCGCTCAGGCGGACTCCATCTCGCCGGCCAGCTCCTGGAGGCGCTCGACGCGGCGTTCGGTCGTCGGGTGGGTACGGAAGAGGTTCGCGATGACGCCCTTGCCGATGGGGACGATGAAGAAGGCGTTCATCTCCGACTGCTCGCGCAGGTCCTCGTCGGGCACGCGGTCCATGCGGTTGTCGATGGTCATCAGCGCGGAGGCCAGCGCGGCGGGCTTGCCGGTGATCGCGGCGCCGCCGCGGTCGGCCGCGTACTCGCGGTACCGGGAGAGCGCGCGGATGAGCAGGAACGAGACGATCCAGACGACCAGCGAGGCGACGACGGCGACGATGATACCGCCGCCCCCGCCCTGACGGTCGCGGCCGCCGCCGCCGAACAGGAACCCCCACCGGAGGATGAACATCGCGATGGTCGCGAGGAACGACGCGATGGTCATCACCGCCACGTCGCGGTTCTTGACGTGGGCGAGTTCGTGGGCCATCACGCCCTCCAGTTCGTCCTGGTCGAGGGTCTGCAGGAGACCGGTCGTCACCGCCACGGTGGCCGACTTCTGCGAGCGCCCCGTCGCGAACGCGTTGGGCGTCCGCGTGTCCGCGACCGCGACGGTCGGTTTCGGCAGGTCCGCCTGCTGGGAGAGCCGGCCGACCATCCGGTGTAGTTCGGGATACTCCTCCTCGGAGACCTCCCGGGCGCCCATGCTGCGCAGCGCCAGCTTGTCGCTGAAGAAGAACTGTGCGATCAGGAAGACGCTCATGAAGCCGACGATGAGCACGAACGACTGGTTCGTCCACAGCAACACCCCGAGGAAGGCGATGTACAGGGCGGCCAGGAGGAACATGGTGAAGAACATGCGCCCGCGGAGGCCCCAGTCCGTTTTCCACTCCATACGCGAAATAGAGGGCGGACGCCATATCAATCACTCGTGTCACCCCGACACCGCGGTTCGTCGGCCGCGATCTGACGTGCTCTCCTCGATAGGGTCGGGACAGGTAGTGTAGTTAGCGGTGCGGTGGGCGTGTGCTGTCGAGCGTGCCCGCCTCCTGGCGGGCCGCTCGAAATAGCCGCGCGAGGGATGAGCGAGTGAGCGCAGCGAACGAGCGAATCGGCTGGGGAGGGGCGTGGCCGTTCACAGTGCCGTGCGGCCGCGGTGCTGTCCCTGGTGGATCGAAAGGGCGAGGCGCGCGTTGCGCGACCGAAGGGAGCGCAACGGACGGCCGAACGGCGAACTGAGTGAGGCGTGAGGCGCGCTCGCGGGTCGAGGGCTTTCATCGCGTCCCGTCGTCTGCAGTCGCTGCCCTCCATGGTTCCTCCACGAAAGGTCGGCTCGAAGCCACCGCTCAACTCACACACCGGATCGAACGCCGAGCGAGCGCGGAAGTGGTGTGCTTTTCACCACGGCCCGACCACTGAGAGGTAATGAGTACGACGCTCCGGCTGGGGACTCGCGGGTCCGCGCTCGCGTTGCGGCAGGCCGCCACCATCAAGGAACGGCTAGAGAACCGTCGCTTCGACGTGGAACTCGTCGAGGTCGAGACCACGGGCGACCAGATCACCGACGAAGCGATCCACGAACTCGGGAAAACGGGCGCGTTCGTCCGCGCGCTCGACGAGGAAGTCCTCGACGGCGACTGCGACGCCGCCGTCCACTCGATGAAGGACATGCCCACCGAGATGCCCGAGGACATGATCGTCGCGGGCGTCCCCGAGCGGGCCGCACCGCGGGACGTGCTGGTCACCCGCGACGGGGCGAGCCTCGACGGACTGCCCGAGGGCGCGACGGTCGGCACGTCCAGCCTCCGCCGCGGTGCGCAGTTGCTCGCCGAGCGCGAGGACCTGGACGTCCAGCCGCTGCGGGGCAACGTCGACACGCGCATCCAGAAGCTGCTCGCGCCGCCGCTGCTGGCCGAGCACGAGCGCCGCGTCGTCGCCGAGGCCGACGAGGAGGTCGAGGATCTCGCGGAGTACAAACACCTCGACGACGACGAGGACGACGACGAAGACGACGAAGACGACGATTCGGAGTACGACCGCACCGTCGAAGAGTGGTTCGAGGACCTGACCGAACTCCAGCGGCGGGCGCTCGAACGCGACCCCGACACCGAGTACGACGCCATCGTCCTCGCGGAGGCGGGGCTGGAGCGGGCGGGGCTGTTGCACCACGTCGAACACCGGCAACTGCGCCCGGACCGGTTCGTCCCCGCGCCGAGCCAGGGGACGCTCGCGGTGACCGCCCGCGACGGCGAACTCGCCGAGGACCTCCGGAGCGTGCTGGACCACCAGCCGACCCGCGTCGAGGCGACCGTCGAGCGGACAGTGTTGAAGGAACTGGGCGGCGGCTGCGTGGCGCCCGTGGGCATCTACGCCGTCCTCCAGGGGTCGGTCGTCCGCACCGCCGTTCGGGTGCTCGACCGAGAGGGCGAGGAAGAAGTCCGCGAGACGCGCGAACTGCCCGTCCAGCGGCACGCGCAGGCCGCCCGCGAGTTCGCCGCGGATCTCGCCGACGCCGGCGCGGCCGACCTGATCGAGGCCGCGCGCCGAACCGCCGGCGAGGAGAGCGGCGCCGCCAGCGCCTCGCCGGACACGCCCGACGACGGCGGCGACAGCGACGGCGACGGTGACGACGCGGGTGGCCAGGAATGACCGGTACCGTCTACCTCGTCGGCTCCGGGCCGGGCGACCCCGACCTGTTGACCGTCAAGGCGCGGCGCCTGCTGGCGGAGGCCGACGTGGTGCTGCACGACAAGCTGCCCGGGCCCGAAATTCTGGGGCTGATCCCCGAGGAGAAACGCGAGGACGTGGGCAAGCGCGCCGGCGGCGATCGGACGCCCCAGTCGGTCACCAACGAGCGGCTGGTCGAACTCGCCGAGGACGGGAAGACCGTCGTCCGGTTGAAGGGCGGCGACCCGTTCGTCTTCGGCCGCGGCGGCGAGGAGGCCGCGTATCTGGCCGACCACGGGGTCCCCTTCGAAGTCGTCCCGGGCGTCACCTCGGCCATCGCCGGCCCCGCGGTCGCCGGCATCCCGGTCACCCACCGCGACCACGCCTCCTCCGTCTCCTTCGTCACCGGCCACGAGGACCCGACCAAGGACGAATCGGCGGTCGACTGGGACGCGCTGGCGGCCACCGGGGGAACGATCGTCGTCCTGATGGGGGTCGGCAAGCTCCCCGACTACACCGCCGCGCTTCGCGAGGCCGGGATGGACCCCGAGACGCCCGTCGCGCTCGTCGAACGCGCGACCTGGCCGGACCAGCGGGTCGCGACCGGCACGCTCGACACCATCGTCGACGCTCGCGACGAGGCCGGCATCTCGCCGCCGGCGATCACCGTCGTCGGCGACGTGGCCGGCGAGCGCGAGACGCTGACCGCGTTCCTCCGCGGGTACGGCAGCGACGCCCCCGACGAGAGAAGCGGCGAGAGACCGGCGGACGACGGGGGCGAGAGCGAGGTGACCGACGGATGAGCGCCGCTGACCGCCCGCGGGTCGCCGTCTTCCGTCCGCCGGACGAGCGGCTCGACGCCGCGGTGGAACTGCTCGAATCGCTGGGCGCCGAGGCCGTCCCCGACCCGATGCTGACGGTCGACCCGACCGGCACCCACCCCCGCACCGACGCCGACTTCGTCGTGTTCACCAGCAAGACCGGCGTCGAACTGGTGGCGGGCGAGCGCGCGGACGGCGGGGGACCAACGGAACGATGGGAGCCCGGCGACGCGACGGTCTGTGCCATCGGGGAGTCGACCGCCGACGCCCTGCGAGCGCACGACTATCGGGTCGACCGGGTCCCGACGGAGTTCTCCTCGTCCGGCCTGGTCGAGGAACTCGGAGACGACGTGGCCGGCGCCCGCGTGGAAGTGGCCCGGTCGGACCACGGCTCGGCGGTCCTGCTGACCGGCCTCGAAGCCGCCGGCGCGTACGTCCACGAGACGGTCCTCTACCGGCTGGAGCGGCCCGCCGACGCCGGCGACTCGGCCGAGCTGGCCGCGGAGGGGCGGCTGGACGGCGCCGTGTTCACCTCCTCGCTGACGGTCCGGCACTTCCTCGCGGCGGCCGACGAACGGGGCGTCGGCGAGGCGGCGCTCGACGGACTCGACGGGGCCGTCGTCGGCGTTATCGGCGATCCGACGGCCGAGACGGCGACTGACGCCGGAATCGAGGTCGACGTGGTCCCCGACATCGCGGAGTTCGAGGCGCTGGCGGAGGCGGTCGTGGCGGCCGTCGACGACCGGGAGTGACGATACCACCCGGTCGTATATAGCGGTGGTTGCACGTCAATAGTAACTACTATCACACTGTGGAGAACGTACGTCTCGGTATCGTAACGGGTCGGAAATATAAACCAGAATGTACGTCGTCTTCGGCGGTCCACCCGTATGACGCGAACACGACGGCGGTTTCTCACAGGTACGGGTGCGGTAGCGGCGACCGGACTGGCCGGCTGTTCCAGCGCGCTCGGCGGCGGCGGGACGAGCACGCCGAGCGGCGAGCGCTACGAGGTCGGCCACGGCGACTACCAGACGACCGTGAACGCCTCGTCGCTCCCGGAGAAGCTCTACGTCTACGCGGTGCAGTCGGGCTGGTCGAACTGGCCCGCGATCATGTCCGCCTTCGAGGAGGAGTACGGCGTCCCGCTCAACGACGACGACCGCTCGTCGGGCGAGGCGCTCAAGCACATGCGCTCGCGGGCCCAGAACCCCGACCACTCGGCGTACAACGGCGGCTACACCTACGGCATCATCGCCAAGAACGAGGGCTTTCTCACCGGCTACAAGCCCGAAAACTGGGACAAGGTACCGGGCAAGCTCAAGACCGACGACGGTCAGATGACCGCCACGCGGCGGATGACCACCGCGGTCACCTACCGCAAGGACATCTACGAGGAGCGCGGTCTCGACGCGCCCGAGACGTGGGAGGACCTGCTCCACCCCGACATCATGCAGGATCTGGCGCTCCAGACCCCGACGGCCGCGGTCGGGCTGGCGACCGCGCTGTCGGTCAACAACGCCCGCGGCGGGTCGCTCGACGATGTCCAGCCCGTGATCGACTACTACGAGCAGATCCAGGAGGGCGGTGCCGAGTTCACCGACAACTTCCTCGCGCAGTTCACCAAAGGCGAGTACGCCACGTTCGTCCGCTACGACTACTCCGGCCTGAACCTCAAGTACAACAACGAGGACGTCGCCGAGGACAAGGTCGACGTGGCGCTGCTGAAGGGGACCGACGGCAACGCGGGGGCGTTCAACCAGCCCTACGGCTTCGGGATGATGGACGGCGCCCCGAACCCCGAGGCGTGCAAGCTGTTCATGGACTACGTGCTCTCGAAGGAGGGCCAGCGGAAGTTCCTCGACGCCTACGTGCGGCCGATCCGCGCGCCCGAACTGGAGATGCCCGACGAGTTCCCCGACCAGTCGACCTACGACGAGACGGAGTTCCAGGTCGACTACGGGACGATGGTCGAGAAGCAGGAGGACATCATCGACGAGATCGAGCGCTCCGCAGGCCTGTAGGATGGCGACCGACGAACCGACCGACAGGGTGCCCGACCGACTCGCCCCGGTCGCCGACGCGGCGGCGAGCGCCGCCCACGCCGGTGCCGCCAGGCTCCCCGACCGGGTCGAGCGGCTCCTCGTTCCGCGGACCGAGCGCGACCGCGAGCGTCGCCGCATCGCCGCGCTGTGCGCGCCGTTCCTCGCGCTCGCGGCCGTCGCCGGGCTGTACCCGATCACCGAGATGGTCCGGATCAGCGTCTCCGAGGCGAGATACGTCTCGGAGGGGTTCTCGCTGACCGCATACCGCGAACTGGTCGCGAACCCGCACCTCCGCGCGTCGGCCGTCAACACGCTGTGGTTCGCGCTCGCGACCACCGTCGTCAGCCTCGGCGTCGCGACCGCGACCGCACACGCCCTGGAGAAGTACGACCTGCCGTTCCGGGGCGCGCTCCTGACGCTCCTCTCGTTCCCGATCAGCCTCCCCGGGATCGTCGCCGCGTTCATGATCATCGTCCTGCTCGGCAACAGCGGGCTGGTGACGAACCTCCTCGCGTGGTTCTCCGGTCGGAGCGCGATCGATCTGGCCGTCGCCACGAGCGTCGGCGGCCTGTTCGTCGCGTACTGCTACTCGATGGTTCCCCGGGCGCTGTTGCTCCTCCGGGGGAGCTACGCCGAGGTGAACGAACGCACGGAGGAGGCCGCCCGGTCGCTGGGCGCCTCCCCCGCGCGGACGTTCTATCACGTCACGCTGCCGCAGATCAAACCCGGGCTCATCGGCGCCTTCATCCTCACCGTCCGGACGGCGCTGGCCATCTTCGGCACCGTCCTGATCCTCCAGGCGCTGCGGGTGTGGACCTACGAGATCGACTACGCGCTGTCGAACGGCTTCCAGATCCAGCTGGCGGCCGCGATGGCCACCGTCTGGTTCGTCTTCGTCCTCGGGTTCACGGCGCTGGGCCTGCGCTACACCAGCGCGGAGGTGGGCCTGTGAGCGACCGCGACGCCGACACCGTCGACGGCGACGACATCGCCCGCGGCGGCGAGGATACGTCCGACGCGGCGACCGACCCGCGCCGCCCGGACGGCGGCACCGTCGCCGCCGGGCAGATCTCGGAGCGGTCCTGGCGCCGGTCCCCCTCGGCGGTGCTGGGTCGGCCGCTCGTGACGGCGGTGTTCCTGTTCACGTTCGCCTTCCTCGTCTTCCCGGTGGTCGTGACCTTCGTCGCCTCGTTCGCCGCCGAGTGGACCGGCGCGCTCCCTTCCGGGTTCGTGACGTTCACCCACTGGGAGCAGGTGCTCGGCCTGCGCACCACGGAAGACGCCGCCGACTACTCGCTGCGGTTGGGCGCCGTCCTGCGGACGCTGACGGAGAACCCGCTGGCCGCGCCCGGGCAGAGCCCCCTGTTTCGGAGCATGTGGCTCGCGCTCGGCGGCGTGCTGATCAACCTCGTCGTCGGCGTCCCCATCGCCTACGCGGTCGCCCGCTACGAGTTCCCCGGTCGCGACCTGCTCAACGCGCTCGCCGTCTTGCCGCTGGCGCCGGGGATCGTCCTCGGCGTCGCCTTCCTCCGGGCGTACCCGCAGCTCTCGGGCACCGACTTCGGACTCATCGTCGGCTACTCGCTTCTGAAGGCCCCGTTCATGGTGATGGCCGTCCAGTCGAGCTTCGAGTCGATGCCGCTGCGGCAACTGGAGGAGAGCGCCCGCTCGCTGGGCGCCTCGTGGCCGCGCACGTTCCTGTCGGTGATCGTCCCGAACGCGAGACGCGGCATCGTCTCGGGAGCGATCATCTGCTGGGCGCTCGCGGCGGCGGAGTTCAACTTCTCCTACGTCGTCTTCTCGCGGGGCGCGCGGCCGCTCGCCCTGTTTCTCAAGGCGAACATCTCGAACAGCTCCTTCCTGACGACCAGCGCCGCGGTGTCGGTGTTCTTCGTCCTCATCGCGGCCGTGACCGCGGCCCTGCAACTGCTCGGCAACCGGACGTTCTCCACTCGATAACATGGCCACCATCACACTCGACAGCGTGACCAAGCGATTCGGCGAGACGACCGCCGTCGACGGCGTCGACCTGACCGTCGGCGACGGCGAGATACTGGGGGTCGTCGGGCCCTCCGGCTGCGGCAAGACGACCACTCTCAGAACGATCGCGGGCTTCGAGACGCCCACCGAGGGCCGCGTGCTGTTCGACGAGGAGGACGTGACCCGCGTCCCGCCCGAGCGGCGCTCGGTGGGGCTGGTCTTCCAGTCGTACGCCCTCTTCGAGAACATGACCGTCCGCGAGAACGTCCAGTTCGGCCCGAAGATGCGCGGCGTCTCGACGGCCGAGCGCCGCGAGCGGGCGACGGAACTGCTGGAACTGCTCGACATCGCGGAGCTGGCCGACCGCGACCCGACGACACTGTCGGGCGGCCAGCAACAGCGGGTCGGCCTCGCGCGGGCGCTGGCCATCGAGCCGACCATCCTCCTGCTCGACGAGCCGATGACCGGGCTCGACGCCAAGCTGAAGACCCGCCTCCAGCGCGAACTGGTCGAACTGCTGGGCGAACTGGCCGTGACGGCGCTGTACGTCACCCACGACCAGACCGAAGCGATGGCCGTCTGCGACCGGATCGCCGTGATGAACGACGGCCGCGTCGAGCAGGTCGGGACGCCCGCCCAGGTGTACGAGCGGCCCGAAAACGAGTTCGTCGCCGACTTCGTCGGCACGTCGAATCGCCTCCGGGCGACCGCCCGGAACGGCAGGCTCGACTTCGGTCACGCGACGACGGCCGCGCCGAACGGCGACGAGGGCGAGGTGACCGTCGTCGTCCGTCCGGAGGCGTTCCGCGTCGGCGACGGGCCGTTCGAGGCGACCGTCCGCGAGCGGTTCTACCTCGGCGAGCACGTCCGGGCGGTCGCGGACCTGCCCGACGGCGAGTCGGTCACGCTCCGGGTCGACCCCGCCGAGGCGCCGGCGACCGGCGACCGCGTGTCGCTCGCCCTCGACACCGACCGCGTCCACGTCCTCTCGGCGCCCTGACGGTCGGAGACCGCGCCGGCGAGGGCGGCGCGGACGGGCGGTCGGGAGCCGCCGGCAAACGCATGGCTTTTCGCCGTCGCCGGAGTCGTGGCGGTATGCGCGTGACCGAGGGCGACGTGACGGTCGAGGTTCCCGAACAGGCCGACGCCGGGGTCGGCGACGCGGTCTTCTTCAACCCCGTTCAGGAGCTCAATCGCGACCTCACCGTCGCCGTCCTGCGTGCACTCGAAGCCGAGACCGACCGCGACGGCGACCGCACGCCCCGCTACCTCGACGCCAACGCCGCTTCGGGCATCCGCGGGGTGCGGGCCGCCGCCGAGGGGTTCGAGGCGACCTGCTGCGACGTGGACCCCGACGCCGTCGATCTGGCCCGCGAGAACATGGCGCGCAACGACCTCGACGGTCGCGTCGTCCACCGCGACGCCAACGCCCTCATGCACGAGGAGACGTTCGACGTGGTCGACGTGGACCCGTTCGGCACGCCGATCCCCTTCGCCGACGCCGCCTTCCGCGGCGCGAGCCGCCTGGTCTGTATCACCGCGACCGACACCGCCCCGCTCTGTGGCGCCCACTTCGAGAGCGGCGTCCGCCACTACTCGGCGGTCCCGCGCAACACCGAGTACCACGCCGAGATGGGGATGCGAGTCCTGATCTCGGCGCTCGTGCGCACCGCCGCCCGCTACGACCTGGCCGCCGAGCCCGTCTTCAGCCACGCGACGAAACACTACGCCCGGACCTACCTCCGGCTGGATTCGGGCGCGCGAGCGGCCAACGCGCTCGTCGACGAACTGGGCCACGTCGACCACTGCGAGCACTGCCTCTACCGCGAGGCGACGCCCGGACTGGTCGCCGACCCGCTCGAGTGGTGTCCGGAGTGCGACGAGGCGATCCAGACGGCCGGTCCCATCTGGCTGGGGCGGACCTGCGACCCCGCGTTCGCCGATTCGGTCCGCGAGGCGGTCGACGACGGGATGGGCACCGCGGATGAGGCCCGCGAGCTGTGCGAGACGGTCGCGGCGGAACTCGACGAGGCGACCCACTACGACCAGCACCGGCTGTGCAAGCGCTGGGGCGTCGGCGCCGTCGCCATGGACGAGTTTATCGAGCGACTGCGGGCGGCCGGCCACGCGGCCTCGCGGACCCACTACGGCGGGACGACGTTCAAGAGCGACGCCGACGTGACCGAGATCCGCGCGGCCGCCGTCGAGGAGTGACTCTCGGGGAGCCGCGCCCGCCCGTCGCCGCGACGCCGGTTCAGAGCGACCCGACGCGGCGAGTGAGCCCGTACAGCAGGTGATAGAAGGGGCGCAGGAAGTAGTTGAGCATGCCGACGAGGCCGAGGAGGCCGCCCAGCGCCTGCACCTCGCCGGCGCTCGCGCCGAGGTAGAAGCCGAGGACGGCGGCCGCGAGGAACGGCCCGAGCCAGACGTCGACCGCGAGCGCACGCGGGTCGAGGCCGGAACCCGGTTCCGTCGCGGCGAACCGCTCCGAGAGGAGATAGAGGCCGACGCCGACGAGGACGAGCGCGGCCACGAGCGCGAGCGAGCCGGTGACGCCCGCCGTCCCGGCGGTGACGAGGAGCAGGCCCCCGGCGAGCAGGACGACCGTCCCCCGCATCACGACCGCGTCGAGTCCCCGGTCCATACACCTACGGCGCGGCGGGCGCGCCTTGGACCTTTCGTCACGCGGGCTGACCGCCGGACCGAGACGCGACCCCGGAGCCCGCGGCTATTAGTGCGAGAGGGACGCAGACGAGAGCGTGCAACCGGAGTCGGTCGGCGAGCGGGCGCGAGCGGGCGGGCGGGAAGCCGTCGCCGTCGGGAGGAGGGTCGTCGCGCTCGTTCGCGACCGGGAGGTCACCTTCCTGGCGGCGGGCATCGCCTACTACGCGTTCGTGTCGCTACTGCCGGCGCTGTTGCTGTTGCTGGTCGTGGTGTCGACGCTGGGCGGCCCGGAGCTGGCCGCCGAGGTCGTGGCGGCGACCGGGAACGCCCTCTCGCCGGTCGGCCAGGACCTGGTCCGGTCGACGCTGGTCGACGCCGCGGGGGCGACGCCGGCGACGCTCGTCGGCGTCGGCCTGCTCGCCTGGAGCACGCTGAAGGTCTTCCGCGGGCTGGACATCGCGTTCTCGCGGATCTACGGGACCGAAACTGCCGATTCGATGGTCGGCAAGGTGCGTGACGCGGCGGTCGCGCTGGGAGCGGTCGGCGTCGGCCTGGCGGCGCTCGTCGGCGTCGGGGTCGCGGTCAGCTACGCCGACGTCGCGCTGGTCGGGCTGGTGGGGACCGGCGCGCTCGCCGTCGTGCTGAGCGTCGTCTTCTTCCCGCTGTTCGTGATCTTCCCGGACACCGAGGCCGGGCTCGGCGAGGCGCTGCCGGGGACGGTGTTCGCCGCGGTCGGGTGGACGCTGCTGGGGACGGGCTTCCGGGTCTACGCGGGGATGGCCGGGCAGTTCGACGTGTACGGGGTGCTCGGTGTCGTCCTGCTGCTTGTGACGTGGTACTACGCGGGCGCGACGGTCCTGCTGGTGGGGGCGGCGCTGAACGCGGTGCTGGCCGAACGGGGCCGGACCACCAACACCAAGGGGGAGCCAGGCGACAGTGGAGGTACGCGCCCATGACCGCCGACACTGGTGCCGACGACGACTCCGCCGCGGGCGACGAGCGCACGGCCTCCCCGAGCCCGGGGTCCGAGGAGGCGGGGGTCGACGCCGAGGTCGACGAGCTACGCGAGGAACTGGATGCGTTGCGGACCCGCATCGACGAGAAGACCGTCCATCGCGACGACATCCGCGAGGAACTGCGGCGGTACGTCCGCAAGCGCCAGCGCCGCGGTCACGCGACCGGGTGGGGCCCCTACCTCGTGCTCCTCTACGGCACCGCGATGACCATCGGCGCCTTCTACTACCTGAACAACTGGGCCGCCGTCGCCGCCATGCTCGTCGTCTGGCTCTCGACGCTGGGCCTCTACGTCTTCATGGTGGTCCTCGGGTCCTTCCTCGCCGCCGGCCGCAAGGCCGCCGGGCTGGCCGATCTCGCCCGCAAGTTCCGGTGAGCGGCCCCGCCCGCGCCCCGTCTCGTGGCGCGTCGCCCGTCACAGCCGCCCGACGCACCGCCGCCACAGTCGCCCGACGGCGCGCTTCCCGGCTTCGTAACACATAAAGTCCGGCTTGCGTAGTTCGTGGCATGGCTCAGGGTGGCGCATCGACCGACGGGGAGTCGCGCGTCGACCTCCACGTCAAGATCGTAGACGAGGGAGTCGTCCGCCGGGCCAAGGCCGTCGGGCTCGACGCCATCGTCTACGCCCCCCACTTCACGCACCTCTCGACGATCCGCGAGCGCGCCGCTCGCTTCTCCGACGACGACCTCCTGGTGGTGCCCGGCCGGGAGTACTTCACCGGCAAGTGGTCCGCCCGCAAGCACGTCCTCGCCGTCGACCCCGACGAGCCGGTCCCCGACTTCCTCACCTTCGAGGACACCATGGCCGAGATCGCCGACCACGACGCCGCGGTCCTGGTCCCCCATCCCGAGTTCCTCACGCTCAGCATGACGGAAGCGGACATCGCCGACTACGCCGACACCGTCGATGCCGTCGAGGTGTACAACCCGAAACACTGGCCCTGGGACGACCGCCGTGCCCGCGAGATCGCTCGCGAGTCGGGCCTCCCGACGTACCTCTCCTCGTACGCCCATCTCACGGCCACCATCGGCGAGGCCTGGGTCGAGTTCGACCGGTCGATCGACTCCGCGGCGGACCTCGTCGCGGCGCTCCGCTCGGGCGCCCCCCGCCGGATGTACCACCGCGACGGCCTCGTCCACCAGCTCAAACGGCGCGCCGAGTTCGCCCATCTGGGCTGGGAGAACTCCCACGACAAGTTCAAGCGCGTCGTCCTCCCCGGGGACGAGCCCACCCACCCCGCCGGCGACTACCCCGACCGCTTCGCCGACATGAACGCCTACGGGAGCGACGGCGGCCTCCTCTAGCGGTTCGCCCGTTCGCCTGCATCCCGCCCTCACAGCGGCGTTCCGTTCCTACAGCGCCGCCACCGCGTCCGCGAGCTGCTCGGCGAGCAGCAGCCGCACGACGACGGCGAACGCCAGGGCGACGGCGGCGGCCGCGACCGCGATCCCGCGCCAGTCGTGGACCCACGCGCGGTCGGTCTGCTCGCGCGCCACGAAGACGACGTAGTCGGCGACCGCGACGGCCGACGCGACGCCGAGCGCCCACAGCAGCGCCTCGGTGGCGGCCACGGCCGGCACCAGCATCGCCACCATCGCCAGGAACTGCAGGTTCGTGACGACCTTCCCCGGCAGGCGGGCTTTCACCTTGTCCGTCTCGAAGGCGAGCAGGGGGACCAGAGGCACCAGCGCCACGACGAAGGCGTCCCGCGCGAAGAACAGGACCAGATAGCCGAGGTCGAGCCCCGTCGCCGGAAAGAGGGCGACGACGAGGACCAGGGCGGTGAGCTTGTCCAGGGCGGGGTCGAGCAGGGCGCCCAGCTCCGTCGTCTGGTCGAGCCGCCGGGCCACCCAGCCGTCGACCCCGTCCGAGAGGACGACCAGCGCGAACAGGACGTAGCGGATCGGCGAATCGAGCGCGAGTACGATCCCCGCGACCAGCGGCAGCCGCGACAGGGAGATCAGGTTCGGGACGGTCCACACCTCGCCCGCCCGCGCCCGCCAGTCGATGTCCATCGTGCTGGAATGGCCCGTCGTCGCCCATGTGTCCACCGATCCGTCGTAGTCCCCCGACCGTCGCGACCGGCCTTCCCGGGCGGCCGGATCACCCGGACCCGCGTTCGTCCCGTGGTCGGACCGACGGGTCGTAGGCGTGAGTGTGCGTGAGGACCCGCTCGGTGTCGGCGGCGAACTCGCGGACGGCGTCGGCGAAGGGCGGTCCCGCGAGCGCGGGCGCCTGAGCGGTCTTCCGCCACTCGTGCAGCGCCCCGTCGACGGTGTCCCGGACCGCCGGGTCGATCTCGGGGAGCCGGAGCGTCACGGGGTCCTCGGCGTCGTCGACCGACGACAGTGAGAGCACGTACCAGACCTCGGTGCTGAAGAAGACGGCGTCGGTCGGGTGGACCGCTCGGCCGCGGTAGGTCTGTCCCTCGTACGCGACGTACTCGCCGAAGAAGTGCTCGCGGACCCACTCGCCGCGCTCGGTCTGGGGCTCGACCTGGCGGTTGCCGTCCGAATCGGTGAGCGCGCCGACGACGAACTCGCGGTACGCTTCGGGAACCGCCGAGACGGGCGTCGGATCGTCGGCCGCCTCGGCGGGGACTTCCTCGGCCCGGAGCGTCATCTCGTGGTACGGGCCGCCCTCGGCGGAGACCTCGTACGTGCCGCTCGCGCCACCCGTCGGATCGACGATCTCGACGGCGTCGAAGCCCGGGAGTAGCGGCTCGGGCGCGTGGACGAACGCGTCGGCGCGCTCGCGGACGGGGCCCTCGGTCGCCGCGGCCGCCCGGAGGAGCGTCGCGAGTTTCGTCGGGTAGACAGCGAGCGGCACGTCGCCCGAGGGCTCGACGGTATCGAGCACGAGGGCCGGACTGGCGGTCGTCGCTCCGCCTGCGGTCTCCGTCGATCCGTCGGTCGCCGTCGGCGTGGGCGTCTCACGCGGCGTCTCGGTCGGCACGTCGGTCGCGCTGGCGCCCCGCGGACCGTCCGTCGGTTCGCCCGTCGGCGTCTCCCCCTCGCCCCCGAGACAGCCGGCCGTCCCCGCCAGCGCGCCGGCGAGCAGACCCAGGTACGTTCGTCGGTCGGGCTCCATCGTACCCGGTCGTGGCACAGCCTGGGAAAAGTGTCTTCAGGTGGCTGAAACGGGCGCTGTATCCACCGGGCGGCGACGGGGGGCGCGAAAGGGACCGCGCTGCCGCGATCGCCATCCCGAAGGCGGCCGAGTCCGACAGGCGGACGATGCCGACCGACGCGCTCCCACGGATCGGGCTGGGCACGTACTCCGACGACGACCGCGAGCAGTGGCGCGACAACGTCGCGACCGCCCTCGACGCGGGGTACCGCCACTTCGACACCGCGCAGGACTACGACAACGAGACCTACGTCGGCGAGGGGGTCGCCGACGCGGCCGTCGACCGCGAGGAGGTCTTCCTCGCGACGAAACTCGCCCCTGGAAACCTCGCGTACGAGGACGTGCTCGAGACGGCCGCGGCGAGCCGCGACCGCCTCGGCGTCGACAGTATCGACCTGCTGTACGTCCACTGGCCGGCCGACAGCTACGACCCCGACGAGACGCTGCGGGCGCTCGACGAACTGCACGAGGAGGGGACAGTCCGCCACGTCGGCCTGTCGAACTTCACGCCCGACCTGCTCGACGAGGCCCGCGACTCCCTCGACGCGCCGGTCGCCGCCCATCAGGTCGAGTGTCACCCCCTGCTCCAGCAGGACGAACTCCGCGCCTACGCCCGGGAAGACGACCACTGGCTGGTCGCCTACTCCCCGCTCGCCCAGGGCGCGGTGTTCGACGTGCCCGCCGTCCGCGAGGTCGCGGAGAAACACGACACCACGCCCGCGACGGTGTCGCTCGCCTGGCTTCTCTCGAAAGACAACGTCGCCGTCGTCCCCAAGGCCAGCAGTCCCGAGCACATGCGCCAGAACATCGCCGCTCGCGACCTCGACCTGGACGACGACGACGTCGCCCGTATCGACGACATCGAGCGCGAACACCGCGTCTTCGACCCCGCGTTCGGCCCCTGGAACTGACCGCGACCGGTTCGAACCGGTCTCGCTCGGCGTCGTTCAGACGAGGTCGTTCGTCCGCGAGCCCGCGCGGTCGAGCGATTCGATCGGGTCCTCGCCCTCGTACTCGTAGATCAGCCACTCGCTGTCGTTGTCGGCGACGGCGTCGGCGACCCCGTCGAGGTCGAGGTCGCCCTCGCCGACCGGGACCGACTCGCCGCCGGCCACGTCGTAGTCCTTGAGGTGGACCAGCCGGGAGCGGTCACCGAGGTCGCGCAGCCGCTCGACCACGTCGTCGCCGGCCGCCAGCGCCAGCCCGAGGTCGAGTTCGATGCCGAAGTCCGTCTCGTCGACGAACCGGTCGAAAGCGATGTCGGCGTCGCCGACCTCGTCGTTCCGCGGCGGCGACGCCGCCGCGCGCCGCTCGCCGTCGAGGTCGGTGTACTCGTGGTCGTGGTTGTGGTAGTGCAGCGTCATGCCGTGGGCAGAGAGTTCGTCGGCCAGTTTGGCGAGGCGGGCGGCGGCGGCCTCGACGGCCGCGACGGACTCGAAGTGCTCGGCGTCGAGCCACGGGACGACGACGTGGTCGACGCCGAGGTCGTCGTAGTAGGCGACGGTTTCCTCGAAGTCGTCTTCGAGTTCGTCGATCCCGACGTGAGCGCCCGCGACGTCGAGCCCGGTCTCGTCGAGGGTCGCGAGCACCTCGTCGGTGTCGGCCTCGGTGACGCGGTAGGCGAACTCGACGCCCTCGAAGCCGGCGTCGGCGACCAGTTCGAGCACGTCGGTGAACGGGCGGTCGACGTTCCGGAGCGTGTACAGCTGGACGGCGGAGCGTGTCATCGGTCCAGATCGGTCCCGCGCGCCGAAAGCCGTTGGCCTCCCGGAACGACTCGCTGCCGCCGGCCGCTCCGACTCGCAGTGGCCGCTTCGCCGCGGGGCCACAGGCGGTTTCGCACCGCCGCGCCCCGACCGAGCCACACCGTCCCACACCACCCATATCACGCTGGCGAACGTACTCGTAGCCGCCATGACATCCGACCGCGTCGTCGACCTGCTGAAGCGCGCGTACAGCGACGAGATCGAGACGGTGATGAACTACCAGACGAACGCGATCGTCCTCGACGGGATCCACGCCGAGGAGGTCAAGGCGAGCCTCCAGGCGGACATCCAGGAGGAGCTGACCCACGCCGGGGAGATCGGCCAGCGGCTCAAGCAGCTGGAGGCCCGCCCCCCGGGCTCGATGGCGTTCGAGGCTCGCCAGGAGAGCCTCCAGCCGCCCGAGGACTCGACGGACGTGCTCGCCGTCATCGAGGGCGTCCTCGACGCCGAGTCCGACGCCATCGAGACCTACCACGACCTCATCGACGCCGCCGAGGAAGCCGACGACCCGCTCACCGAGGACCTGGCCGTGACGCTGCTCGCCGACGAGGAGGCCCACCGCACCGAGTTCCGCGGCTTCCGGAAAGAGTACGCCGACGACTAGCCCGCCGGAGTCTCCCCCGGTCCCGGGGCAAACGCCTTGTCGCTGGCGGGCCACCGGAACGGACGTGACCCGAGACGCCGACCGGCTGGCGCCGCCGTCGCGGTGTCGCCCCACCGACGAGTTGCCCCCGCTTCTCGAACGTCGCGACGGCTCGCCCGTCGAGAGTCCCGCCGACTGGCGCGAGCGGCGCGCCGAACTCCGCACGCTCCTCCGCCACTACGTCTACGGCTACGCGCCCGATCCGCCGGAGATCGAGACGGCGACCGAACGCACCCCGGACGTTCTCGACGGCGCGGCGACGCTCGTCGAGACGGAGATCGCGTTCGCCGAGCTACCGGCCGACGCGCCGTCGATCACCCTCGCCGTCTTCCTGCCGACCGACGCCGTCGCCGCCGACCGCTCGGTCCCGGTCCTGCTGGGGCTGAACTGGCGGGGCAACCACGCCGCCGTCGACGACCCCGCGGTGACGATCACCGACACCGCCCGCGAACACGGCGGCCGCGAGAACGGGGCCGCAGAGCGCGGCGTCGCCGCCGACTACTGGTGCGTCGAGCACGTCCTCTCGCGGGGCTACGGCTTCGCGACCTACCAGTTAGCGGACGTCGACCCCGACGGCGGCGACCTCGCCGACAGCGTCCGCCCGTACTACGACGACGAGCTGCCCGGCCCGCCGGGCACCGAGTGGGGCGTCCTCGCCGCGTGGGCCTGGGGGCTCCAGCGCTGCGTCGACGCGCTCCGCCCGATGGACGAGGTCAGCGCCGGGGAGATCGCCGTGCTCGGCCACTCCCGGTGTGGCAAGGCCGCCCTGCTGGCGGGCGCGACCGACGAGCGGATCGGCCTCGTCGCGCCCCACCAGTCCGGCACCGGTGGGATGGCGCTCGACCGCGGCAACGACCAGGAGGGGATCGGCGACATCACCGGCATGTTCCCCCAGTGGTTCGCCGACACCTACGCGGCGTTCGACGGGCAGGTCGACCGGTTGCCCGTCGACAGCCACTCGCTCGCCGCGCTCGTCGCGCCCCGCCCCCTCATCGACACCGCCGGCGCCCGCGACTACTGGACCAACCCCGGCCGCGCGCTGGACGCCGTCCGCGCCGCCGAGCCCGTCTGGGAACTGCTCGGCGCCGGGGGGATCGCCGACGACCTCCCGCTGTACGGCGACGACGAGATAACCGACGACACCGTCGGCTCGCTCTGTCACTACCGCCGCGAGACCGGCCACACCCTCGACGCGGGCTACCTCGACGCCGTCCTCGACTTCGCCGACGTACACTTCCACGGTTCGGGATAGGGGACCGCGACCGGACGGGAACGCCACGAGGCTTATCCCGGTCGAAAACCTCGCTAGACCAGACCGATGGGCATCTTCAACAGGCTCGGCCGGGAGGTCGAGGAGTTCAAGCAGAGCGCCAAACAGGCGGCCGAGGAGAGCCACGACTACCGGTGTGAGGCCTGCGACGCGCGCTTTTCCACCGAGTACGAGGAGTGTCCGGACTGCGGCGCCGAGGCGGTCGTCGCGGCGGGCGACGAGTAGGAACTACCGCTCTCGCACCACGACGAACTCCGCCAGGTCGCGCAGGTAGTCCATCGCTCTGGAGTCCTCGGCGTCGACCGACGCGAGCGCGTCGAGGGCGACCTGGGACTGCTCGTGGGCGCGGTCGTTGGCCTCCTCGGGCGACAGGTCGGCCACTTGCACGAGCGACGGGCGCTCCATGGCGGCGTCGTGACCGGTGGGCTTGCCCAGGTCGGCCGCGTCGGCGGTCGCGTCGAGCACGTCGTCGCGCATCTGGAAGGCGACGCCGACCCGTTCGGCGTACTTGCCGAAGTTCTCGACCGTGTAGGCGTCGGCCTCGGCGGCGATCGCCCCGAGTTCCGCCGCGGCGCGGAACAGGGCCCCGGTCTTCCGACGGGCGAGTTGCATGTACTCGGCCTCGCTGGCCGGCTGGGCGACCAGCTCGGTCGCCTCGCCCTCGCCGAGTTCGACCATCGACTCCGAGACGGCCTGCATCGCCCGCTCGTTCGAGGAGAAGAGGGCGAACGCCTCGCCGAGCAGGCCGTCGCTGGCGATGATCGCGGGGCCGTGGCCGAACTCCGCCCAGGCGCTGGGCGTTCCCCGCCGAAGCTCCGAGCGGTCGATGATGTCGTCGACGACCAGCGAGGCGCTGTGGACGAGTTCGATGCCGACCGCGAACTCGACGGCGGTGTCGACGTCGCCGCCCAGCGCCTCGCAGACCAGCACCGTCACCGTCGGTCGCACCCGTTTGCCCCCCGAGAGCACGACGTGGCGAACCTCCTCGCCGAGTTCGTCGGGTTCGACGGCGTCGAGGGTCGCCTCCAGCCGCTCCTCGACCCGTCCCCGACGAGACTCCAGGTACTCCATCGCCCCACGCTTAGGAACAGCCCCGCAAGTAGCTGACGAAACCACACCCGCGCGCCCGACGGCCGATGCCCGCTCTTCGCCGTCTCCGTGTCGGCGAGAGTGGCGACCGGTGGGCCGACCGCTCCGTCCCCGGGAGCGTGTGCGGCGATCCTGACGTCGGCTACGCCTCGTCGAGCGCCGCTGGTCGGGGCGCAGCGTGCTCGACGCGGCTCAGGGAGTCGCGTCCAATAGCGTCTCCCCCTCGACCATGTACTCCGCGACGGTGTCCAGATCGAGCGTCACGCCCAACCCGGGCTCGTCGGGCAGTTCGATCCGCCCTTCGTGGAGGATGTCCTCCTCGACCACATCCGCCCACCAGTCCACGTCGCGGGCGTGGTACTCCAGCGCCAGGAAGTTCGAGGCCGCGGCGCCGACGTGGGCGCTGGCCATCGTCCCGACCGGCGAGGCGACGTTGTGCAGCGCCAGCGGGATGTGGTAGGCCTTCGCCATGTTGGCCATCTTCTTGACCTCGTGCATCCCGCCGTTTTTCGGCACGTCCGGGTGGAAGATGTCGACGCCCTGGTCCTCGATCAGCCGGCGGGCGCCCTCGACGCGGTAGACGTTCTCGCCGGCGGCGATGGTCACAGCCGACTCGTCGGCGGCCTTGATCTGCATGTCGTCGTTCTCCGGCGGGACGGTGTCCTCCAGCCACCACACGTCCGTCGGGTCGAGCTGGTCGGCCAGCCGCCGGACGGTGTCGGTCGTCCAGCTCCAGTGACAGTCGAAGGCCACGTCGGCGCGGTCGCCCACCCGGTCGGTCACCGTCTCGACGATCTCCGCGCGGTACTCGATTGCCCGCCCGTTGAGGTGCTTGTTCTTCGGGTCCTGGACGTGCTTGTCGGGGCTGTCGAGGTCGAACTTGACGGCGTCCCACCCCTCGTCGAGGACCGTCTCCGCCGCGTCGGCGTAGGCCTCGGGCCGGTAGGCCGACTCGTCCTCGCCGTCCATCGCGTCGTGGAGGTGCTCGCCGGCGTGGACGTCGCAGTACACCCGCACCTCGTCGCGGTGTTTCCCGCCGAGCAACTGGTAGGCCGGCACGTCCAGCAGCTTCCCGGCCAGGTCGTGCAGCGCGAGGTCGATACCCGACAGCGCCGTGACGCCGACGCCGTTCATCCCGCCCTGGTAGGAGGTCCGCTCGTACAGTTCAGTCAGTCGCGCGTCGATGTCGACCGGGTTCTTCCCCACGAGGTACCGCTTCGCGAAGTCGATGTAGGCGTCGGCCGCCGGCCCCAGCACGGCCTCGCCCGTCCCCGTCACCCCCGCGTCGGTGTACACCCGGACCAGCGTCCACTCGAACGTGGTCCCGATCGTCGTCGTCTGTACGTCCGTGATCGATACGTCCCGCGGGTCCGACGGCGCTGTCATGTCTTCTCATCACGAACCGCGGTATAAAACGGTCCGTATCGAGGAAGTGCCGACCGTCTTCGCCCCCGCCGTCGGCCTGGGAACCGCCTACGCTTCGTCCGGGTTCGGCCGCAAGCACGCCGTACGATACCGCTACCCGCCGAACTGCTCGGTCAGCGCCGGCACGACGTCGAACAGGTCGTCGACGATCCCGTAGTCGGCGATGTCGAAGATGGGCGCGTTGGGGTCCGTGTTGATCGCGATTACCGTGTCGGCGCCTTTCATCCCGGCGACGTGCTGAACCGCCCCCGAGATCCCGATGGCGATGTACACGTCGGGGGTCACCACTTTCCCGCTCTGGCCGACCTGGCGGTTCTTCGGGAGCCAGCCGCTGTCGACGACGGGTCGGGAGGCCGAGACGGTGGCGTCCAGCGCCTCCGCCAGGTCCCAGACGATGTCGAGGTTGTCCTCCTCCTCGATGCCTCGCCCCACGGAGACGAGCACGTCGGCCTCGGAGATGTCCACGTCGCCGCCCGCCACCTCCTCGAAGCCGGTCACGGTCGACCGCACCGCGGACTCGTCGATGCTCGCGTCGAACGGCTCCACCGGAGCGTCGCCGCCCTTCGGCGGCTGGGGCCACTCGGCGGGTCGGAGCGTCACGACCGCGCGCTCGCTCTCGACTTCGATCGTCGTCTCGACCTTCGACCCGTACATCTCGCGGGTGACTTCGAGGGCCCCGTCGGCGTCCATCCCCACCGCGTCGGTCACGATCGGCAGGCCCAGCCGCTCGGCGACCGCGGGCGCGTAGTCGAGGCCGTTGACGGTGTGGGGCAGGAGCAGATAGTCGGGCTCCAGGCCGTCGGCCAGCTGCTCGACGGCCTGGACGTACACGTCGTGGTTGAACTCCTCGCCGTAGTCGACGGTGTGGACGGCGTCGACGCCCTCGCGGACCAGCTCGTCGCCGAACGACGCCGCGTCGCCGCTCACGACCGCGAGGTGTAGCTCCGAATCGGTGGCGTCGGCCAGCTCGCGACCGGCGCCCGCGAGTTCGTGGCTCACGTCGCGCAGTTCGCCGCGGCGGTGCTCGGCGACGGCGAGGACCGTCATTGGCCCACCCCCGCCTCGCGGAGGACCGCGGCGAGTTCACCCGCCGTCTCGTCGACCCCGCCCTCGAAGACGGTCGCCTCTCCCTCCGCTTCGGGCTCGTAGGTCGCCGTCCAGCGCAGCGGCGTCTCCAGCGCGCTCTCGTCGAGACCCAGGTCGCCGAGCGTCTGCACGTCGAGGGGCTTGTTCTGGGCCTGGCGGATGCCGCGCAGGCTGGCGTAGCGCGGCTCGTTGATCCCCGTCTGGATGGTCAACACCGCGGGCAGCTCCACGTCGGTCAGCTCCTCGACGCCGCCCTCCAGTTCGCGGTGGACCGAGGCGACCCCTTCCTCAAGTTCGAGGTGGTTGACGACGGCGGCCCACTCCTCGCCGAGTTTCTCGGCGAGGGCGACGCCCGTCGCGGCGAAGCTGTCGTCGCCGCTCTGGACGCCCGAGAGTATCAGGTCGGGGTCCTCCTCGCGGGCGACCGCCGCCAGCAGTTCGGCCTTCGTCTCGGCGTCGAGCAGGTCCCGTCCGGCGATGGCGTCGTCCCAGACCCGGACCGCGCGGTCGGCGCCCTTCGCCAGCGCCTTCCGGATCGTCTCCTCGGAGCGCTCGGGGCCGACGGTGACCGTCACGACCTCGACATCCGCACCGTCCTCCGCGATCTGGACGGCCTCCTCGACGGCGTAGTCGTCCCACTCGTTGAGTTCGTAGCTGAGGTACCGGTCGTCGACGTCGAGCCCGTCGATCTCGAACTCGTCGTCGACGACCGCCACGTCCGTGACTGTGACGAGGACTTTCATGCCCCGAGGGTTGGCTCGCTCGGCGGTTAAACGTTTCCGAGGGACCGACCGTTGTTCGAGGTTTTCGCCGCGAATAGCGTCCCTACTGGGCGAACGCTCCGGTTACTCCGAGTCGAGGTCCGTCACGTCCTCGTCGGGGAACGAGATGAGGTTCTCCCGGCCGATCCGGAGCTTGTCGATCCGGTCGTCGTCGTCCATCGCCGAGAGCAGCTGCGAGACCTTCGCGTTCGACCAGCCCGTCTCCTGGACGATGGCCGCCTGTTTCATCCGGCCGCCGTTGGCCTCGATCAGTCGCTCGACGCGCTCCTCGTCGCTGAGCAGTTCCTCGTCGATGTCGTCGTCCGTCTCGTCGGACTCGTCGGCCGCCGCCGCGTCGGTGTCGGCGGTCGCGCCGCTCGCTCCCGCGGCGCTCCCGGCGGCCCCTGCGCCACCGGCCGTGGCCGCGTCGTCGGCCGACGACGCGGCGTCGCCGGCGGTCTCGACCGTCTCCCCGCCCCCCGACGCGCCGTCGGCGGCCGCCGCACCGGCGTCGGGCCCGTCGCCCGAGCCGACGAGCCCGCCGAGCCCGTCGTCCTCGCGACGCATGTACGCGACGAGCACGGCGGCGCTCGCGCCGCCGATGACGACGAGAGCCACGAACGGGAGCGCGCCCGCGATGCCGTCACCGCCGGGGCCGCCCGGTGCCGTTCCCGTGCCCGTCGCGGGGTCGCCGGGAGTCCCGGTCGGCGACACCGTCGGCGGTCGGCCGCTCGTGGCCGTCGGCGTCTGGGTCGGCACGTCCCCGGAGTAGACGATCCACGGGCCGCGCTGGCCGAAGTCCTGTGGCCCCTCCCATCTGGCGATGCCGTTCGCGAGACTCGACGCCGCGGCGGGTCCGCTCGTCGGCGCGCTGCTGATACCGTACCCGCGCGGCGGGACGACGACCAGCGTCTCCATCTCCGGGAGCGACGAGAGCCACACGCCCGAGGTGGTGTTGAACCCGTCGTCGACGGCGAGCAGGTCGCCGCTCGTCCGCCCGAAGTTCGTCCACGTGAACGAGACCCAGACGGCACCGGTCTCGCCGTGCAGCGCGTGGTCGCGCTCGACGTTCCGGACCGTCATCTCCCGGCCGGTCGCGCGACTGGCGTTGTCCGCGGCCTCCACGAACGAGTCGAGCGAGAGCGGCGACTCGGTCTCGTTGAACTCGTCGACGAAGTCGCGGAACGCACGCCGCTCGTCGGCGGTCGATATCGAGTCCGACACGACGGTTTTCACCCGCCATCGGGCGTCGCCGTCGGGAGACATCTCGACCCGCATCTCGACGTCTCCCGGGTCGATGGAGCCGTTGTGCGGAAGGGCGTTCGCGCCGACCGTTCCGGAGCGGTCCGCGGGACTCGCGACCATCTCGCCCCCGAGCGCCACGGCTGGGGCGACCCCGACCGGGAGGAGGAGGAGGAGCACGGCGGCGACGACGGCGAACGACCGCGGGGACATACTCGACTCATTTCGGCCGGAGCGGAAAACGCTTTTCATTAAAACGTCTCCGTTGCTTTTGAAACGTCTGCGGCACTCTCCGCGCCTCGCGGCGGTATCGCGAGTAGATGGGTTTTTGTAATTGGCGGTGAAAGAGGGTATCCGATGTCTCCGAACCGCCCTGTCCTCCTCGCGGTCCTGGCCCTGCTCGTCGCGGCACCGGCGACACAGGCGGTCGCCGCGGGGCCGCTCGGAACCGATTCGGGTCCCGTCCCCGAGCGCGCGCTCGGGGGCGATGCCGGACCGACGCCGGGCGCGTCGGCCGACGCCGCGCAACAGAACACGTCGAACTATCTCGGGATCAGCGATGGAGCCGTCGAGACCACCGGCTACCAGCAGGCCGGGCTGAACGTCGGCGGCGCCATCCAGCGAGACGTGGCCGCCCTCCAGGGGGAGTACGCGTCGCTTACGTTCGAACGGCGATACGAGAACACGACGGTCGAGCGCGCGCGCACGTCGCTGCTCCGCGAGGAGGTGGGCCGGCTCGGTGACCGCGTCCAGCAGCTCGAACTCCGACGCAACCGACTCATCGACGACCACAACGCCGGGGAGATCGGTACCCGGGAGTTCCTGCGGGAACTCGCGGCGATCGACGTGGCCGCCCGCGCCGTCGACGACCAGTTCGTCCGGATCCGCAGCGCGGCCGGACTGGAGCTGCCCTCGGACCTGGACACGAAGATCGACAACCTCGAAGGCGACCTGCTCTCGCTGTACGGTCCCGTTCGCGGCCAGATCGGGGCCGCCATGGCCGGCGACCGCTCGCCCGTCCCGGTCTACACGGTCACGTCCCAGACGGGCATCGTGCTCTCGTCACTCGGTGGGTCGCAGTACTACCGCGAGGCCTATCTCGGCCAGAACCGCGAACAGGTCGGTGCCAACCGGTTCGTCACGGACGACTCCCCCAACGGCGTCGGGACCGCCGTCCGGCGGATGACCGAGCTCTACCCCTGGGCGAGCGCGAACGCCCGTTCGGGGCCGGACGTCGAGGGCATCGGGAACACCTCCATCTACTACGTGTCGCTACGCCACCCCCACGGCTCGCTCGGCACCTACCTCGACGGCCGCACGGAGTCGCCGTTCCGCGAGCTACAGACCAAGTCCCTCGAAGCCACCCCCCGAACCGCGACGACGAACGCGAGCCAGGGCCTCGCACTGACGGTCAACCGCACGCACGCGACCGGGCCGATGCAGATCGTCGTCACGGACAACCAGACAGGCGACCCCCTCGCGGCGAACGTCACGATCAACGGCGACGATATCGGGTCGACCGGTGACGACGGCCGCCTCTGGACGCTCACCCCGAAGCGGGCCGTCCGTATCGAGGTGACGACCGCCGCCGGCCGAACCGTCCGCGAACGCTTTTTCGCCCGCTGAGCCGCGGTCGGAACGATTCCCGTCGAAACCCACAGCGGCGAGCGGCGCGACTACTCGGGGACGTCCGCGACGGTCGTGATCGCGACTTCTGGGCTGTAAGAGGGGGTGCAGCCACCGGTTTCCGCTCGGGTGTCCTCGGTCGCTCCGCTCACGGCGCTCCGCGCCGTTCGCATCGAGGTCCTCCCTCCGGTCGCACCTCGCTACTCGGGGACGTCCGCGACGGTCGTGATCGCGACCTCCGGGCTGTACGAGGGGCCCATCGTCACGTGGCGGAACCGCTCGTAGCCGGCTTCGCGGAACATGCGGTCGGCTTCGTCCTCGCCGTAGAACAGCATGAACGCGTCGGCGAGCTTCTGGAAGACGGTGTTGGACGGGTAGTTCGGGCCGACGACGAGCACCTGGCCGCCGGGCTTGGCGATGCGGCGACACTCCGCGAGCGCGGCGACGGGGTCGGGCCAGTACTCGATCGAGCCCGACGACCACACCACGTCGAAGGTGTCGTCCTTGAACGGGAGCCGTTCGGCGTCGCCGCGGTAGAAACTGACGGGGTCGTACTTGCCGAGTTTCTGCCAGGCCTTCTCCATCTGGTGGACGCTCTGGTCGAGGCCGTGGACGTTGTCGGTGTGTTCGAGGATGCCTTCGGTGCCGAAGCCGGTGCCACAGCCCACGTCGAGGACGCGGTCGTCGGGGCCGATGTCCAAAAGGTCCAGCGCCTCCGTCCGCATCTCCTCGGTCCAGATGAACGGGTTGACCTGGTCGTACACCTTCGAGAGGTACTTGTAGAAGATCCGGGCGCGCGTCTTGTCCTGGACGGCCATTGGTGGGGGTTGGGTCCAGATCGGCATAGTTCCCCCGTTTTCCGACGCCTCGTGGGGCGAGCGTCGGTCCGGTTCGACCGGTGTCGCGAGCGGCCCGGCGTCCCGACGCGGTCGCGTGGCTGCGGTATCGGGACGCTCGACCGGGGACACTTCGCAACTACCAAATAGGCCCTGAACGGATCTCTCCACGATTAGCAAATGCCAAGGCCAGAGGTTCTCGACCGAGTCAAAGACGCCGAACAGGAGGCGGACGAGATCGTCGCCGAGGCCGAGGAGGACGCCGAGGAGACGATCGCCGAGGCCCGTGAACGGGCCGACGAGATCCGCGAGCGGGCCCGCGAGGAGGCCGACGCGGAGGCCGAGGAGCGTCTCGAGGACGCGCGCGAAGAGATCGAGGCCGAGCGCGAACGCATCCTCGACGAGGGTGCCGAGGAGCGTGAGGCGCTCGAGGCGCGCGCCGAGGAACGCGAGGAGGCGGTCGTCGAGTACGTGGTGACACAGTTCGAGGAGGCGGTGCATGCTCAGACCTAAGCGAATGAGCAAGGTGTCCGTGACGGGCTCGAAGGCCGTCATGGACGACGTCATCGAGACCGTGCACGACCTGCACCTCGTCCACTTCACCGACTACGACGGTCGCTGGGAGGGCTTCGACAACGGCGACCCCATGGCGGGAGGCGACGAGGCCTCCGAGAAGCTCGTCACCGTCCGCTCGCTCAAGAGCATCCTCGGCGTCGAGCCCGAGGACGCCGGCCCCAGCCGGATCGTCACCGACGAGACGCTCGACACCGAACTCGAGGAGGTCCGGACCGAGGCCAACGACCTCGACGACGAGCGCACCGATATCGAGAGCGAGCTCCGCGAAGTCGAGGAGGAGATCGCCGCGATGGACCCCTTCGCGACGCTGGGCATCGACCTGGACCTGCTGTGGGGCTACGACTCGCTCTCGGTCGCGGTCGGCGAGGGGAGCGCCGACAGCGTCGAGCGGACGCTGGCCGATCTCGACGCCGCGACGCAGGTGTTCGCCGAGGGCGGCGTCGTCGCCGCGTTCGCTCGGACGGACGAGGACACCCTCCAGAGCGCGATCGTCGAGGCCGATTTCACCGCCATCGACGTTCCCCACGAGGAGGGCGACCCTCAGGACGTGCTCGCCGAGCTCGAGCACCGCGAGCAGAAACTGGAATCGAAGCTCGACACGGTCGAGGACCGGCTCGAGGACCTGCGCTACGACGTGGCCGGCTTCCTGCTGGCTGCCGAGGAGAAGCTCTCGATCCGCGCCCGGAAGGCGGAGGCGCCGCTGTCGTTCGCGACGACGAAGAACGCCTTCGTCGCGGAGGGGTGGATCCCCAGCCAGCGCGTCGACGAGTTCGAGCGCGCGCTGGCCGACGCCGTCGACGACCACGTGGACGTCGAGGAGCTCGAAGTCGCCGAGTACGACCGCCACGGCCACGCCGCGACGACCGAAGCGGTCGACCACACGCCCGAAGCGACCGGTGCCGGCACCGGCGGCGTCGAGGAGGAAACGCCTGCGGCGGCGGCCGACGAAGACGAGGCCGAACCGCAGACGGCCCGGACGGACGGCGGGATGGTCACGATGGGCGGCGACGACAACCCGCCGGTCATCCAGGACAACGCGGCGATCAGCAAGCCGTTCGAACTCCTCACGAAGGCCGTCGGCCGACCCAACTACTCGGAGTTCGACCCCACGCTCATCCTCTTTCTGACGTTCCCGCTGATGTTCGGGTTCATCATCGGTGACGTGGGCTACGGACTGATCTACACCGGTATCGGCTACTACATGGTCCGGAACTTCGACTCGGACGCGTTCAAGAACTTCGGCACCATCACCGCCGTCTGCGGTATCGCGACGGCGACGTTCGGCTTCCTCTACGGGGAGATATTCGGGCTGCATCTGGTCGCCTCCCAGTTCTGGGAGGGCGTCGTCGGGCTGAACCACGCGCCCATCGAGAAGGGGCTCTCGCCGGCGACGAGCTACTGGGCCAACACCTGGTTCCTCGTCACCGCGCTGTTCGGCCTGCTGCATCTCAACACCGCGTACGTGCTGGAGTTCGTCGAGAACGTGAACCTGCACGGCGTGAAGGAAGCGATCCTCGAGACGGGGTCGTGGATACTGGCGCTCAACGGCCTGTGGATCTTCATCTTCAGCCGCCTGTTCGACGGCGCCAAGCCCGACCTGCTGTTCGAGACGTTCGACGAGGGACACGCGGCCGCCTTCGAACTGGGCTTCGCCGGGTTCCCCGCGGAGATCGGCTGGGTCGGTCTCGGGATGGTCGGCCTGGGCATGGCCCTGCTGGCCATCGGGCCGGTCCACGAGCTCATCGAGATCCACGTCGTGCTGGCCCACACCCTGTCGTACCTGCGGATCGCCGCGGTCCTCCTGGCGAAGGCCGGGATGGCCTTCGCGGTGAACCTCCTGTTCTGGGGAGCGTACGCGGAGCCGACCGAGTACGGCGCGGAGTGGCACTTCATGCTCTCGCACGGGTCGGAGTACGTCCTCGAACACCACGAGAGCGCGTCGATCCTCTTCCCGGGGATGGTTCACATGGGCCCGGCGATGGCCGTCTTCGGCGTGTTCGTCCTGATCGTCGGGAACCTCGTCGTCCTGATCCTCGGCGTGACCTCGTCGGGGATCCAGTCCATCCGTCTGGAGTTCTTCGAGTTCTTCGAGAAGTTCTACGAGGGCAACGGCACCGCCTACCAGCCGTTCGGGACCGAGCGGACGTACACCGCCGACGACCAGTCCTGAACGGCCCGCGCGTTCGCGTTTCGCGTTCTGCGTTCGTCGACACGCAGCGAGTGGCGACGCCGGTCGATCGGCCACCGGCTCCGCTCCGGGGTCGGGGCCGGAGCCACACCGTCGTCGGGGTGATCCTTGGAAACGGTTGGCGTGGGTTCGTATTCGGTTGATTTGGGAAGCTTTATGCCCACGATAGAGCAATTCGACCGTGTACGGAACGGAACCGTCGCGACACAACCCTATACAACAATGATCGACAATCTCGCACTCGCACTGCAGCAGGCGTCCAGTAGTCCCGCACTCACACCCAAGGCGGCCGCCGCGATCGCCGTCGGTCTCGGCGCGCTCGCGACCGGTTACGCCCAGCGTGGTATCGGGTCCGCAGCCATCGGGGCCGTCGCCGAGGACGATGACATGTTCGTGCAGGCGCTGATCTTCACGGCGCTGCCCGAGACGCTGATCATTATCGCGTTCGTCACCATCTTCATCGTCCCGTCGGCTTACTGACCGCACCGAACTTTACTATCACACATGAGCCTCGATACAGTCGTAGAGGACATTCGAGACGAGGCCCGCGCACGTGCGGAGGAGATTCGGGCCGACGCCGAGGCACAGGAAGACGAACTCATCTCGGAGGCCGAGGCCGACGCCGAGGGCATCCGCGAGGAGCGCGCCCAGGAGGTCGAGGCGACGATCGAACAGGAGCGCGAGCAGATGCTGTCGAGCGCGAACCTCGAGGCCAAACAGGACCGGCTCGGCGCCCGCCGCGACGTGCTCCAGGAGGTCCGCGCGGCCGTCGAAGCCGAGCTGGCCGACCTCGACGACGAGCGCCGCGAGGAGCTGACGCGGACCCTGCTGGACGCCGCCAGCGAGGAGTTCGCCGACGACAGCGACGTGCGCGTGTACGGTCGCGCCGACGACGAGGCGCTGCTGACCGATCTGGCCGAGGAGTACGGCTACGAGTTCGCCGGCGAGCGCGAGTGTCTCGGCGGCGTCGTCGTCGAGAGCGAGGCCTCGCGGGTCCGGGTGAACAACACGTTCGACTCGGTGCTGGAGGACGTCTGGGAGGACGAACTCCGGGAGATCAGCACCCGCCTGTTCGAAGACCAATGAGCGCGCCCGACTACGAGACCAGCAACTACGAGTACGTCAACGCCCGGGTGCGGTCCCGTCGGGCGTCGCTGTTCGACAGCGACGACTACCGGAAGCTGATCCGCATGGGGCCGGGCGAGATCGCCCGCTTCATGGAGGAGTCGGAGTACGAGACCGAGATGAACCGGCTGGGCGCCCGCCACGACGGGGTCGACCTCATCGAGTACGCGCTGAACCAGAACCTCGCCAAGCACTTCGAGGACCTGCTGCGGTGGTCGGAGGGGCGACTGTACGACTACGTCGTCCGGTACCTCCGGAAGTTCGACGCGTGGAACGTCAAGACGGTCCTGCGCGGCGTCTACTCCGGCGCCGACACGGCCGACGTGGAAGACGACCTCATCCGCGCGGGCGAGTTCTCCGAGGAGCTGCTGGGGCGGCTGGTCGAGGCCGAGTCCATCGACGACGTCGTCGCCGCGCTGGACGGCACCATCTTCGGTGACCCCCTCGCGGCGGCCGTCGAGGACTACGAGTCGTCCGGGCTGCTCGTGCCGCTCGAGAACGCGGTCGACCGGACGTTCTACGAGACGCTCATCGAGGGACTGCCGTCGAACCCCGACCGGCCGACGGGGCTGTACGTGCAGTTCCTGCGGGCGGAGATCGACTTCCGGAACGTCCGGAACGTGCTGCGGCTCGCGCGGACGGAGACGGAGATGGACCCCGCGGAGTACTTCATCGAGGGCGGCCGGCTGTTCGACGCCGAGGAGCTGCGACAGCTGATCGACGACGAGGCGGCGCTGGTCGAGCGCATCCGCGACAGCACGTACGGCGACGACCTCGACGAGGCGCTGCGCGTGCTCGACGAGGCCGACAGCCTCATCGAGTTCGAGCACGCGCTGGACGCGGCGCTGTTGGCGTACGCCGACACGCTTTCCAACCGCTATCCCCTATCCGTGTGTCCGGTGCTGTCGTACGTGCTCGCGAAGGAACGGGAGATCAACAACATCCGCGCGGTCGCGCGCGGTCGAGAGGCGGGTCTCTCGCCGGAGCAGATCCGGGACGAACTGGTGGTACGATGAGCCAGGAGATCGCCGTCGTCGGCAGTCCGGACTTCACGACCGGCTTCCGACTCGCCGGCGTGCGCGAGTTCGCGGATGTGCCCGACGACGACAAGGACGAACAGCTCGACGACGCGGTCCGGGAGATGCTCGAGGACGACAACGTCGGCATCCTCGTGATGCACGACGAGGACCTCGACCACCTCTCCCGGGGCGTCCGTTCGGACGTCGAAACGAGCGTGGAGCCGGTGCTGGTCACCCTCGGTGGCGACGCCGGTTCCAGCGGACTGCGCGAGCAGATCAAACGCGCCATCGGCATCGACCTGATGGAGGAAGACTAACATGAGCCAAGCAACAGACACGACCGTTCGCGAGGACGGCGTCATCGAGAGCGTGTCGGGGCCGGTCGTCACGGCCAAGAACCTCGACGCGAAGATGAACGACGTCGTCTACGTCGGCGAAGAGGGACTGATGGGCGAGGTAATCGAGATCGAGGGGTCGATCACGACGATCCAGGTCTACGAGGAGACCTCCGCGGTCGCCCCCGGCGAACCCGTCGAAGGGACGGGCTCGCCGCTGTCGGTCGACCTCGGCCCGGGCATGCTGGACTCCATCTACGACGGCGTCCAGCGCCCGCTCGACGTCCTCGAAGACAAGATGGGGTCGGCGTTCCTCGATCGGGGCGTCGACGCCCCCGGTATCGACCTGGAGAAGACCTGGGAGTTCACTCCCGAAGTCTCCGAGGGCGACGAGGTCGAGCCCGGCGACATCGTCGGCAGCGTCCCCGAGACGCCCAGCATCGACCACAAGGTGATGGTGCCGCCCGGCTACGAGGGCGGCGAAGTCGTCTCGATCGAGTCGGGCAACTTCGACGTCGAGGAGACCGTCGCCGAGCTCGACAACGGCGAGGAGATCCAGATGCGCCAGGAGTGGCCGGTCCGCGAGGCCCGCCCCACCGAGGACAAGCAGACGCCGACGGAGCCGCTCACGTCGGGTCAGCGCATCCTCGACGGCCTGTTCCCGCTCGCGAAGGGCGGGACCGCGGCCATCCCGGGTCCGTTCGGCTCCGGGAAGACCGTCACCCAGCAGTCCCTGGCGAAGTTCGCCGACGCGGACATCGTCGTCTACATCGGCTGTGGCGAGCGTGGCAACGAGATGACGGAGGTCATCGACGACTTCCCGGAGCTTCCGGACCCACAGACCGGCAACGCGCTGATGGCCCGGACCTGCCTCATCGCCAACACCTCGAACATGCCCGTCGCGGCCCGCGAATCCTGCGTGTACACGGGGATCACCATCGCGGAGCACTACCGCGACATGGGCTACGACGTGGCGCTGATGGCCGACTCCACCTCGCGGTGGGCCGAGGCCATGCGCGAGATCTCCTCGCGACTCGAGGAGATGCCCGGCGAGGAGGGCTATCCCGCCTACCTGGCCGCCCGCCTGTCGCAGTTCTACGAGCGGGCCGGCTACTTCGACAACATCAACGGCACCGAGGGCTCGATTTCGGCGATCGGCGCCGTCTCGCCGCCCGGCGGTGACTTCTCCGAGCCGGTCACCCAGAACACCCTGCGCATCGTCAAGACGTTCTGGGCGCTGGACTCGGACCTGGCGGAGAAACGCCACTTCCCGGCGATCGACTGGAACGACTCCTACTCGCTGTATCGGGACCAGCTGGACCCGTGGTTCGAGGACAACGTCGCCGACGACTGGCCGGAACAGCGCCAGTGGGCGATCGACATCCTCGACGAGGACGGCGAACTGCAGGAAGTCGTCCAGCTCGTCGGCAAGGACGCGCTGCCGGAAGACCAGCAGCTGACCCTGGAGGTCGCCCGCTTCATCAAGGAGGCGTGGCTCCAGCAGAACGCGCTGCACGACGTCGACCGCTACTGTCCGCCGGAGAAGACCTACCGGATCCTCGGCGCGATCCGGACGTTCAACGACGAGGCGGTCGACGCCCTCGACGCGGGCGTCCCGATCGACGAGATCACGGGCATCGACGCCGCGCCGCGCCTGAACCGCATCGGCACGACGCCCGACGACGAGGTCGACGAGTTCGTCGACGACCTCGAAGACGACATCGCTGAACAACTGCGCTCCCTGTACTAACGATGAAAGAATACCAGACAATCACGGAAATCAGCGGCCCGCTGGTCCACGTCGAGACCGACGAGCCGATCGGCTACGACGAGATCGTCGAGATCGAGACCGGCGACGGCGAGACCCGCCGCGGCCAGGTGCTCGACTCGGCCAGCGGTCACGTCGCCATCCAGGTGTTCGAAGGCACCGAAGGTATCGACACGGACTCGTCGGTCCGGTTCCTCGGCGAGACGATGAAGATGCCCGTCACCGAGGACCTGCTCGGACGCGTCCTCGACGGCTCCGGGAACCCGATCGACGGCGGTCCCGACATCGTCCCCGACGAGCGACGCGACATCGTCGGCGCCGCGATCAACCCCTACTCCCGGGAGTACCCCGAGGACTTCATCCAGACGGGTGTCTCGGCCATCGACGGCATGAACACCCTGGTGCGGGGCCAGAAGCTCCCGATCTTCTCGGGCTCGGGCCTGCCCCACAACGACCTGGCCCTGCAGATCGCCCGCCAGGCCTCCGTCCCGGAGGAAGAGGGCGACGACGGCGACGACGACACCGAGTTCGCGGTGATCTTCGGTGCGATGGGTATCACCGCCGAGGAGGCAAACGAGTTCATGGACGACTTCGAGCGCACGGGCGCGCTGGAACGCTCGGTCGTCTTCATGAACCTCGCGGACGACCCCGCCGTCGAGCGGACGGTCACGCCGCGACTCGCGCTCACCACGGCGGAGTACCTCGCCTTCGACAAGGGCTATCACGTGCTGGTCATCCTCACGGACATGACCAACTACTGTGAGGCGCTGCGCGAGATCGGCGCCGCGCGCGAGGAGGTCCCGGGCCGCCGTGGCTACCCGGGGTACATGTACACCGACCTCGCCCAGCTCTACGAGCGTGCGGGTCGCATCAAGGGCCAGGAGGGCTCTATCACGCAGATCCCCATCCTGACGATGCCGTCCGACGACATCACCCACCCGATCCCGGACCTGACGGGGTACATCACGGAGGGGCAGATCCTCGTCGACCGCGACCTGAACAGTCAGGGCATCCAGCCGCCGATCGACCCGCTGCCGTCGCTGTCCCGGCTGATGGACGACGGTATCGGCGAGGGGCTCACTCGCGGGGACCACGGCGGTGTCTCCGACCAGCTCTACGCCGCCTACGCGGAGGGCGAGGACCTGCGCGACCTCGTGAACATCGTCGGTCGCGAGGCGCTCTCCGAGCGTGACAACAAGTACCTCGACTTCGCCGAGGCGTTCGAGGAGCAGTTCGTCGAGCAGGGCTACGGTACCGACCGCGACATCGACGACACGCTCGACATCGGCTGGGACCTCCTCTCGATGCTCCCCAAGGAGGAGCTCAACCGCATCGACGAGGAGAACATCGCGGAGTACTACCGCGAGGACGTCGAGGCCGAAGTCGCCGCCGACTGACGACGCCGCCGACGCACTTTTTCCGACCGCCGCTCGGCCAGTGGCGACGCCGCCGCGATCGGACCCGTCGGTCGTCTGCAAATCGATTGCGGACGCGGGCGCCCGCGCGAGCGCTCCGGCACGACGGCCGTCGAGGGCGCGGTGGGTCGATGCGAGGACAACGCTCTTGGCGGACCCGGAAGTACATCGGTGCATGACTCGCTCCACTGCGGGGGCGGGGCGACGGGTGCTGTACGTCGATCCCGACGACGAGCGCGCGGCGCCGGTCGCCGACGCGCTCCGCGACGCGGGCTACGCCTTCGAACGGGCGCGGGACGCGGCGTCGGTGCTGGACGCGGTCGCCACCGACCCCCCGGCCGCCGTCGTCAGCGAGCGGCGGCTACCCGACAGCTCGGGACTGGACCTGCTGGCCGACGTGCGCGAACGGACCGACGACCTGCCCTTCGTCGTCTTCACCGCGGTCGGCGACGAACACCTGGCGAGCGACGCCATCGCCGCCGGCGTGACCGACTACGTGCCCAGAGAGCCGCCGGAGAAGCAACTGGGCGCGCTGGTCGACGCGCTCGACGCGGCGATCGCGGCGGGCGACCGCCGGTTCGCGGCGGTCACCGAGGAGCTGAAAGACCGGGCGATGGACGAGGCGCCGGTGGGGATCACCATCGCCGACGGGAAGCGGCGGGACACGCCGCTGATCTACGTCAACGACGCCTTCGAGGAGCTGGCGGGCTACGACGAGGCGGACGTGCTGGGCCGCAACTGCAACTTCATGCAGGGCGACGACTCCGAGGAGTCGAAGATCGCCGAGATGGCGAAGGCGATCGACGCCGGCGAGCCCGTCTCGGTCGAACTCGTCAACTACACCGACGACGGCGAGGAGTTCTGGAACCGCGTCCACATCGCGCCGATCCACGGCGACGAGGGGGACGTGACCCACTACGTCGGCTTCCAGGAGGACGTGACCGACCGCGTCGAGGCCGAGCGGGAGGCCCAGCGCCAGGCCGAGCGAGCCAGGACCGAACGCGAGAAAGTCGAGGCGCTGCTCGACCGGCTCGACGGCCTGCTGACCGACGTGACCAGCGAGTTGCTGAGCGCGGACTCCCGGGCCGCCGTCGAGCGTTCGGTCGCAGACCGGCTGGTCGAGACCGACGAGTACGCGCTGGCGTGGGTCGGCGAGGCCGAGCCCGCCACCGACACCATCCGTCCGGGGACGTGGGTGGGCGTCGCGGACCCGCCCGCGATCGAACTCCCGGTCGACGGCGAAGACCCGGCGGCGCGGGCCGCCCGGACCGGCGAGGCGCAGTTCGTCGACGCCGCCGCGGTCCCGTCGGTCTACGACGGGCTGGTCGACGGCGGCGCGGGCGGGCTCGCAGCGCTGCCGCTGCAGTACGGCGACGTGAGCTACGGCGTCCTCGTCGTCGGCCTCCGGCCGGACGCTCGCCTCCCCGAGCCCGAACAGCGAGTGCTGGCCGCGGTCGCCCAGTCGACCGCCATGGCGCTGCACGCGCTGACCTCCCAGCGGTTGCTCGGCTCGGACGACGTGACGGAGCTGGCGTTCTCGCTGGCGGGTGCGGACCCGTTTTTCGTCGGGCTCTCGGCCGCCCTCGACGCCGAGTTCGTCCACACCGGGACGGTCACGCGCGAGGCCGGGCCGACGACCTTCTTCTTCGAGACGGACGCCGACTCCGAGGCGGTCGCCGAGGCCGCCGCCGCTCGCGACGACGTGGTCGAGTGCACGCCGGTGACAGCCGGGGACGGGCGGTCCGTCGTCGAGTTCACGGTCGCGGAGTCGCCGCTGATCCGCCTGTTGCTCGACCGGGGCGGCCGCATCGCCGCGATGTCGGCCGCGGGCGGCACCGGCGACCTGACCGTGGAGATCCCACCGGAGGCTCAGCCGCGGACGGTCGTCGAGGCCGTCGAGGACCGGATCGACGGCGCGGACCTGTCGGCCTACCGCGAGCACGAGCGCCCGGCCGAGAGCCGCCAGGACGTGCGCGCCCGCATCGACGACCGGCTCACCGACCGACAGTCGACCGCGCTCCGAACGGCGATCGTCGGCGGCTTCTTCGAGTGGCCTCGCGAGACCAACGGCGAGGACCTCGCGACCGCCATGGACATCGGTCGCTCCACCTTCCACCAGCACCTCCGGGCCGCCCAGCGGAAAGTCTTCGAGGAACTGTACGGCTGACCACACCGCCGTTCCGTCCCCCAATTATATCCCCTCGCGGTCTCGTACGTGCGCGTCGACCGGGACGAGCCGTTGGCATCTTTCCGGGGTAAAGACGTTCTCGACGCCGCCACCAGTACCTGACAAACCAATGTCGATATCTGAGCTTACTCCAACTAGTTGGGCATCTTTCTTTTGAGGCAAAAATCCTCAGTACCAGTTGTAGTTATGCCATCACCAGGGAGCGAGCAAATTTGGCTGTGGATAGGGACGATAGGAATGTTCCTGGGCATGCTGTACTTCATCGCCCGCGGCTGGGGCGAGGAGGACCGCAAGCGCCAGGAGTTCTACATCGTGACGATACTGATCACGGCGATCGCCGGCGTGAACTATCTCGCGATGGCGACCGGCTTCGGGCTGACGACGGTCAACGTCGCCGGCGAGGAGCTCAGCATCTACTGGGCGCGGTACACGGACTGGTTGTTCACGACGCCGCTGTTGCTGATCGACCTCGGACTGCTGGCGCGGGCCAACCGCAACCAGCTGACGACGCTGGTCAGCCTCGACGCGCTGATGATCGCCACCGGCGCGATCGCGACGCTGGCCGGCGGGAACTTCGCCGTCGCCGGCCTCGACGACGGCGCCCGCCGGCTGGTCTGGTGGGGAATCAGCACCGGCTTCCTGCTGGTGTTGCTGTACTTCCTGTTCGGGACGCTCACCGAGCAGGCCCAGGAGCTGGGCAGCGACGTGGGCGCGAAGTTCGCCCAGTTGCGCAACCTGATCGTCGCGGTCTGGCTGGTTTACCCGGTGTGGTGGCTGGCCGGTACCGAGGGGCTGGCGCTGCTCCCCGAGGTCAGCGGGAGCGTCCTGTTCGTCGAGACGGCCGGGTTCATGGTGCTGGACCTCGTCGCGAAGGTCGGCTTCGGGTTCCTGCTGCTGTCGAGCCGGCAGGTCCTCGACGACGTCTCGGCGGCGACCGGCGCCGGCGCGACCGCGACCGCCGACGACTGACGCGAGTCCCGTTCGTCGCGGCGCCCGGGCGCGGCGACCGGGCGCCTCGCATCGATCCGCAGCCGACGCGGTGTCGCCTCACGCGGACCTGGTGGTAGCCGAGTCGGCCCGCCCCGGTCGCGGGCCACCGTCGTCCCCGAACAGTATCACGGCCGAGAATCGGCCCGAACCGACTACGGTCGCGGTGTCCGGAGATCGACTCGATGAGTTCGTTGACATACGTCCAGTTCCACGCGCTGTACGTCCTGCCGGTACTGGCGGCGCTGACGGCGACGGTTCACCACCGTCGCGACAGCGTCGACTGGCGGGTCGGCGCGACCGCGCTGGCGGTCGTCACCGCCCTCGCGGTGGTGTACACGACGCCGTGGGACCGCCTGCTCATCTCGACGGGCGTGTGGTCCTACGGCGCCGGCACGGTCGCGGGCCGCCTGTGGGGCGTCCCCTACGAGGAGATCGCCTTCTTCGTCCTCCAGCCCGCGCTGACGACGCTGTGGACGCTCCACGTCGCCGGCCCGGTCCTCGAAGACGTCACCCACACGCGGCGGGACCGCCTCCTCGGGGCCGCGGCGGGGCTGGCCGTCGGCGTCGTCGGCCTCCTCGCGCTGACCGCGCCGTCGACGACGTACCTCGGCGCGATCCTCGCGTGGGCGGGGCCGGTGCTGGCGCTGCAGTGGGCGGTCGGCTGGCGGTATCTGTGGGGCGCCCGCGCCCGCGTCGCCGTCGCCGTGCTGGTCCCGTCGGCGTACCTCTGGGCGGTCGACCGCCTGGCCATCGAAGCGGGCGTCTGGACCATCTCCGACACCTACACCACGGGACTGGCCGTCGCCGGTCTCCCGGTCGAGGAGATGCTGTTTTTCGTCGTGACGAACTGCTTCGTCGTCCAGGGCGTCGTCCTGTTCCGCTGGGTGGTCCACCGATGGCGCTAACCCGCGAACGGGCCGACGCCCGGGTCCCGCCGGCCGCCCGCGCGCCCCTGCGCGCGCTCGTGGTGTGGATCCCCTGGCTCCCCGTCGCCGTCGCGACGCTCGCGTTCGCCGCCGGACTGTCGATCCCGCCGACGTGGCGGTACGTCCCGCTGGTCGTCAGCGTCGCCGCGTTCGGCCTGCCCCACGGCGCCGTCGACTGGGCCGCGCTCCCGCGGGCGGCGGCCGGTTCGGCGGGCGACGCCGTCGACCTCCGCACGCCGTGGCGACGCACTCGCCGCGCGCGCCTCGCCCGCCGGTGGCTCGCGGTCGTCGGCGTCGTCTACCTCGTCGCCGGCGGCGCCTACGCCGTCGCGTGGTTCCGCGCGCCGCTCGCCGCGGCCGCCGCCTTCCTGGCGCTGACGTGGTTCCACTGGGGCCAGGGCGAAATCTACCCGCTCCGCGAAGTCCTGAACGCCGACCACTTCGACGCGCGGTGGCGGCGCGGGCTGACTCTCGCCGTCCGCGGCGCGCTGCCGATGGGGGTCCCGCTGCTGGCGTTCCCCGAGCGCTACCGCACGGTCCTCGAATCGTTCGTCGCCCCGTTCGGCGGGTCGGTGCCCGCGTGGCCGTTTACCGCCGACGCGCGACTCGCGCTCGGCGCGGCGCTGGCGGCGCTGACGGTCGCGACGCTCGCGGCCGGCTATCGGGCGGCCGACCACCGGCGCGGGTGGGCGGTCGACGCCGGGGAGACGGGCCTGCTGTGGGCCTACTTCTTCGTCGTCCCGCCGGTGTTCGCGGTCGGCCTGTACTTCTGTTGCTGGCACGCGCCTCGTCACGTCGCACGCACTCTCGCGCTGGACGAGCGAGCGGTCGCCGCGCTCGAAGCCGGTCGCCTCGCGCCCGCGCTCGGTCGCTTCGCTCGCGAGGCCGCCCTGCCGACGCTCGTCGCGCTGGTCGGCTGTGCCGGGTTGTGGTGGGCCGCACCGGCGCCCGAACCAACGCTTGCCGGCGCGACCGGCGTCTACCTCGTCGCCATCGCCGTGTTGACGCTGCCCCACGTGGTCGTCGTGACGTGGCTCGACCGGATCGCGGGCTACTGGTAGCGAGTAGCGAGGCGCGAGCGAAGCGAGCGCCTCGAAGACGCGAACGGACGGCGGAGCCGTCCGTGAGCGGCCAAGCAGTCGTCCGTTCGGCGCTCACTGCGTTCGCAATTCCGGGGCGCTCACTTCGTTCGCGCCCCGCTCTGACTGAAAACGGTTAACTGCCTACGCCGACAACCGGGGATCAAATGGCCGAGGACGTCAAACCCACTCGCAAGGAGCTCATGCAGATCGAGGAGCGCATCGAGCTCTCCGAGCGCGGGCACGACACGCTGGAGCAGAAACGCGACGGCCTCATCATGGAGTTCATGGACATCCTCGACGAGGCCCAGGACGTTCGCGCCGACCTCGACGAGAAGTACGAGGAGGCCCAGAACGCCATCAACATGGCCCGCGCGCTCGACGGCGACGTCGCGGTGCGGGGCGCGGCCGCCGCGCTCAAGGAACACCCCGAGCTGACCACCGAGTCCCGCAGCGTCATGGGCGTCTACATCCCCCAGATCGACTCCACGAAGGTCTCCAAGAGCCTCGACGAGCGGGGCTACGGCGTCCTCGGCACCAGCGCCCGCATCGACGAGGCCGCCGAGGCCTACGAGGAACTGCTCGACCAGATCATCCTCGCCGCCGAGGTCGAGACGGCCATGAAGAAGATGCTCGACGAGATCGAGACCACCAAGCGGCGCGTCAACGCCCTGGAGTTCAAGCTGCTGCCGGAACTGCGCGCCAACGAGGAGTACATCGAGCAGAAGCTCGAAGAGCAGGAGCGCGAGGAGATCTTCCGGATGAAGAAGATCAAAGACAAGAAGGAGCGCGAAGAGGCCGAGGAGGCCGCCAAGGAAGAGGACGCCGCAGAAGAGCCCGTCCCGGCCGACGACTGACTGCCCGTTCTCCGTTCTTCCCCTTCTCCGTTCTCGCCGTCGTCTTTCCCACCGTACTCTCGGTCCGGCCGGTCTCTCCGTCATCCGGTCTCGCTCGACCGTTCTCCCGCCATCGGCTCGGCCCCGCCACCGTTTAGTCCGCGCCGCGCGCACGCACGGACGTGACCTGTCCCGACTGCGGCGCGCCGACGCTCGCCTTCGCCGTCCCCGAGCAGTACCGCGACGCGCTCCCCGGCGAGAGCGCGGGCGCCGAGATCTGCACTCGGTGTCTCGCCCTCCGACCGGTCGCCGACCCGCCGGCGGAGATCCCCGACTTCGCGCCGATCAGCGACGCCGTCCCGTCGAACGACGACGCGGCCGTCCCGTTCGTGCTCATGGTCGGGCTGATCCCGTCGCTGGCGACCAACCGCTCGGAGATCTCCGACCTGCTGGCGAGCGTCGAACGGGCGGGCACCGATCCGTTGCTCGCGCTCGACCGCCTCGCCGACGACCCGACCGTCGACGCCGAGACCGATCTGCGCGCGCGCCGACGCCAGCTCGAACAGCTCCTGTGACCGCGAGGTCGCGCGATTTACCGCCTGGTAGGCCATGCTTTCCGACGACTCTCCCAGCCACCCTACTCTGTTAGGCATACCGCATTTACATCACGGGGTAGTAGATTGTCTCGCGGCATCGACGCCAGGTGCCGCCGCGACGACACTTAGGACCCGTCGTCGTCTCCCCCCAATCCCCCCTTACCACCAGCACCCATTTCGCGTCGCCGGTGGTGGCCCGACGGAGGCACTCCCCCCCGCCTCCGGGGTACGCCGGCGACACTCTCTTTCCCTCGATACCAGCCAGGTACCAGCGGGACGCTCGACCGCCGGCCGTCCGACGAGGGCGCCGCGGCTGAGCGGTCGCGTAATCACGGCGAATCGGTGAGAAACGCGCCTAGACGCCGGTAGAGTACCGAAGAATGCCGGCGATGCCGCCGAACGCCGAGAGCAATTGCTCGCCCTTCTCGAAGTCAGTCGAGACGAAGTACGTCTCGGTGCCGCGCTGTTCCGCGAGTTCCATCAGGTGGTCGATGGCGTCCTCGCGTTCGCCCGTCATCTCCTCGCCGCAGCGGTCGCAGGCTCGGTCGTCGTCCAGACTCTCCGAGTGGCCGAGCAGTTCCCGCTCGGTGTGGCCGCTGGGGCAGTCGTAGATGGCCACGTCCTGCCGGAGGTCCTCGCTCAGGAGGAGGGTCTCGACGGCGCCCATGTTGAGGTTCTCGCGGGTGGGGCCGAACCCGTAGGTGGCGAGGTCGCCGTCGTGGAGCTCGTCGAAGAACTGCTCCATGTACTTCTTGTCCTGGAGCATCTCGTGCTCGTCGAGCACGTCCTGGGCGGCGTCGACGAGGTCGTGCAGCCCCGACTCGTCGGTGTAGGCGACGTCGAACTTCCCGAGCACCATGTCGCCGAGTTCGTGGTGGAGGTAGTCGCCGTCGAGGAACTCGTCTTTGGTCGGCGACGGGCCGCCCACGAGGATACCGTCCATCTCGTGGCGCTGGTCGACGAAGAGATCGTTCGCCATCCCCGCGACCTCCTGGTAGAAGTTGTCGATCGCTTCGAGGCGCAGGCGGGCGAATCGCTGGGCGGACTGCCCACCTTTGCGCTGCTTGCCCGGCACCAGCGAGGAAGCGGACTTGACCGGCTCGACGCGCTTGCCGCGCAGCCAGCCGACGTTGGCCTCGCGCCGGTCGAGGACGATCAGGCCGAACAGGCCCTTGTCGGCGAGCATCTCTTCCAGCGGCTCGGTGAGGAAATCGGAGTCGCAGTGGTAGCGAAAGGACTCGATGGGCTGGGGCGGACTCTCCAGCGTGCGGGTGACCATCTCCGAGCGGCCGCCGCCGGTGTCGATCGATCCCGAGAAGACGACCATCCCGTTCTCGGGCGGGAAGGTGTCGTAGTAGCGCAGTCGGTCCTTGATCGAGGTCAGGGCGTCCTGGACGGCCGTGCGGGTGTCCTTGGACTTGATGTTGGAGGCCTCGCTGTGCTCCTGAGTGACGTGGGCGACGACGCTGCTGATCTGGCGGTCCTCCGGGATGTAGATCGAGACCAGCTGCGTCCCCGACCCGCTGTAGCCCTTGAGCTCCTCGATGACCTTGCGGAACTCGTATTTCTGTTTGTCCGACTGTTCGGCGTGCTCACTCATCGTCCATGTTTCGGGCGCTCGGGGCTAAGTAAGTGTTGACCTCTCCGGCCGCCGCAATCGCTAAGGGAACGGGCGTGCGACGTGATCGCACGGACGCCCCCGCGAGCGTCGTCCCCGTGGTGGGCGGGGCGACGGGCCGACGCGGGGTCGTGGGTGGGCGCGCCATGAGTACGGACGCGACGGCGGACGAGGGCGGGATCTACGGTCGGGTAGCCGGTGCCGTCGGCAGCCGCGTGGGGGACGGGCCGGTCGGTTCCCACCTGCGCGCGTGGTATCTGACCGTCGATCCCCGCTACCGGCCGGTGACGGTCGGGACGTGGGCGCTCGCGCTCGTCGTCTACGCGCTGGGCGACACGGGACTGACGACGGTCGTCCTCGCGCTCGGCGGATTCGAGGCCAGCCCGGTCGCCCGCGCCTTCCTCGCCCACCTCGGCTACGCCGGGCTGGTAGTCCAGAAGGGGCTGGCGGTCGCGGTGCTGGTCGGCATCTGGCGGTACTACCCGACCGTCGGCGATCGGTCGCGGGATCCCTGGCGGCTGATCGTTCCGACGGTCGCGGCCGCCCGCGGCCTCCAGCTGGTCGCGATCCACGTCTCGAACGTCCTCGTTCTGGTCTGAGCGACCGACGGGCGTCCGACGGCCGTCAGAACGGACGGCGGCTTTATGTGGCCCCCGTGATTTGACCTAGCACAATGGCGGGCTACGTCTGTACAGTTGCCGGTGGGAAAGGTGGCGTCGGCAAGACGACGACGGCGGTCAACGTCGCGGCGGCCATGGAGGAGGAGGGCTACGACGTGGTCGTCGTGGACGCCGACCTCGGGATGGCGAACCTCGGTGCGATGCTCGGCGTCGAACCGGAGACCAGCATTCACCAGATCCTCGCCGGCGGTCGCGCCGTCAGCGACGCGCTGACCGACGTGCAGGGCGGGATCACGATCGTCCCCGGCGAGCAGAGCCTGGAGGCGTTCGCCGACGCCGACCCCGCGAAGCTCAAGAAGGTGATCAAGACGCTGCGCAACGCCTACGACGTGGTCCTCATCGATACCGGCGCCGGCCTCAGCCACGAGACGACCGTCCCGCTGGGGCTCGCGGACGGCGTCGTCCTCATCACCACGCCCGACGACGTGGCCGTCGGCGACGCCATCAAGACCGCCGAACTCGCCGAGCGCGTCGACGGCGAGGTCGTCGGCACCGTCCTCAACCGGACGACCACCGAGACCGACGTGGAGGCCATCGCCGAGCGGTTCGACTCCAAACTCCTGGCGGTGATCCCCGACGACATCGAGGCGACCGCCGACGAGCCGCTCGTGCTCAACGCCCCGCCCAGCCCCGCCGCCGACGCCTACGTGCGACTGACCGAGCACCTGATCGGTATCTTCTTCCAGGGGACCGAGATCGACGAGATCGAGACCGCCGTCGACCGCGACTGGTTCGTCGACGACGAAGACGAGGAGGACGACGAGGACGACTCGGGCGGGCGCTTCGGTCTCTTCGGCTGACCGGGCAGTACTTATTTTACGGCGGCGACCGCATTCGCTCCCAGAGTCGCGCACGCGGCTCTGGATTGGTCCATGCAACTCGACGACTTCGTCAGCGAGAACGCCCCCGACGAGGGCGGCGACTCGTTCCAGCTGGAGAACAGCAAGCTCCTCGACATCGCCGTCGACGGAGCGGTCATGACCAAGGCCGGCGCGATGGTCGCCTACGAGGGCGATCTGTCCTTCACCGGCAAGTCCTCCGCCGAGGGCGGTCTCACCGGCTTCATCAAGGAGGCCGCCTCCAGCGAGGGGACGCCCGTGATGGAGGTCGAAGGGCGGGGCCACGTCTACGTGGCCGACCGCGAGAAGCGGATCCAGCTCCTCGACCTCGACGCCGGCGAGTCCATCTCGGTCAACGGCGAGGACGTGCTCGCGTTCGGGGCCGACGTGGACTACGAGATCAACACGATCGGCAGCATCGGCGGCGCCTCCGCCGCCGGGCTGACCAACGTCTTCCTCTCCGGGCCGGGGACGGTCGCGATCACGACCCACGGCGACCCGCTCGTGCTGGAGCCGCCGGTCCGGACCGACCCCGACGCGACCGTCGCCTGGAGCGCGAACCTCTCGCCGGGCATCGAGACCGACCGCAGCCTGAGCGACGCGATCGGCCAGTCCTCCGGCGAGACCTACCAGCTCGCCTTCGAGGGCTCGGAGGGCTTCGTCGTCGTCCAGCCCTACGAGGAAGGGCCGACCGGGCAGTAGGCTCGGCCGTCGGTCGTCGTACCGCGTGAACCGCCGGGGCGAGCCCGGCGGCATTCGTCATTCCTATATCCGCCGCTCGTAAACCGGGAGGTATGTATCTCTCCCTGCGCTCGGAGGCCGAGGACGCCCTGCAAGCGGCTCTCTCGGCCCTCGACCTGCCGACCGAGGACCTGGGCATCGAGCGCCCGCCCGAGGACGTCGACGCCGCCGTCGCCTCCAGCGTCGCCTTCCGCCTGGCGGGCGAGGTCGGCGCGCCGCCGCCGAAGGTGGCCGCCGACGTGGCCGCGGCGATCGACCCCGCCGACTACGACTACCTCGGCCGGGTCGACACCCAGGGCCCCTACATCAACTTCTTCCCAGCCGACCGCTACGTCGCAGACACCGTCGAGCGCGCCCAGTCCGAGGCGTACGGCCGCCTCGACGACCGCGACACCTCCGTCGTCGTCGAGCACACCTCGGCGAACCCGACGGGGCCGGTCCACGTCGGCCGCGCCCGCAACCCCATCGTCGGCGACGCGCTGGCCCGGGTCCTCGACTTCGCCGGCTACGACGTGGACACCCACTACTACGTCAACGACGCCGGCCGCCAGGTCGCCGTGTTCACCTGGGCCTACGAGACCTTCGACGAGAGCGACCTGCCCGCGCCCGACCGCGACAAGCCCGACTACGACCTCGTCCGCTACTACCGGAAGGGCAACGCCTACCTCGAAGACGCCGACCCCGACGAGGAGGCGGCCGCCGAGGCGGAGATCGAGGCCGTCATGCAGGGGCTCGAAGCCGGCGACGAGGAGACCTACGAGCGCGTCGGCGAGGTCGTCGACGGGGTGCTCGACGGGATGACCCAGACGCTCGAGCGCCTCCCGGCCGAGTTCGACGAGTTCGTCAAGGAGACGCGGTTCATGCGCTCTGGCGCGACCGACGACGTGGTCGACCGCCTGCGGGACCTCGACGAGGCCGTCTACGAGGAGGACGCCTGGCAACTGGACCTCCCCGGCTTCGAGAAGAACCTCGTCTTCCTGCGTTCGGACGACACCACGCTCTACACGACCCGCGACATCGCCCACCACGAGTGGAAGTTCGACAACTACGACCGCGCCGTCACCGTCATCGGCGAGGACCACAAGCTCACCTTCGAGCAGCTCAACGAGACGCTGGAACTGCTGGGCCACGACACCGACCGGCTGGACCAGGTCTTTTACTCGTGGGTGAATCTCCCCGGCGGCGAGGGGATGTCGACCCGCGAGGGGACCGGCGTCGACCTCGACGACCTGCTCGACGAGGCCATCGACCGCGCCCGCGACGAGGTCGAGGACCGGCTGGACGACCGCCTGCGCGACGACGATCTGGGCGAAGGGGACGTGGAGCGCATCGCCGAGCAGGTCGGGACCGGTGCCGTGCGCTACGACATCGTCTCCAAGCAACCGACGAAGTCGATCACCTTCGAGTGGGAGCGCGCGCTGGACTTCGAGGCCCAGTCGGCGCCGTACGTCCAGTACGTCCACGCGCGCGCCTGCGGCATCCTCGACGAGGCCGAGAGCGAGGGGCTCGAGCCGGCCGAGACGGTCGACCCGGACCTGCTGGACACCGACGCCGAACGGGATCTACTGCGGACGATCGCCCGCTTCCCCGCGGTCGTCGAGGAGGCCGGCGAGGAACTGGAACCCCACCGCGTCGCCACCTACACCCGCGGCTTCGCCGAGCGGTTCAACGCCTTCTATCGGGAGTGTCCCGTGCTGACCGCGGAGGACGAGGCGACCCGTCGCGCCCGGCTCGCGCTGGTCGCGGCCGCCCGCGAGACGGTCGGCAACGCCCTCGGACTGCTGGGCGTCGCCGCGCCGGACTCGATGTAGAGCGGGGACAGGCGACCACCGGATCGCCGGCGGCGCTCGACGGCCACGAGCGTCCCGATCCGGGCTCGCGACGCCTCAGAGCCCGCCGAGCGCGATCAGGACGCCGGCCAGCGTCGCCAGCGCGAGGACGAGAAACGCGACGATCCACCAGCCGGGAACGGACTCGTCCCGCCCGTCGCGCGCGCTCATCGTCCGCCCTCCCGACCGACACCGGCGCCCGCGGGGCTCGGTCCAGTGGGTGTCATCACCCGTACACTTCACAGCCTACTGACTAATAGCTGCTGGCCGGACCGCCGGTACCTATCTGGTTAGGTACGGCGCTGACGAACGGGTAGGACGTTGTCCGGGTGTGAGCGGAATCGCAGCACTCTCGTCGTGGCTGGCGCTCGGGTCGCTGGCCGCGGCGGGTGGGACGTTCGCGCTGGTCGCGTACCTGCGGCGCCACCTCGGCAAGCCGGGGGCCGACTGGCTCGTCGCGACGCTGGTCGCGCAGGGGACGTTCTGTCTGCTGGCGGGCGTGTCGTTGACCGTCTCGGACCCGGGAGCCCGGCTCGTCATGGAGTCGCTGACCTGGGCGGCGCTGGCGTGGGTCGGGCCGCTGTTTCTGGCGTTCGCGCTGGAGTACACCGGGCGGAGCGGACTGCTGGACGGGTGGACGATGCTACCGGTCGCGGCGCTGACCTCGCTCGTCGTCGGGACGGCGCCCGTCAGCGACGTGGTCGTGCGGGCGTTTCGGGTCGACCCGACGGGAACGGCCGCGACGGTGACCTACGCGCTCGAACCGTGGGGGCTGTTCGCGGTCGCGTTCGGCATGGGCACGGCGGGGATCGCGGTGGCTCTGATGCTCGACACCGTGCTGAGTTACGGTCCCCTCTACCGGCGCGAGGCGGCCGCCGTCGCGCTCAGCACGGTCGCGCCGACGATCGGGGTCGTGACGTGGGCGTTCGACCTCGGACCGGACCCCTCGCTGGCCTTCGTCGCGGTCATGTTCGTCCCCCACGTCCTGCTGGACGCCTACGCGTTCGTCGGCAGCGGGATGTTCGAGACGAACCCGACGACCCGTCGGGCCGCCGACCGCACCGCTATCGACGACATCGGGACGCCCGTGCTCGTGCTCGACCCCGACGCCCGCGTCGTCGACTACAACGACGCCGCCGACCCGCTGCTGGAGGCCGACCGCGACGAGACGACCCTGCTCGGGACTCCCATCTCGTCGCTGGTCGACCTCGACGGCGACCCCATCGCCGACGGCGGCGCGACCTACGACGGCGCCGACCCGAACGTGCCGACGGGCGTCGGCCCCGGCGAGGCCGACGAGCTCGTCACCGTCCGCTCGGGCGGGCGCCGGCGGGAGTTCCTCGTCTCGCGGTCGACGCTGACCGACCCGAAGGGCGCGACCGTCGGTCGGACGCTCGTCTTCCAGGACGTGACCCGCGAACGGCGCCGCGAGCAACGGCTCGACGTGCTCAACCGCGTGCTCCGGCACAACCTGCGCAACAAGATGACCGCCGTCGCCGGCAACGCCGAACTCATCGCCGACCGGAGCGACGACGACCGACTGGCCGACATCGCGGACATCATCGACAGCAGCGCCCGCGAACTCATCGACATCGGCGAGAAGGCCCGCACGTTCGAGCAGTGTCGCCGCGACGGGCCGCGCTACCAGTCGGTCGACCTCGACGCCGTCCTGACCGACGCGGTCGCCGACTACCGCGAAGCGGCCGCCCGGATCGACGTGACGGTCGACGGCGACGCGGCCCCCGTCACCGACCCGGAACTGCTCCGGATGGTCGTCGCCAACCTCGTCGAGAACTCGGCCGACCACGTCGACGAGCCCACCGTCTCCGTGACGGCGACCGTCGACGGCGGCGAACTCCGGGTGACCGTCGCCGACGACGGTCCCGGCATCCCCGACGGGGAGCTGGCGCCGCTCGACGCCGGGACCGAGACCCAGCTCGAACACGCCACCGGCATCGGCCTCTGGGTCGTCCAGTGGAGCGCCGACTCCCTCGGCGGCACCGTCTCGTTCGACACCGACGACGGCACCGTCGTCACCGTCCGCCTCCCCGACGGCCCCGGCGGCTTCGACGGGGCCGCCCCCGCCGCCGGACCGGCCGCCCAGAGTACATAGCCCCCAATACCACTACATAGTTCTCACCGGATCGATATAGCGAACTTAGTCACCGTCTTACCCGCCGCACCGGTAGCGACGGGTACCTGACGCGGCCGAACCGACCGGTTCGGCGCGTCGACAGCTACTATGAGCGACACTACGGACGACATCGACGCCGCAGGCGGGACGGGCACGAGCGACGGAACCGACGCGACCGGCCAGGGAGCCGACGCCCCGGACGAGCGGTCCGACGGTGAGACGCTGGACGGGCTCGCGGTCGAGACGGCCGCCGAGCGCGTCCGCGCCCGCGAACCCGACCGCGATCCCGAGACCGTCCGGGCCGCGCTGTCGTTCGTCGCCGACGGCGGCGTCGTCAGCCGGGAAGCCCTGGAGGAGTCGCTGAAGCTGACCTCGAAGGTGCTCACGACCGCGGAGACGCGGGCGGAACTCGCCACCATCGCGCTCGACGACGCCCGCGAGGCCGCCGAGTCGGCGCCCGACCTCCCGACAGTCCGGGCCCGACTGGACGGCTTCGAGGCCGAGGTGGCCGCCGTCGAGGACCGCGCCGCCGCCCTCGGTCCGGACCTCCAGTCGGTCGTCGACGACCGCGAGGACCCCGCGGCCCGGTTCGCCGTCGCCGACGGCCTCCGCCGGGTCGACGAACGGGCGCGCGACGTCCAGCGGACCGCCGACGAACTCCAGTTCGACCTGGAGGACTTCGAGCGGTGGCTCGACAGCCACCCCGTCCGCGTCCGCGAACTCGGCGAGGATATCGACGCGCTCGCCACCTCGCTCGACGACCTGGGGGCCGCGGTCGACCACATCGAGGCGGTGGACACCGCCGGGGACGCCGACGGCGACGCCGCAGGAGACCGCGAGGCGGGTGCGGACGACCCCGCCCGGACCTGGTTCGACGCGACGCTCAGCCACCGGGCGACCGGCCTCACCGTCGCCGACCTGCGCGCCGAGCTCGACGACCTCCGGACGTGGGCCGACCGCGGCGACGCCGAACCCGTCGAAGAGGGCGGTCTGGACGACCTGGCCGCCCGGCTCGACGACCTCGCGGGCCGCCACGCGGAACTGGGCGAGCGGCTCGACACCGCCGCCGACCCCGAGTGGACCGACCGCTTCGGTGAGGCGGTCACGGCCGTCGAGTCCGACCTCGACGACTGCGAACCCCCGGTCGACTGGGGCGTCGTGCAGTCGACGATCGAGGCGCACCGCGCCGGCCTCGAATCGGACGCGTAACCGCCGAGCGGTCGACGCGGCGAGCGGACCCGTCGTCGCGTTCTCTTCTCCGGGGAGCTGCCGTCGAGCCTGGCAGACGAGGAGCCGGTGCAGTCGAAAACGAGTGGGTTCCGGCGGTCAGACGTTCCGGTCGCGGACGGCGGCGCGGGCGGCCACGTCGGCGACGGCGGCGCCGCGGTCGGCGGTGCGGGTGAGGTGGTCGAGCGCGCGGGCCAGCGCGACGGTCGCGGCGGTCGAGCCGTCGAAGGGGTCGGTCGCCTCGTCGAACAGGGCCCCGTCGACGGCCTCGACCTCGGCGACGGCCCGCTCGTGGCCGTCGAGGGCGATCGCGGTCAGGTCCTCGTCGGCGTCGTCGAGGACGGCCGTCGTCGCGTCCTCGACGACCGTTCTGGCGGACTCGGCGGCCTCGCGGACGTTCTCGGCCACCGGGTCGGGCAGCGGGTCGGGGAGCCGGCGGGCGGCGCGGGCGACCCCGACGCCCTGGCGGGCGACGCCCTCCAGCTGGCGGGCGGTGACGTAGTAGTCGAACAGCGTCGGGCGGGTGAGCCCGAGGCGGTCGATCTCCTCCAGCGAGACGAGCGACCGCGAGAGATGTCGCGCGACCATCCGAAAGAGGCGGTCGGCCTCGTCTGCGCGCCCGCGGAGGCGGTCGTAGGCGTCGGCGTCGGCCGCGACGAGCGCGTCCGTGGCGGTGCGGTGGATCGACAGCGCGGTGAACTGCAGCTGGACGACCGACTGGCGGACGGAGACGTTCGCGGCGTCCAGCAGGTGTTGGACGGTGATCTCGCCGTCGTTCTCGACCAGCAGATCGGTGCCGACGAGGTTCCGGACGACCGAACGGGCGGCCCGCCGTTGCTCGTCGGTGAACGTCCCGGTCGGTTCGAGCGTGACCGTCTCGAAGCCGACGGCGTGGGCCGCCTGGAGGGCCCGCCTGACCAGCGCGGGCTCGTCGCCGTCGACGGCGACCGTCGCCGCGGCCAGCTCGTCGACGTCCTTCTCGGCGGCGCGGAGGACGATCGAGTCGTCGCTGTGGGTGGTGAGATACAGCTCCATGCCCGCCTCGAGCTGGTGGTCGTTCGCCCACTCTTTGGGGATCGACACCGTGTACGTGCCGCCGCCGACCTGTTGGAGTTTGCGCGTCTGCATCAGTAGAGCAACTCGGGGTCGTTGTCCAGCATGTACAGCGTCCGCGCGGCGACGTTGACCCCGTGGTCGCCGACGCGTTCGAGGTCCCGGATCGTCAGCAGCAGCCGGGACACGTCGTCCAGTACCCGCTCGACCGCCCAGGAGTCCGCGCCCGCCTCGCCTTCGAGCAGGTCGCGGACGACCCGCTCGCTGGCGCGCTGGCAGTGGGCGTCGAGCTCGTCGTCGCGGGCGGCGACCGCCCGGCAGGCGTCGGCGTCGCCCGCCTCGTAGGCGTCCAGCGCCGCGGACACCTGGTCGCGAGCGTCGGCGCCGATCGCTCGTACGTCGACCTCGTCGGCCGGCCGCTCGGCCGCCAGCGCGTAGCGACCGAGGTTGGTCGCCAGGTCGCCCACCCGCTCCAGGTCTGTCAGGATCTTGAACGAGGCGGCGACGAACCGCAGGTCCGACGCGACGGGCTGCTGGAGCGCGAGCAGGTCGATGCAGTCGCCCTCCAGGTCGAGATACCGGTCGTTGATCGCGGCGTCGCCGTCGATCACGTCCTCGGCGAGGTCGTCGTCGCCGGTCGCCAGCGCGGTCAGCCCGTCGTCGAGCTGGACGAGCGCGTCCTCGCCCAGCGCGCGCACGTCGGCCCGCAGGTCGTCGAGCGCCGCCCGGTATCCCTCGCGCGTCACGGCGATCACCCGAACTTCCCGGTGACGTAGTCCTCGACGCGCTGGCTCTCGGGGTTCTCGAAGATCTTGTCGGTGTCGTCGTACTCGACGAGTTCGCCGCCGGTGAGGAAGACGGCCGTCTGGTC
>Ga0207733_100196_pt1 | contig 55891 bp, 64 predicted proteins | sample A23P3SouthBayCA_FD_187735 | JGI IMG/M metagenome (GOLD analysis project Ga0207733, IMG submission 187735) | Aerobic enrichment media microbial communities from Eden Landing Ponds, California, USA - A23 P3 (SPAdes) | ecosystem: Environmental > Aquatic > Marine > Unclassified | place: Emeryville...
TCACTCCTTCGTTCACGCCCTGACGTGCCCCACGCTCGCTACCGCTCGCGTGGGACTCCGTCAGGACGTTTCTGCCGACACAACGACGACGAGCGGCGCGAGATGCGAACGTAGTGAGCATCTCGGACTAGCGAACGGCGTAGCCGTGAGTAAGCGAGTCGTCCGTGTCGGTAAAAACGGACGCTCGCGTGGGGATCCATCAAGCGCTGCCGCTCAGTCCGCCGGCCCCGCCCGCACTTCGCAGTTGGGGCAGCCGTCAACGCGCCCCTGTTCGTCACCGAACACACGCACGAAATCTTTGCTCACCGCACCGTCGCAGTTGTGACAGGTGTACATGGTCCACTCGGCCGAACACCGGCGACGATAATGAGTATAGGTAGCATACGACATGGATAACGGCACCTTACCATCCGTATGGCCGGGCAATACGGTCGTCCCCGACGACGCCGCTTTTCAGCCTCGGGCGCCACGTTCGGCTATGGAGGCGTCGCTCCGGGCGGGAATCGCCATCTACAACGCCGGCGAGTATCACGCCGCGCACGACGCGTGGGAGGAGCCGTGGCTCGGGCTCGACGACGGCACCGACGACGAGCGCTTCCTGCACGGGTTGATCCAGTTCACCGCCGCCGTCTACCACGCCCGGACCCGCAACTGGAGCGGCGCGACGGGCCTCGCCGAGAGCGCCGGCGACTACCTCGCGGGCCTCCCCTCGCCGTACCGGGGCGTCGACCTCGACCCCGTTCGGGCGGCGTTGACGGCGCTCGCCGCCGACCCCGAAGTGATCGAGCGCCGCCGGCCGCCGACGCTCCGCTACGACGGCGTGGCGCTGACTCTCGCGGATCTGCGGTTCGAGGCCGCCGCCGTCGCGGCGACGGTCCTCGCCGACGAGTACGGCTACGACGTGGCGACCGTCGAGCGCGCCGTCGAGTTCGCCCGCGAGGAGATCGAGGCCGGCGAGCGGACGCTCTTTACCACCGCCGTGCTGGAGTTCGTGACCGCCGACGCGGAGCGGGCGCTCGTCTACCAGCGCCTGTCGGGACACGTCGACCGGCGTGAGCGGGAGTACGCGGACGTGGAGGGGCTGTTCGAGGAGTAGGTCAGGACACGCGCGGATCGTCGCGCGGAGCCTCTTGACAGTCTTCGAGGTGTTCGGGCAGAATCTCGACTCGCTCCCCACAGAACGGACACGTTCGTCGCATGATAGCTCTCGGTGCCCTCTGATCCACAGAAGGGCTTAATCCCTCCCCTTCGATTTTCGATTTTGGTAACGACAGTCGGCCGACGACTGCGATTACTCTCCTGTCCACTCGGGTCGCGCGCAAGCGTGTCCTCGGCTACGGCGCCTGCCGAACGTCGCTGATGGCCGTGTTGCCCGACGACTCTGTCGGCGCTCAGACGAACGAGGCGGCGTACGCGAGCGACGAGAACAGCATGAGGCCGACGAAGACCAGAGCGATCACTTGCTGTCGATCCATACGGATTCTCTTCTCTCCGGACGGGAGTAGCTTTCGTCTACGCTACGATCCGAAGTCGCGCCGCTACGCCTCGTCTCTCGGGTCGCCCGCCAGCGTGTACTCCGCCGAGTCGTCCTGCGGGTCGTAGCCGAGGACTTCCTTCGCGCGCTCGATGGAGTAGTACTTCCGCTCGTTGTCGGAGATGCCGTAGACGATTTCGTAGTCGTAGTCGGCGCGGATACAGCGGTCGAAGAGGTGGGCGCAGTCGCGGTGAGAGAGCCACATCGCCTGCCCGCGCTCGTAGTTGCGCGGCGGGTGGCTCTCGGTGAGATTTCCGATGCGGACACAGACCACGGAGAGGCCCTCGGCGTCGTGGTAGTAGCGTCCGAGCGTCTCGCCGGCGGCCTTGCTCACGCCGTAGAGGTTGCCGGGGCGGGGGAGTTCCGTCCCGTCGAGCAGGTAGTCGTCGTCGGTGCGGTACATCTCGGGCGTGCGCTCGTCGGTTTCGTAGGCGGAGACGGCGTGGTTCGAGGAGGCGAAGGCGACCTTCTCGACCCCCGCGTCGACCGCCGCCTCGAACACCGTCTGCGTGCCGTCGATGTTGTTCGAAAGCACCGAGTTCCACGGTGCTTCGGGTCGTGGATCGCCCGCGAGGTGGATCACGGCGCCGACTTCCTGCATCGCGTCGGCTATCGCCTCGTCGTCGGTCACGTCGGCGACGACGACGTCGTCCTCGTCGACGCCGACCGGGAGGCGGTCGCTCGACAGCGGTTCCCGGTCGAGCAGCCGCCACTCGTGGGCGTCGCCGATCCCGTTCAGGATGGCCTGCCCGACGCGCCCGCCCGCGCCTGTCAGTAACACCGGGTCGTCCATTCGTGCGTGAATGGAACCACCGAACCCAAGTAACAACCGATTCCGCGGTGAACGCGGGCGACAGGTCTTACTCCCGCCGCCGTCACTGGGCCGTATGCCCACCGACGCACAGCAGGCCTGCTTCGAAGCCGGCATCAAGTTCGGCTCGCTCTACCACCAGTTCGCGGGGACGCCCGTCTCGCCCGCCAGCGCCCCGAGCCTCGAACGCGCGATGGCCGAGGCCATCGAGAACCAGCCGTTCTGCGAGTCGGTCACCGTCGACATCGACGAGTCGGCACTGGCCGACGCGGCCGACGACCACGGCTACGTCGAACTCACGGGCCGGTTCATGGCGGTCGAGATGCGCGTCGAGTACGAGGACGTGACCGTCCGCACGGCGATGGAGATGGAGGACGGCTACCCGCTGATGCGGCTGGTCACCGTGGGATAGCCGCGTTCACGCCGCGACACCCGCCGTTTCACTTTCACTTTCGGGCGTGCGTTTAACTCACACGGCGGTGAATCGGCAGCTATGAGTCAGACGACGCTCGGCGACGACGAACTCTTCGGCGAGGCGGCGGAGGAGATGCGAGCGGACGTGGAGGAGCATCTGGCGAAAGCGCGCGCGGAACTCCCCGCCGCCGCGGACGTGTGGGAGACGGAGGCGGACAACGTCCTCGGCGTCCTGAACGGCCTGCGGTCGGCGCTCGACGTGGGCGACGCCGAGGAGCACCTCCGGCAGGCCAAGAAGTGGTACACGATGGGCGAACGCGCCGACGCCTTCGAGGACGCCGACGATCTCGCGGCCGCCATCGAAGAACTGGAGTCCTTGATCGACTCCATCGACGAGGCCCACGCCGACGTGAGCGACCTCACGAACGCCGTACCGGAGCTACGGGGAGCGTTACAGGAGTTCGAGGAGGGCGGCGACGACGCGGAGGAGTGACCTACCGGTCGGCCGGCCGCGACACGTCTCGCTCCGCGACCGCCTGCAGCAGTCGGTCGAGCGCGCCGGTCGCCAACTCCAGCAGTTCCTCGCCGCGCTCGGCGTCGCCGGCACCCGGATCGCCCACGACGCCGTTCTCCGTGAACTCCGCGGAGTCGTGGGCGAGGTTCGTACTCGACACCCAGTCGCCCCAGCCCCGACTCGCCCCGTCGCGTGCCGCCTCGATCCGGTCCTCGCGCACGAGTTCGGGGTGACTCGCTCGTAACAGTGCCGTCTCCAGTGGCCCGCCGTGGCCCATGTCGTTCCCGTGGTCGCCCACCGCCTCGAACCACGTGAACGGGACGGCGTAGGCGTCGTCGTGGCGGGTGATCGTCGCCGTCACCTCGCCGAGGGCGGGGACGTTGCCGCCGTGGCCGTTGACGACGACGACCCGATCCAGCCCGTGGTAGGCGAGGCTGCCGACCACGTCGCGGACGTAACTCCGGAACGTGTCGGGCGACACCCAGAGCGTCCCCGGGAACTGGCGGTGTTCCTCGGCGATGCCGACCGCAATCGTCGGCGCGACGGCCACCGTGCCGTCGTATCGTTCTGCCCCCGCTTCGGCGACCGTCTCGGCGTGGAGGGCGTCGGTGCCGAGGGGGGCGTGGGGGCCGTGCTGTTCGGTGCTCCCGACCGGGAGCAGGGCGAGGTCGGTGTCGGCGTCGCGCACGTCGGTCCACGTCGCGTCGCTGAGATCGAGGTGCATACCGACTCCTCGGGAGCAGGGGCCTTCAACGCCCGGACAGTCCAGCGCCGGCGACGAGTCGACCGCCGACAGCATTAGGGCACCTCGTTACCACGACTCACACAGAGTTTCTGATATGACCGACGGTATCGCCGGCGGCGCAGCCGAGGCCATTCGGATCCTCCACGTCGACGACGATTCGGACTTCGCCGAGGTGGCGGCCAGTTTCCTCGAACGCGCCGACGAGCGTTTCGTGGTCGAGACGGCCACGAGCGCCCGGGCAGGACTGGACTGTCTCGCGAGGACCGACGTCGACTGTATCGTCTCCGACTACGACATGCCGGGGATGAACTGCATCGCGTTCCTCGAAACGGTCCGCGAAGATTACCCCGATTTGCCGTTCGTCCTGTTCACGGGGAAAGGGTCGGAGTCGGTCGCCAGCGAGGCCATCTCGGCCGGCGTGACCGACTACCTCCAGAAGGAGGTAAACACCGAACAGTACGAACTCCTCGCCAACCGGATCGGCAACGTCGTCGACGCCCACCGATCCCGAGAGCTACTGGCCGAGCGGACCCGGCGACTGGAGACGCTGATCAGTAACCTCCCCGGTATCGTCTATCGCTGTCGGAACGAGCGCGGATGGCCGATGGAGGTCGTCGAAGGGGAAGTCGAGATGATGACGGGCTACACCGCCGAGCAACTGGAGGACGGCGGCGGCGTGTCGTGGGGTGACGACCTCGTCCACGACGACGACCGTGTGGCGGTGTGGGACGCCGTACAGGACGCCATCGACGCCGACGGCACGTTCGAAGTCACCTACCGGATCGTCACCGCCACTGGAGACACGAAGTGGATGTGGGAGCGCGGCCGCGTCGTGCGTCGGTCGGACGACGAGTGTGACGTGTTGGAGGGGTTCATCACGGACATCACCGACCGGAAGGAGCGGGAGCGAGAACTCGAACACCGAACCGAGGAACTGGAGGAGCTGACGACCGAACTCGAAGCGCAGTACCGGTATCTCTTCGAGGAGGCGCCGGTCATGGCGGTCGTCACACGCGCCGAGAACCGCCTCCCGGTCATCGACGACTGCAACCAGCGGTTCGCCGAGACGCTCGGATACGAACGCGAAGACCTCGTCGGTCGCGAACTCGCGGACTTCTACACGCACGAGTCGGAGCGCAAACTGATCGATAGTGGCGGCTACGAACGGGCACTGACCGGCGAGTTCATGCGCGAGGACCGGGAGTTCGTGACGGCCGACGACGACATCGTGGAGACGCGACTACGTGCCGTCCCTCGACGCGACGCACGCGACGAGATCGTCGGCACCCTCGCACTCTACCTCGACGTTCGCGAACGCAAGGAACTGGAGCGACAGACGGAGCGACTCGAAGAGTTCGCCAGCATCGTCAGCCACGACCTGCGAAACCCGCTGAACGTCGCCCAGAGTCGTGTGAAACTGGCTCGGCGGAACGGCGACGGCTCACATCTCGATGTCGCCATCCGTGCCCACGACCGCATGGAAGCGCTGATCGAGGATCTACTGGCGCTCGCCCGGGGTGGCGACGCTATCGACAAGACGGAGGCGGTCGGCCTGTCGGCCGTCGTCGACCGTTGCTGGGCGGACGTCGAGACAGCCGGCGCGACGCTCGCCGTCGACACCGACCGGCTGCTTCGGGCGGATCGGAGCCGCCTCCGCCAGCTCGTCGAGAACCTGCTTCGGAACAGCGTCGAGCACGGCTCCACGAGCCCTCGGTCGCAGGTCCCCGAGGATACCGTCGAGCATGGCCCGACGGGCAACCAGACGCAGTCTGGCGACGCCGTCGAGCACGGGCCTACGGGCGAGGGGACGGCGGACGACGGCGTGACCGTCACCGTCGGCGACCTTTCGAACGGGTTCTACGTCGCGGACGACGGGCCCGGCATCCCCCCTGACGAGCGCGACGACGTGTTCGAGGCCGGTTACTCGACGGCACGCGACGGCACCGGCTTCGGCCTCCGGATCGTCGAACGGGTCGCCGAGGCACACGGCTGGACTGTCTACCTGACCGAGAGCGACGACGGGGGCGCGCGATTCGAGATTAGAGGCGTCGAGTTCGCCGAGCAGCGAGGCGGCGGCTAGTCGTCGTCGCCCGATTCCGTCGAGCGTAGCTCCACGCCGTCGGTTCGCGCTCCCCGCCGCGTCGCCCGTTCGACGAACTCCTCGGGCAGGTCGTCGATTTCACCCGCTTGCACGCCCCAGAGGTTGGCGTAGAGCCCGTCGGCCCCGAGCAACTCCTCGTGGGTCCCGCGTTCGACCACCTCGCCGTCGTCGAGGACGACGATCCGGTCGGCGTCTTTCACCGTCGAGAGGCGGTGGGCGATGACGAACGTGGTGCGGTCGGCGGTGAGGCGGTCGAGCGACCGCTGGATCAGCATCTCCGTCTCCGTGTCCACGTCGCTGGTCGCCTCGTCGAGGACGAGCACGTCGGGGTCTTTCAGCATCGCGCGAGCGATGGCGAGCCGTTGTCGCTGACCGCCCGAGAGCTTCACGCCCCGCTCCCCGACCATCGTATCGTAGCCGTCGGGGAGGTTCGTGACGAACTCGTGGGCCTCGGCTGCCTCGGCGGCCTCGACGACCGCCTCGTCGCTCGCGTCGAACGTCCCGTACGTGATGTTCTCGCGGACCGTCCCGTAGAACAGGAACGTCTCCTGACTGACGTAGCCGATGGCGCTCCGGAGGCTGGCGAGGGTCACGTCGCGCACGTCCTGTCCGTCCACCTCGATGGCTCCCGAATCAACGTCGTACATCCGGAGCAGGAGTTTCAGCGCGGTGGATTTGCCGGCGCCGGTAGGGCCGACGAGCGCCAGCGTGTCGCCGCCTTCGGCGGTGAAGCTCACGCCCTCCAGAATCGGGTCGTCGTCGTAGCCGAAGGTCACGTCGTCGTACTCGACGCGGCCCTCGTCGACGACGAGGTCCGCGGCGTCCGGGCGCTCGTCGATGCCAGCGTCCTCGTCCATCAGGCCGAAGACGCGGGCGGCTGAGGCGTACGCCCGCTGGTACATGTTGATGATCTGGCCGAACTGCGCCATGGGCCAGATGAACCGCTGGCTGTAGAGGATGAAGGCGACGAACTCGCCGGGACGGAGAGTGCCGGTGAAGAGCCACGGTCCCTCGCCGCGGAACACCCAGAGGCCGCCGATGGTGAACGTGAGCGCGAAGCCGATGCCCGCGAGCACCCGGAGCCCCGGGAAGAACTTGATGCGCGTCTCGATGGCGTCCCAGTTGGCGTCGAAGTAGTCGCCCGACACGTCCTCGACGCGGTCGGCCTCGTACGATTCGGTGTTGCTCGTCTTGATCACCTGAATCCCGCCGAGGTTGTTCTCCAGCCGGGAGTTGACCTGTCCGACCGTCGACCGGACCTCGGCGTACTTGGGCTGGATGGTGTTCACGAATCGGTAGGTGAAGAAGGCGATGAGCGGGACGGGCAGCAGCGCCACGAGGGCGAGTTGCCAGTTCATCCACAGGAGGAGCGCGGCGATGCCGACGACCATCACGCCGAGGCGGAACGCCGAGTTCAGGCCGTCGTTGAGGAATCGCTCCAGCCGGTTCACGTCGTTCGAGAGCACCGACATCATCTCCCCCGTCTGCTTGTCGGCGAAGAAGGTCATGTTCAGCCGCTGCATCGCGTCGTAGGTGTCCGTCCTGACCGCGTGCTGGACGTGCTGGGCGAAGCGGTTCCAGCCCCAGTTGCGCACCCAGTGGAGGCCTGCGCCGCCGAGAAAGGAGAAGAGGACGAGACCGACGACGAGCCAGAACTGCGCCTCGGCGTCCGTCGGGAGCCACGCGTCGGGAACGAGCGGGAGGGAGAACGCACTCTCGTTCAGGAAGATGGCGTCGACGGCGATGCCGAGGAGGAGCGGCGGCAGCAAGTCGAGCAGGCGGGCGACGACGCTGGCGGCGACGCCGACGGCGAACGGCCCGGCCTGTTCGCCGCCGTACTCGGCGAACAGGCGTCGCATCGGGTTGGCCGTCCGCTCCCGTTGCTCTTCGAAGGGGTCGTCGTCCGCGGCCGCGGGGACATCCATCGCCCGTACTCGGGGGCGAGCGGCCAAAAGGCTGACCCGCCGATCACTTTCACGAGTGATAACTGAAGCCTCGTCCTTTTTTCGACTACTCGAACAAATTCGAGCATGTCGGACGCCTCGAGCGGACTCGACGCGGACGTTGGTGCCGAACTCGACGAGACCGTCGAACAGGACATCGACCGGACGGAGGGGTACGACCACGAGGCGGCGAGCGAGATTCAGACCTCCATCGCCGAACTGCAAGGCAGTTCCGTGGAGATTGCGGGGCGGACGCGGGAGATCACCGACCATACGACCGAGCAGTACGAGCGCATGACGGAGGTGGCGAGTGAGATTTCCAACTTGAGTGCCGCGGTCGAGGAGGTGGCGTCGTCGGCGGAGCAGGTGGCGGCCGCCAGCGAACGGGCGGACGACCTGACCGGCGAGGGTCACGAGGCGGTCCAGCGGGTCGCGGCCGCGATGGAGCAGATCGAGGAGTCGACCGAGAACGTCGTCGACGACGTGCGCGCCGTCGAGGCGGCTGTCGCCGAAATCGACGAGGTGGTCGAGATCATCAACGACATCGCGGATCAGACGAACCTGCTCGCGCTGAACGCCAACATCGAGGCGGCGCGGGCGGGCGATGCCGGCGAGGGCTTCGCCGTCGTCGCCAACGAGGTCAAGAGTCTCGCCGAGGAGTCACAGGAACACGCCGCCGACATCGAACGGCGCGTCGACGGGATTCAGACCTCCACCTCGACCGCCGCCGAGAGCCTCGACGAGACGCAGGCCGCCGTCAGCGAGGGCGTCGATGCCGCCGACGAGGCCCTCGACATCCTCGACGACATCGACTCCTCCGTCTCCGAGGTGAACGACGGCATCGACGAGGTGGCCGAAGCGACCGACGAACAGGCCGCCGGACACGAGGAGATCGCCAGCATGACCGAGAACGTCACCGACGACGCCGAGCGCGTCGTCGAGGAGACCGAGGAGATCGCCGACGAGGTCGACGAGCAGACCGCACAGATCGAGGACATCGACCGCGCAATCGAGGATCTGGTCGCGGAGCTATAGCGACCGCCCCTCGACCGCCGGATCGATCCCCGCGGCGTCTAGGTCGATCCGCACGCGTTCTCGGAGCGGATCGGGCACCGTCTCCCGCCCCACCGGCACTGCCGTCTCGCCGTCACCCTTCACCTTCCAGTAGAGGACGCAGTCGCTCGGGGCGTAGTACTCGACCGAGTACCGGTCGCCGTCGCCGCGGTAGTGGACTCGTGCCGCGAAGTCCTCGGCGCGCCAGCCTTCCTGCTCCGCGAGTGACTCTACCGTCATCGCTCGATCCGCACCTGATCGCCCGCCTCGATCCCTTTGCGGTTCGTATAGCCCATCGGCACTTCGAGGACGTACTTCGCCTGCCCCGTGTAGTGCGTCAGGTCGCCGTCGTCGTCCGACTCGACTGGCGCGTGGTGGATGGTCGTGATCCGCCCCTCGGCGTCGATGAAGAGCATGTCGAGCGGGAAAGCCATCTCGCGCATCACGAACGAGCGGTCACCCTCGCTATCGAACACGAACAGCATCCCCTGTCCGTCGTCGAGGTGGCTCGTGTCGCTCAACCCGGTGTACTGTTTCGAAAACGAGTCAGCCACCCACGCGTCCACCGTCGCCAACTGCGTGTCGCTCTCGTCGCTGACGACGACGGTCGCCGTGTCGTAGTTGCTGCCCGGAGTCGACACCGTCGGGGTCGGCGCGGCCGTCGTTGTCGGCGTAGCGCCGGTGCTGCTCGCGTCCGTCGCCGTGGCCGTCGGGGTCGTCGTCCCCATGCCCGAACAGCCCGCGAGGCCGACGAGGAGGACGGCGAGGAGTAGGCGAATCGCTCGGCGGGGCATAGTGGACGAATCGGCCGCGCGGGGGTAAGCGTTTTGCGGACGGATACAGAAACCGTTATTCGGCCGGGGCTCGGTCTTCTCGACGAGGGCTCGTGGTCTAGTTGGTTATGACGCGGCCTTTACAAGGCCGAAATCGGTGGTTCGAATCCGCCCGAGCCCACTTCTCCGCGACTGACCGACGAGCGTAGCGAGTCGCGTCGTCGCGGTGTGTGGAAGACGCGGATTCGAACCCAGAGGACGAGCGAAGCGAAGTCCTCGCGGTTCGAATCCGCCCTACGCCGCACTCGCACTCGCCTGCACGTCCTCCGTCCCCTCCGGCACGTCCACCGAGAACGTCACACGCTTGCGTTCGTCGGCCTCCATGTCCGTCGTCTGCGTCTCGTCGAGGAGGACGGTCCCCTCGCCGTCGAGGAGTTCGAGCGTCACCGACACCTCGCCGGCGGCCCCCTCGTTCTCGACGGTGACGAAGATGTCGGTGTCACCGATCAGGGCGTCGATTCCCTCGTCGACTTCCGTCTCGACGACGGTCGGATCCGGCCCCGAGAGCGCGCCACACCCGGCGAGACCGGCCGAGAGTGCCACGCCGATTCCACCTACGACGGCGCGTCTGGAAGGCATAGGGTAGCCTCGGCAGTCAGCGAATAAGGGCCTTCTGGCTCTATATCAGCCGGATCAGCGAGTTCTCCACCTCGCCGGCGACGGTGAGAATGCGGCCGTCGCGACGGAACGCCTCGATGGGCTGACCGACGTGGCGCGTCCGAATCTCCTCTCGCACTGCCTCCTCGTCGACCGTCGCGTCGGGCGGGAGGACGTAGGTGCGTTCGGTCCACGTGGTCGCCCCCCGTACGTCGAGACGGCGGCCGGTGGCGACGGCCTTGCTCAGCGGGTAGTCCTCGGCGGCGGGTTCGAGTTCGCGCCCGGTGACGTAGTCGGCGGTTCCGTAGTGGTCGATCAGGAGCCCGAGCGCCTCGTCGTCCTCGGTACGCACGTCGCCGCTGGTGTGCTGGGTGAGTGCCCGTTCGAGTGGTGCGGTGGCCGACGCGTCGGTGCCGACGCTGACGAGCAGGTCGGGATGGAGGCCGACGACCCGGCGGAGGCCGTTCTCGGTTCGGGTGAACCGCTGTACGTCGTCCACCCATCCGTCGGCCGCGAAGCCGGCGTCGACGATGGCGCCCCGGAGCGTTGCGGGGTCGAACGAGCCGCCGGCGACGCGATAGGACTCGTTGGCGACGCTGGAGTGGTTCACGGTGAGGACGGCGTCGAGGCTCTCGACGGGCACCTCGAATCCGAAGTACGCCGTGGTCCGCTGGCGCCAGTAGGTGTTCAGGCGCTCCGCGAACGACGGGGTGGCGTCCGCGCGGACCGCCGACAGCGAGAGGTGGGTGAACTCGTAGGTGTACGGCGAGACGGGTGTCGGGGCGACGAGCCACGAGCGGTAAGGCGCGAGGGAGCGCGCGTCGGGCGTCGGGGTCGGTTCGGCGGTTGCGGTGGCTGTCGTCGTCGCCGTTTCCGTGGCCGTCTCGCTCGGCGTGGCCGTGCCCGTCGCCGTCCCGGTGCTGTCCGGCGTCGACGCCGCCGATTCCGACTCCGAACAGCCGGCGACACCGGTCCCGAGGGCGAGTGCGCCGATTCGTCGGAGGTAGGCACGCCGCTGCATCGCCTCGCGTTGGGACTAGGGTGACTTATACTGCAGGTTGCGGGCACGCCCGTCCGGGCTCCCCCATCCGCGCCGCTCCGTCGTGAACAAAGCCTTTACCGGCGCCAGCGCGTAGCGAGGGGTAATGGTACTCGACAATCTCGGGAGTTCTCTCCGGGGCACCCTCTCCAAACTCCAAGGGAAGTCCCGGCTCGACGAGGACGACGTCAAGGAGGTCGTCAAGGAGATCCAGCGCTCCTTGCTCCAAGCCGACGTCGACGTGAACCTCGTGATGGACCTCTCGGACTCCATCGAGACGCGTGCGCTGGAGGAGGAACCACCGGGCGGCACGAGCGCCCGCGATCACGTCCTCAAGATCGTCTACGAGGAACTGGTCGACCTGATCGGCGAGTCGACGGAGATTCCGCTGGAGCCCCAGACGATCCTGCTCGCCGGCCTGCAGGGGTCGGGCAAGACCACCTCCGCCGCCAAGATGGCGTGGTGGTTCTCGAAGAAGGGGCTCCGCCCCGCGGTCATCCAGACCGACACCTTCCGTCCCGGCGCCTACGATCAGGCCCAGCAGATGGCCGACCGCGCCGAGGTGGAGTTCTACGGCGACCCCGACTCGGACGACCCGGTCCAGATCGCCCGTGACGGGCTGGAGGCGACCGCCGACGCCGACGTACACATCGTCGACACCGCCGGCCGGCACGCCCTCGAAGACGACCTGATCGACGAGATCGAGGAGATCGAGTCGGCCGTCGACCCCGACCGCTCCCTCCTCGTCCTCGACGCCGCTATCGGACAGGGCGCCAAGGACCAAGCCCGGCAGTTCGACGAGTCCATCGGCATCGACGGCGTCGTCATCACGAAACTCGACGGGACGGCGAAGGGTGGGGGCGCCCTGACCGCCGTCAACGAGACGGACTCCTCTATCGCCTTCCTAGGCACCGGTGAGACGGTGCAGGACATCGAGCGCTTCGAGCCCAACGGCTTCATCTCCCGCCTGCTGGGGATGGGCGACCTCAAACAGCTCTCCGAGCGGGTCGAGCGCGCGATGGCCGAGACGGGCGAAGAGGACGACGACTGGGACCCACAGGACATCATGCAGGGGTCCTTCACGCTGAAGGACATGCAGAAACAGATGGAGGCGATGAACAACATGGGGCCGCTGGATCAGGTGATGGACATGATCCCCGGCATGGGCGGCGGCCTCATGGACCAGTTGCCCGACGACGCCATGGACGTGACGCAGGAGCGGATGCGCACGTTCGACGTGGCGATGGATTCCATGACCGACGAGGAACTCGAGAACCCGCGGATCATCGGTCAGGAGCGCGTCGAGCGCATCGCCCGCGGCGCCGGCGTCCCCGCGGAGTCCATCCGCGAACTCCTCGAACAGCACAAGATGATGGAGCGCACCATCAAGCAGTTCCAAGGGATGGGCGACGGCGACATGCAGCGGATGATGAAGAAGATGCAGCAGGGCGACGGTGGCGGCGGCATGGGCGGCATGGGTGGCATGGGGCCGTTCGGATAGTCCTTCCCCCCCGACTTTTCATCCCGGCCCGCATTGACTCCGACGATGACCATCCGCGAGGTCGCCGTCGAGGCGTACCGCGAGGCCCTCCCGGCGCTCGGTGCCAGCCTCGTCGGCGGCCTCCTCGCGGGCGTCGTCCTCGGCGGGATGCGCTCCGATCTTCGCGCCGTCGAGGGACTCCTCGTCCTCGTCCCCGCGCTCCTCGCGACTCGCGGCAACGTCTACGGCTCGCTCGGGGCGCGACTGGCGACCGGGCTGCATCAGGGGTTGGTCGAACCGCGCGTCCGTGCCGGTGACCGTCGCCTGCGGGCGGCGGCGACGGCGGCGCTCGCCAACGGTCTCGTCGCCTCGCTGTTCGCCGCGACGGCCGCCTTCGCCATCCTGTCGACGCTCGGCGCGCCCGTCGCGGCCCTCGGCCGCCTGCTCGGTATCGCCCTCGTCGCGGGTCTGCTCTCGGGACTCACGCTCGTACTCGTCGTCGTGACCGTCGTCTTCGCGGGCTACCGCCGCGGCTACAACCCCGACACGCTCGTCGGGCCGCTGGTGACCACCACCGGCGACGTGTTCGGCATCCTCTTTCTCCTGATCGCCGTTCGATCCGTCTCGCTCGTGCTGGGGGGTGCCTGAGTGGCGACCGACTGGACCGTCCGCGCCATCACGCGGGCGATGCTCCCCGTCCTCCTCCTCCTGACGCTCGTCGAACTCGGCAGCGGCCTCGTCCTCGGAAGTTTCGAGGACACTCTCCTTCGGTACCCCTCGCTGCTCGTCCTCGTCCCCGTCACCATCGGCACCGCGGGGAACCTCGGAAGCGTCCTCGCAGCCCGCCTCTCTACTGCGTTCCACCTCGGGACCCTCTCCTTCGCCGCGGACGACGAGACGCTCGCGGGCAACGCCCTCGCCACCGTCGCCCTCGCCGCCTCCATCTTCCCCCTCGTCGGCCTCGGCGCGTGGGGGCTGAGCGCACTCACCGGCTCGACAGACCTCTCGCCGTGGACGGTCCTCGCCGTCTCGCTCACGAGTGGCCTCTCGCTGGCCGTCCTCGCCGTCCTCGTCACCGTCGTCGCCACCTACGCCGCCTACCGCCTCGAACTCGACCCCGACGACGTGGTGATCCCCGTCGTCACCAACACCTGCGACGTGCTCGGGGTCGTTCTCCTCTATCTCGCCGTGCTGGCGTTCGTGTGACGACCGTCGGCATCGCCGTTAATCCGCCGTTAAGCCGGTGCAAGCACCAATTAGTTATTCGTTTGACAGTCTATTCGTCGAAGGTCGACTATCGAACATCCACGGACCGATAGACCATGCCAGACACCGACTTCGAACTCTCACGACGGAAGGCACTGGCCGCGCTCGGCACCATCGGCGTCGCCTCGGCTGGCGCCGGTCTCGGGACGAGTGCGTACTTCTCCGACCAGGAGACGTTCGAGAACAACTCGCTCGTGGCCGGCACGCTCGACATGGGTGTCGGGTACACGGCCCACTACTCCGACTGGAGCCCGGACGAGGACGGCGGCGATACGGCGACGACCGACGACGACGTCGACGTGATCATGTACGACGGCGCGCCGGACACCGTCGGCGATTCCACCGATCTGGCGGCACAGGCCCCTGCGGGATACACGGGCCTGCCCGCGAACGACGCGTGGCTGATCGCCGTCGACGACCCGGATCAGTTCCTCACCAACACGCAAACCGACGTCTATCCGAACGCCGGCGATACCGACGGCGACGGCGTCGACGACCAGGGCCCCGTCGAGTGTGTCGACAACGGCGCGGGCGCCCTCGTCGCGAATGCGCAGGCCGACGACGCGCCCCGACCGGTCATCGAACTCTCGGACGTGAAGCCGGGCGACTTCGGGGAGGTCACGTTCGATTTCGTCCTCTGTGACAACCCCGGCTACGTCTGGCTCACCGGCAATCTCGTCAGCGAGAGCGAGAACGGCCTCACCGAGCCGGAGGCCGACGACCCGGACGAGGGCGAGGGCGTCGAACTCCTCGACGTCGTGCAGGCGGCCGTCTGGGTCGACGACGGGAACAACTACCAGAACGGCGACGAGGGCGGAGCGATGCTCGCTACCGGATCGCTCCGCAGCGTGCTGGGAATGGTCGACGATTCCCTCGGGACCGAACTCACCGGCACCATGAACGCCGAAGCCGGTGGCGGCACCGGCGAGCAGGGCTGTTTCGGCGCGAACACCACCCACTCGGTCGCGTTCGCGTGGTGGGTACCGGTCGATCACGGCAACGAAATCCAGTCCGATTCGGCCACCTTCGACCTCGGCCTCTACACCGAGCAGTGCCGCCACAACGACGGCGAGGGGATGCCACCCGAAATCGCCCAGGTCGAGATGGCCGATCAGGAGAGTGACGGCACCACCGTCACCGTGGACTCGGTCGGGCTTCCCCGGGACGGATACGTGGTGATTCACGACGCGCGCCTGGCCGGCGGGCAACCGCTGGACAGCGTCATCGGCGTCTCGGACTACCTGTCCGCCGGCGTCCACGACGACGTCTCCGTCACCCTCTTTACGGGCGTTCCCGGGCAGTCACAGAGCACCTTCGACGCCAGCCCGTTCCCCGACACGAACACCACGCTCATCGCGATGCCACACGAGGAGACCGGCGGCGACCAGTCCTACGACTTCGTCGCCTCCGGGGCCAGCGAGGACCCGCCGTTCGTCGACGCCGACGGCAACCCCGTCGTCGACCCGGCGACGGTGACGGTGCCGGATTCGTGAGTCACCACGGGTGACGCCCCCGCGGCGGCTACGACACCACACGGACCGTCCGCTCGCGCGGCCCGTCGCAGTCGATCAGCAACACCGACTGCCACCGGCCCAACGAGAGGTCGCCGTCCGCCACCGGAATCGTCGCCGACGGCCCGAGCAGCATCGCCCGCAGGTGCGAGTCGGCGTTGCCGTCGAGTTCGTCGTGTGCCCACCCCTCGTCCGGAACCACGTCGGCGAGGTACGTGCGCATATCCTCCAGCAGGCGCGGCTCGGCCTCGTTGATCACGACGCCCGCCGTCGTGTGCTCGACGAAGACGGTGACCGTCCCCGACGCGCCGCCGGGAACCGCCGCGGCCACCTCGTCGGTCACGTCCACCACGTCGAGTCGGGCGTCCGTCGAGACGGTGAATGCCATAGTCGCCGTCGGACGCCGAGGCACAAAACACTCCCCGTAGCTGGGGTAAGTTATTCGGTACCACGTGCCGTACCGACGCCATGGTCGACAGCCGCGAGTACGCGTTCGAGGGGATCCGCCCGGAGATTCACGAGGATGCTCGGGTGAGTCGCGAGGCGACGCTCGTCGGTGACGTTCGCGTCGCCGCCGACGCGAGCGTCTGGCCGGGCGTCGTCCTCCGGGGCGACGTGGCGCCGGTCGAGGTGGGACAGGAGTCACACGTCGGCGACAACGCCGTGTTGCACGCGGTGACGCTCGGCGACCGGGTGATGGTCGGGCACGGCGCCGTCCTGAACGAGGCGAGCGTCGCCGACGGCGCGCTCGTCGGGTTCAACACGACGGTCAACGCCGAGGTCAACGTGGGCGAGCGCTGTATCGTCGCCTCCGGCACCGTCGTTCCACAGGGCTACGACATCCCCCCCGAATCGTTCGTTCGCGGCGTCCCCGCGCGGGCGACGCCGCTCGCGGAGACGGACATCGACGCCGAAGCCATCTTCGAGGACTACAGCACGGGCGGGTACACCGACCTCGCCGCGCGTCACGAGGACCTGTTTTAGCCGCGCCTCGCGTCTCGCCTACTCGTCGGACCGAATCGGTTTGCCGTCCTCGGTGGGCGGCGCGACGTGATCCACGACCGCGGCCACGTCGCGCCTCGCGTCTCGCCTACTCGTCGGACCGAATCGGTTTGCCGTCCTCGGTGGGCGGCGCGACGTGATCCACGACCGACTCCACGTCGGGGTCGTGCACCGTCACCTGCACCTCGATGTCGCCGAGTTCGTCCGGGTTGCCGACGGCGAAGTTGATCACGCCCTCGAACGCCGCCTGCTTCTTCAGGGCGAACGCGAATCCGTCTTCGTCGGCCCGGCGGAAGAACTCGCGGCGAGCGGTGTCGAGAATCTCCTGCTCGTGGAGGCGCTCGGAGAAGGCGTCCATCGAGTGCGCCTCGCCGACGATCCGGCCCGGCTCCTCGCGAATCTCGGCGTTCGGGAACAGGTTTCGGACCGCGTCGGCGACGCGATCCGTGACCTCCGTGTCGCGCACGGGCGCGATCACCCGCACGTCGATCCGGTAGATCATGGATCGTCCTCCAGCAGGGTTCGAATCCGCTCACGGAACTCGTCGAGTGCTCCCGAGTTGTCGACACTCACGTCCGCCCGGTCCATCACCTCGCCCATGCCGAAGCCGAGTTCGCGCTCCTCGCGGGCGCGGAGCGCCTCGCGGTCCACGTCGGAGTCGTCACGCCCGCGGTCGGCCAGCCGATTCGCCCGCGTCTCGAACGGCGCCTCGATGCTCACGAGGACGAACGCGTCGCCGAAGGCGTCCTCGAATCGCTCCACTTCGGCGGGGGCGCGCAGGCCGTCGACGAGGACCGTGTCCGCGTCGTCGAGCGCCGAGCGGATGAGCGGCAGCGACCGCTCGGCGATAGCCGTCTCGCCATCCTCCTCGCGGAGCGCCCGGGCCACCGACCCGTGGTGTTCCGCCGGGTCGAGCCCCCGGTCGCGACACGCCTGTCGGATCACGTCGCCCATCGTGACGACCGGGATGCCCGCCTCGCGGGCCACCGCTGCGGCCTCGCCCTTGCCGCTCCCCGGGAGGCCGACGGTACCGAGTACTTTCATCGCTCTCGCCTACCTGCCTCGCGGCCTTATACTCTCTGACCTCGCTCGCGCTAGCCTTTTCCCTGCGCTCCGCCTCCAGTTCGCATGGCACAGCGTTCCCTCCTCACCCGCGCCCTGTGGTTCGTCGTCGTCGGCTGGTGGGCCACACCCGCCGTCGTCAACGCCGCGTGGTTCCTCTGTGCGACCGTCGTCGGCGCCCCGCTCGGCGTCAAACTCATCAACCTCGTTCCGACCGTCCTGACGCTGAAGGAGCCCCGGTCCCTCGGCGACCCCGGCGCCGCCGTCGGCCAGCGGTCGCTCGCGATTCGGGCGCTCTACTTCGTCTTCGTGGGCTGGTGGCTCGGGTGGCTCTGGGCGAACGTGGCGAGCTTTCTGGCCATCACCATCGTCGGGCTCCCCCTCGCGATTCCGATGTTCGACCGCCTGCCCTACGTCACGTCGCTGTACCGGTTCGACGGGTAGGTCTTATCGAACGGTTTTTTGACTCGCCTGTCTTTTTCCGCACCGAGGGCACGTAGCTCAGTCCGGATAGAGCGTCGGACTTCTAGCCGCACGCGGTCGCGTGTGTGGGAAGTCATCCGACGGTCGTGGGTTCAAATCCCATCGTGCCCGCTCACTCCCTGCGGTCGTTCGCGGCCACGATGTAGTCCCCTTCGCTCACTCCGTTCGCTCGCGGGACTCCCATCGTGCCCGCCGAACTCCACGTGGGATTTGAGCCACGCGAGACGAGCGGTGCGAGACGCGAACAGCGTGAGCGTCTCGGTATGGCGAACGGCGGAGCCGTGAGCCAGCGAGTCTCGCAATCGGGTTCAAATCCCATCGTGCCCGCTCACTCCCTGCGGTCGTTCGCGGCCACGATATAGTCCAAGTCATTACCGGTGGTTCGCCAAGACGGCCCGGCGAACCACCGATAACCAGTCACAACAAACCGTATCAGTCGAACCCGTAGCGCTTGTGTGCCTCGTCGATGTCCACGATCTCGATCACACGGACTTCCTCGTTCGCTTCGAGTACGTCGTAGAACGCGGTGTGAGTTCGCCCGATATGCAGACGATAAAGTTCCTCGCCCTCGATCACTAGCTTCTCTTTGTCACCGGATCCCGAATCCGGTCTCGGATACGGATCGTCCGCTAATTTCCGGAGATTGTCCTTCACGATGCGTGTACTCTTCTCGTCTAGCGCGGCGACGTACGCACGGGCTTCCTCCGTGAGAAGAACCTCATAACTCATCGAGCGCCGTCAGGTCTTCAGTGTCTGCTTCACGGACTTCCGTCGCTCGTTCGGCGAGTCGTCGGCGTTGGTGTTCCTGGATCAGTTCCCTTAGCAGGTCGTCGTACGTCTCGCCCGCCCCCTTGAGCTCGTTCAGTTCTTTCCACCGCTCTTCCGTGACCGGGATTCGTTTGTTGGCGTTGGACATACGTGCTGACTTCTCTGTTCAATCCTTACAACGTTTACAGGCAAAAGGTTTCGGTGGTGGAATTGCATTCGTCACGCTCGGGGTCGCGTATCGCCAGAGAACTGACTCCCCTCGTGTCCGTTCACTCGTCGCTTCGCTCCTCGTTCGCGGCCACGATTCAGTCTCCCTCGCTCCCTTCGGTCGCTCGCGAGACTCCCCTCGTGTCCGCTCGTCTCTCAGACCCCGTCCACGAAGTACGCCCCCAGATACCCGCCCAGCGCGCTCAGTCCGACCGTGTAGGCGACGGCGACGACGCCGACGAGGACGAGGACGAACAGGCCGCCGATGCCGAGCGCCATGCCGTTCATGCCCGGGCCGCCGACGGTGAAGATGCCGAAGATGGCGAACGCGAGGAAGCCGAGGAGGATGAGCGGAATCGAGGCGATCAGCCCGGAGAGCGCACCGATGCGGACGCCGTCGCTGGTGTCGGCGTCGTTCAGGTAGGCCGCGACGCCGCCACCGAGGACGGGCGAGAACGGCACGAACGAGAAGACGACGGTCACGACGGCACCGATCAGGGCGTGGAGCGTGGAGTCGGAGACCATGCGGCTACGGTCGGTCGGCCGACGCAAATACTTTCGGCCACCGTTGGTGCGGGCGCCAGTGGCCGACTGCACCTACCCCTCGGGAACCATCGACAGCGTCCGGGTGTACCGGCGGACGGTGTTCCCGTCGGCGTCCTTGAGAACGACTTGGAACTGCTTCTGGCCCGTCACCGTCGTCAGTTGCTCCTCGCGGACGTCGAAGTCGAACGGCGGCTGGCGATCCACCGTGATTCGCTCGCCGCCGCTCATCACGACCACGTGGTCGATGCCCGTCGAGTCGGTCAGGTGGCAGTGGATCACCGCCTCGCCGCCCGCCGACGACTGCGTACAGAGCAGGTCGGGGTTGATGTCGGCGCTCGTCCCCTCCAGCGACGACTGGAAGTCGAAGACGACGGGCCCCGTCGGGACGGTGCCGAGGACGACGACGGCGACGAGAAACAGCGCGAGGCCGGCGGTGGGGAGGCGGCGGCCGATCCGCGCTCGCGTGTCGCTTCCTCCCCGTCGCCAGCGGATCCCCAGCGGAATGACGAGGAAGTGATGGACCGGGCCGTAGAGGATCAGGAGGAAGCCGTAGCTCATGGGGTAGTGGAGCCACGTCCACGCGGGCTGATACGAGAGCAGGAGGTTGGACGCGGACCACAGGAAGAAGCCGAAGAAGACGAGCGCCCCGCTCTTGAGGAAGCGCCAGCTCAGCGAGTTGGCGTAGTAGATGGACCGCATCGTCCGCCACGCGTCGCGCAGACTCCCGGCGACCCACGCCCCGGGCGACTGAACGGATTCCTCGCTCATTGGGCGGACAGAGGGACTGGAACGACAGGGAGGTTGGTACGAACGTGTTCGGGTCGGGCTCAGCCTGTCACCCGCACCCGGAGTCGGTCGTAGGCCCGCACTGCCCGCCGCACCCACGCCGGCGGGGGTGAAGCGCGGACGCCGTCGAGGCTCGGACGGGCGATCCAGAGGCCGACGAACGCGGTGGCCGTCGCCGTGGCGGCCACGGCACCCGCGACGACCGGCTCCGCGGCGACGACGCCGTCGATACCCCACCCGACGAACGCGACGGCGAGGAAGGTGTTCGAGGTGAAGAAGGCGCGCACGGCCCGCGGCGCGCCGCCTGCACGGTGGTAGGCGCGGTAGGCGACGAGAAAGAGCGGGGCCCCCGCCACGAGGGTGCCGGCGTAGACGGGGCCGGCGAGGGGGACGAGCAGCGCCGCGACGGCGACGGTGCCGAGAGCGGACGCCCAGACGGCACGGCGGACCGTTTCGAGCGACGTGACCGCGGGCAGGGTCGCGACGCCCGCGGCGACGAAGTCGTCGCGGTAGGCGACCGCCAGCGCCCACGCGTGGGCCGGCGTCCAGACGAACACCAGCGTCGCCATGACGACGGCCGCCGGGGCGAGCGGGCGGACGGCCGTCCACCCTGCGAGGACGGGAAAGGAGCCGGCGGAGCCGCCGAGGACGACGCCGAGCCAGTGGCGCCGCTTCAGCAGGACGGTGTAGAGCCCGACGTACGCGGCGACGCCGAGCCACATGTAGGCCACCGACTCGGTGGGGAGCGCCCACAGGCCGACCCCCGTCGCGGCGGCGAGGAGGCCGAGGCCGAACGCCAGCGCAGTTCGGGGCGCGAGCGTCCCGCGGGCGAGCGGGCGGTCCGCCGTCCGGTCCATCACGGGGTCGATGTCGCGGTCGTAGTAGCAGTTGCAGGCGGCGGCGCCGCCGGCCATGCCGAGTCCCGCGAGGACGAACGCGGCGAGTCGCAGGGGTGCCAGCCCCCCGGCCGCGAACGTCGCACCCGTGCCCGTGAGACACAGGAGCGCGGCGATCCGGGGTTTCGTCAGCGAGAGGAGATCACGGAGCACGCGGGGTCACCCGACCTGCCAGAGCTGGCTGAGCAGGTACCAGTTGAGCGCCCACATCACGACGAACACTCCGAGGAAGATGGAGGTGAGGATGAACGTCCCGCGCATGCTCAGGAGGTGGTGGGCGGTGTCCTTGTGCCCCCCACCGTCGGCGACGGCCGTCGGGCGCGTCACCGGGAGGCTGCCCTCGTACCGGTCGCCCGCGAGGAGGGAGCCGACGGCGACGACGACGAACAGCGCACCCCCGACGATGGAGATGAGCGCCATCACGCCGAAGATGACGAAGAGCGGCCGGGCGGCCGCGAAGCTGAACTCGGTCCCCGGGATGTCCATCACCGACGGATGGCGCCGCGGGATGCCGTAGAGGATGCCGAGATACATCATCATCAGCGCGGTCACGCCCATCGCACCGCCGTAGAGGTAGGGTTGGATCGTCGCGATGGGGCGGGCGATCCACTCGCGGCCGAAGACGAGGCGCAGGACGTAGTAGCCGAGGCCCATGAACGCCAGCGTGGTGCCCGTGGCGACGGTGGCGTGGAAGTGGCCGACGGTCGCCAGCGTGTTGTGCCACGTCATGTTCAGCTGCATCTGGCCCATCATGACGCCGGTGATCCCGCCGAGGAAGCCAAAGAGGATGATCGAGAGGATGGTGGCGGAGAAGCCGGGGTCCTTCCACGGCGCGGACCAGAGCCACCCGAAGGTGCCGCCGCCCTCGCCGCGTTTCCGGCGGCCGACTTCGAGGCCGGCCGGGATGGCGAAGGCGTGGATCATGCTCGCGATGACCGCACCGTAGGCGGCGTAGGAGGTGTTCCAGATGCGCCACGCGGCCGAGACGCCGGGGTCGGACATCAGGTGGTGGGCCGCGCCCATGTTGATGAAGAAGAGGTAGAGGACGAACGCGGAGCGGGAGACCTTCTCGCTCGCGACTTCCGCGCCGCCGACGACGTGGGTCATGAAGTACCAGATCGAGATCATCGCCAGCAGGTTGATCTGCTGGCTCCCGTGGCCGACGATCCAGTACATCTGCCGGTACCACGCGGCGTCGATGTGCTCGACCAGTCCGATCCGCCAGAAGAATGTCGGGACGTAGGTGATGAGGCCGCCGACGATGGCCTCCGCGGCGACGATGGAGGTGACGAACGCGCCGAAGGCGACGAGCGGCAGCGTCTTGCCCGGATTCTCCCGCTTCTCGTGCCAGATGGTGGCGAGGAAGGGAAGCGCGGCGACGAGCGCGCCGGTCAGGAACACCACCACGCCGAGGTAGAACCACGGCGACGACGGAAGCGGTGCGTAGGAGGTCAGCAGCGGTGCCTGATTCGGCTGGTTCGTCAGCCAGATGGCGACGTTGATGAGCACCGCACCGCCGAGCATGAGCGCGTAGCCCGCCTTCGCCACCCGCGGCAGCGACAGCGGCCGGCCGAGGATGTACGGCCCGCCCACGTAGAGGACGGCGATTTCCATGAAGATCATCCAGAAGATGAGCAGGTTCCACGCGTGGATGCTCAGGAAGGTGTAGAAGTCCGCTGGGCCGAGGAGACCGACGAGTTCCCACCGCGTCAGCGCGACGAAGATGGCGAAGATGCCGCCGATCAACAGCGCGACGATGGCCGTCAGGCCGAACAGTTTCACCATGTCCTCGGCGGACCGGTGAACCCGCAGGCCGGTCACCGAGCAGGTCCGATACCCCTCGTCGTCGTAACTGAACGTGCTGAATCCGAACATCTCAGACCACCTCCACGACGCCTTTCATGCCGAGCGCGAGATGTGGCTGGCAGTAGTACTTGTACACTCCCTCGCTCTCGAACGTGTGCTGGACGCTGAACCCCTCGTTCTCGATGGGTTCGTGGCCGCTCCAGTCACTCGGCGCCGACTCGACGAGGACGTTGTGCGTCGGGGACGCCCACTCGAAGGTGACCGTCGTTCCCGGCGAGACGCGGACCGCGGCGGGGTCGTAGACGTACTCACCGCCGGGGCCGACGGTGACCGTCACCGCGTCGGCGCCGGTTTCGTCGGCCGCGGACCCCTCCCAGTTGCTCGTCTCGCCGCCGCGGGCGTTCCCGGTGAACCAGCCGCCGTAGGCGGCCTCGCTGCCGCTTTCGTCGCCGCCGCTCGATTCGCCGCTACTGTCGCTCCCGCTCACGTCCGGCACCGACTCCCGCACCTCGAACGTCGCGTGCATGGTCCGGTGGCCGGTGCCACAGAACTCGTTGCAGACGACGTGGTAGGTGCCGGGTTCGTCGAACGCCATCGGCACCTTCCACTCGTAGCCGGGGAGCATCTGGAGCGAGAGCTGTTTGCTCAGCGTGTCCTCCTGCCGGACGGAGAAGCCGTGTTGCACGTCGTAGGTGCCGAGGTGGAAGACGTACTCCCGGCCCGTCTCCAGCACGGCGGGCAGGCCGTCGAAGGCGTAGCGCATCGCCCCGACGTAGACTTCGTCGTCCGGGGGGACGAGGGCGCCGTCGAGGTCGCCCGCCTGCTGTTTGTACGCGTTGACCTTCTCCCGGTAGTCGGCGGTGGAGAGTTTCAGCGTCTCGCCCACCTGATTCTGCTCGCCGAACTGCATCCACCCGGCCATCCAGCCGAAAAGCGTCACCGCCCACACGCCGGAGAGGCCGAGCCAGATGGTCTCGCGTCTGTTCACCGTCTCGTTCCACCAGTCACCGTCCGGCGATTCGATTGGCGATTTCATTATCCTGGCTTGACGCTCATCAGGTCGATCAGGCCCCAGACGATGTACGAGAGCGTGAAGTACAGCAACGCGGCGCCCGCGAGTAACCACGGGCTCTCCAGCAGTTGCTGGGGCCACGGTTCGTCCGCTTGCTCGGTCGATTCACCCGTCTCTGCCATGCGTCAACGTGGGTGTATCGACCGCGTAGACCTAGCTGCGAACGTGTTCGGGTCGCTTCCCAGTCGGCGAAAATACTCTAGCGCTGGCGCTCGATGACCCGCTTCGCCGCCGTCGCCTTCTCCTTCCAGCCGTAGCCTGCCTCGTAGACGTGGCGTTTCTTCTCGACCAGCGCCGCGGGACTCGCTTCCTCGAACCCGCCGCGGTCCCACGCGCCGCTCTCCCGTAGCCACTCGACGACGTTCTCTTTCGCCTCCGGCCACGACAGCCCCACCATCTCGTACCACGCGATCATGGCGAAGACGGCGTTGTCGTGACAGCCGGGGACGCTCCCGCGCTCGTAGATGGTCTTGATCGGGTCGCGGGTCGGCACCGACACTGTCTCGCGATACTCCTCGGCGGGTAGGAGGCGGAGACGGTCGTTCGCGTCGTCGACCCGGCCGTCGCGGCGGAGGCGCTCGACGGCCGCCTGTCGGAGCGGCCCCCACTCCTCGACGGCCTCGGGGACCGCGTCGGCGTCGGTGACGCCGCCCGAGAGGACGGCCACCACGTCGACGTAGGCGGCCTCGATGTCGTCCCACGGCGTCCCCTCGAACCGACAGTCCGAGTCGTGGAGGCTGTTGGTCGTCCGGCAGTCGGGACAGGGGTAGTCGAACGTCGGCACTACTCTACTGGCTGTGGGGGCGCGAACTTATGTCGTGTGGTCCGCAGGCGCGACTGACCGTCGCGCTTATCCACCCCGCTCCACAACCGACTGTCGATGCGTCCCGACCCGCTCTACGCCCGGTATCCGTTCTTCCGCGCCGCCCGCGAGGCGGTCCAGCGGGCGGACATCTCGCCCCCCCGACTCGTCACCGAGGGCGACCCCGCGGTGGAGCGCGCCCGCGAACGCGTCGAGCGTGCGCTCATGACGGGCACCGTCGAGTCCGAGACGCCCGAGCGCTGGAGCGACCGGGACGAACTCCTCTCCTATCCCATCGCGCGCATCCTCGTCTCGCTCGTCGACGTGCGCGCCGCGGTGGAGAAGTACGCCGAGGCGGAGGCGGCGACGGCTTTCGACCGCCTGACCGACGACCTCTCCGCCGCCGACGAGGAACTCCGGAGCGTCGAGACGCCGCCCCGGGTCGACCTCGCGACGGCTCTCGACGAGTTCGACCTCTCGGATGCCGTCACGCGGATCGACGGCGACCGCCACCGTACCCGCTACCGGGTCGACGTGGACGCGTACCTCCGGCTGGCCGATCCGGACTGGGGAGACGGCTGGCGGCTCGTCAACCGTGATTTGGTCGCCGGCTCGGTGCCCATCGCGGGCGAGGAACTCCACCGACTGCTTCGGGAGGCCGTCCGCCGCCGAGTCGCGGAGGGCCTCCCGTTCGACGTACGGGGGAACGCCGCGGGCGACGAACTCGCCGCGGCGCTGGACGAGGACGTGCGCGCCCTCCGCGACCGACTCGCGGAACGGGAACGCCTCCCCGACGTCGACACCGTCGCTCCCGCGCAGTTCCCGCCGTGTATGCAGGCGTTGCTCGGCGGTGCGAACGAGGCGGACGACACGGACGCACTCCCGCCCCACGCCGCCTTCGCCGCCACCGCCTTCCTCGTCTCGCTCGGTCTCGACGCCGACACCATCGCCGAGCGGTGGCCCGTCCTCGCCGACGACCGCCTCGACTACCGGGTGACGGTCCTCGACGACCGGTCGGGGAGCCAGTACCCCGCCCCCTCGTGTGCGACGATGCAGACGTTCGGCGACTGCGTGAACCCGGACGCGCGGTGCGAGACCATCGATCATCCGCTCCGGTACTACGCGGCGGCGGTCGCCGAGGGCGACGCCGCGAACGCCGACAGGTCGGCCGATTAGTCCGCGAGAAGGAGGCCGACACCCGCCATCACGAGGATGAACAGGACGATACTACCGACGAGCGCCAGCCCACCGGTCGAACCCAGTCCGCCGTCGTTGTAGGTGGTTCCGATGCCCACGACAGCCGCGACGAAAAGCCCGACGGCGCCGGCGGAGATGGCGATTTTCCGGACCATCCCCTCTTCGAGTTCCATATGCGGGCATCCGCCGGCCCCGCAAAAAGCGCTTCGATGACACGCTGCGCCCGTATTCTCCCCGCAGCCCCGCCGAAACGAGGGTTTAGATGTGTCGAGCCCCAAGGGACAGTAACGGAGCGACCGGCGCTCCCACACCGCAGTCCGGGCCGCTCCCGGCACCGTGTCAGGATCGGTTCACGGCTGCTCCACCCACCATGACGCACCCAGCACACACACCCGCGTCACTGCCAGCAACCCGATCGAAGACCACCTTCCCCGCCGCGGGCACGTCGGGCCGCGCCCGTCGCGCCCGGGTCGAACCCATGGCCGTCCGGCCGCTTCGCGACGGCCGGTACGCAGTCGAGACGGAGGGCGGCACCTACGTCGTCGACCTCGACGCCCACACGTGCACCTGTCCCGACCACCAGCTCCGCCACGCCCGATGTAAACACCTGCGTCGGGTGGCCTTCGAAGTGACCGAGCGTCTCGTCCCGCCGCCCGGCAAGCGGACCGCCGTCTGTGCGGTCTGTGGCGGGCGGACGTTCGTCCCGACGGCGTTCCGCGGCCCCGCGCTCTGCCCCCGACACGATCACCGACCGGGTGACCTCGTGCGGGACCGCGAGACTGGCAAGCGACTGATCGTCGTCGCGGCGACCGGTGAGCGTGCCGACCGCGTCGAGACCGAGGAGGGCCGTCTCGTCGCCGACTACCCCACCAACGCCGACTACGGCGCTCACGAACCCGTCTTCCGGGCCGTCTACCTCGACTCCCTGCGCCGCGAGGGCGACGTGCGCCGGTACGCCTTCCCCGCGTCGCGGCTCCAGCGAGTCGACGCGGCTGATGCGGCCACAGACGCCGACACCGGGCCAACCCCGTCGACGACAGACGAGGACGCCGCTTCGCCGACGACCGCCTAGGAGTCCAGTCGCGTCTGCGTCGAGTGGCCGACGAGTTCCTCCAGATCCTCTCCATCGGCCAGCGCCGTCTCCTTTTTCACCCGGTAGTTGCCGCCGTCGGTGACGTGGAGGTCGCCGGGGTGGAAGAAGTACCAGTCCTCGCGGTCGAAGCGGACGGCGATGCGGGCGTTCGCACCGAAGTTGCGGGCGAAGTAGATGAGCGACTCGACTTCCTCGCCGGAGAGGTAGATGGGGTCGCCGGCGCTCGATTTCGCCTCGATGGCGTAGAACCGGTCGCCGTCGCCGGCGAGCACGTCGGGGAGGTCACGCTCCGTGGCGCTCCCGCTCGCCGGGGCGCGCATCACCGCGAAGCCCGCCGCGTCGAGTTCGTTGACGAGTTCGCGCTCCCGCCGGTCGCCCTTGCGGTTCGCGGACATACGATGGAGTGGACGCCGGGGCGGTATAAAGAGCCGGCCGATCAGTCGTCCGCCTCGGCCGTCGCGTCGTCGAACGGCGACGGTCCGGCCGCGCCGGGCGCGGGGACGGCCCACGCCGCGCCGGCCGCGAGCAGACAGACGCCGAGCGAGGCGACGAAGACGACCCGGAGTCCCTGCATCATCACCGCGCCGAGGCCGGCGGGCGGCGACCCTGCCCCGAGCAGGAGTCGTTGCAGGTCGCCGATGGAGCCGACGCCCGACACCGTGGCCAGCCGGTCGCGCAGCGTGACGTTCATCGCGAACCCGAGGACGGCGACGCCGACGGTGCCGCCGAGGTTGCGGAAGAACTGCTGGGAGGACGTGGCGAGGCCCATCTGCTCGGTGCCGAGGTGGTTCTGGATGGCCGTCAGCAGCGGCGGTGTCAGCGCGCCCATCCCGACGCCCATCAGGAAGACGTTGCCGACGAGGAACCACAGCGGCGTCGTCGTCGACCAGACGGCGGCGGCGAGGGCGAACGCGACGACGAGCAGGCCGGTGCCGGCGCGGACGAGTCGGCGCTCGCCTACCCGGGCGACGACCTGTCCGGAGAGGAAACTCGTTCCCGACCAGCCGATGGAGATGGGGAAGACGGCGACGGCGGCGCTCCCCGCACCGCCCCCGACGCTCTGGAGATAGAGCGGGACGTACGTGATGGCGGCGAAGAGCGCGAAACTGGAGAGGAAGGCGGTGGCGTTCGTCGAGCCGAAGGTGCGATCACGAAAGAGCGCGAGAGGAACGAGCGGCTGGGAGGCGCGGCGTTCGACGAGATAGAAGACGGCGAGGCCGACGACGCCGAGCGCCACGAGCGGGAGCGCCGCCGCCGACGCGGATTCGAGCAGTTGCAGGCCGACGAGGAAGGCGCCGACGCCGACGACGAGCGTCGCCGCACCGAGGTAGTCCACGTCGGGGTCGGCGCTGCCCGTCGACTCCGACAGCGAGGTGGCGACGAGGGCGACGGCAGCGACGCCGATGGGGACGCCGAGGAAGAACACCCACCGCCAGCCGAGCGCCTCGACGACGGCGAACCCGAGAACGGGACCGAGGACGCTGGAGATTCCCCACACCGAACTCCCGAGGCCGATGGCTTTCCCCCGTTTCTCTGGTGGGTAGACGACGCCGAGGATGGTGTAGGGGATGGCGAACATGGCGCCGGCGCCGACGCCCTGCACGGAGCGGAAGGCGACGAGCTGGAGCATGCTCCGTGCAAATCCGCAGAGGACACTGCCCACGACGAAGAACGCGACGCCGACGTAGAACAGTTTCTTCCGGCCGTAGATGTCGGCCAATCGGCCGTACAGTGGCATCGACACCGCCGCGAAGAGCATGTAGGCCGCGAACGCCCACGAGTAGTACCGAAGGCCGCCGAGCGCGCCGACCACCGTCGGCATGGCGGTGCTGACGATGGTGCCGTCGACGGCGGCGAGGAAGATACCGAGGAGGACGCCGAGCGTCGCCCGTCGGCGGTCGGTCATGCCTGCACGTATCGGGGGCGGCGAGTTAAGCGGTCGGGTCCCTACGTCCCGTGATCCCAGGAGTCCATGTACTCCCGCTGCTGGTCGCTCAGGTCGTCGATGGCGATGCCCTCGGCGTCGAGTTTCACCTCCGCCACCTCCCGGTCCAGTCGGTCCGGCACCTCGTGGACGCCGGCGTCGTAGGCGTCGGGATTCGCGGCGAGTTCGCGCACGCAGACGGCCTGCACGCCGAAGCTCTGGTCCATCACCTCGACGGGGTGGCCCATCGACAGCGGGCCGGCGAGGTTCACGAGCCGCCCCTCCGCGAGGACGTTCAGTCGGCGGCCGTCGGGGAGGCGGTACTCCTCGACGCCCGGCCGCACCTCGCGGGTGGCGTCCGCCATGTCGGCGAGCGTGTCGAGGTTGATCTCCACGTCGAAGTGGCCGGCGTTGGCCAGCAGAACGCCGTCTCCCATCCGCTCGAAGTCCTCGCGGGTGATCACGTCGCGGTTGCCCGTCGTCGTCACGAACACGTCGCCCTCGGCGGCCGCCTCGTGCATCGGCATCACGTCGTAGCCCTCCATGTGCGCTTCGAGGGCGCGTCGGGGGTCGACCTCGGTGACGATCACGTCGGCGTTCATGCCCGCGGCCTTCTTGGCGACGCCGCGGCCGCAGTAGCCGTAGCCCGCGACGACCACCGTCTTGCCCGCGATGGCGAGGTTGGTCGTCATCGCGATGTTGGTCAGCGCGGACTCGCCGGTGCCGTGGACGTTGTCGAACAGCGTCTTCATCGGCGTGTCGTTGACCGCGAACATCGGATACTCCAGCGCGCCGTCGTCGGCCATCGACCGCAGGCGGTGGACGCCGGTGGTCGTCTCCTCGCACCCGCCCTTCAACTGCGGAATCAGGTCGGGGTGTTCGTCGTGGATGTGCGTCACCATGTCGGCGCCATCGTCGACGGTGATGGTCGGGTCGACGCCGACGACGGCCTCGATGGCGTCGTAGTACTCGTCGGTGTCGACGCCGTGGGCGGCGTAGGAGGTGACGCCGGAAACGGCGTTCAGTGCCGCGCTCACGTCGTCCTGCGTCGAGAGCGGGTTACAGCCGGTGATGGCCACCTCCGCGCCACCGACGGCGAGGAGTTCGACGAGGACGGCCGTCTTCGCCTCGACGTGCATCGCCATCGCGATCCGCTCGCCGTCGAGCGGTTCCTCGGCCGCGAAATCCTCGCGGAGTTCGCCGAGGATGGGCATGTGCGCCTCCGCCCAGTCCATTTTCCGCCGCCCTTCGGTCCGGGCGGCTGCGGGGTCGTCCAGTCGCTCGTCTATCGTCGGAGCGGTCATACGCCCCGTAACGGCAGGCGTGGCAAAACGCTACCGTCTCGGTCCGTTCCGCGTCCGGACTCCACGTGGCCGTCGCGTCGACGCGCAATCGAGTCATCAACAGCTTGATGGTCGTCTCCCACCCAGACGGTACCATACGACTGACATGGACGAGGAGTTCCGGGTGTTGCACGTCGACGACGATGCCGCGTTTCTCGACTTGGTAGCCGAGTTTCTCGGTCGAGCGGACGACCGACTGCAGGTCGTCACCGAGACGAACACGCGAGCGGCGCTCGACCGTCTCGACGGAGGCGAGCCGCCTATCGACGCCATCGTCAGCGACTACCAGATGCCGGAGATGGACGGCCTCGACTTCCTCGACCGAGTCCGCGACGACTATCCCGACCTCCCGTTCGTCCTCTTTACCGGCCACGGGAGCGAGGAGATCGCGAGCGAGGCCATCGCCCGCGGCGTCACCGACTACCTCCAGAAGGAGACGGGGACGGACCAGTACACCGTCCTCGCGAACCGGGTGACGAACGCCATCGAGCGCCAGCGGGTGGCGGCGGAACTGAAGCGACGCGAGGCCCACCTCCGGCAGGCGCAGTCCGTGGCAAATCTGGGGAGTTGGTGGACGGACGTGGCCTCCGACGACCTCCACTGGTCCGACGAAGTGTACGAAATCTTCGAAGCGGCAGACCGCGACGGTCCGCTCGACCACGAGCAGTTCCTCTCCTATGTCCATCCGGACGACCGGGCGTTCGTCGAGGAGAAGTGGACCGCCGCGTTGGAGGGGCAGCCCTACGACATCGAGCACCGCATCGTCGTCGATGGGGAGACGAAGTGGGTGCGCGAACGGGCCGAAATCACGTTCGACGCGGCCGGTGATCCGATCCGTGCCACCGGCGTCGTGCAGGATGTCACCGACCGCGAGGAGCGCCGCCACCGACTCGAAGAGACGAACCGTCGCCTGCAGGCGGTGCTCGATACGGTCGACGCCGCCATCTTCATGAAAGACGCCGACGGCACGTACCGCCTATTCAACGACGCAGCCCGAGAGGTGCTCGGGCTCGACGGCGACACCGACGCGACGGGGCTGACGGCCGCCGATCTGTTCCCCGAGGAAGTCGCCGAGAAGTTCCACGCCGACGACCGACGGGTGCTGGAGACGGGGGAGACCATCCAAGTCGAGGAGTCGGTCCCGCACGCCGACGGCGACCACACGCACCTCACGATCAAGAGTCCCATCTTCGACGAGGACGGCGACCCGAGCGGGATCTGTGCCGTCTCGACCGACGTCACGGAGCGGGCTGCAGCCCGGCAGGATCTGGAGCGACAGCGTGACCGGCTCGGCGAGGCCGCCCGTCTCGTCGACCAGGACCTCGACGCGTCGCTGGCCGAGCTCGCGGACGCGCTCGACCGCGTCGAGGCGACCGGTGATTCCGACGCGTTCGCGCAGTGTCGCCGCGCCATCGACCGCCTCGAACGTCTCCACGACGATCTGACGACGATGGCCGCGCGTGACGGCTGGGACGAATTCGATTCCGCGGACGACCCGCCGAGCTAAACGCCCGCCCGCTCCAGCAGTCCCTCGGCGCGTTCCGCCGCCCGCTCCATCACCGCCGCCTCGTCCATCGTCAGCACCTCGCGGTCGCGCATCAGCACCGCCCCGTCACAGACCGTGTGGCGCACGTCCGACCCGCGGGCGGCGTAGGCGAGGTGGCTCACGAGGTCGTGTTGTGGGGTGAGATGGGGCGCGTCGAGGTCGATCACCGCGAGGTCGGCCGCGGCGCCGGCTTCGATCCGGCCGGTGTAGAGGCCGAGTACGTCCGCGCCGCCCGCCGTCGCCATCCGCACGGCGTCGGGTGCGGCGACCGCGCTCGCGTCGTCGGCCGCGAGTTTGCCGAGCATCGCCGCGTCGCGCAGTTCGTCGAAGAGGTCGAGGTCGTTGTTCGAGGCGGCGCCGTCGGTGCCGAGGCCGACCGATACGCCAGCGTCGAGGAGGCGCTGGACTGGCGCCATCCCCGACGCGAGCTTCATGTTCGACGCTGGGCAGTGGACGACGCCAGTCCCCGTCGCCGAGAGCAGGTCTATCTCCGTCTCGTCGAGGTGGACGCCGTGGGCGAGGAAGTCCGACTCGGTGCAGAGTCCCAGCTCCTTCGCCCACGCAAGCGGGCGCTTTCCGCGCTCGTCGACGATGGGGTCGACCTCGTCGCGCGTCTCGTTGGCGTGGTAGTGGACGGGGACGCCGGCCTCGTGGGCCTCCTCGGCCGCGAATTCCAGCAATTCGGGCGTGACGGTCGTGAGGCTGTGGGGCATCACCGCCGTCGAGACGCGCCCGTCCGCGGCGCCGTCGAGTTTTCGGGCCATCTCGACGCTCTCCTCGACGTCGGCGCGGGCGGCGTCGTCGTCTTTCCCCGCGGAGATGGCGCCGTGGCCAAGCATCGCCCGTATCCCCGACGCCTCGACCACGTCGGCCGTGCGGTCGATTTCGAAGTACATGTCCGCGAAGGTGGTCGTCCCCGACTTGATCATCTCCAGCACGCCGAGGGCGGCGCCGGCCTCGATGTCTTCGGGTTCGAGTGCCGCTTCGACCGGCCAGATGTCCTCCCGAAGCCACGCGTCGAGGGGTTTGTCGTCGGCGTGGCCGCGCAGGAGCGTCATGGCGACGTGGGTGTGCGCGTTCACCAGCCCCGGCATCACCAGACAGCCCTCGGCGTCGAGTTCCTCGTCGCCGCCGAGGTCCGCGCCGAGTTCGACGATGTCGCCGGCCTCGCGGTCGACGAGCACGTCCGCCTCGGTGACGGTCATGTCCGTTCGGAGGATATGCCCACCACGAATCGCGAGCGTCTGCATACCCCTCACTCGCCCTCGTCCGGGTTAAGCCACCGGGGTTCGGTGAAAAGACGTTTACCGGTCGGGGCGGGATTGCCATCGATGCCCTCCATCACGCGCAGACGTGCCCTCTCCGGAGCCGTGGCCCTCCTCACCGGCTTCGCGGGCTGTTCCGGCGAGTCGTCGTCGAGTTCGAGCTACCCGCCCGAGGACGTGGCGAACGTCGCCTTCGACCCCGAGTCGTACAGCCTCCGCAACCCCCGCCCCGAACCGACCGTCTGGACCGACGAGCGCCCGACGCCCGACGAGGAGGGGAACCACTACTGGAACCACGTGTTCGTCACCAGCGCCGACGACGCCGCGACCGTCTCCTTCGCGAACGTGCCGGGCGCCGCCGACGCCCGCGACTTCATCGATTCGACCGACTACGACGCCGCGACGGTGTACGTCGAGCAGTCGACGGTGCAGGAGTGTTTCGCGCCGGAGTTGTGTCACGTCCGCTGGTCGGAGACGGACGTTCACACGAGCTACGCACGCCGCTACCGCGACGCCGACGTGGCCTGCGAGACGGACGCCGAGGACGTGGTCGCGACGCTCGTTCGCATCCCCGCGGTGCTCGACCCGGACGATATCAGCAGCTACGGATCGAGCCACGGCTCCGGCACCTGCGAGCGGCGCAACGAACGGATTCGACGGCGAGCGAACGCGACGGCCGGCACGCCCGGAGGTGCCCGATGACCGAACTGACGCGACGGGGGACGCTCGCCCTCCTCGGCGTCGGCACCCTCGCGGGCTGTAGCGCCGCGAACCCGCTCGGCGGCGACGACGAGACGGAACTCGACGGGGCGGCGATCCGTTCGGCCGTCGCCGCGGAGTCGCCGCGGATTCCGGAACGCCTCCCCGTCGGCGTCGGTTCGGCCCACCTCGCGGCGACTCGCGAGCGGGCGCGGACGCTGCTGGACGCCGTGCCCGCCAATCTCGGCCCCGAGCAGGTGCCGAACGGTGCCATCCGCGAGCGCATCCGTCGCAAGCGCGAGCACGCCGCCGACAGTTTCGACCGGGCTCACGAGGCGCCGACGCCGTTCGAGCGGCTGGAGGCGTTCGCCGACGCCCGGGCCGAAGCCCGATTCGCCGCCGGCGCGTGGCGTGCCATCGACGAGGGGCTGACCCGCGAGGAGCTGGCCGACGAGGCCGACGCCGTCCGCGAGGACCGCCGCGCCTTCCGCGAGCGGTGGCAGTACGTCGGTGGCGACCCCGTCGCGGCCGTTCGGGTCCACGCCGCCATCGAGCGCCGGGTCGACCGCGGGCGGGCGGATCTGGCGTTCGGGGAGCCCCGCCGCTACCGCCTCGGCAACCCGCTCGGCGTCGGCGAAATCGCCGAGGAAATCGAACGCGCTCGCGTCGCCGTCGACGACGCCGCCCACTGCTACGACCGACTGGTCCAGTCCGTCGACGAGCCGACGGCCCTCCGAGCCCGGTTCGTCGACGCGCGCGAGGCGCTCCGCGACGCGTTCGAAGCCGAGCGCGAGGCGTTGCCGTCGGTCGATCCGGCGAAACCGTGGCAGGTCGAGGGCGTCGACGTGGCGGACACGCCCGCCGAGGCGGCGCTGGACGACCTCTATCGACCGGTCGACCCGCGGCACGACGACAGGTGGGGCGAGGCGTCGCTGGCCCGGTCGCTGCTCTGGGTGCACGGCTCCTTCGTCGGGCTGGCCGCGTTCGCGTCGCTCCGAGAGCGGGTCGCCGACGGCGAGACGTTCGCCGTCGAGTCGGCCGAGGACGTGGCCGCGATGCGGTCCGACGCCGTCGAGGCGGTGCGGACGGCGGCCGACGAGTCGTCGGTTCCGGTGCTGACGCGGACGATGCTGACCGACGCGGCTGATCGCATCGGGTTCACCGACGACCGACTGTCGGACGTCGACGACGACGTGACCGCCGCCCGCATTCGGCGCGAGGTGTCGACGTATCTCGTGGCGGCGGCGCGGGCGCGGGCGACGCCCGCGGCGAGCGAGCGTGTGGCGGGAGCGATCCGGTCGGCGTAGGTGGGATCTCGGTCGCGTCGCCCAGCCACGGGGCTCCGCGGCTCACTTCGTTCACCGCTCCGCTTCGAGGCCTCGGTCGCTTCGCCCAGCCACGGGGCTCCGCGGCTCACTTCGTTCACCGCTCCGCTTCGAGGCCTCGGTCGCTTCGCTCCCTCGGCCTCGCTTCCGAAAGGCAGTTGCGTCGGGGACGAGACGTGTGATACGATGCGCATCGCCGTCCCCAACAAAGGCCGCCTGCACGACCCGTCTATCGACCTGCTGGAACGCGCCGGCCTGCATCTCGAAGGCGGCGCGGACCGCAAACTCTACGCGAACACGGTCGACCCCGACGTCACCGCGCTGTTCGCCCGCGCCGCCGACATTCCCGAGTACATCGCGGACGGCGCCGCGGCGGTGGGAATCACCGGCCTCGATCAGGTGCGGGAGTCGGGCCACGACCTCGTCGATCTGCTCGACTTGGAGTTCGGCCGGTGTCGACTCGTCGTCGCCGCCCCCGAGGACGGCGACATCGCCACCGTCGAGGATCTGGCGGGCGGCACCGTCGCCACCGAGTTCCCGCGGATCACCCGCGAGTTCTTCGACGAGCGCGGCGTCGACGCCGAAGTCGTCGAGGTGACGGGGGCGACGGAACTCACCCCGCACGTCGACATGGCCGACGCCATCGTCGACATCACGTCGACGGGGACGACCCTCCGCGTGAATCGGCTGGCCGAAATCGAGGAGGTGCTGGCGAGTTCCGTTCGCCTGTTCGCCCGGCCCGACGTGGTCGACGACGAGAAAGTCCAGCAACTCGTCACCGCGTTCGGCTCCGTCCTCGCCGCCGAGGACAGGCGCTACCTCATGCTGAACGTCCCCGAGGACCGCCTCGACGACGTGCGCGACGTGTTGCCCGGGATGGGCGGCCCGACGGTGATGGACGTGGCCGGCACCGACGACGTGGCCGTCCACGCCGTCGTCGAGGAACGGGCAGTGTTCGGAGTCATTACGGACCTCAAGGCGATGGGGGCGAGCGACATTCTGGTCACCGAAATCGAGCGGCTGGTGGAGTAGCGTTCCGCCCCCGGTGGGAGTGTCCGGACCAGTTGTGTCCGGTGGCCGACCCTCCCGCAGCCCCCCTGAAAAACTCCGGAACGCTCTTCCCGAGAAGTGATATCCGCCTCACAGGTTTATCCCTCTTGGGTGCCAACGTCCAGTCGGTGAACTTCACATGAACAAGAATGTCGGCGGCTACGACCGAATCTGGCGGTTCGTCGTCGGTGCGCTGCTTCTCGTCGGGGGGCTCGTCGGCTACGCGGGGATGGTGCGCGTCGCCGTGGGTCCCGTCCCACAGGCGCTCGCGGCGCTGCTACTCGTCCTGATCGGCGTGATCCTGATCGTGACCGGCTACACGCAGCGGTGTGTAATCAACAGCGTACTGGGAATGAACACTTACGAGCCACGCAGTCGCTGACTCGGGTGGATCGGCCGGACCGTCGGTGACGGTTCCAGCCTCTCACTCCCGCTCGCTCGGCGCCGGCTCCCACCGGTCTGCGTCGACGGGCTTCGATTCGCCCTCGTCACCGACCCGCAACTCGGGTGTCGTCACCGCCGAATCGATCCGCACGTCACCGGTCCGCCACTGCGCCCACGCGGCGATAGCCGCCGTCCCGACGACCATCGCGCCGAGGCCGAGGAGGCCGGCTTCCGGGCCGAAGGCGCCGCCGGTAACGAGGTCCGGTCCCGTCTCCTCGACGACGACGACGCTGGCCCCGACGCCGAGCCCGGAGACGGGGAAGCCGTAGACGCCGCCCTGAAACAGGTTCCACGTCGTGTGCAGGCCGATGGGCACCGCGAGTTCGCCGGTCAGCACGTACCCCGCCGCGAGCATGCCGCCCGCGAGGACGATAGCGCCGGTGCTCAGGAGCGTCGCGTTCGGGTTCGTCGCGTGCGCGAGGCCGAACACGAGCGACGAGAGCACGGTCGCCCCCGCGACGGCGCCGCGCTCCCCCAGTCGACCGACGAGCCCCTCCGCGGCGTTCGTCAGCAGGTAGCCCCGCAGGAGGAGTTCCTCGTAGACGCCGACGACGACGAAGGCGACGACGAGGCCCGCGAATCGGACGAGGAAGCCGGACTGCGGCTGGATCGTGTCGGTGACCCGGACCCACCCGGCGCCGAGGGCAACGAGAAAGAGGAGCGTCATTAGCCCGGCGCCGAGGGCGAGGCCGAACCCACAGTCGAGCCACCAGTCCCGGTCGAGTCGGAAGCCGAAGTCACGTGCGTACCGCCGGTCGACGTACCGCCCGGCGATCAGGACGGCTAGGGAGACGGTGCCGCCGGTGAGAACGATGCCGGCGACGGCGCTCACCGTCGTCGCGGCCGCCTCGCCGACTGTCGCCGCGAGCCACGACCGAAGGGGACCGAAGCCGACGCTCGCCCCGAGACTCGTCCCCACGGCCAACAGCGCCGTGACGACGATCAGGAGAACGACCCGGAAAAGCGCCCGGGGGCGACGCTCGGCGTCGTTCCACAGCAACGCGCGAAGGCCCATGGCGACATGTGGGCGACGGTGTCTAATAGTCGTGACGTGTGCGACCTATTTTCATCGAAAAAACATAATGAACGTATACGCAAGATTAGTGTCATTTGGCAACGAAGCACACGGTATGAGCACCCACACCTTCGGCGACGACCTGCTCCCGTCGGTCGACTCGCCGCTCGACGCCGTCGACACGCTCCTCACGGCCGGTGGTGCGCTCGGCGTGCTGACGTACGTCGTGAGCCTCCTCGTCGGTAACGTCGAGACGGCGACGCTGGGCGTGTGGTTCGGCGTCGCCTGCGTCCTCGGGACGCTCACCTTCCGGAGCGTGCGGCGGGTCGCACGGTCGTTCGGCTAGCCCGGCGCCGAGAGGACGAGCACGTAGAGGCTGAAGAGGACGCTCCCGAGGATGACGCTGACGACGGCGTGGATGAGAGTGACGCCAGCGGTAAGGCGGCGGTCGAGGTCGTAGACGTACCGAATCAGGAGCGCGTCGACGACGAGGGCGACGGCGACGGCGGGGAGCGACGGGAGTTCGAGCGCCGCGGCGACGACGGCGATGGCGGCGGGGAGCGGGCCGACGAGGAAGGCGTTCCGGACCGGCACGTCTCCGAGCACGTTTCGCGCGGCGAGATGCGCCGTGAGGGAGAGAAAGAGGGCAAACAGCGCGACGGTGCCGGCGACGGCGAGCGGTGACGCCGACCCGACGCCGGTCTGCAGGGGAACCATCGGGGCTGCCGACTAACCTAGGAGGCCGAGTTCTTCGAGACGGGAGACGATCACGTCGACGGCTTCCTCGGCGTCTTCGGGCTGTTTGCCACCCGTGATGACGAGTTTGCCGGAGCCGAAGAGGAGCGCGACCACGTCGGGGTCGTCGAGTCGGTAGACCAGACCCGGGAACTGCTCGGGTTCGTACTCAATGTTTTCGAGGCCGAGGCCGATGGCGATGGCGTTCAGATTCAGGTTCCGACCCAGATCGGCGCTCGTGACGATGTTCTGGACGACGATTTCGGGGTCGTCGTCCACGTTGATCTGGAGCTCGCGGAGCTTGTCGAAGACGATGTGCAGGCTCTCGTGTACGTCGGCGGTCGACTTCGCGCCGGTGCAGACGATCTTCCCCGACCGGAAGATCAGCGCCGCCGACTTCGGGTTCTGGGTCCGGTAGACGAGGCCGGGAAACTGCTCGGGGTCGTAGTCCGCCCCTTCGAGGTCCATCGCCACGCTCTGGAGGTCGAGTTCCTGTCCGATACCGGTAGAAGCCACCACGTTCTCGATGTTGATCGTCTCCTTGGGGTCGGTCATGAGACGACTTAAATGTCGTATTTAAGGTTTAAAAAGGTTGGTGCAGGGTGTCGACAGGTTCCGGCGGCCGTCGTTCGGTACCCTCATGCCCGCGGCGGTCGGACGGGGGGACGTGTACGGTCTCGAACTCGCGGGCGAGGACGACGCCTTCGCGGCCCGGGAGGCGGCCTGTGCGGCGACGGCGGTGGAGGTGGTCGCGCCCGGTCTCGCGACGGCCCGCGGCGTCGACGCCGACCGCCTCCGGACGCTCGCCTACACGCACCGCGCCAGCCGCCTGCTCGGTCGGTGTGATCCGAGCGTCGACGCCGCCCGGACGCTGGTCGAGGCGGCGACGATGGACCGCTCGGGCACCGTCGCCGTCCGCGCCCGCGACGTACGGGGCACGGCGGGCGTCGACACCCGTCGTCTCGAACGCGAACTGGGCACGGCGCTCGTCGACCGCGGCTTCGCCGTCGACCTCGACGACCCCGACCACGAACTGCGCGTCTGCTGTGCCGACGACACCTGCCTCGTGGGCTGGCTGGTCGCCGAGAGCGTCCGCGACTACGGCGACCGCCGCCCCACGGATCGGCCCTTCTTCCAGCCGGGAAGCATGGCCCCGCTCGACGCCCGAGCGCTCGTCAACCTCGCCGGTGCTGGCCCGGACGCGACGATTCTCGACCCGATGTGTGGGACGGGTGGGACGCTGATCGAGGCGGGGCTGGTCGGCGCGCGCGTCGTCGGCGTCGACGCCCAGCGGAAGATGGTCCGGGGCGCCCGCGAGAACTGCCGGGCGTATCTCGACGCCGACTACCACCTCCTCCGTGGCGACGCGACCGCCTTACCCCTCCGAGACGACGCCGTCGACGGCGTCGTCTTCGACGCGCCCTACGGCCGGCAGTCGAAGATCGCACGCCACTCGCTGACCGACCTCGTGGGGGGCGCGCTGGACGAAGCAGCCCGGGTCGCGCCGCGGGCGGTCGTCGTCGGCGACCGGTCGTGGGCCGAGACGGCCGCCGACGCGGGCTGGACCGTCGAGGAAACCTTCGAGCGGCGGGTCCACCGCTCGCTCACGCGATACGTGCTGTTGTTGCGACGGTAGTGGGGCGGGGGACGTTCAGGCCGTCTCGGGGCTCGTCTCCGACTCGCTCGACCGGAAGAAGCCGGAGGCGCCCTGCCCCCGGTTGCCGAGGACGAGCGCGACGAAGAGCGCGAGGCCGACGGCCCGGAGGGCGAGGTCGACGCCGAGAGCCACTTCGCCCCCGCCGCCGTTCCCGATACCGACGAGGCCGAGTACGTCGAGGACGCCACGGACGCCCAGCCCCGGCGCCATCAGCAGGAGCGAACTGAGCGCGAAGGCGGCGCGCTCGGCGCGCGAGACGGGCGTGTAGACGTAGCCGATGACCGTCGCCGCGAGGGCGACGACGCCGAGGAACATACAGACCACGGGGATCAGCACCTCGGGGACGATGTAGGCCACGTCGAACAGGTCGGCAGCCCCGAGGACGCGATATTTCTCACCGATCTCCAGCTCGGCCGCGTTCGGTTCGCGTCGCAGGAGGACCAGCCCCGGCGTGAGGACGAACGCGAAGGGGACGATGGCCTTGTTCAGGGAGAGCGAGAAGGCCTCGATACCCGTTTGGAAGGCGTCGGACTTCGCCACGCCGGAGGCGGCGTAGGCGGCGACGGCCACCGGCGGCGTGATGTCGGCGATGACGCCGAAATAGAGGATGAAGAGGTGCGCGGCGAGTTCGGGCACGCCGAAGGCGGTCAGCGCCGGCGCGAGCAGCGAGACGAGGATGATGTAGGTCACCGTCGTCGGCATCCCCATCCCGAGGAGGATGGAGGAGACGGCAGTCACGAGGAGCAGGAGGACGAGCGACCCGCCCGCCACCGCTTCGATGAGCGCCACGAGGTTCGGCCCGAGGCCGGAGACGCTGATGACGCCGGGGATGATGCCCGCGGCGGCGACGGCGATGACGACGGGGACGGCCGTCCGCGCACCGCCTTCCATCGACTTGCCGAGGAAGACGGTGAGCCGGTGCAGGCCGTTGTCGGCGAGACGGGGCTGGCCGAGCACGTCGGCGTTCGTCTCGGTGGCCCGGTCGACGGCGTCGTCGAACTCCAGCAGGGGCGCGTCGATGTAGGGGTGGGTCGCCAGCGTGAGCACGCCCGCGACGATGCTGATGCCGCCCAGTTGACCCACTGTCGCCGCGAACGCCGCCTGCAGGGACTGGCCACCCGGCCCGGCGCCGAGGAGGGCGCCGAGGATGCCGGTGCCGGCGACGTACTGTGCGGCGAGCGTCCCGGCGAACAGCCCGACGAAGAGCGCCCCGAGACGCCCGCGCGTCTCGTCGCTGTAGGCCGCGACGAGCGTGATCAGGGCGCCGATGGCGATGAGCGTGAACCACGCCGACCGCGCGACCGACAGGCGCTCGACGATGAGGTAGTAGAGCAACAGGCCGATGGGGACGAGGTAGAACCACCCGGCGGAGAGGTGTTCGCGCACGTCGACGAGGTCCGAGGGGTCGAGACCGCCGATGCCGAGTTTCGACGCCTCGAAGTGGACCATCACCCAGACGCCGAAGAAGAAGACGATGGCGGGGATGGCGGCGGCGACGATGACGTCCGCGAAGGGCGTCGCGGTGTACTGGACGATGAGGAAGGCGGCGGCGCCCATCACGGGCGGGAGAATCTGCCCGCCCGAGGACGCGGACGCCTCGACGCCGCCCGCGAACTCGGGACGGTAGCCCGACTTCTTCATCAGGGGGATGGTGAACGCGCCCGTCGTCACCGTGTTGGCGATGGAGGAACCGGAGATGGTGCCCATGAAGCCGGAGGCGAGGATGGAGGCCTTGGCTGGGCCGCCCCGCCGCGTCCCCGTCGCCGCGTACGCGAGGTCGATGAACCACTTGCCGGCGCCGGACATCTCGAGGAACGCGCCGAAGAGGATGAAGATGTAGATGAACTGCACGGAGACGGTCACCGGGATGCCGAAGACGCCGTTCTCCGTGTTGTACCAGAGGTTCTGGATGATCGACGGCCACGAGAGCTCGGGGATAGAGAGGACGCCCACGTAGGGGGCGCTCTGGGGGATGAGCACGCCGAACCGGGCGTAGACGACGAACGCGGCGACGATGAGCATCAGGTAGAGGCTGATCGCCCGGCGGGTCGCCTCCAGCACGAGGAGAACGCCGACCACGCCCAGCACCATCGCGTACGAGGGTTCCGTCAGCGGCCCGAGCAGGCCGGCGACGGGGTCGAGGAACGTGAACACCTCGTGGATGGGTCGGCCGGCCTCCAGCCCGAGCGCGCGCATGCGCTGGATCTCCCGAAAGTCGGTGACGAAGTAGGCCGCCGAGAGGACGGCCACGGGGATCAGCGCGAGGTCGAACGGCGTCACGCGGTCGAGGTCGGGGTCGACGAAGACCCACCGGAGCGCGGCGCCGACGGCGTGGACGACCCGCGAGACCGGGTGGTCCGACCCGAGGCGGTCGTCGACGGCGGCGCCGAGCGCGATGCAGCGCGTCGAAATCGGCCCGTCGCCGGTGCTGGAGGGGTAGAGCAGGAAGGTGAGGACGAGGCCGAAGGCGACGTGGATGGCGTTGATCTGGAGCAACTGGAGCGCGACGAATTCGACTTCGCCCACCGCCGGGAGTTCCAGCGAGAGGACGAAGCCCTTCGCCGCGAGCCACATTTGGAAGAGGGAGAAGGCGATACCGATGGCGGCGACGGCGACGGTCGCCCAGCCAGTCAACGAGCGTTTGCGCTCGATCTCTTGGATGATCGCCTCGGTCTCCTCGGGGTCCGGTTCGTCGACTGTCTCGTCGGCTGGTGGTTCGTCGGTCATCTATCGACTCCGTCGAAGGTGGTTGCGAGGGCGGAGCGACGCTGGATCGAGAGCGTCACCGAGCGGGTGTCCGAGAGGGCGACGAGGTCGTACGTTCGGTCGCCGACGTGGAGTCGGTGGCCGGCGATCCGACCGGGAGCGACCGTCAGTCGCTCGTAACTCCCCGGTGGATCGTAGACGAAGGTCCCGTTTTCGCGGGTGACGTTCGCCCGGCTGGGGAGCCCCCAGCCGTACGATTCGAACTCCATGTGGCTCATCACGAGGCGGTCGCCACGGACGGTGTACGCCTCGTAGACGCGCGTCTTCTCGACGCTGTGGGTGTACTCGAGGGCGACGACCGTGCCGTTCTGGACGGGGACTTCGAGGTACGTCTCGCCCGTCTCGGCGTCTTCGACGACGAGCACGCGCCCGTCGGGGACGGCCGCGGCGCTCCCGAGAGCGGCGACCAACACGGCCAGCACGAGGACGGCGGCGTATCGCTTCTTCATAAGGAAAGGGCCGGAGTAGCCCGGTTACGGCGTTACGCGTCGAAGTACGCGGCTGCGCCGGGGTGGAGTTCGATGGACATGCCGTCCTGTGCGGACTCCTTGCTGATGAAGTCGGTCTTGATCGTCAGTTCGTCGACGTTGTCGAAGATGGCCGCCGTCACCGTCTCGACGGTCGACTCGGCGACGCCGGATCGGGTGGCGATCATCGCCTGCACGGCCACCGTCTCGACGGCGCTGTCGACGCCGGTGTAAGTGCCCGACGGGATGGTGTCGTCCGCGAACCACGAGGCGGCGTCCTTGACGGCCTGTCGGTTCTCGCCCTCGATGGGGACGATGTGGATGTCGTTGGTCGTCGCGAGGTCCTCAATGGCGCCGACGGGCCACCCGCCGACGACGAACGCGGCGTCGATGTCGCCGTTGCGGAGCTGGTCGGCCGCCTGCGAGAAGGAGGCGTTCTGCTCGTTGAAGTCCGTGATGCCGACCGCTTCGAGGATCTGGAGGGCGTTGACCTGCGTGCCCGAGCCGAGGTCACCGGTGTTGATCGTCGCGCCCGAGAGGTCCGAGAGCGTCTCGATGCCCGTGTCCTGAAGCGTGACGACGGTGATGGTCTCGGGGTAGAGCGTCGCGACACCCATCAGGTTCTCGACGGCGTTGTCCTGGAACGCGTCGATACCCGTGCCGTTTTTGGCGAAGTAGGCGATGTCGTTCTGGATCAGCGCGAAGTCCGCATCGCCGCTGGCGAGATTCCCCACGTTCTCCACGCTGGCCCCCGTCGACTGGACGTTCAGCGTGAAATCCGTGTTCGCCTCGACGACTGACTTGAACTCGTTCGAGAGCGGGAAGTACGTCCCGCCGGTGCCGCCGGCGTGCCACGAGAGACGGGTGTCGGAACTCCCGCCGTTCCCCCCGTCGCCCCCGTCGCCGCCTTCGCCACCGTCGCCACCGTCGCCACCACCGCCACCGCTACATCCAGCGAGTGCGGCGACGCCAGTTACTCCGGCTGCGCGAAGGAATCGTCGTCGAGTAGAATCGTCTGACATACAGCTGATACCAAGGCAGTCTGCCCATATAACCCTGTCCAAACGAGTTATAAAGTCCCGCATGATCGACAAATATTACCTCAACCGAAGCGCCACGATTACTCCGACCGAAGCGCCACGATTACTCCGACCGAAGCGCCACGACTACTCCGACCGAAGCGCCACGACTACTCCGACCGAAGCGCCACGACTACTCCGACCGAAGCGCCACGACTACTCCGACTGAAGCGCCACGACCGTCTCACCCGCGCGGACGCGCTCCCCCTCGTCGACGAGGAGGTCGTCTCGGCCGTACTCGGGGGGCAAGAGTACGTCGGCCCGGCTCCCGAAGGCGATGTGGCCGATGCGGTCGCCCCGGGCCACGTCGTCGCCGGCGGCGAGGTAGGGGTAGATGCGCCGGGCGAACCAGCCGGCGATCATCGACACGTCGTGGGTGTCAAGCGTCACGTCCACGCGCTCGTTCCGGTCGGAGTCTTTGGTGAACGCCGGTCGGTGCGCGCCGGGACGGTGCGTAGCCGTCTCCACCGTCCCGTCCATCGGCGCCCGGAGGACGTGCACGTCGGTGACGTTCATGAACACGCCGACGCGAATCCGGCCCGCTTCCTCGCGGACGACGGAGACGCGGCCGTCGGCGGGGGCGACGACGCCGTTCGGCGGCGGCGTTCGCTCCGGGTCGCGGAAGAACCAGATCACGAAGCCGCCGAGCGCGAGGGCGAGGGCGCCGAGCGGCGGCGCGACGAGGGCGAGCGGTAGCGCGGCGACGAGCGGCGGGAGCGCGAACCGCCGCGCGCCCGGCGCGAGCGCGAACGACGGCCACGTCATGTTCGTGCCCGCTGGCCCCACGTCGCCAGCAGGTGCGTGAGGTGGAGGCGGTCGTCCGTGCCGGTCACTAGGTCGTGGTCCACCTCGCCCGCGAGGCGGTGGAGGGCGGCGAGCGTCTCGCCGTCGTAGCGCTTGCGCGCCGCGTCGAGCAGGTCGACGAGGAGGGACTGGCCGTCGTAGCCCTCGTCGTCGAGGAGAGTGCCGACGGTCTTGCGGGCGTCGGTCACGTCGCCCCGCTCGGCCGCCTCCAGAATCGACGCGAGTTCGTCGTCGTAGCCCACGTCTTGCAGCGTCTCGTGGACCGTCGTCATCGTCACCTCACCCGTCTCGACGGCGGCCGTCTGCGCGCCGAGAATCGCCTTCCGGAGGTCGCCGTCTGCGTAGCCGGCGACGAACTCCAATCCGTCGTCGTCGTGGTCGACGCCTTCGGCGTCGAGGATACGGCCGAGGACCGTCTCGATCTCGTCGGCCGTCGGCGCCCGGACCGGAACCGGGAAACACCGGGAGCGGATGGGGGCGATGAGCGTCGAGGGCTGGCGGGTGACGATCACGAACTGCGTGGTGCGGTGGTGGCGTTCCATCACTCGCCGGAGCGCCTGCTGGAAGTCCTCGCGGATCGCTTCGGCGTTGTCGAGGACGATTGTCTTGTACTCCCCCGAAACCGGCGCGTAACTGGCCGATTCCTTCAGCACGCGGTTGATCATGTCGCGTTTCGCCATGCGGGAGCGGCCGGTGAGGAACTGCTCGAACCGGGGGTCCTCGCGGATCTCCTTTTTGGTCCGGTCGAAGAAGTCCGCGACGTTGAGCTCGACGAGGTCGGTCTCGTCCGCGTGGGCCACGTCAGCGAGCGCGCGGACGGCGGCGGTCTTGCCCGAGCCGGGCGGCCCTTGGACGACGAGGTTCATCGGCTCGTCGACGGCTCGCTGGAGGCGGTCGCGGACCGACGCCTGCGGCAGGTCGTCGAGGTCGGGTGCGTGCGTCTCCGTCCACAGCGGAGCGTCCATTGTCGGGGGTAGTCGGGCGCGGGGTACAAAGCTTGCTCTCTCGACCGATACGCGTTTACCGCCCCCGCTCGCACACCGTGGTATGTCGATGCGCGTGACGTTTCTCGGCACTAGCGGGGCGGTCCCGACGACCCAGCGGGCGCCGAGTGCCGTCCTCGTCAACCGAGAGGGGGAGCGCTTCCTGTTCGACTGCGGCGAGGGCACACAGCGCCAGATGATGCGCTTCGGGACCGGCTTCGACCTCTCTCACATCTTCGTCACGCATCTCCACGGCGACCACATCCTCGGCATCCCCGGGCTGATCCAGTCGCTCGATTTCAACGACCGGACGGCGGCGTTGGCGATCCACGTCCCGCCGCGGTCCAAGGATCACATTCGGAATCTCGTCCACGCCGGCGGCCACCAGCCGGGCTTCCCCGTCCGCATCCACGAGGTGACGCCCGGGTCGGTCGCGTACGACGGCGAGGACTTCGCGGTGCGGACCGTCGAGACCGACCACCGCACTCGGTCGATGGGCTTCGCACTCGTCGAGGACGACCGACCCGGCCGCTTCGACCGGGAACGCGCCGAGGAACTCGGTGTCCCCGTCGGCCCGAAGTTCGGCCGGCTCCACGAGGGCGAGTCGGTCGAACTCGACGACGGCCGGGTGATCGACCCGGATCAGGTGGTGGGTGACCCCCGGCCCGGACGGCGACTGGTCTACACCGGCGACACCCGCCCGGTCGATGCGGTGGTCGACGCCGCCACCGATGCGGACCTCCTGATCCACGACGCGACGTTCGCGGACGACGAACGCCAGCGCGCGCGACAGACGGGTCACTCGACCGCCCGCGAGGCGGGACAGGTGGCCGCCCGGGCCGGCGCCGAACGCCTCGCGCTCACCCACCTCTCGTCGCGGTACGCCGGGGGGTGGGAACGCCTCGAACGCGAGGCTGCCGAGGTGTTCGACGGCGAGTGTTTCGTCGCCAGCGACGGCCAGACGCTGGACGTGCCGTATCCGGAGTGAGTGCGCTCTCACGAGCGATAACGCGGCGGTAGTTAGTTAACGGATACTGTCGAGTCGGCCGATATGACCTTCCTCGTTCCGTTCGACGGATCGGCGCTCGCCGAGGCGGCGCTCGTTCGCGCCATCGAGTTCGCGAGCGTGCTCGACGAGGACGTGTTGGCAGTGAGCGTCATCCCGAAGGGGAACGCCGAGTACGCCCGTGAGCGCGGTTGGCTCGACTCGGACGAGCCCTTCGAGCTCCAGTCGGTCGTAGCGGCGCTTCACTCACAGGTGACGAACTTGTGTCCGAGCGCCGACTTCCGGCACCTGACGGTCGACAGACACGCCTCGCCCGGCACCATCGCGACGCGCGTCCGGCAACGCGCCCAGTGCGAGGACGTGTCGATGGTGTTCGTCGGGAGCGACAACGCCGGCCACCTCGTGACTGAGGTGAGCAGCGTCGGCGGGACGATTGCGGCCGACGACGCCTACGACGTGGTCATCGTTCGTGACCGCACGCCGGCCCGAATCGAAAAACTCGCGGCCGCCTCACCCCACCGCGATCCGAAGTCCGACTTCTACTACCCCGACGAGCCGGACGACAGCGTCGTTCGGTCGGAGCCCGCCGACGGCCCGTGAGCAATCGGCCGCGAGGTGCCCCGTCGGGTGGGTCTCGGCGGCGCCGCCGCGCCGCGTTCGTCGGCGTCCCGGCGCTCGCAGCAGTCGTGACGGTCGGCCTCGTCGGTCGCCCGTGACCGCCTCGCCGTGGAGTATTTATTTCGTGGCCGCCAACTCGGGGTGTGAACGCCCGGACGAGTGCGCTCGACGCGCTGGTGTTCGGCGTCGACGTACAGAGCGGCGACGTCCGCGGGGACGCCCCGTCCTACGCGGTGGTCGCGTTCGACGGCGAGAACGTCGACCGGGACGTGGTGTCCTTCCGAAAACTCCGGCGCCTCGTCGAGCGCGAGGAACCGGCCCTCCTCGCCACCGACAACGTCTACGAACTCGCGACCGACCGCGACGACCTCGTACGCTTCCTGCGGTGGCTCCCCGACGGCACCCGCCTCGTGCAGGTGACCGGTGCCGAGCGCCCGGAACCCCTCTCGCGGGTCGCGTCCCGCCACGGCGTCCCCTACGGCAAGAAGCCGATGAAGGAAGCCGAAGCGGCCGCCCGCCTCGCCGCCGCGAACGTCGGCCACGAGGTGACGGCCTTCACCGACACGACGACGGTGAAGGTGTCGCGCGGGCGGTCGACCGGCAAGGGCGGGTGGAGTCAGGACCGCTACACCCGACGCATCCACGGCAACGTGAAGTCGCGTGCTCGCGAGGTCGAGTCCGCACTCGACGAGGCGACCCTCGATTACGAGCGCGACGTGACGGAGAAGTACGGCGGCTACGCCAACGCCACCTTCACCGTCGAGGCGTCGCCCGAGGACCTGCCGGTCTCCCGCGAGCGCTCGGGTGACACCCGGATCGAAATCGAGCGCGAGCGCCGTGACGGCATCGAGTTCGAACCCCTCGTGAAACGGCGAGACCGCGTCCTCGTCGGCATCGACCCCGGGACGACGACTGCCGTCGCCGTCGTCTCCCTCGACGGCGGGGTGCTCGACGTGTACTCCACCCGGACCGACGACACGGCCGCGGTCATCGAGTGGCTGATCGAACGCGGCCGCCCCGTCGTCGTCGCTGCGGACGTGGAGCCGATGCCCGAGACGGTCGAGAAGTTCCGCCGGAGCTTCGACGCCGCGGGCTGGGAACCCGACGCCGACCTGCCGGTCGACGAGAAACTCCACCGCACGCGCGAGCAGGCCTACGACAACGATCACGAGCGCGACGCGCTCGCGGCCGCCCTCTTTGCCTTCGACGCGTACGAGGACCGGTTCGAACGCATCACCCGGAAGGTGCCCCCACAGTTCGACCGCGGCGAGGTGATCGACCGCGTCGTCTCCGGCGACGCCTCCGTCGAGGCCGTCCTGCGCGACCTGACCGACGACGACGACGAGAGCGAGGAAGAGGAGTCGACCCACGAACCCCGCGAACTCTCGCCGGAGGAGCGCCGGATCAAGCGCCTCGAACGGCAGGTCGACCGGCTGGAGTCGCAGGTCGAGGAGCTAGAGGGGCAGCTAGCCGAGAAGGACGAGCGCATCGCGGAGTACGAGGAGGAGTTGTCCGAGGCCCGGCGCGAGGAGCGCCGCGAGGCGCGCGAGCGCCGCGAGGTCAACCGCCTCCAGCGTGAGACCGACCGACTGGAGCGGGAACGCGACGAGGAGCGCGAACGCGCGGCGCAGTTGGAGTCGAAACTGGAGCGGCTGAAGACGCTGTGGAAGCTCGACCACTCCGACTTCGCGGACGTGTCGGAGGGGCGCGATCTCGTGCCCGTCAAGGTGATCGAACAGTTCACCCGCGACGCCATCGACGCCGCGGACGAGGCGTACGGGCTGGCGGCGGGGGACGTGCTCTACCTCCGCGACGCCAGCGGTGCCGGCCGGTCGACTGCCGAACGGCTCGTCGAGACTGAGCCGCGGGTCGTCCTTCGGGACGGCAACCTCTCCGACGCCGCAGACGAGGTGCTGTTCGACCACGACGTGCCCGTCGCCCCCGCCGCCGACGTGACCATACAGGAGGTGGACGAACTCGCCGTCGCCCGCGAGAGCGAGGTGGCGGCGGCCGTCGAGGACTGGGAGCGCCGCGCGGACGAACGCTCCAAGGAACGGAAGTCGGAGATGGTCGACCAGATCATCAGCGAACACCGCGCGGAGAGCGGGGACTGACGGACCCCTATCGCTTTGCGTATCGAGCGCGACGGGCGGCGTATGAGCGACGCCGAGGGCGACGAGGCGGGCGACGGTGGCGTCGACGTGGCGGGCGACGGTGGCGTCGACGTGGCGTCGGCCGACATGGGCGACCTCTTCGACGAACTGCAGGAACTCGAAGCGCTCGTGGTGACCGAGGCGGCCCGCGAGCAGGTTCGCGAGACGATGCGGGTGGCGATGGCCGCCAGTGCGACCGCGAGCCCGTTCGGGCGAGTCATCCGCGGATTCGACCGGGGTGACCTCGCGGAGGCACTGCTCGGGAGCATCCTCTTCGGCATCCCGATGGCCGTCGAAGGGGGGACACAGGAGGTGGGGACCTTCCTCGCGCCACGGCCGGGCTACCTCGTCGGCACGTTCCTCTTCGCCGTCGGCCTCGTCGTCGGCATCATCTACGTCGCGGACTTTCAGGACGTGCGCGTCCACAAACCCATCTTCGGACTGATTCCGCGACGGCTGGTGGGTGTGATCGGCGTCTCCCTGTTGACGGCGGCGCTCCTGCTCACCGCGTGGGGACGGATCGACTGGACGGAGCCGAGCCTCGCCGTCGCCAACGTCGTCGTCGCGTTCGTCCCGATGAGTATCGGGGCGGCACTGGGCGACCTGCTCCCCGGATCGTAAGCAGAAGTCATATTTCGCCGCTCCCGCGCTATAAGGTATGGACGTCTACGAGCGGATCACCCGGAACGCGACCGAGGTGGTCACCGAGGAAGAGGGGCGAGCGTTGGCCGCGAATCCGGAGGGCAAGCGCGCGTACGTCGGGTACGAGCCGTCGGGCGTGCTCCACATCGGCCACATGCTCACCGCGACGAAGCTGATGGACCTGCAGGAGGCCGGCTTCGAGGTGACGGTCCTGCTCGCGGACGTCCACGCCTATCTCAACGACAAGGGGAGTTTCGAGGAGATTCGGGAGACGGCCGAGCGCATGAAGGCGCAGTTCCTCGCGTACGGCCTCGACGAGACGCAGACGGAGTTCGTCTACGGTTCCGAGTTCCAGTTCGACCGCGAGTACGTCCTCGACCTGCACGCGCTGGAACTGGAGACGAGCATCTCCCGCGCCCAGCGGGCGATGGCGGAGATCAAGAGCGGCGACACGGTGACCGTCTCGCAGGCAGTCTACCCGCTGATGCAGGCGCTCGACATCGTCTACCTCGACGTCGACCTCGCGGTCGGCGGCATGGAACAGCGCAAGGTCCATATGCTCGCCCGCGACACCCTGCCGAAGATCGGCGAGGAGTCACCGACCTGCCTGCACACGCCGCTGATCGCCGACCTCGAAACCGGCGTCGGAAAGATGTCCACCAGCGAGGGCATCTCCATCTCGATGGAAGACTCCACGGCGGACATCGAGGAGAAGGTCAACGCCGCGTACTGTCCACCGACGCGCGACCCCGAGCCGGACGACGAGGGTCGGGAGCGGGAGAACCCCGTCCTCCAGATTTTCGAGTACCACGTCTTCCCGCGGTACGAGACGGTGGTCGTCGAACGACCGGAGCAGTACGGCGGTGATCTGGAGTACGCCGACTACGAATCGCTGGCCGCCGACTTGGAGTCGGGCGAGTTGCATCCGGCGGACGCCAAGAGCGCGCTGGCGACGTATCTCGACGACCTGATCGCGCCGGGACGGGCGAAACTGCGGGACGCCGACGTCTGAGCGACGCCCCAGACCGCCGGCAGCGGTGATCTCGGGCTCACGTCGGCGGTTTTAAAACTCGCGACCCCGAATCCACGCCCATGAGCGAGAACGAGAACGGCGGGCGCAAGGACCTGCGAATGCCCGACGACGACGAGGTGTTCGCCGTCGTAACGAACATGCTCGGCGCGAACCGGGTGAAGGTGCGCTGTGCCGACGGCAAGGAGCGTACCGCCCGCATTCCCGGTCGGATGCAGAAACGGATCTGGATCCGCGAGGACGACGTGGTGCTCGTCGAGCCGTGGGACTGGCAGGACGAGAAGGCCGACATCTCGTGGCGCTACGAGAAGTCGGAGGCGGATCAGTTGCGGCGGGAAGGACACATCGAGTAGCGTGGCCGGTTTTCGGTCGTGGCGATAGCGACCTACTCCGTACGTTCGACCGAATGCTTATACGACGAATCGACCAACAGGGACGTATGGCGAGTTCGACGCGCGACGCTCGCGACGACGAAATTCGCCTCTGGCGCGAAGACGACGGGTGGGTCGCCAGAGATGTCGATACCGGCGTCACCACACAGGGGCAGTCTCGCGAAGACGCACTGTCGAATCTCGACGAGGCGGTTGCACTCCACGAGGGCGAAATCGGGCGCGAGCCGACCGACGAGGAACTCCGCGAAGCGGGGATCGCCCCGGCCGACAACACCACAGGGGACGAGGAACCACCGGACGTTCTGAGGTAGTCGTCGGGATGGCGCGCCGAACGTTCTCCGGAAGGGAAGTGGTGCGAGTGCTGGTGAACGTCGGTGGGTTCGAATGGCGACGAACGGCCGGTGACCACGCCCAACTGTACTACGAACACCCGACGAACGAGACCGACCGTCGATGGGTGACGGTGCCGCTCCACGACTAACTCCGCACGGGGACGCTCCGGGGCATTGCGGATAGCGCCGGCGCACGGGACTTCGAGGCGTTCTGTGACTGGATCGACGAGCACGCGTGACGACCCTCCCGATACCCACCCTTTTCCCCCTCGCCCGCGTACACGCGAGTAGATGACAGAGGAGTACGGTCTGCTCGATCCCGAAGAAGGCGAGGGCGAGGACTTCGGCGACGAGTGGGAGGAACTCGACGTCTCCGACACCGAGGCCGACCGCATCGCCAGACGCCGGGATCGCGAGTTCGCCGAGTTCCGCAAGCGCCTGAAAGACGCCGACCAGTTCAAGGTGGAGCAGTCGGTGTTCGACGACGCCACCTTCGCCGCCATCTACAAACTGGTGCAGGACGGGTACATCGAGGCGTTCGGCGGCCCCATCTCGACGGGCAAGGAGGCGAACGTCTACGAGGCGCTCGGCGCGGAGGATCGGGATGTGGCGGTGAAGATCTACCGCATCAACGCCTCGAACTTCCGGCACATGCGGGAGTATCTCGAAGGCGACCCGCGTTTCGAGGGCATCGGCTCCGACAAGAAAGAGGTCGTCCTCGCGTGGACGAAAAAGGAGTTCGCCAACCTGAGCCGGGCGAAGCAGGCGGGGGTTCGGGTGCCTGAGCCCATCGCCGTCGAGCGGAACGTCCTCGTGATGGAACTGGTGGGACTGGTCGAGGACCGTGCCCGACGACTGGCCGAGGTGAACGTCGAGAACCCGGAGACGGCGTTCGAGGTGGTGCGCGAGTACATGCGCCGCCTCTACGGCGCGGGACTGGTCCACGGCGACCTCTCGGAGTACAACCTGATCATCCACGACGGCGAACTGGTGGTGATCGATCTGGGGCAGGCGGTGACGGTCCACCACCCGAACGCCGAGGACTTCTTGGAGCGGGACTGCCGGAACGTGGCTTCGTTTTTCACCCGGCAGGGGATCGACGTGGACGCCGACGAGTTGCGGGGGTTCGTGACCGCGGTGGACGCGGACCCGTGACGACGCCGCTGGCCGCGAACGATCCGGAATCCGTATCGAGAACCCTTAAACCGCTACGACCGGTATCCACGGGTATGCAGCACGTGAAGGTTCCGCAGGACCGTCTCGGCGTCCTCATCGGCGAAGGTGGCGAGACCATGCGCGAGATCGAGCGACGCGCCGAGGTCCGCCTCGACATCGACTCCGAGAGCGGTAGCGTCGCCATCGACTCCGTCGGCGACCCCGTCACCGGGATGGTGGCGCCCGACATCGTCCGCGCCATCGGCCGCGGCTTTCGCCCCGACGCGGCGCTCTCCCTGCTCGACGACGATATGCGGATGTTCGATCTGATCGACATCGACGACGCCACCCGAAACAAAAACGACCTCCAGCGACAGAAGGGCCGCCTCATCGGCGAGGACGGCCGGACCCGGGAGCTGATGGAGGAACTCACTGGCGCCGAGGTGGTCATCTACGGGACCACGCTGGGCATCATCGGCCAGCCTGAGGAGGTACAGGCCGTCCGCCGGGCCGCCGAGATGTTGCTCGACGGGGCCCCCCACGGCGCGGTGTACGGCTTCCTCGAACGCAAGCACAACGAACTCACGCGCGGTGCGGACCTCCAGCCGTCGAACTCCCGCGGCAACTGATCGGCGTCGTTTTCTTCCACCGCTCCCGCCCCGTGCTACCGAGTCACGAACGATATCCCCCCACCAGCGCGTCCTCCGTCGATTCGCCTAATCCCGGGACTGCGTCAGGATGTCCCATACGAGGAAACACAACTTTTTTATAGAATCACAATCAATCCACGACCGATTATGTCTCAGCGAATGCAGCAGGGACAGCCGATGATCATTCTCGGCGAGGATTCCCAGCGAACCCAGGGCAAGGACGCCCAGACGATGAACATCACGGCCGGCAAGGCCGTGGCTGAGGCCGTACGGACCACACTCGGTCCGAAAGGCATGGACAAGATGCTGGTCGACTCCGGCGGGAGCGTCGTCGTCACGAACGACGGCGTCACGATCCTGAAGGAGATGGACATCGACCACCCCGCGGCCAACATGATCGTCGAGGTGTCCGAGACCCAAGAGGACGAGGTCGGCGACGGCACCACGACGGCGGTCGTCATCGCGGGCGAACTCCTCGACGAGGCCGAGGAGCTCATCGACCAGGATATCCACCCGACGACGCTGGCCCAGGGGTACCGCCGGGCCGCGGAGAAGGCAAAGGAGATCCTCGAAGAGAACGCCATCGACGTCTCCGCCGAGGACCGCGAGACGCTCGTCAAAATCGCCGCGACGGCGATGACGGGCAAGGGCGCCGAGAGCGCCAAGGACCAGCTCGCGGACCTGCTCGTCGACGCCGTCCTCGCCGTGCGCGACGACGAGGGTGTCGACACGGACAACGTCTCCATCGAGAAGGTGGTCGGCGGCGCTATCGACAACTCCGAACTCATCGAGGGCGTCATCGTCGACAAGGAACGCGTCAGCGACAGCATGCCCTACGCGGTCGAGGACGCGAACATCGCGCTGATCGACGGCTCCCTCGAAATCAAGGAGACCGAGATCGACGCCGAGGTCAACGTCACCGACCCCGACCAGCTCCAGCAGTTCCTCGATCAGGAGGAGAAACAGCTTCGCGAGATGGTCGACCACCTGAAGGAGGTCGGCGCCGACGCCGTCTTCGTGGGTAGCGGCATCGACGACATGGCCCAGCACTACCTCGCGCAGGAGGGCATCCTCGCCGTCCGCCGCGCGAAGGACAGCGACCTCTCGCGGCTCGCCCGCTCGACCGGCGGCACGGTCGTCGGGAGCGTCGACGACCTGACCGAGGACGACCTCGGCTTCGCCGGCTCCGTCGCCCAGAAGGACATCGGCGGCGACGAGCGCATCTTCGTCGAGGACGTGGCCGAGGCCAA
>Ga0207733_100198_pt1 | contig 55489 bp, 53 predicted proteins | sample A23P3SouthBayCA_FD_187735 | JGI IMG/M metagenome (GOLD analysis project Ga0207733, IMG submission 187735) | Aerobic enrichment media microbial communities from Eden Landing Ponds, California, USA - A23 P3 (SPAdes) | ecosystem: Environmental > Aquatic > Marine > Unclassified | place: Emeryville...
TTGTTTCGCGGTTCGACTTCACTCGATGGGGTTGTCGTTGCGTGAAGTCGAGGCCGTCTTAGACTGGCTGGGTGTCGATCGTTGTCACCAAGCGATCTGTTACTGGAAAGAGACGCTTGCCGAAACACAGAGCGACCCGCCGACGGCAGCACCGTCGCGGGTCGCGGCTGACGAGACACAAATCAAGGTGGATGGCGAAAAGAAGTGGCTCTACGCTGCCATCGATACCGAATCAAAACTCCTGCTAGAGGTAGATGTGTACAGCCGCCGCGGGACAGACCCCGCGGTGGCGTTCCTGCATCGACTCACCGAGAAACACGATATCGCCGACACAGAGTTTCTCGTCGATGCTGGTGGCTATCTGACTGCCCTCTCTCGACACGATCTGCGCGGTCATCTCGACTATCACGACCGGAACCACATCGAAAAGTGGTTCCAGACTGTGACTATGCGAATCGACCTCTTCCACTCGTTCTGGCGGGGCAGTCAGGCAAGCGCGAAACGCTGCCTGAGACGCTTCAGACACTACTACAACCGCCATCGGCCGAATCAAGCGTTAGATGACTCAACTCCAGTTGAGGAGGTGTTGAACTAGACAGTGCCCTGTCTAGCGTTCTTACAGATAAACTAAAAGAGCACCGTGATCAAGGTGTGAGAACTCTTCTTTAGCACCGCCGTTAGACGTACCCAAGTGCGCTGAGCTGGTCCTGATATTCCCTATCGGTGCTACGGGATGACTGCGGCGGGTCAGATCGAATTTCTCGCCGTGATTCGAAGTCGCGCACGTCCCACGGGATCTTCAATACACCATCAAGATGTGCACCTTTATCATGACCATACCCTCGCGCAGGAATGGGCCAAGTCCACTCTCCAATGAGATTCCCGTGATCTGCTGTAATGACTGCTTTGCCAGAGACCTTTGAGAGCGCACGATCTACTGATTTGATTGCCAATTGTAAATTCTCTCGATATGCCTCAATCACGATCTCACGGGACACATCGCCGATTCCATACTGAAGATTCCTCCACACGTTCCTGACGGTCTGATCTGAATCAGGGCTTGACTCTGCGAATGAACCTTTCGGAAGACCCACTTGATCAAGCGACCTTCCCTGGGGACCGATAAACGGGAAATGAGGCTGCATGTAATGAGCGATAAGTCGTTTACGTGGATAATCTTCAGAAGCAGAAATCAGGGTCTCAGTAACTACTTCAGGGGGTACGGTTTCTAACTCTTCATCCCAACCCGTCTCGTACAGAGGCACAATATCGTGGAATACACCATCTCCTATTGTTGAGGGGGTATGGGGGTTTGCTGTGACGTACACTGTATCATGAAGTGTTCCGTTACAGAAACACGATTCCATGAATTCCCTGCTCTCAGCGCCAGGAGAATAGCGAGATTCAACGCATCTGTCAGTCTCGTCACGGTAAACATCGAATCGACAACCGTCCAGAATGTATAACACATCCCAATCTTCTTGAATGACATCTATCCGTGGTCGGGATCGGATGGCGTTGTGTATTTTTGCGTTGAAAAGAGGTGCCAATCGAGAATACTCGCCGAAAAACATCGAAGGGTTCGATAGCGCCTGTTTAAACGTGTTGAGATTATACCTCCCCGGAATCATTTAGCTACTGCATTGGCTGACACAGTATAAAATCCACTGGATAAGGTAAGCTGTGTGATGAAATCGAACATGAGTTATTTGTAGCCGAGGTGTTCCAAGCGGTCCTCGATCTCGTCGGGGACCTCTTCGTTCGCCGAATCGTCACCAGCGTAGTTCTCCAGTCCGTCGCGGAGTTCTTCGATACGCTCGCGCAGGTCAGAGTCGTCAACCTCTGATTCATCCGTGGGGTCGATCGTGCGTTCGCCGTCCTTGTCGTGAATGAACATCGCGTCACTCGTGCGGAACATGTAGTGTTCCTCGCCCCAGGAAGCAGGGACCTTCGCGGCCGTGCCCTGCGCGTCAGGTTCGTACTGTCCGCAACCGACGCTCTCGGCGTAGACGGCCCGGTCCTCGGGCAGGTCGAACAGGTTCTCGCCGCGGACGTGGTTACCGGGTTCGATGTCGGCAAGTTCGAGCAGCGTGCGGTGGACGTCGAGGAGACTCGCGACGGTGTCAGTCTCGCCCGACGGGATCTCGTTGCCGAAGGCGAGTGCGGGCACGTGAACGAGTTCCTCGTACATCCCGTACTCGTGCCCGCGGATCCCGTGTTCGCCGAACAGTTCGCCGTGGTCGCCAACGATGAAGAGTGCATCCCAGTCGATGGCGTCGATAACCCGCGGGAGTTCGTCATCGAGGTAGCGCGCCGCGCCCTCGTAGTTTCGGAGGTGGCGTTCGTGTTCCTCGTCGGTGGCGGGTTCGTCGCGAAGCGTGAGTTCGAACGGATCGGTATCCAGGGCTTCGAGGTCGCAGTACCCGTCCGGCGGGTCGTACGGGTAGTGCGTCGACATCAGGTTCGCGAACAAGAAGAGGTCCTCGGGAGCCGCGTCAGTGATGGGTCCGAACTCGTCGAGGAACCAATCGAGGTCGTTTGTGGCCTGATTAACCGGCGGTGCGCGTGCCATCTGAACGCCAGTCCTGAGTGTCGGGATAGTCGGAGCATCGGAGGCCACAATCTCTCTGATCGCCTGGATATAACGAGCGCGCCCATCAACTAGTTTCGAAAAGAGTGCGTCCCAATCGAACTCTTGATTACGGTCAGAGGGGCGTTCTTCGAGTGCTGGGCCGCGTGTATACGATTCAAAACCCTTTGTGAATCCAAAGAATGGGTCTATATGAATATTATTGCTCAGACAATGGGTAAGGTGGCCGGTGTCGGAGAACTGTTCAGCAAGTGTCTGGACCCCAGTATCAAGATACTTGTTTGAAGAGGTTGTTTCGATCTCGGAAGGATAGAGACCAGTAAACAGCGAACCATGTGCAGGGACAGTCCAGCGGGAAGTTGAGTACAGATTGCTGAACGCGTGATCTGCTTCTCGCTGGATCTCAGACATCTCAGACAGGAGTGTATCGTATCGGAGTGTGTCCAGAACAATTAGTCCCGTGTTCATTTCTGTATTTCAGTTTATTGTTTGCGCAGTTAAAACTGGAGGTCAGCCACAATTAAATCATTTTCTAATAGCAGGTCACTTCAGCGACCCAAATGGGCCAATTACTGAAATATTGTGGGATGTAGCAGAGTATTCTGTAAGGAAAATAGACGGGATTTACCGAACAGGAAATGTGAAATGCACCTCAAGGCAAAACATTATTTCACTTAAGCCTGTAGCCAATACACTGATGCAGACGTTTACAATCGTCGTGCGAATTTTCGATCAAATAATCTATATTTATTAACGTCTAAATTTCATGAAACAGACTATAACCTGGATATATCATAACGATTCTGGCCACCCCGTTCATGAAGAATTTCAAGAAATAATGGATGGTGTTCTATAATCGTTCAGTCAAATAGGTTTAGGGGAGTATTGAATAAAATATTCACCGCTGCCAAGTCAGACTTACCATATTCAGATATTTACATCCTTGAGTCGACAAATTTGATGTATATCGCACCTCGAATAAAACAGAAATACCCAAATTCAATTATTGTGTTCTTAGGTGCAGATGCAAGAATTCTAGATATGGACTACTATAATTATTCAAAGTGGGGGAATGTAGAGAATTGGTTCCACTACGCTGATTTAAAATTTGATAAATTCATACTATCCACAATTCTTCGCAAATATATCGATGGGGCAATAGCAATGTCAGATTTGTATGCATCTCAGCTTAAAGGAATTGATCCGTCACTGCCAATTCGTGTAGCCCACCCATTTGTAACTGATGAAAAACAGAAATGTTTCAGTCGGATTTCTCCTGATCTTTCTTCAAACAATGTGGTGACACTGTGTGGAGGTCGGTTTCAGAAGGGTGTTGATTATCTGGTTGAGTCTTGGCCGAGAGTGAAAGACAATTATCCTGATGCTAGTTTAACCATCATTGGCAGAGGCCACCCGCAACACTATGAAGACATTGATGGAGTGACAGTGACGGGATATCTTGAAATAGAAGAAATAGCTGAATTATTCTCAAGTGCCAGTCTATTAGTACACCCAGCAATTGCAGATGCATTTCCTGTAAGTGTGTTAGAGGGGATGACTGCCGGATTACCCCCGATCGTTACGGAAACAACTGGAACTGGACGCGTTTTGCAAGAGGTTGACCAGTCAATGGTTGTCGAGATGAACGTAGATTCGATATCCGAGGGGATATGTGAATATTTATCATATACCAAGAACCATAAAAGACAGATTTCGAACGACATCCGAAAGATAAGTGAAAAATATAAACGTGAAAATATACAAAAAGAATTTATCCAGGCCCGCGAGGAAATATCAAAAGAATTTAATTGACCTAAATTACATACTCAAATTTAAATTAGGGTTGCCATATTTTCAAAGGCAACAGAATTTTCCGTGTCGCCCCTGAGAATTTTTGACATGGACCTAGCCGTTTTGTAGAGTCTTCAGCCGGTATATCCAAGTGCGTTTAGCCGGTCCTCGACGACTGAGTCCCCAGGTCTATTAACTTCATTCGCTAAGGTACCTCTCTTGATTTCTCGGCGGCTCTCAAACGGCAGTTTATGCAGGGGTGTGGATACCAGTTCATCAACATACAGCCCCGCTGGATGGCCATACTCTCTGATTGGAATTGGTTTGATACGTTCGCCTAACAATTGACCGTGATCAGATGTGATGATACTTTTGCCATTTAGTGACGAGAGCGTTGGGATAACCGATTCGAGGGCCACTTCAAGATTTTCCAGATATGCTTTCCGTAAATGTTCTCGGGATGTATCGCGCTTTCCCTGCCGCACTGATGGCCAAAATTTACGAGCTGCACTCCATGATTCACCATCCCCCTCAGTCAACGATATCGGGAATGTCTGACGGCCGAATTGACCAATAAACGGAACATGTGGTTGCACATAATGTGCGAGAATACGCTTTTGTGGGTATTCTACGGCAACCCGCCTGACGGCTTCCGACATTTTTTCTGGGGGAACAGTCTGGAGATCTTCATCCCACTGTTCTTGCCATATGTTCAAGCAAGCATGAAATGTTGGCCCAGTTAGATCGCGATGAAAATAGAATTGGGGATTCGCGGTGACGTAGACAGTATCTGGATATGTTTGGTCTTTAAAATTTACTTTAATGAACTCGGGAGTACTCGATCCCACTGATGTGCGACGTTCTACACGGCCCAAGAGGTCACTCTCATCGGAATAGGACTTGTAGAAGTCGTAACGACACGCATCCAAAATAGCGCATATATCCCAGTCAATATCGAAGAGTCGCGTACCATTTTGATTTTCTTTTACTCTCCCACCCTGCGTATAATAAAGTCGATTGAGGCCGCGTCCTGCAGCAGGAGGGTGACGCCATATCCACTTTAGTTCTTGCAGCATGGTAAAAAGTCGGCAACCAAGCTAAATGATTCTTTGGACTGGCGTACACTTTTTATGATTCAGAAATTTTCGAATGATTGTTCAATGCACGATGGAAGAATATAGATAAACGATCTTGCGTAGTACATTGTTGATACGGGCTGTCTCGCGATCTCTGTGATCAGTTGAACCAGGTACAAAGAATTCGAACCGCTACTTTCGCCGACAAAAACGCCGGTTTGAACGTCGCATAGAAACGCAAACCAAGATATCAACAACCTGTTTCCCAAGAGCGTAGATAAATATCTATGCATGGGGCTCTCAGTTTGAGTGACTGCGATATATCCACAGTATTTTACATCAACCGCTGCGAGCGAAACATATCCGAGGACTCACGTCGTGACCGACGAAGATGACGGGGATAAGACGACCGTCGATTCGATCTCCACTGTACTATCTGGGGGCGTGCTAGTCTCTATCGGGAAAGTCCTCGCACTCGCCGCTGGTTTTCTGACGCAAGTCACGATGGCTCAACTGCTCACGGAAGCAGCCTATGGGGAGGTCGTCCTGGCCCTCTCGGTCGTGAACATCATCGGCTTGTTCGGGAAACTCGGACTGGACGACGGTATCATGCGTCAGTTCCCCCATCACGAAGACGTTCCTGCGAAGGCCCGAGGTGTGATCCGCGCTGGGCTCGGCTTGGCAACACTCTCTGGCGTTAGTGTCGGGATTGTCGTCTTTCTCGCCGCACCCGTTATCGCCCACCGTGTTTTCGAGAATCCATCGCTGATCCCGTTGATCCGGCTTGGGGCAATCGGAATTCCACTCGCGGCAATTAATCAAGTTACTGTATCTCTCGTTCGCGGTGCTCGTGATGCCCGTCCGCAGGCCTACGTGAAACAGGTGATCCAACCCGGTTCACGATTTGTTCTCACTGCGGTATTGTTATTTGCCGGTCTCGAAGCTGCCGGAGCTGTCGGTGGGAAAGTCGGTTCGCTACTGATCGGGACTGTTCTCGTCCTCGTGATGGCTTACTGGATCCTCCCATCCTACGACGTTGACCCCGAACCGATGTACGGTCAAGTGCTCGCTTTCTCACTCCCTTTGATCGCTGTCCAGGGGCTCGGATTTCTCAATACGAACGTGGATATCTACATGGTGGGGTACTTTCTCGAATCGGCGGAACTCGGGGTCTACAATATCGGCCTCCAGTTGAGCAATATGGCGAGTTCAGTTCTGATGGCCGCCGGATTTCTTCTCCCACCGATGATGACGCGGTTGCACGATCAAGGGAAGACCGCCGAAACCCGCCGTGTCTTCCAGTTGATCACCAAGTGGATGGTCGTGCTCATTCTGCCGATCGTTACAGTCCTGTTTTTCGCCCCGCGAATCGTTATCGGAACGCTGTTCGGCGACGGATACACCGGTGGCGCAACCGCACTGCGGATTCTCCTCGTAGGCCAGTTGGTCGGTATCCTGATGGGCCTGAACACGCAGGGCCTCATCGCACTTGGTAAAAACCGAATCGTCTCCTACATCGTCTTCGTCCAGACTGTCGTGAACGTGACGGTGAACGTTTCGTTGATCCCGATCATCGGTATCGAGGGAGCAGCCATTGGTATGGCTGTCAGCGGAATACTCGGCGACGTTCTTGGAGTGGCGATCCTCAATCGTGATTTCTCCGTCCATCCGTTCTCCAGGTCGGTTCTGACCCCTCTGGTGACGATCGGCGGCCTCGCAGCAGCCTCCGCAACGACACTGTATCTCCTCTCTCTCCCGATCAGCGTTACCGTCCTCGTGGTTGGGTTCGCGTACCTCCCCATTGTGCTGATACTCGTTCCTGAGGAGGAAGACCGAGAACTGTTGAGTCGTGTCGAAGACAAGACTGGGGTTGACCTATCATTTATCGATCGCATTGTCTTCGAAAAGCTATCCCGGTTCTGAGAACCCGCTGACCGCGGCATCGCCGGTTCTTCGGATCGAATCGATCCAAACACTCCAGCGCCGTTCACGTCGTCTGATCAGGAGGGTCCGGCCGTCTGGTTCTGCCCGTGTGCGACGACTGCCTCCCCGCTCCTGTAGACGATGTTTCCGTCTTGATACGGTTCGAGATCGGTCTCGTAGAAATTGAATTTGTAGCCAATCGAGAAGCCCTGCAGGTCACGATTGTGTGCGAGTAACCCGATGTAATCACCCGGTGGCAGATCGGTCATCGACGAATTGACCATCCGATAGTTTTGAGTCTGCTTCGCCTGCTCGCTGATCGAGCCTGCGTAGAAGTCGAGTTGGTTCTCCATTTGCACGTCACTATACACCCGTTCGGTCTGGGGAACGTTGTTCCCGATCCAGACGTGCGTCCCAATATCGCACTGAACACAGTCACGGACTCGCAGCCGAAGTGCCGGAATCTCGCTCTCGGCCAACCGCTGTTCGCTGACCTGATTGCTCGGTGCGTATCCATTCGTGACCGTCTCGGCGACGACCCCGCTGTTGAGTGCGAAGAACACGGCGAGAACGAGAGCCAGACCGACCCGAACCGTCGTAGTGAGCCGGCCCGTATCGATAGTCGGACGAATCGATTCGAACACAGCCGGAATTTCTTCGATGCCGACGGCCACGAACGGTGCGGCGAACGTGAATATGATCATCATCACACGTGCGACAGCGAACGCGTTCCCCGACGGCAATGCGGAGCCGCCGAACATAGAGAGAAATCCGATCCCCAGAGCGAGCTGGCCGGTCGGGACCGCTTCCTTACGAGCGACGACCAGTTTGAACGCCGCGACGGCGATCCCGAACGCCATCAGGAGTCCGAACACGACATACAGATACTTCGCGAGCGTGATCGAGATGGCCGAGTAGTCCTGCTGGAACGAGGTCACTGTGCTTCCACCTGTCTGCGCGTAGAGGACGCCCCGAACTCCGTCTACCACCTTCCTCGGTAACGTCGAGAACTTGCCGCCGAGACCAGTGTACAGATACCACCCCAGTGCGAACGCCGTGTAGTAGGCGACGAACGTAGGTCTGAGAACGGCTGGCCGCTCGATATCCAGCGGGCGTCTACCCGCAGTGGTGAGTGATCGCCTGAGAGAGCCATCGGAGCTGAAGCCGGCGACCCGCGCCGGCAGATTGATCCCGACGAGGAATTTGAGAACGAGGAAGGCGAGACTCGCGGTGAGGAATGCGAACATCACCACGTAGGCGGTCCCGTAGTGAGTGACGGCAACCCCTGCCCCGAAGAGAATAACCAACACCTGCTGAGTCGACGGGGTGAGTTCGCTGTCGCTCACAGCCAGTGCGAGCAGTCCGAGGAAGATTACCGGCGTCGCTGCCCGCCCGCCTGTTGGGTAGAGGACGTAATAGGAGTATGCGAACATGAAAATGCACACCGAGAGAAATGCCCCGGTCGAGGAGACGAATCTCCGGTAAGCCTCGAAGAGGACGACTGGCAGCATTGCGACGATGAACGGGTTCACGAGATTCCATTCCGCCGCCATCGGCAATCCAGTGAAGATCGCGAAGACCGGGTACAGTACACCGTTGGCCAGGAGTGAACCCACCCCCTCGCTATAGTTGGGGGCCCATCGACCGGTCCTCATAACGATGTTGGGGAGCGGCTGTGTGATCGTGAAGAAGTCGAAAATTCGTCCGTGGTACACCAGCGAAGCCGACATACTCCAGATAGCGAGTGGGAGATACCGTTCCGCACTAGTCACTACAGCAACGATCGGCATGATGGCGATCACCCCGAGGAGAGCAAGCAGCAACAGATTGATCCCGGCGGTTGCGTAGAGAGCGGTTCCCAGGACAGAGGCAAGCGGAAACAGGAGCAAGAACAGCGGGACCGGTGAGAGGATGTCAGTGGTGTGGATGGTGAGTGCTATGGTAGACTGATTCCAGACCGCCAGTACAGCCGCGAGAACAAACGAGACACCGACAAGAACAGACAGAGAGAGTGGTCGTTCGATCCCCACGGATGGTGCGACGACACTGACGATTCCACCGACACCCATGATCGAGACGAGACTCAAACCGTAGATGTAACACAACGTCGTCGCGAGCGACCGATCCGGAGCACCGAACCCCAGATACGCGAATGCACCTGGGACGAACAGGAGGAACGCGACGGCTAAAACGGGTCTGAGGAGTGGAATCCGTAGGCCGGCCCTCTGTAACCCGATCTGTGCGAGGATTCCTGCGAGGAGTATCCCCGAAATGACCAACAGTGTCCACGCAGTCAAACGGAACGTGATGCGATTCCCCTCCGATTCTATCGATCCAGTATCCATCCGAGTGGTAAGCGACATCTAAATCAACTCTCTGTAAATATCTATCGTCCCCTCTGCAGTCCGCTCCCACGTCATTCCCTCCGCGAACGAGCGAGCAGCAGTTGCCCGACGGTCACGCTCTTCGGGATTCGAGAGTAGAGATTCTAATAGCTCGATGTGGCGGTCAACCTCGCCAGGAGGGACGACTTGGACGCCTTCGCTATCGAAGTCTCTCGCCGCTGAGTTTACCGACGCGACGACCGGTGTTCGTGAAGCCATCGCTTCCAGGATCGGTAGTCCGAACGGCTCGTACGTCGATGGAAAGTAGAATATGCTCGCCGTCTCGTACAACCGCCTCAGCTCCGACTCCTCGACGAATCCCATCACGTCGACGGAATCGATCGCAGAGAGTTCTTGTCCGTACTGTTCTTTCCACCCACCGCCCACAACCACCATCCGGCTCTCGATCCGTCGCGCCGTTTCCAGAACAGCCTCGGGATTTTTGTGGGGTGAACATTTGCTCACGTGAAGCACGAACCCCTCGTCAACTTCGTTCGACGTAAAAAACGATTCTTCGACTCCGTGGGGGACGTGACACACGGCCTCGCGGGCGAAGCCACTCTCGACCAGAAACTCCCTGTCCATACCGCTGATAGCGATAATACGGTCTGCTCGGTCCCCGAACAATCGACTGAGCTGACGCTTCGCCCAGTCCGCTGTTTTCCCGACAGTTTCGTACTTGTCGAGATACATCGAGTGGCGCAGGTCTGAGAACTCCTCGACACCGTGTGAGGTGAGTACTAGCCCGGCATCGGAGCTGATCGCCGCTGACAGGACGTCTCGAAAATGTCGCTCCAGACTCTTTTTCCCGTGGACGACCCTCCCGAGAGGATTTAGATAGTTCAGGTGGATAACATCGGGAGCGTTGTCCGGAGAAACGAGTTCGATCTGTGGCGACGCTTCCAGTTCCGAAGAGAGGTTCTCGATGTACGTGTGCTGGCTTGTCCACGAAGCGTCGTTTTCGTCGAGTGTGACACGGATCGGCGAGGTCATGATACCCCATAGACCGCCTCAAGATCCGCCACCCGCTGTTTCCAGGAGAAGTCGGTCCCTTCCTCACGTGCACGTGCACCCATCCCATCACGTCGCTCGTCGTCCTCAAGTACGTCGGCAACTTGCGATGCGAACGGTCCAGCTGGAGCCACGACTTCCGCCGCCCCAACTTCACTCAGCTCCCCCGCCACGCTCGGTCCCGAGGTAACCACCATCGGAAGGCCGAGCGCGGCGTAGTAGAACAGTTTCACCGGCGACGACGCTTCTTGCAGCGATGACTGGGTCTGCGGATTGATCGCCACCTCGGCCCGCGCGAGCAGCGGGAACGCCTCCTCGTCAGGGAGTCGACCACGCACCTCCAGCGCGTCCAGCCCACGCTCGATCTTCCCTTCCTCCAGTTCTTCGCGTTTCGCCCCGTCGCCGATGACGATCATCTCTTCGACCGCGTCGAGCCCAGCGATCTCGAAGATCGCCTCGGTGTCGAGCTTCGGGTGGAGCGTCCCGAGAAACACCACACGCCCCTCTACAGTCTCGCCGGTCCGATAGGGCTCGACGGTCTCCGCGTCGTAGCCGTTCGGAATGACAGTGATATCCTCGGGGTCGACGTCCCACTCCTCGCTCACTAACTGCCGCATGTTCTCCGAGACGACGACGATCTCCGACGCCGATGTTACGGCCCGGCTCTCGATGCCGTGGATCACTCGCTGGACCGCGCCACCCAGCGGCAGGTCGCCGTATCTCGACGAAGAGTGCGCCAGGTCGTGCATGTCCAGGACGTACTCACGGTGGCCCCAGAGCTGCCCAACACCCCCGAGCGTCGAGTGTTCGAGCTGGACGGTCGCGTCCCGCTCGGTCGCGATGCGTTTCGCTCGGCGCACGATAAGCGACGCCCGCACCGGCTCGTCGAAGATACTGGAGTTCGGCGTCGACACCGGGGTCACCTCGACCCCGGACAACCGTTCGGGTAACTCCCGGTCCGGTTCGGGCACGACCAGAGAGACGTCGAATCCCTCGTCGGCCAGCCCCGACGCGAAGGCGGTCACTCTGTTCGTCCCGCCCGAGGGATGGCTCACGTCACCGCCGTGTGCGATGACCAGACTCCGACTCACAGCTCCTCCCCCCCAGAGAGGTCAGCCACCGCGTTCGCGATCGCCCGCTGTTCATCCAGATGTGATTGTAACCGGGACGAGAGGTCGTTCAGTACCCCTTCGTCCGACGGCGGTGTCGACCCGTTGACCGACGCCGAACTGAAGATCAGGTTCTCGTCGCCAAGGTTGACCGACACCGCCTCGCCGTCTCTCGTGTATGAAAAGTCGTAGGCCGACCCGGAAAACTCCCCTATCGACCCGTCCGCGACCAACGTCAGGATATCCGGGAGCGACCGCAACGATACCGTCTCGGGGATACTCCCGACGTGAGTACCCTCGATTACCAGGGGCACGTGGACGTTCTCGTCGTGCAGGTACGGTTCGTGTCCGTACGTCCCGTGCTCGCCGAAGGCCTCGCCGTGGTCGCCGGTGACGGCGATGACCGACTCGTCGTCCAGGTCCTCGCGCAACCGTCCGAGGAACGCGTCGGAGTACCGTATCGAGTCGTCGTAGGCCGTCACGAGCTTGTCGTGCATCTCATCCGAGAACGGCGTCTCGTGACTCTGGCGCCAGAACTCGAAGTTGGCGTGGAACTCCCCCAGTCGCGACTGACTTCGATACTCGGAACTCGACATGTAGGGGTTGTGGGCGTCCATCAGGAAGACCCACAGAAAATACGGCTCCTCGGCGTCGTTCGCCCACGCCACCGCGTCGTCGTAGTAGGACTCCCAGGGCTTGAACACCTCCTCGCGCTGCCAGAAGTTCATGAACACCCGCGCCAACGACGATGCACCGCTCCCGTCGAGGAACCCGTTGAACACACGCTGGTAGAGCCGCCCGCGGTTTTGCTCGTTCATGAAGTCCTCGAAGTGGTCGAATCCCTGGTCGAACCCGAAGTGCCGCGAAGTGAAGGGGTTCGGCGTGAACGCCGCCGTCTCGTATCCCAGCCGCTGCATCTTCTCGGGCAGCGTCTCCCGGGCCTGCATGTGCGCCCGGATGCGCTCGCGGCGTGCCCGCAGTTCGCTCTCCTCGCCCGTACTCCGTTCAACTGGCCACTCACCCGTGAAGATCACGGGCATTGATTCGGGCGTCGCCGGTCCCGGCGCGATGGCGTTCTCGAAGACGAGTCCGTCCTCGCCCATCGAATCGAGGTTCGGCGTCGTGTCCTTCTCGTAGCCGTGGAACCCACAGTGGTCGGCCCGCAGACTGTCCACCGTCACGAGTACGATGTTTGGCCGATCGTCGGTCACGACCCACTCACCTCCTCTCGAACAGCTCGCACGGCGCGTTTCTCCTGTTCGGTCGCGACGTGGCGCGACAGCGCGGCCCGGAACGCGTCCCGTCCCTCGGGCGACTCCTCGCTCCGGTCCTCGTGTTCGCCTGTCTCGCTCCCGAGGTCGTACAGTGCTTCGCTCTCCCCGTCGGCCACGTACTTCCCCGAACGCGACCGTACTGCCGCGCGCCGCTCCCCCTCGGCGAACACTTTCGATGTCACCCAGCGGCGACCGCCGCCAGCAGCCGCCCCGTTTGCTCGCTCGCTCCCGACACCCTCGAACAGCGACGGTGCCTCGAAGGAGTGTGACACACCCGCTAGCTCGGCGAGCGTCGGTGCGATCTGCCGGAGTTCGACCGGGTCCGACACGGCCTCGGGCCCGGCACCGACTGTCCCGCCGACGCCACCGTCCGGCTTACCGACGACCAGGGGCACGTGGATCAACTCCTCGTTCAGGTAGGGCTGGTGCCCGTAGCGGCCGTGTTCGCCGAACTCCTCGCCGTGGTCGGCGTGGACGACGAACGTTGGGTCGTCACCGGCCAGATCCGACTGCAATTGCGACAGAAAGGCATCGCCGTACCGGATCGAGTCGTCGTAGAGATCGACGAGTCGGTCGTGAGTCGCGTCGTCGAAATCAGGCGTCCACCCACCGGTGAACATCTCGTAGTACTGCTTGAACGCACGATATTTGTCTGTCCGCGCACTCCACTCCTGGTAGTCGGCGGGCGGCATCCACGGGTGATGGGGTTCGAGCAGGAGCACCCACAGGAAATACGGCTCGGAGACTCGCTCGCGCCAGGCCAGTATCTCCTCGTAGAAGTCTTCCCACGGCCGCAGAATCTCGTCTTTCGTGGCGACGTTCTTCGCGAGCCTGACGTACGTCGACAGGCCACCGCCTTCGATCGAACTCCGAAAGACACGATTCCAGGCTCGCTCAAAGACGCCGGTATCCTCGGCGAGGAAATCCTCGAACCAGTCGAAGCCGTCGTCGAAGCCGAAATACGACGACGCGGGCGGGTTCGGAGAGAGCGCGCCCGTGCTGTAGCCGGCGTCCGAGAGCAACTCCGCGATAGTCGGCCGAGAGGTGACCTGCTCTCGCTGTTGCTTGTTGAAACCGATCTCCGGGCTGGCCAGCGAGTGCTCGCCCGTCATCACTGAGGTCATCGACGCGATCGTCGGGACGCCCGACGCGACAGCGTTCTCGAAGACCGTGCCTTCTGCGGCGAGTCGGTCGAGCGCCGGCGTCGTGTCCCGATCGTGTCCCATGAACCCGCAGTGGTCTGCGCGCAGACTGTCGTAGGTCACGAGCACGATGTTTTCACTCATCGACTACCCTCCGATAGACCGCTTCGCACTGTCGTCCGACGGACTGCCACGAGTACTGTTGGGCTCGTTTCTGTGACTCCACTATAACGTCGTCGGAGTTCGCGACCTCGTCCAGCACGCGTTCGATGGCGTCGGCCAGACCCGCGGGGTCGTTCGGATCGACGACCGCGCCGTGAACGCCGTCGTCGACGATCTCGTCGATGGCGCCGACGCGCGTGCCGACGACCGGCGTCCCCGCGGCCAGCGCCTCGACGACGGTCATGCCGAACCCCTCTTCGAGCGAGGGCATCACGAACACGTCCGCAGCGGCGTACAGCGCCGGCAGGTCGGCCGCGGGGACGAACCCCGGCATCGAGAGCGCGTCAGCGACGCCGGCGCTGCGGGCCGTCTCACGGACCTCCGAAGTGTATGCGCCGTCGAGTTCGTCCTCGCCGGCGACGACGAGGTCGAAGCCGTCGGTCCCGCCGGCAACCCCCACCGTCCCGGCCACTCGCCGGGCAGCGCGCACGAGGTCGACGACGCCTTTCCGGGGCATGACCGTCCCGACGAACAGGAGCGTCGGCCCGTCGCCGAGGTCGTACGATTCACGAACTCGTTCGATACGCTCACGCGAGACGTTCGTGAACCGTTCGACGTCGACGCCGTTCGGGAGCACCGACAGGGTGTCGCGGTCGACGCCGCGCTCGGCGAATCCGTCGGCGATGGATCCGTTGAGGACCGTCGTGTGCGCGGCGCGGTCCGCGAGGTAGATGTCTGGCGACGCGACCGAGAGGACTGCCGGGGTCGCGAGGTCGCCGCCGTCGGCCGCACCGCCGTCGGCCGCGCCGCCGTCGGCCGCGCCGCGCTGGTCGTCGGTCAGCGCGTTGAGGCGCAGTTCGCCGAGGTGTGCGGTGTAGACCGTCCGGTCCCGGAGCTTCGGCGATAGCGTCAGCATCACGCTCGCGGCGAACGGCAAGTGCACGTGCAGGACATCGAACGACCGGTCTTGGAGGCGCCGGAGCGCCCGGCGTGCGAAGTTCGTCCGGTCGACGACCAGGCGCCCGAACCCGAGCGGTGACGTTACTTGCTCGTAGGGTACGCGAGTCCACGGTTCGTCCGCGCCGGTCCACAGGCCGAGTCGCTCGAACGCGACGCCGTCGTGGGTCGCGAACCGGTCGAGACCGTCCCACCGCCGTTCGATCACGGTCACGTCGTGGCCCGCCGCGGCCGTCTCGCGAGCGAGGTTCCAGACGACGCCCGGAACGGACCCGCGTCCCTCGTACACCTGCTCGTGGCCGTCGTAGAGGTGGACGACGTGGAGCGTGTTGCTCATTCCTGGACCCTCCGATAGAGCGTTTCGGCCTGTGCAGCGATGCGGTCCCAGTCGTACTCGGCGGCGGTCTCGCGACACGCTTCGCCTCCGAGCTCTCGGCGCCCCTCGCTGATCGCGGTTGCGACGGCCTCGGGCGTCCCGTCGACGACGTGCCCCGTCTCGCCGTCGGCGACGAGTTCCGCGGCGGCGTTGCGCGGATGGTCGAGCGTCACCACCGGCGTGCCGGCGGCCAGCGCCTCCAGGACCGTGATCCCGAACCCCTCGCGGCGCGACGGGAGCACGAACACGTCCGCGGCTTTCAGCAGCGCGACGATGTCCTCGTGGGACTCACGGAACTCGAGTACGGTGACGGTGTCTTCGAGTCCCCGCTGGTCGACCATGTTCGCGACGGCCTCGCGCTCGGGACCTTCGCCGACCATGTGACACTGGATCTCCGGGATCGTCTCCCGGAGACGGTCGACCGCCTGCACGACCAGGCCGGGGTTCTTTTCCGGGATGAACCGACCGACGAACAGCACGTCGACGTGCTCGTCGGCAGCTGCCGTACGCTCGATATACTCGCTGTCGATCCCGTTCGGGAGCAGATAACTCGACGTGTTGCCACCGCCGAGCGCCGCGAGATCACGACCCGTGCGTCGCGAAACGGCGACGTGTTCGTCCGGGAGTTCGACCGTCCCCCGCTCGACCAGCCGGCCGAACACCCCCTTCGCACCGAGGTACTCGTACCAGTAGTCCGCCCAGACTTCGTGCCAGGTGACGACGAGGGTGGCCCCGTCGAGTGCACTCGAGAGTTTGCTGGTGTAACAGGAGAAGTACGGGAACGCCTGGCAGTCGACGATGTCGAACTCCGCTTCCAGTAGCGGACCTGCGAGCGCCGCGGCGAACCGCAATGCCTCGGTGATCGACCGTCGGTCGTCGACGTACAGTTCGGGCGGGTCGGCGACGCCGTGGAGTGTCACACCCTCGCGCTGGACGACGTCGGGTCCGTCCCAGTAGTGAAGCCCGTACCAGTGGACGTCGTGGTCGCTCGCGAGTCTGCGTGCGAGTTCCCAGACGCGTTTTTGCACGCCGCCGGTCTCCCACGGATAGACCGCGTCGTAGACGAACGCGATTTTCACCGCTCCTCACCCCCGTCGGCGGCCGTGGGCGCCCCCTCCGACCGCGTCTGTCGCCGGAGCCCGACGTAGACGACGACGAACACCAGCAGCCAGGCGATCCCGTCACCTGTCAGGAATCCATAGGTGTTGTAGCCAGGCCGGGGCGCCGCCACACGCGTGGAAACGACCGACCCTCGAACCGAGAGCCCGACCGGGTCGGCGCCGAAGACGGTCTGTGCCGGGTACTGAAACCCGAGCCCGCGCTCGACGAACGGATAGAGCAACGGCACCGGTCCGCCGTCGATGATATCGAGGAGCAGATGACTCGCGACGAACGCGGCGACGACCGGCGCGTACTGCCACCGCCCTCGGTACAGCCGCTCGGCCGCCAGAATACACAGGCAGACCGGCACGACGGTGACGAGCGAGTGCAACAGTCCGGGCTCCCCGAGGAACTTGTCGAAATCGGAGAACAGGCCAAACCCCGCGAGCACCAGCGTCGCGGGGTGGTCGAACAGCTCCCGCCGGAAAACGACAGCGACCGTGAGCGGGAGAAACAGGTGCGTCAGTAAATCCACCGGGAACCACCTCCACTCCACCGATCGCGGGACATGCGGGCTACTCGTCCAGGTATCCGAGCGACTTGAGGCGGTCTTTGACCTCGTCCTCGTCGACCGCCTCGAAATCGTCGTCCTCGGTCTCCTGTTCGACCCGATAGAGAACCTCCTCCATCACATACGTGATGTACTCTGCCTCGCCGTCGAACTCGGTGCGTGGCAGTCTGTCGTCCACGCGGTCGAGGATCCGTTCCGGTAACTCTACGGTCCGTGTCTGTTCGTTCGTCATGTCTCCAGGATGTGTCAAAATCGAGATGCTCGCGCACATAACCGTTCCGGTTCCCGCATACCTGCTGGGGGATGTCGGTCACCGTAACCGGTCACGTGAACCGTCCGAACGCCGTTTGCCCAGGAGGTAGCCACCGGCGCCGATCCCGATGACGAACACCGCGAATCCCACGCCGAGGAGAAACGAGGTATCGAGCACGGACCCGGACAGCGAGTCGTCGTCCGACTCGGACCCCGTCGGCGGCGGTGTCGCCGAACTCGACGGACCGCTCTCCGGCGACTGCGCCGACCTCGTTCCGTCGGGCGCCGATCCCGATGCGGTCCGGGACGCTCGACTGTCGGTCACTGTGGCACTCCCTCCGGTGGCGCCGCCTGCCGTCACTGTCGTGGTTGGACCTCCACTTGCCGGCGACTGGGTCCTGTCCGCGGGTGTCGTCGGAGTGGGCGTCGGCGTCGGAGTAGGCGTCGGCGTCGGAGTGGGCGTCGGTGTGGGCGTATCGGGTTCGAGTACCGTCACCCTGCCGTCCCGGTAGGTATCGACCCGGATCCGCTCGGACGAGGCGTCGAACAACGCCGTGCCGGCGGGACCGATAGAGAGCGCTGTCTCGTCGGCTGCTTCCCCGACGACTCGGAAGGTGACCCTGGCCAGCGTCGGGTCGTCGAACCCGTCGACGCTCGCTTGCGTCAGGTTCAGCCGCCCGGAATCGGCGTCGACGTTCGAGATCGGAGCCGGGAAGTCACCGCCCTCGATGGCGGCGACCCGGACGACAGCGGGGTCGTAGTCGAGACTCAGTTCGTAACTCGAGACGTTCGACGCCTGGACCGAGACTGCGACGGTGACGTTCGTGCCCGGCGTCCCCGAAGCGTTACCGACTGCGACGGTGACGTTCGTGCCCGGCGTCCCCGAAGCGTTACCGACTGCGACCGTGACTGCCTCCTGTGTCGCTCCCGACGAAGCACCGGCAGTCGAGAGCGCGAGGAGACAGAACGCTATCGCGACGGCGACTCCGGCCGCCCGGACGGCACCGGGTGACGTCACGTTCATCGTCGGACAGAACCGGCCGGATGCGGTTCAGTGTTCTGGATAGCCGCCATGAGGAGGGGAGGGGCTCAGCCCTCGACGATGGCCTGTTTGATCAGGAGGACGTCGGCAGAGTCGACGTCGCCGTCGCCGTCGACGTCGGCCGCGTCGGTGTCGATGTTCACGTCGTCCCCGACGATATACCGCTGGAGTAAGACGACGTCACCGGCGTCGACCTGTGTGTCCCCGTTGACATCGCCGTCGCCGGGGACGGAGTTTTTGACTACGCCCGCGTCGAAACTGACCGAGTCGATGGACTCGCCGTTGACGTCGAACAGCGTCGACTCGGCCGGGTCGACCGTGATGTCCGACTCGCCGGCGGCGGTCACGTTGAACTCGACACGCGCCAGCACGGGGGAGTCTCGACTGTCACTCGTCGCCTGCGTGAACGTGACTGTGCCGTTCGCGTTGTCGACGTTGGCCGTCGGCGTCGGCAGGTCGCCATTCTCGACTGCGGTCACGTTCAGGACGCTCTCGTTGAACTCCAGGGTGAGTTCGTACCCCGCGACGTCGGCGGCGCTCGCGCTCACCGCGACCGTCGTCCGCTCGCTGATGGGCGCCTGACCGTCCTGCACGCCGACGGTTCGGGTGAGATACGGCTTGAACGAGACGTTTCCTGAGACGGAGTTCGACGCCGAACTCGCGCTCGTGGCGACGGTCGGCCCGCTGGCGTCGCCCCACCAGTTTTGCGTGGCGGAAAGGATGTCCGCGCCCAGGTTCACGACGCCGTACTCATCGTTGCCAGTGATCACGTTGTGGTGAAGCGCCACGTCGTTCGTCGCGTTGGCGTTGACGAACGTCCCATTCACGCTGTCGACTAGGTCGTTGTACCGGACATCGACGGTACTGATGGAGGCGCTGGTGGGGGCGCGGACACGGAGAGCGTCTCGCGCGTTCGAGATATCGTTCCGCTCGATATCGACGTTCGAAACCTTCGTGTCCGTCTGTCTGGCAGCCAGTTCGATGCCATTTTTCTTCACGTCAGTAATATTGTTGTCACGAATCGTGATCCCCGAGATGGTCGCGTTGTCGTTGTACGCGACCATTTGCACACCGTCGAACTTGGCGCCCGAGATGACGTTCTCGGAAACGGTGATCCCGTTGATATTGGAGACGCCCGTTCGCCCGAGGATGTTGACACCGTACCCCGTGTTCGAGAACTCGTTTCTGGTGACGGTGTGTTGTTTGTGTTTCGCGCCGTCGGAACGGCTGAAGAAGACGACGCCGCTCGTCGTTTTAGTGAACGAGTTTTCCCGGACTGTGAGGCCCTTTACCGTCTCTGTTCGGCCCGCCTGTGGGAAGATCCCACCCAGCGAGTACTCCCGAATGACGAATCCCTCGATGGTCACGTCATCGGCGTTCGCCGTCAGTTCGAACCCGGCGTCCAGCTTTTTGTCGGAATCGAGAACCGGCGCGTTCGCTCCAGCACCGACCGAGGATACGCTCGCGTTCCCGACAAGCCTGACGTTCGGCTTGTCGACCTGAACGCTCTCGTTGTACGTCCCGCGTGTCACGTTGATCGTCGCGCCGTTCGGCGCGGCGTCGACAGCGGACTGTATCGACGCGTAGACGTTGTCTCCATCGGTGTTTTCGGCACTGCCCAGACTCCCGTCGTCATCGACTCGGTCCTGCGTTTCGACGATCAGTTCAGCCGATGCGGCGCTGTCGGCTCCGACCGTCGTCACTGCGGCGCCGGTCGCGGAAACCACGAGCAATGCAACTACGATACACCCCACGAGCGTGCGTGTGTGCTGCCCCATGCTGCCACCTGTTCGGAAACTCCCAGAGTGGACACAATAAACTTACTGTGTGGTCGACAAATGGTCTTCAGATACGCACCAAATGGGTGGAATCGTCGGTTACTGGCGATGTGCCGATCGAGAGCCGGTCGGGGACGATATTGAGCGAATGGTCGAGACGCTCGACCACCGCGGCCCTGATGGGAGCGGATCTGTCGGGCTCGATAGGTCCGCACTGGGACAGTTGCGCCTACAGACCGGGAAATCCCGAGAACGGGCCGCTGAACCGTATCACCAAGACGACCTCGTGGTGGTGGCAGACGCTCGACTGGACAACAGAGCGGAGCTCCGTCGCCGACTCGATGTCCCGAACGACGTGGGCGTTACTGACGTCGAACTGATAGCGAGAGCGTACCGGGAGTGGGGAATCGACTGTCCGGACGAACTCCTCGGAGCGTTCGCGTTCGCGGTGTGTGACAGATCGAACGACCGACTCATCTGTGCGCGCGACCACATGGGCGTCAAACCACTGTACTGGTGGCACGACGACGGACTGACGACGTTCGGGTCTGAAATAAAGGGGATCCTCGCACACCGTTCGGTCTCGAACGAACTGTTCGAACCGCGAATCGGGACGTATCTGGCCGGCACGTATCACGACATCGAATGGACGTTCTACGCGGGGATCGCTCGGCTCCCGGCCGGGTGCCGACTCGTCGTCGAGGAGAACGGCGCAGCGACGAGTTCGTATTGGGACCTCGACCCTTCTCGAGAGCTACAGCTCGGGTCTGACCGGGCCTACGCGAACCGGTTCCGTGAGCTGTTCCTTGATGCGGTAGAACGGCGGACGCGGGACGTGAGTCTTGTCGGAACCATGCTGAGCGGTGGCCTCGATTCGTCCGCAGTGGCCTGCACCGCGGACCATCTGAACGAGACACGGGAACCGATTCACACCTTTTCGCAGGTTTTCGAGGACGTGAGTGAGTGCGACGAACGTGAATACATCGAAGCCGTTCTCGACCACGGAAACTTCGAAGCACACTATCTCCTGGGCGACCGAGACGGGCCGCTGACGCACATTGACGAATTGGGTACTGCGGTCGATGGCCCAGTATTCCCCTCCAACCTGTTCTTGCACAGAAACATGTACCGGGCAGCCGCCGACGAGGGTCTCGCGGTTCTGCTAGACGGGTTCGACGGGGATAACACGGTGTCGCACGGATACGGGTATCTGACGGAACTCGCACGAGCGGGGTCGTTCCTGCGACTGTACCGGCAAACGCGAGCCGCAGCCGGAATCGAGCACTTCCGGTATCGATCGATGCGACAGTTACTGTGGCGGTATGTGGTCGCTCGTCTGGCACCGGATCCGTGCCGTATCGCGTGGCGCAAACTGCAAGGTCGAGACGATCCGGTCGAACGTATATCTCCGATAATCGACACTGAATTCGCTACGAGGACGGGCCTGCGCGATCTCCTGTCGACCACGAAACCGTTCGATCCCCCGAAGACAGCACGGCAGGAACACTACAACGACCTCCAGCGCCCGTCGATGCAAGTTCTTCTCGAGATCTGTGACAAAGTAGCCGCATTCCACGGCATAGAACCACGGTATCCGTTCTTCGACAAGCGATTGGTCGAGTTCTGTCTCGCCTTGCCACCGACACAGAAGTTCGGCGGCGACCGAACTCGGGTCGTAATGCGTCGGGCGCTCGACCAGATCTATCCTACGGCAGTGAAGTCCCGAGCGAGCAAGACATCGCTCCGTCCAAATTTCGAGCGAGGACTGTTCGGTCGAGACCGCGAGAGACTGGAGCAACTGATCGACAACATCCCCCCAAAAGTCGAACAGGCTATCGATAGTGACGAATTCAGCAGCCTGACCGAGCGGTTCGGCCGCTCAGACTCCAGCGGTGAAACCGCACACGTACTCTGGCGGATCGCGACGCTCTCGGATTGGGTACAGAAGAGAGCAGGGAACGCCCCGGAGAATGAAGGGCGTGAACGGCGTCGTTCTGTAAGTGACCCGTAAATTTGATTACTGGTATCGATGAAATGCCGTATATGGATACTGGGTCCGGGGTCGAGTATGTGAAGCCCGACATCGAAGAGTATGGGTCGTTAGAGACGCTGACCAGACAGGGGACTGGTGACCCCGACGATGGACTCACTGGGTCGAACTAGAGAGGATCTGTTCTCAATGTCGGACCCCGTTGGAGGAAACAGATCGATACCCAACTGATTATTATCGCTCGCGTTCGTGAATAGACCACGTGGCCGCTGAGGAGTCGTTCCGGTGGTTCGGACTTCGCGCCTCGATAGAGACCTGTCTGCCAGGGATCCAGAGACAGACGACCTCTGAGCCAGATATTCGAATCTGTGAGGGGGCTGCCCCCGCACAAACCACCGCCGGAGACGATGCTATCCCGGAAGTGACCCTCGCCTGGCCCGATGTCGGGACGTTCGAAGTTCGCTCGGGCACCGAAATCCGCTATTCCCTCGAACCTGACGCCGATCCAGTCATCGTTCGAAACCTCGTGCTCGGAACCTGTTTCGGCGTAGCACTGGGCCAGCGTGGATTCACGATCCTTCACGGAAGCGTGGTCGACGTGGACGGCGAGGCGGTCGCGTTCGTCGGGCACCAGCGCGCGGGCAAGTCGACGACGGCCGCGGCCCTGCTCGCTCGCGGTCATCGACTCCTCTCCGACGATATCACGGCGATCCGGTTCGAGGACGGGCGGCCGGTCGCGGTTCCAGGGTTCCCGTATTTCAAACTCGACCCCGACAACTTCGACACAGGAACGCTCCCGGCCGAACCGATGGAGCAACCGGAGACAGGCCGCGGCAAACTCTACTATCAGTTGACTGGGGAGTTCTCCACCGATCCAGTCCCGCTATCGACGATTTCGTTGCTCGACCCGGACGCCACCGACGACGGTGACCCCCACCGCGAACGACTCACCGGCCACGACGCGGCGATGACGCTGCTCGAACACGCCTGGCTCGCGCGGGTGCGGATGTCGGAGTACGTCGAGTCATGGGGCGGAGACGACGAACTGAGTCTAAACCAGTTCACGCGACTTGCCGAGCACTGTCCTGTCCAGCGCCTCTCGATACCGCACGACCACGAGACGCTCGAAGAACTCGGTCGCACAGTCGAATCGCTCCTTACTGCAGAGGACTGACCGGTCACCGAACGACATAAAGCGTCGAACGCTGTACCGCGAGTGAGCAGGGATGGAGTTCGACATCGAGAATCGACGACACCTCGCGCTCCTCGTGCTCGCCGTCGCGGGAACGATGATCGTTGCGTCGATCGGGTTCCAGACGCTTTCGGAGAACCCGCTCGTCCCGGACGCCGACCTGAACGCGAGCGATGCGGCCGACGAGTACAATCTCACGGGCTCGGGGACCACCGGGATGCTCGTCGTCGAACACGATGGTGGTGAGTCGGTCTCGCTCGCCAACGTCGACCTCATCCTGGGGTCGCGCAGCGAGGGGCTTCACTTCAACCAGAGTCACGACTGGCGGGTCGAAGTGGGCGAGTTCGTCTACGAGACACGCCTGAACGGTGAGCAGATCGACGGCGGCGCCGACCTGACACGGGGCGACCGACTCACTGTCGAGAACTCGGGTGGAAACACCGATACGAACGCGACGTTCGACGTCCGCGTCAGGCTCTATCACTTCCCCTCGCAGACGATGATACTCGACCAGCGGGTCGACATCGAGTAGCGCCTGGTACCCCACAATCGTCTTCCCACTCTGGTCCGTCCCAATAGTCTTGCCGCCACGCCACCTTGCCACGAATCGATGTCGGGAATCGCCGGGGTCGTTCGACTGGACGGCCGTCGCGTCGGGGAAGAGTCGCTGAACCCGGTGATTGACGCGCTCGACCATCGCGGACCGGACGGGTCGAGTCGCGCGATCGATGGCTCCGCGGCACTGGGCCACCAGCGGTTCGTAACCACGCCGGAGGCGCGCTTCGAGTCGCTGCCGATGCCCGCTGATGGGCTCTTTCTGACCGCCGACGCGCGGATCGACAACCGGGCCGAACTGCGCCAGACCCTGTCCGTCGACACCGACGGCATCGTGACGGACGCCGACCTCGTCCGTGCGGCGTACCGGCGCTGGGGCCGGGACTGTCCGAAACGGCTGGTCGGCGCCTTCGCGTTCGCGCTCTGGGACGCCGAAGCCGACCGGCTGTTCTGTGCGCGCGACCACGCTGGAGTCAGACCGTTCTACTACGCTAGTTGCTCGGACGCAGTCGTGTTCGGGTCCGAACTTCCAGCGGTGCGGGCACACGATGCCGTTCCCCACACGGTCGACGAAACCGCTGTGGGCGGGTACCTTGCCGGACTGCCGCTCGACCCCGGTCGGACTTTCACTGACCGAGTCGCGCGGTTGCCGCCGGCTCACTCGCTCACTGTCTCCGGAGATGGCGTGACCGTCGAGCGCTACTGGTCGCTAGACCCGGGGCGCGAACTGGCGCCCGGTTCTGTCGAGGAGTACGTCGTCGGGTTCCGGGAGCGGTTCGAACGGGCGGTCCGCTGTCGACAGCGGTGTCCCGACGACCGCAACCTGGGCGCGGCCGTCAGCGGAGGGCTCGACTCTTCGTCGATCGCCTGCACCGCGAATCGAACGCGAGAGACGCCTCTTCCGACCGTTTCGCTCCGGTTCGGGGACGTGCCGGCCTCGGACGAATCGGCGTACTTCGAGGCGGTGTTCGACCATGGTGAGTTCGACCCGACCGTCGTCGACGTAACCGACCGGACCTCACCGATGGCGTCGGTCGACGAACTGCTCGCCCGCGTCGGCGCGCCCTTCGCGGCGCCGAACCTCTACCTGCACCGCGAACTCCATCGGGCGGCGGGACAGCAAGGTCTCTCTGTCTTTCTCGACGGCTACGGCGGCGACCAGGTCGTATCACACGGTTTCGAGCGGTTCCCGGCGCTCGCGAGGGCGCTCCGGGTCCGGGAACTGATTGCCGTCGCCGACGAGTACGCGACGCGCTACGACCGGCCGACCTGGCGGGTCATACTGGACCGGGCCGCGTTCCCCCTCGTCCCGCGGCGGCCACGTGAGCTGTGGCGTCACGTGACCGGCGACTCCGACCCAGTCGGTCGCCGGTCGGCCGTCGTCGACCCGACGTTCGCAGCGCGGACCGGACTCGGAGACCGGATCCGGGCTCAGCGAGAGAACGGACCGAACACCGCTCGAGAGCGCCATGTGGCGTCAGTTACGGGCGGGTTCGAGTCCCAGACCCTCGAAGCGCTCGACGCCGTCGCGGCGACGTTCGGGGTCCAGCCCCGATATCCGTTCTACGACAGGCGACTGCTGGAGTACTGTGTTGCCCTCCCGCGGTCGGTGATCCTCCGCGACGGGCAGACCCGGTGGATCCTGCGCAGGGCGATGGACGGGACGCTCCCACCCGCGGTACGGGAACGGGACACGAAAGCCGACCTCAGCGCTGCGTTCGAGTATGGATTCCGGACCCGGGATGTTGACCGACTCCGGCGAGCGCTCGTCGACGGCGGACCGCTCCCTGAGGCGCTGGATGAAGACGCTGTCAGGTCGGCGTTCGACCGGTTCAGCGCCGGGCAGGAAGAGGAACTCATCGCGAACCTCTGGCAACCCGCACTGCTGACGAAGTGGTACGAGTAGGTGTGAACTCCTCACAGCGCGGTTGTATTTCGTCCACAACAGCACGTCGGGGAACGCTTATTTACTTCTCGTGCATAATTTCCACAGTCACAACGAATGACCGACTCCTCGGACCGCGAATACGTCGAACCGTCGCTCACGGTGTACGGCCCGTTGAGCGACCTGACCGAGGGGAACGGTCCAGGAAATGCTGACTCGCCACAGGGGAACTTCGGTCAGGGGAGTCCTGGCAACTGAGGCGGCCGGGTGAACGGATAGCGGCAGCCGAGTCGATCTGCAGGCGTTTTCTTCGCACAAACGATGGTTTCGAACCCGAATACGCGAAGCGTCAGCACAGCAGTCCGAGCGAAACAGTCGCTGTCAGCCACCCTGTCCCAAGGTATTTATCGAACACTTCCCATTCGGTGTAACGAATGAGAGAAGCCGACGACGGAGCGGAACCGCCACCGGCGGATCGGCTGGTGGTAACAGACGGCGTTCTCGTCTCGGAGGTCGACGACGAGCAGGTACTGCTCGATACGGACGCGGAGACCTACTACGGGTTGAACGCGGTCGGGACGTACCTGTGGGAGGCGCTGCAGGAGCCGCGGTCGGTCGACGAACTGGTGGCCATGACCGCCGAGGAGTTCGACGTCCCGACAGGTGAATGCCGAGACGACGTCCGGTCGTTCGTCACCGACCTCGACGAGGCGGGCCTCGTCGAGTCGGCATGACTCGGGTCGGCTCGTTCGCGCGACTCCCGAACGAACGCCGGGTGCTCGTCCTGGTGGCGGTCTGTCTGACCGTCGCCGTCCGAATCGGGCTCGCAACCAGTTCCTTCCGGCGCCTCGCCGACCTGGTGGGGCACGTCCCGGTGCGGGACCGTGGCCCAGCGCGGGTCGCGCGAGCGGACATCCAGTGGGCAACGGTCGTGGCCGGCCGTGAAGTACCGGGCGCGTCCTGTCTCGTCCGGGCCCTGGTCGCACACACGCTCTGTCACCGGTACGGGTACGACTCCGCGATTCACGTCGGCGTCGACAGGGAGAGCGACGACTTCGTCGCTCACAGCTGGGTCGAGAGCGGCGGCGACGTGGTCGTCGGCGACGAGGTCGACCTCGACCGGTTCGAACACCTGGGGGTGATCGAGTGAGCGCGACGTGGGACCGGCTCAGGTATCTCAGCGCACCCGTGGAAGCCGGTCGGAGTGAGACCGACGGCGACACGTCTGCTGGCGAGAGCTCGTCGGTCGACTGGGAACGATTGCGGACGCTCCTGCGTTCTCACGGGCTCTGTGGCTACGTCGACAGTGAGTCGATCGCTCCAGCAGCCCCGGAGGTCCGCGACTGGCTCGACGACGCGCGACGGGAACAGACGGTCCGAGGGCTGGGACTGACCGAGACGCTGTACGGGGCTCGTGCGGTGCTCGAAGAGGCCGGCGTCGACTCTCTTCCCTACAAGGGACCAGTGACCAGTGTGGTCGCGTACGACGACGTGGGGACCAGGGCCTACGCCGATGTCGACCTCCTGGTTGGCCCCGACGACTTCGGACCAGCGCGGGAGGCGCTGGTCGGGGCCGGATACGAACAGGTCGAACGGCTCCGGGGTCTCGGTGAGGTCGCGCTCCGTGACGGTCGGGGTCACGTGGTCGACCTCCACCGGTCGATACTACCGCGATATCTGCCATACAGCCTCCGGTTCGACGAGGTCTGGGAGCGGCGGTCGACGGTCGACCTCGGGAACGGCGAGGTACCGGCGCTGGACCCGGCCGACAGGCTCGTCGTGAGCTGTGTCCACGGCACCAAACACTGCTGGTATCGGCTCGCCTGGCTCCGGGACCTCGCGGCCCTGGTCGCGGCGAACCACGCGGACGACGAGCGCGTCAGAGAGCGAGCGAGCGCGCTGGGGTGTCGCAGGCAAGTCATCCTGGGGACGTGGCTCGCGGACGCGGTGTATGATGTCACGCCGCCACCGTGGGTCGAGCGAGCGGTTCGCTCGGGCGACAGCGATCTGAAGTCGGTCGGCGAGTCGCTCTTGGGCCGTCTCCGGGGCGGTGAAGCGCGCCCGCCGAGCGACCGGGACCAGTTCCGAGTTCAGTGGCGCACGCTGTCACGGTGGACCGACAGGGCGGTTTACGCGACGCGGGTCGCGACGATTCCCAGCGATGCGGATGTCGAGAGTGTCGCGCTCCCAGCGAGTCTCGCCCCGCTCTACCGCGCGGTCAGACCGGTGCGGCTGGCCGTCCGCTACGGTCGATCACGGTGGTCGGACCACTCGGCGGACGGCTGATCGTGATTATTGTAGTGGTCGACCGGTACGCGACGACGACGGGCTCGGCGCATTACGGTACCGACCTTCAGTATTCACTACGGCAGGTCCGATGATTCGTCGCAGCCGCTTGTTCGCCGACAAGCATCGGTCCATTCCGCTGTCAGTTCGTCGCCCCCGAATGGTGGGTAACTCTCTCGCGTGTCGGAGAGCCAGGGAGTCACGGATCAGACGGGCGACCGCTTGTATCAGTCGAGCCGGCCGAGACACGTTGGGCAGTAGCTGAACGCTTCGTCGAATTCGGTTCGGCACTCGCAGTGGGGACAGCGGATTTCGTCCCGCCCCGATCGTGTGGATCCACTGACAACTGATTCTGACCGCTCCTCGCCGACCGGTTCCGCCCTCTCGGAGTCGGATCCCGCCCCGATACTCGGAATAGGTGTGTTGACGTACCGCAACAGTAGGACCTGACAGACCAGCACGCCTGCGAGAAACGCAACTGCGAGTGCAAGCGAAGCCATACTAACCGCTCGTCTCCGAGCGGACTTATTGTTTGACGCTGCGTTTTTAAAATCAATAATTATAATTAGGCAGTAGCTATTTTGACCGCTCAAATGGCATTCGTAGGTAGGTATGGAACAGACAATTCAATATTCGGATCTAATATTCTGGGCGAAGGGCAGATCGTGGCTGCGGGGCAGGGTGGCGAAGTCGTGACTGGTACCAGCGCGTGTGAGCGGTGTCACGACGAAGTCGCCACCGACGCGGTCCGCTGCCCCACGTGCGGGTTCGAGCCGGCTTCACAGGTCGGTACCACTGTCGTCGGCGCCGTGGCTCTCGCGGTTTTCGTCGCCGCAGCCGTGGTTCTCGCTTCTAGCCTGGCGGGCGGCCGGCCGGTCGCCGGCCTCGCAGTCTCTCCGACACTCACTGCGCCCGTCGCAGCAAGCTCGGGGGCGATGCTCGTCGGATACGCCCTGCAACATCGACGAACGCCCACCGACAGTACGCTCTTCTGACCGGATCAACCGACAACCGGTTCCAGAAGCGGGAGCCAGAGCCCGGTCACCAGTCCGAGAACGATGCCGTAGACGAGGTGTTCGAGGAGGAAGACACCGACGCGGTCGGTCGACAGTTCGAGCCGGAAGAAGCCGAGCTGGGCGTACGCGACGCCGAGCACGAACAGCGCGAGCCCAAAGGCCCCACCAGTCACCAGCGACAGCGGCAGCGTGGCGAACAGCCCACCCGCACCGCCGCCGTTCAGTTCCTGCATCAGTCGGGGGAAGAAGGCGCCAATGAGTGCGCCGTAGGTGACGTGGAGGTAGACCCCCTGATAGCGATACCGCTCGGTCGTTCCGTCGCCGACCACGTTCGCCCAGAACTCGATGGGAGCGAACCGCAGGTCGTCGTCGAACCGCCACACGAACGCGTACATTGCCGTCGCGCCGAGGCCGCCCCCGACGAGCGCGAGATACGTCACGGGATGGGGCTGGCCCCCGATGAAAATCCCCGACACGAACCGAAGCGCCACCCCGAGCCCGACCGACAGGAGGACCCCCGCCACGACCCGTGACGTGCTTCGCGGAAACTCCGCCACCCTGTTCCGAACGTTCCCTTCCGTCGACATACTCACACGTCGAACCGCGGTGGATAAAGTTATACGGGTTGCTCTTGGACGTGAACGCACGTTCGTCGCCCGTTTGTCGCAGTTCATCTGATAGCCAGCAGTCATGTTTGATTGAAATGTGATGGCGATTATTACATTAGAAAAACGGGTAGAGGAACCTCAGTAACGGCGGACGAACACTGGCAACAGACGGCTCAAGTGTCGACATATTGGGCGTGTAGGGGAACACTACTGGACGTACAAGCGCTTTATCAGAACGAGAAAAAGGTGACGAGTATTTACGTTCGTAACGCCCAAGATAATCATAGCACACGCACAGTCGTGTCTACAGGGTCGGGCCAGTGGGTGTCCACTGCCGTCCGACCGGGAAATGGAGGGTTACCAATGTCAGACGAAAATACGATCGAATTGAACAGGCGGAGAGTACTGGGTGGCGTAGTGACAATCGGTGCGGCCGCGGCGGCCGCCGGTGCGGGGACGTTCGCGGCGTTCAACGACACTGAATCGAGCAACAACAACTCGGTGTCCGCCGGAACGCTGGACCTGACTGTCGATGGCAGTAGCAGTCCAGTAAGTGTCCTCTCGGTGTCCGATGCCGTTCCCAGTGGTTCCGGCACCGGGTCCGCTATCACCCTCGCGAACGGCGGGAGCGTCGACGGGACGCTGGACATCAGTGTCGCGGCGATAGACTCAAGCGAGAATGGGACAGATGATCCCGAAGGCTCCGATCCCGACGAGGGAACTGGCGTCGAACTGGAGGATGCACTCACGATCACGGTTTCTCTCGGTGGAACCAACGTGTTCAGCGACACTGTCGCAAGCATGAGCACGGGCCAAACGATCGTGTCGGGTCAGGCGCTCAACGCAAACACATCCACGGATTTCAACCTCTCGTACTCGATTTCCGACGCCGGCAACGAGATCCAGTCGGACTCCGTGAGCATCGACTTCGACTTCACCCTGACCCAGGCGTAGCGACTCCGAACCAGACCGAGTCAATCGCTGTCGGGGTCGCCGATCACAGCTCCGGATGACCGACCAGATCCGACTCTCCCGCAGGCGCGTGCTCGGCGCGGCCGTAGCGGTTGGTCTGGGCGGCGCCGCCGCCGGCGCCGGGACGTTCGCCGCCTTCTCGGACACCGAGTCGAGTTCCGATAACGCAGTCCAGGCCGGCACGCTCGACCTGACGCTCGACGGGGGAAATCAGGCGGTGACGTTCCTCGACGAGACTGACGTTTTTCCCGGAGAGAGCGGACAGGCGTCGCTCACGCTCGCGAACGCGGGCTCGCTCTCGGGTGTTCCCGAGATAGAGGTCACAGGGATCCAGTCGACCGAAAACGGCTACTCCGGCGGCGAGAGTCAGGACGGGTCGCCGAACGACGGTGAACTCGACGAACATCTCGAACTGCGCGCGACGCTCGGAAGCCAGACAGTCCTGAACTGGACGACCGCCGACGGCATCAGTGTCGGCCAAACGTTCCCCGTCACGTCGTCCATCGGGAGCGGGAACTCGAAGCCGTTCACCGTCGAGTGGCGATTGCCGAGCGACACCGGCAACGAAGCGCAGGGTGACGGCTTTACCTTCGATCTCACGTTCCGCTTGCTGCAGGAGGGAGCCCCCTGAATGAGCGGAGATGACACACCAGGGAGGAATGAGAGTGACGAACGAGACGACAACGGGGACAACCAGGCACGCGATGACGGGTTCGACTGGCGACGGGTGGGGAGCGCGCTGGGTCTGGTGGTGGTCGTGGCGGTTGTCTTCCTGTTCGTCAGCATCGCCGTTCCGCAGGTCGTGGGTACCGACCACAGCTACGTCGTCCAGTCGGACAGCATGTCCCCGGCGATCGGTGCTGGTTCCGTCGTCTACGTGAACGACGTATCGACCTCGGATATCTCGACCGACGACGTCATAACGTACCGGAGCGGGGGTGCCGCCTCGAATCGCGTGACTCACCGCGTCGTCGCGGTCGTCGAGGAGAACGGTGACCGACGCTTCCGGACGAAAGGCGACGCGAACGAGGGCCCCGATCCCCGGCTCGTCTCGCCGTCGCAGGTGGTCGGCCGTGTCGGCTTCCACGTCCCCTACGTCGGCTACGTCGTCGCGTTCGCGGGTACACAGCTCGGACTCGCTGCGCTGGTGGTGATCCCGGCGCTCGCACTGCTCGGTTCGGAACTGTGGGCGCTGTATCAGAAAGCGGAGACTGCGGACTCGGAGCCGGCCGAAACCGGAGAGGAGGGCACATGACCCGTTCCACGACGACAGCAGTGCTGGCGCTGGTTCTGCTCGTCGGGTCTGTCGTCGTCGCGGGTGCGACGGTGGCGACGACACACGCCTACTTCACGGATTCGGAGACCGGACAGGGATCAGTCGTCGCCGCAGATTCGTTCGAAGATACCGGTGATGGTGCCTGTGTAGACGAAAATCAAAACGGACAGTGCGACCCAGGCGAGGACCGGATCGACACGTCTGACCTGCTGACCTATACCAACGAGTCCGCGGACCTGGTGATCCCGGAAAACGTCGACGACCTCGATAGCGGAAATAACAACATCGATATCACGGCCGAAAGCATCACTTCGGAAGTCGACCTGCGGACGAAGAACGGAGACGTGGACCTCAACGCAGGTGCGGGTGGCATCGACCTCGGCGGATCGGATGTCACGATCGATGGCGGTGGCGGTGGTGTGGATATCGAATCGGATGGCGACATCGATCTGGCCGGATCGTACATCTCGACCAAGACGAAATCGATCACTATCACAGCGTCCGGGTTCCTGAATATCGACAACGCGGTTATCGACGGCCGCGAATCCAGCGAACCGATCGACCTCTCGGGCCAGCGGATCTCTGCGCGCAATGCGGAGATCACGAACAAGAACGGAGAAACGATCCTCTCCGCACGCAACAACGGGGGCGGAGAACTCGATGCGACCGGCGCCACGATCGAGTCCCGGGGCAAGAATGGGAAACTGAGTGGTGGCCCGATCACGCTCGAATCCAGCGGAACGATGCGACTCAATCAGACAGCGCTCCGCGTCAAAAAGACCGCAACGGTCGAAGCCTACCTCGACATCGGAAGCGCGACACTGTACACGGACGGGACTATCGTCAGGGACGACGACGATGCTCTCTATTACGAACCCGGCAGCGTCCAGCGGAAACCCTGAGTGTGGGTGACATTCCGGTTCGACCTGGACGGTCCTGACAGGTCCCCCAAACAACCGTCTGATCACGCGTCCGAACTCTTCCTGAATATCGAATTCGATAATAATACGGATCGCTATTTATACGCTGGTGAACAAGATATGATAATGACGACTGCAGACGAGAACTGGTTTCACTTCGAGAACTCGCCGTTCTCGGAAGTGTCGTTCTCGCGGGTGTGGTTTATTGCGGCGGCGACCTACGGCGTCGGCGACATCGTCACGACCATCGCGCTGGTGTGGTTCAGCGAACTCACGACCGAAGCCAACCCGTTCATTCGGGAGGCTATCAAGGCCTTCGGCGGCGGCGGGTTTCTCGCGCTGAAGTTGCTCGTTCTCTACGCGTGTATCGGTATCAGTATCTGGGCCGGGAAGGGTGACAACGACCCACTGATGTTCTACGGCCCGCCGGTCCTGCTCTCGCTCGTCGGGCTGTACACGACCGCGCACAATCTCAATATCCTCTTCGCATTCGCCTGACCGCGAGATATCGACACGCTGACGACTGTTACCCGTCTGTGTCGGGCGCTCGCAGCTGGAACCCGATGTCGAAGGCGACGGTGTCGCTCTGTATCTCGTTGCCCGCTGACTGGGCGATCCGGTATTCGAGCGTAAGCGTCGCCGCCGACCCCGGGTCGATGCCGGGTCCGATCGATTCGTTGGTCGCTCTCACGTCCGCGAGCGGGACGAACTGGTCCCCGCCGAAGACTGTTGCCGTCTCGCCGTCGGGGTAGGTCACGCTCAGTCGCACGAGTACTGCCTCGGAGAGTTCTCCCTCGTCCGCCGAGTCGTCGACGCGGGACTCAGGGTCGGTCAGCCCGTTCTCACTGTCGGTGACAGAGAGGCTCACCATCGCCAGGGTGGCCGTCATACTCCCGCTGTTCCGGATCGCGCGCTGGGTCGCGCCCGACTGGCCGGGCACGACGTTCCCGGCACGTACCAGCGTCGCGTTGTCCACGAACTCGAACGAGACGTTGCCGCTGTCGTTCGGCGTGGTCGGGTCGGGTGGCGTGAGCGTCGGCGTCGCGCTAGATGGCGCGTCGGTAGCCGGCGTCTGCACACCCGGCCCATCGCCGTCGCCGTTCCCGCCGAGGACGAACGTCCCGACACCACCACCGACCAGGACGAGGAAGACGACAATCAGCAACAGCAGGGCTCGCCGGCGGTCCCAGCCAGACTCCTCTTCCGGCGTCTCCTCGTCAGCGGCGTCAGCGGCCATCGCGGACCCCCTCCGTCGATCGGTCGGTCAGCCTGGTCGATGTCCTCACCCGGGACGACTTCGCCCGAGGCCACCCTGCCCGGGACGGACGGCGGACTCCCGGCCCGTTCTGTCTCGCCGTGTCGGCAGTGTACATCCCAGACACGCTTTGTCACCCTGCAACGACGGCCCAAGACGCGGTGCCAGGCCGACTCTGTGCCGCAAGTCCCGGCCGATTTCGCCGCCTCGCCGCCGAAACCGGTGGGACGCTCTCTGTAGTATCGGGGATTCCCGAGTAAATAGGTTGTTATCCCACGGGCGCGACGGCAGCGGATTCGTCGCGAGCGGGAGACAGGAAGAGTATCGGGTCCGTCCGGTGTCCGCACTCGAATCACGAGTGCGCTCGGCTGCGTCGAGTCCCGCGATGGCGACGGGACAGCGCGCTTCCTGCCCCGTTTCGCTGCTGTTTGGGGACCGAAATCCGAGAACTCGATGCCGGGCGGTCGGCAGCGATTTGACGACGCGGGGCGAGGTGACGCGTGTGACTGACAGCGTCTTCACCGTCTCGACGGAGCGGCGTCTCGAAACCCGCGACATCACAGCCCGAGTCGCCGACGCGCTCCCCGCCGACGCCAGCGGCACCTGCACCGTGTTCGTCGAGCACACGACCGCCGGTGTCGTGGTTCAGGAGGCAGAGCGCCGGCTCATGGCCGATATCGAGGACGCGCTCGCCTCGCTCGTCCCCGACGACGGGTGGCGCCACGACGAGATAGACGACAACGCCGACGCGCACGTCCGTGCGACGCTCTTGGGCGAACACGTCACCGTTCCCGTCTCGGACGGCGCGCTCGACGTGGGGACCTGGCAGTCGGTTCTGTTCGTCGAGTGCGACGGCCCGCGAGAGCGGACTGTTCGCGTTATCTCCGAGTGAGCCACCGCGCGACTGTGGGCCTCACGAGCGTCGCCGTCAGGGCAGCGTTCCACGCAGTCGGCGTCGGTCACTCCCGGTCGAACCCGTTCAGGTCCGCGAACTCGTCGAGCGCCCTCCCGAGCAGGTCTTCGAGTCGCTCGACGCTCGCTTTTCCCGTCCGTTCGGGGTTTGCGAGGACGCGGACGGACTGCGTGCCGAGAGAGACGAATTCCAGGTCGAGTTTGGTGGCGGTCGCGCGCAGGCCGAGTCCCGCGTCGGCGTTCTCGGCGGCCACCGCTCGCGGGGGGCTCTCGAAGGCGCGCGCGTTCAGGTCGAAGCCGGCGATGGCGTCGGTGACGACGTGTCGGTCGACGCCGCGTTCCGCGGCGAGGTCGGCCAGCGCGTTGCTCAGACTCGTCCGCAACCCCGAGTCGGTCCCGCGGTTGACGAAGGCCAGATCCCGGTCGACGAGGTCGGCGAGCCCCGTCACGTCCTGTGGATTGCCGGCCGGGACGACTAGCCCCCATTCGCGGGTCCACCCGCCCAGGTCGACCGGGTGAGACCCGTCGACCGACACGTCCTCGTCCAGCGGGCCAGCGACCACGGCCACGTCGGGCACGCCCTCGCGCAACTGACGGAGGCCGCCCCTGGACCCGCGGGCGAGGTATCTGGGTCGGTCGAGTCGGTCGAGGATCCGTGACAGCGCGGGGTCGTCCTCGCCGACTCCGAGCAGCGTCGGGGGGCGCACGTCCGGCGAGAACAGGTCGACTGTGACGTGTTCGTCAGCGGTCAGCGCGTTCGTGTCCGCGGGGACGTCGACGACGCCGTCGGCCTCTGTCAGCGTTGTCGTCGCACCGCTGCCCTTGTCGACCGGGTAGACGAGCGGGCCGTCGCCCTCGCTCGCGGAACTGTCTCCCTCCTCGACGAGCCCCACGGCGAGCAGGCGTCGACGCCCCTCCTCGGTGCGCTCGTCGACAGCCATCCGACCGTCGACGCTCGCGGTCCGGGGTTCGGGCAGGCCAGCGGCGGCGCGGACCGCCGGCGCGACGAACGTGCGGAAGATGGTCAGCGCGGAGACGGGATACCCCGGCAGGCCGACGTACGCGGCCGAGCCGATCCGGCCGACCAGCATCGGTTTGCCGGGTTTGATCGCGACGCCGTGGAGCAGTAGCTCGCCGCGTTCTTCGATCACGCGATACACCACGTCCACGGCGCTCGCGCTCGTCGACCCGGAGGTCAAGACGAGATCACACTCGTCGGCGGCCTCGGTGAGCACGCGCTCCATCTCGGCCATGTCGTCGCCGACGTGGGGGTAGACTTCGGGGTCGCCGCCGGCTTCCGTGACCGCCGACGCGACGGTGTACGTGTTCACGTCGTAGATCTGGCCGGCGCGACTGTCCAGGTCCCCGCCGGGGCGGACGAGTTCGTCACCGGTCGAGACGATTCCGACTGTGGGGGTCCCACGGACGGACACCTCGTCGACGCCCAGCGCCGAGAGCAGGCCTATCTCGCGGGGCGTCAGGTGACGGCCGGGCCCGAGCGCGCGCTCGCCGGCCGCAACGTCGGCGCCCGCGAGCATGACGTTCTCGCCGGGTGTCACCGCCGTCTCGACGGCGATGCGACGGTCGCCGTCGTCCCCGACATCGCGAGTCCGCTCGACGATCACGACCGCGTCGGCGCCCGCCGGCATGACGGCGCCGGTCGAGATCTCCACGGCTTCGCCGGGGTCGACGGTCACGTCGGGCGCCTCGCCGGCGTGGACGCTCCCGGCGACCGGGAGCACCACGGGGTCGCCGTCGGTCGTCTCGCCCAGCGTCGGGCCGGTCGCGTCGGCGCCGTAGGTGTCGCGGGCTCGCACCGCGTAGCCGTCCATCGCCGCGCGGTCGAACCCAGGCACGTCCAGCGTCGCGTCGACGCGCTCGGCGAGGACGCGGCCGCGTGCCGCCTCGAGCGGGACGCGCTCTGTCCCGGCCGAGAGGTCGAGGTCTCCGACCACTTCGTGGGCGCGCTCCGGGGCTGCGAGGTCGCGGAACTCCTTGCGCTCGCTCATAGGGGCATCTCCGGCGCCGCGACGGTAACGGTTTCGCCAGTGGCCGCGCCCGGCGACGATGCGGGCACGGTCACCCAGCCATCCGCCCGCGCGACCGTCGCCCGCGTCGCCGTCGCCGGCGTGGCGAGCGGTTCGACTATCGGATCGCCTGTGTTGCCCTCGCCGCTACCCCCTGCCTCGTCGGCCCCGCTCTCGACTGCCACCGGGACCACGGTTTCCGTCCCGCGCTCGCTGTCGATCCGGGACACGAGTCGGCCGGTCGTCGTGGGCGTTTCGACCGGGCCACGGCCGGCCAGTCGCGAGACAGCAGGGCCGGCCAGCGCGAGGGCAGCAACGAGACAGTCGACGGGGTCGCCAGGCAACACGACGACGGGCCGCTCGCGGACGACGGCGAACCCGGCCGTCCCGCCTGGGTTGAGCGCGACGCCCCGGTCGTGGACGGTCCCCAGGTCGGCGAGCACCTCGAAGATCCGGTCGCGCGACCCGGCCCCAGTGCCACCCGTCGTCACGAGCAGGTCTTTCGTCAAATCCCGCTCGACGGCCGCTCGCAGGGCGTGTGGGTCCGTCGCGACCGCGTCGCGGTAGGTCACCTTCCCGCCCCACCGCTCGACGAGCGCCGAGAGCGTCCGTCCGTTCGTCTCCACCGCCTCGCCCGGTTCGGGGTCGCCGGCCACCAGTCCCTCACCGGTCGGGACGACCCCGACAGCGGGCCGCTGGACCGCCTCGACGCGAGTCCGCCCGACCGCGACACAGAGGCCGGGATCCGAGGGTCGAAGCCGCCGGCCGGCCGCGAACACCGTCTCGCCAGTCTCGAACTCGGCGCCGGCAGGTTCGACACCTGACCCGGGGTCGACCGGCCGAGTGACCGAGACGCGCTCGTCGGGGTCAGAGACGCTCCGGAGGTCGGGCGTCGTGCGCTCGACGGCGTCCGCGGGGACGACCGCATCGGCGCCCGCGGGGAGGCTCTCACCGGTGTCGACGGGGACCGCGCCCTCACCGGAGCAGCCTTCGCCGTCGACGGGGAGTCGAACGGGCTGGTCGGGACCCGCTCCGGCGGTTGCATCGGCCGAGACGGCGACGCCGTTGACCGCGATCCGGTCGTAGTGTGGGACCGGTCGACGCGCGGTGACCGGTTCGGCGAGTGGGCGACCGATGGCGGTCCCAACGGGCAGAGTCTCGGTGCGTTCGACGGTCCCAACGGCGTCGGCGATCCGGTCGCGAACCGTCGCGGCGGCGGCCTCGTGGCCCGGCTCACCCGTCCGCCGCTCGTCCGGATCAGTCGTCCGTCGCTCGTCGGGCTCGTCCGGCCGTCGTCCGTCCGATTCGGCCGACTCCGCTGTCGGCGCGGACTCGTCGTTCATGTACTCGCTTTCGTCGCCGGGCTGATAAACGGTGTGTCGGGAGCGGTCCGCCCGCAGTTCGTGCTAACGAGTGTCACGGAAGCGGGCGGACCCAGGGCCCGGTGTCGTGGGACGGTCGGCTGAGGACCGACCGCGGCCTTTTTCGCCCTCCCAACCTAACGACCGTACATGTCAACGTTGGGTGACGCGTTGCGGGACCTCCCGGACGCGGTCTTCGCGGACGTGCTGGAGAGCGAGGACGCGTATCTCCTCGTGATCGACCTGCCGGGCGCGAGCGAATCGACCGTCGACGTGACGGTCGAGGGCAATCGCCTGACCATCGAGGCCCGGCGCGAGAAATCGGTCTCGATGGAATTCGACTACGTCGAAGAGGAACGGTCGCTCTTTCTCGACGCGGAGTTGCCGCTGCCGCCGGGCGTGACCGGCGCCGGCGCCACAGGGTCGATCGAACGCGGCGTCCTCGAACTCACCCTCCCCAAGGCCGAGGCCACGCCGGCAACGACGGTCCCCATCGACGAGTGAGTCGAGGAGGACGTCCCCGGTGAACCCACGCGCGTACTGGCGGTTCGTAGTCGTCGTTCGTCGGTTCCTGCCCCTCCTGTTCGCCTACGCTCGGGACCGCAACCGGTTCATCTTCTTCGGGCGGAGCCGGCAGGTCACCTCCGAGCAGCGCCGCAAGCGCGCTCGCACGCTCCTCGACACCTTGCTGACGCTCGGGCCGACGTTCATCAAACTCGGGCAGTTGCTCTCGACCCGCCCGGACATCCTCCCGCCTGAGTACATCGACGAACTCGAGGAACTGCAAGACCGCGTGCCGCCCGCTGAGTGGGCGGCCGCGCGCGAGGTCATCCGAGACGAACTCGGGCCGGTCGACGACGTCTTCGACGACTTCGAAGCCGAGGCCATCAGCGGCGCCAGCCTCGGACAGGTGTACCGCGCCCGTACCGCGGACGGCGCCGTCGCGGTGAAAGTTCGCCGGCCCGGCGTCAAGGACCTCGTCGAGGCCGACCTGCGGGTCATTCGCTGGTCGCTGCCGATACTGATGTACTTCATCGGCCAGGCGCGAGCGTTCTCGCTGGAGACGCTCGCCGACGAGTTCGACAAGACGATCCGCGAGGAGATGGACTACGCCCGCGAGGCCGAGATGCTCGAAGAGATCAAGGCCAACTTCGCGGACGACGACCGGATCCGAATCCCCAGTACTGATCCGCATCGCTCGACATCGCGCGTGCTGACGATGGAGTACGTTCCGGGAACCAAGATCACCCAACTGGAGGATCTGGACGACCTGGCGGTCGACAGGTCGAAACTGGCGGAGACGCTCCAGCGAGCATACCTCCAGATGATAATCCAGGACGGCGTCTTCCACGCCGACCCGCACCCGGGTAACCTGGCCGTCCAGGACGACGGGACGCTCGTCTTCTACGACTTCGGCATGAGTGGCTACGTCGACCCGTTCATCCAGGAGAAGATCGTCGACTTCTACGTCGCCGTCGCCGACCAGGATATCGACGGCATCCTCGACACGCTCGTCGAGATGGGGACGCTGAGTCCCGAAGCGGACCGGAAGGTGATGAGCGACGTGCTCGAACTCGCCATCGCCGACGCCCGCGGCGAGGACATCGAGCAGTACCGCGTCCAGCAGATCGTCCAGCAGGTCGAGGACACGATCTACGACTTCCCCTTTCGCCTGCCCGCGAACCTCGCGCTCGTCCTCCGGGTCGCCACGGTTGTCGAGGGTGTCTGTGTCACCCTCGACGAGGACTTCGACTTCATCGACGTCGCCACTACCTACCTCCGCGAGCAGGGGTATCTCGCCGACACCGCTCGCGAGTACGTCCGCGACCGCGCGACGGAGTTCTCCGACGCCGGCCGCTCGGCGGTGCGGATCCCCCCGAAACTGGAGGAGGTACTGACGCTTGCCAGGAACGAGGACCTCCAGGTCGAGGTCGACCTGCGCGACTCCCAGAACCTCCTCGGACGGTTCACTCGCCGGCTCATCTACGGGCTCGTCCTCGCCAGCGGCGTCCTCTCGACCTCCTTTCTCTACGCCGTCGAGGAACAACTCGCAGCCGCCGTGACCGTCACTTTCACCGCTCTCGTCACCGTTCTGCTGGTCTACTCCTATCGGAAGCGTCGGGGCATCCGCGCGCAACCACAGTTCACCCGTCAGAGCATGCGCGAGCGTCGCGAGGAGTGACGGTGCTCCGTGGACCGGCTTTCCGGGCCGGTCGACCGTCGCCTGCAGTTTTATACTGACAGACATACGAACTGTAACAAATGCCATTCGACCGGTTCTCGCGCGGCGAGAAGCTAGCACTGGGTGGGTCGGGTATCGGTGTTCTCGGATGTTTTCTCCCGTGGATGGAGGTGACCATGGCCATGACGACCGTCTCGAAATCGGGCATCGACGATATCGGAGGCTGGATCGTGGTTTCGCTCTTCTGTCTCGTCGCCGCAGCAATTTTCGTCGTCGATGCGAGCCGGTATCGGCGCTACGCGGTCGCCACGGTGGGTTTTCTCACGGCCAGTTTCAGCGTCCTGTTCGTCTCCGAAACGGCCGAAGTCTACGGTTTCGACCGGGCGCAGCGGGCTCTGATGACGAGTGGCGGGGTTCAACCGAGGGTCGGTATCTATCTGGTCATGGTCGGCGGCGTTCTCCTCGTCGCCAGTGCGCTTGCCAGCCTCGCCTCGTCCCGAAAAGGGGGCGATCCGGCGCCGGACGGCCAGCGCTCCGAACGGGAGGGTGGGGCCACTCCGTCGAGCAGTACCCTCAACGAATAGCGCTTGGAGACCGCAGACTGCCGCGGGCGGTCCGTCGCCGAACCGCCGTCAAGCCGCCGTCAAACCGTTACCGGGCCGCCCGGGGGCGCTGCCGCGATGTCGACAGACGTACGCTTTTCCTGCTCGCGGCCGCACGCGATCCCATGGAGATCGAACCGTTCGCGCTGGAGCGGTGGCTCGCGCGACACGAACACGACGCCGAGGTGAACCTCGGCGACAGCGGCGTTCGGCCGCTGCGTGCCGACCGTTTCGACCTCAACCCCGGCTCCCTCGGCTACGTCGTCCCCACGAACGGCGACCCCGACCTGCGTAGCGCTATCGGCGAGCGGTACGGGCGCCCGGCCGACGAGGTGCTGGTTACCTGTGGAACCCAGGAGGCGAACCTGCTCGTGACGCTCTCGCTGCTTGACCGTGACAGCCACGCCGTCGTCGTGACCCCGACCTACCAGTCACTGCACTCGCTGCCGGCGGCCGTCGGCGAGGTGACGCGGGTCACCCTCACCCCGCCGGACTGGTCGCTGGACCCGGACGCGGTCGCCGACGCCATCCGACCGGAGACTGACCTCGTCGTGATCAACAACCCGAACAATCCGACTGGGAAACACCACCCCCAGGAGACCATCGAAGCCGTCTACGACCTGGCGGCCGACGCCGGCGCGCACCTGCTCTGTGACGAGGTCTACCGCCCGCTCGCACCCCCCGACGAGCGCGTCGACTCGGTCGCGAGCATGGGGCAGTGGGGGATCAGCACCTGCGGGCTCTCGAAGGGGTGGGGGCTGCCGGGGCTGCGGATCGGCTGGCTGGCGGGGCCTGAACCGGTCGTGGCGGACGCCTGGGCGTGGAAGGACTACACGACTATCGCGGCGCCCGCAGTGGGCCAACACGTGGCCACACAGGCGCTCGACCGCGAGACCGAACTGCTGGCAGCGAACCGCGCTCACGCCAGGGAGAACCGCGACCTGCTGGACTCGTTCGTCACAGACCACGGACTCGACTGGCAGTACCCGGTTGGTGTGACCGGGTTCGTCTCGGTGCCCGGTCGGTTCGAATCGGGCGAAGAGTTCGCACTCCGACTCGTCGAGGAGGGAGTCGTGGTCGTGCCCGGAGAGACTTTCGGCCGGCCGGAGTACGTCAGGGTCGGCTTCGGCGTCGAGACGGCGACACTCCGGGCCGGGCTGGACCGGATCGCGACTGTGGTGGAACCAGGAGAGTGAGCGTCGCGGCCGTTGTCGGCACCCGGAACCGGGGGCTCAGGCGTGTTCCAAACGGTTTATACCGGTCGCTCGATAACGGCGCGGTATGGCAACGAAGCAGGTCGAAGTGCGCGACCTCGACGAGGGGAGCTACGTCATGATCGACGACGTGGCCTGCAAGATCAACGCGTACAGTACGGCGAAACCGGGCAAGCACGGCAGCGCGAAGGCGCGCGTCGAGGCCGAGGGCGTCTTCGACGGGAAGAAGCGAAACCTCTCCCAGCCTGTCGACGCCAAGATCCGCGTGCCGATCATCAACCGCAAGCAGGGCCAGGTCGTGTCCGTCGACGGCGACGAGGCGCAGGTCATGGACCTGGAGACGTTCGACACCTTCACGCTCGCGCTCCCCGAGGACGTTTCGCTCGTCCCCGACGACGAGATCGAGTACCTCGAGATGGAGTCCCAGCGCAAGATCGTCTGATGTTCCCCGGCGCGGACGCCGACCCGTCTGACGCGGCGTACGTGCTCGTGGGTGCGCCGCTCGACGCCTCGACTTCTTTTGAACCCGGGGCGCGATTCGGCCCGGATCGGGTCCGCCGCTTTGCGGAAGCGTTCGACGACTACGACCACCACACAGACAGCCGCTTCACCGACCTCGGGGTCGCCGACCGCGGCGACGTCGGGCCGACGGCCGACACCGACGAGTATCTCACCTTTCTCGAAGGGACGCTCCGCGACGCTCGCGACGACGGTGCAGTCCCGATGCTGGCCGGCGGCGAGCACACCGTCACTGTGGCGGGGGTCCGCGCCGTCGACCCCGACGTGTACGTCTGTCTCGACGCTCATCTCGACCTTCGCGAGTCCTACGCCGGCGACCCGCTGAGTCACGCGACAGTGACGCGCCACGCCCTCGACGTGGCTGACCGGGCGGTCGTCGTCGGCGGGCGAACCGGCAGCGAGGCCGAGTGGGACCGCGCGAGCGAGTCCGACGTGACCGTCGTCGCCCCCGAGAACGCGAGCGACTGGGACCCCGAGTTCGACGACGAGTCGGTGTATCTGAGCGTCGACATCGACGGCTTCGATCCGGGCTACGCGCCGGGGACCGGGACGAAGGAACCGTTCGGACTGACGCCACGGGAGGGTCGCGACATCCTCCGGCGGGTGGCCCCACACGTCGAGGGGTTCGACGTGGTGGAGGTGAACGACCGCGACGACGGCCAGGCCGCCGTGCTCGCGGCGAAACTGCTGCGGCGGTTCGTTTACGACCACGCCGACGCCTGATAGGCAGCGTTCCGAGCCGGCCACGCCACCGACCGTTTTACGTCGGTCGCTCGCGTGCGGTCGGACATGGACACGCTGTCCTCGTGTTACTTCTGTAGTACTGCGCTCGACGCCTCGCTGGACGAGTACCCGGTCGTCCCGGACCGACTCCGCGCGGGCGGCGACCCGACACAGACGGTCGTCCTCTGTGAGACCTGTGCCCGGAAACTCGACGCGGTCTTCGAATCCGTGGTCGACGCGGTCGAACGCGACGCCGATTCCGGCGCTGGCTCCGAGTCCGCCAGCGACGCCGACCGGGCCAACACCGACGCGGACGAGGACTCACTCGAATCGACGCTCGGCGACGACGACGACGTGCTCCAGTCGGTCGGCGACGGTGCGGAGTCGACCGAGCGTGGCGAATCGAGCGGTGATGCGTCGAGCGAGCGCGACGAGTCGAGTGACGAATCCTCGGCGGACGACGACGGTTCGGACAGCAAAGAGCGCAAGTACACCGATTCGCGGGGCGCCGGCTTCCGTCGTGACGACGACGACGGTCCCACGAGACCGACGCTCCGGGACGACTCCGACGACAAAGAGCGCAAATACAGCGATTCTCGCGGGGCCGGCTGGCGCCGCGACGACGAACAGCGAAACGGAGCGAGTGGGTCCGCGGGCGCGGCCGACGACGGTGGCTCCGATTCCGGTCGGGCCACCGGTGACGAGCACGGGGGGAGCAGCGGAAGTGCCAGCAATGGAGGGAGCGGTCGTGACGCGAACGGGCGCACTGGCGGAGAGAGCGGTCGCGACGAGAGTGGGGACACCAGCGGAACTGGCGGTAGTGGCGACGGGTCCGGTGACGAGCAACCCCCGGACGTCTCGCTGTCGCGCCTGGAGAATACGAAGGTGATGCGGCTGCTCGAAAACCGGGAGTTCCCGGTCGACAAGGAGGAGTTCGTCACTGTCGCCGCGAGCGCCTACCAGATCTCCCGTCACGACTGCGAAAAGGTGCTCGACCTGGCCGTCCAGCACGACCTCATCGACGAGGAGAACGGCCAGCTCGTCGGCAACGAGCTGTAGGAGCGGTCGAACCGTCGAGTTGTGGGCAGGAGGCCGACGCCCCCGGGGTTCCACGCGGGTCAGGCGGGTTCGTGGTCGATCCGCGAGAGGCGAGTCCCTTCTTCCCCGTCCCAGCCACCGAACTCCAGCAGATAGAGCGCCCCGTCGGGGCCGACGCTCAGGTCCATCGGGAACTGCAGGTCCGCGTCTGGCAGGAACGGGTCGACCTCCAGCACGTCGCCCTCCTCGTCGAAAGAGACGTACTTGAGCCACGACCGCCCCCACTCCATGACGAAGTGCTTGCCGTCGAACGACGGCGGGAGCGCGTCGTCGCCGAAGGCGTCGTCGTGGCGATAGACCGGGCCGGCCATCGGCGAACCGCCGCCCGAGAGCTCGGGCTGGGGTGGTCGGTCGTGCGGGAGGTCGACGTAGTCGGGCGCGTCGAAAAAGCCGTTCCAGTTCCGAGGGTAGTACAGCGTCGCGGGGCGACTCGGCGGGAGCTGTTCGAGGCCGTCGCTGTTCGGTGAGTCGTTGACCGGGCCGTCGGGATCGAAGGCCGGGCCTGACTCGCCGGCGGCGAAGTCGTAGTCCCTGTATGGGACGTTCGGTCCGGTGAGATAGGGCCAGCCGAAGTTACCGGCCTCGCGGACCTGGTTGAACTCGACGATGCCGGGTGGGCCGCGGTCGGCGCTCCAGTCGCCGGCGTCGGGGCCGTAGTCCGCGAAGTAGAGCCAGCCGGTCTCGTGGTCGACGGTCGCGGTGAACGGATTGCGGACGCCCATGACGAAAATCTCCGGCCGGACGGTTCCGGCGGCGATCTCGTCGCCGTAGCCCCGCGCCTCGGTGAAGAGGTTGTCGTCGGGTACGTCGTAGGTGCCGTCGTCGTTCGGGCGGATGCGGAGGATCGACCCACGCAGGTCCGCCGTGTTGGCGGCGGTCCGCTGCGAGTCGTTGTGTTCGTGGCCCGGCCGTTCGTCCAGTGGCGCGTAGCCGCTGGACTCGAAGGCGTTCGTGTCGTCGCCGACGGTGAGATAGAGGTCTCCGTCGGGACCGAAGGCGATGTCGCCGCCGGTGTGACAGCACGTCGCTCGCTGGGTGTGGACCCGGAGGAGCTCGACCTCGGAGTCGCGGTCGATTGTCCGCCCATCGACCGTGAACCGCGAGAGCTGATTGTACGGGGCCGTTCCGACGACCGCGTCCGGCGGGGAGTAGTAGATGTAGGCCCAGTTCGTCTCGGCGAACGCCGGATCGAGCGCGAAGCCGACGAGGCCGTCCTCCTGTTCGTTGTAGACGGGCAGTTCGAGCGCGGTCGAGGGACGCCCGGTCTCCCCGTCGAGGACGGAGACGCGACCGGCCCGCTCGGTGACGAACACCCGTCCGTCAGGCGCCACGTCGACGTTCATCGGCTGGGTCAGGTCCGTTTCGAGCGTGGTCCGGTCGTAGCTGTCCCAGACTGTCCCCGTGGCGTCGCCGTCGACCAGCCCCGCCGCCCACTCGATCCCGCCGCGGACGTGCTGGCGGTAGGCGTCCGACCGGAAGCTCTCCTCGGTGTGACCGCGACCGGTGTACCACGAGCGGCCGCCCGCGAACTCGTGGCACCAGGCGATCGGGTGGTCGGCGCGACCACCAGCCATCGCCGCGCCGTCGTAGGTGTCTTCGTCGACGGTCGCGAGGACGTGGACGTCCCCGCGAGGATTGCGACGGTAGTCGTACCACTCGTCGATGCCTTCCCAGCGGGCTGAGAGGTGGTCGGTCGAGGGGTGTGCGCGGTCGGTGACCGTCACGGTCCCCTCGACGACGTCCGAGTGGTCGTCGAACCACGCGCCGACGAGGTCGCCGTACCAGTTCCAGTCGTAGTGGGTGTCGGCGGCCGCGTGCAGGCCGACGTATCCACCGCCGTCCCCGATGTACCCCTCGAACGCTGCGCGCTGGTCCGCGTCGAGGACTGAACCGGTCGTGTTGTTCCAGACGACGGCGTCGTAGCCCGCGAGTGCCTCCGCGCTCGCCGGGAACGCGCTCGCGTCGCCGTCCGGGTCGTCTACCACGTCCACCGACGCCGACGCGACCGTTCCGGCCGCGACGACCTCGTCGACCAGGTCGCGTATCGCCCGGTTGCCCGTCTCGATCGCGGCGTGTCGCCACCCTGCGGTCGCCGAGAGCACGAGGACGTTCAACTCCGCGTCCGGGTCCGGCCGGACGCTGTCGTCGTTTGCCTCGGACTCGTCTTCTGCCGCTGTATCAGTCGGTTCGTCGGTCGCTGTGTCGGTTGGTTCGTCGGTCGCTGTGTCGGTCGGCGCGTCGGTCGCTATGTCGGTTGGCGCGTCGGTTGGCGCATCCGTCTGTGCGGTCGTCCCCGCGTCGGTTGCCGTCCCGTCCGGCGTATCAGCCGGTGTCTCGTCGCTCGCGTCGGTGCCCGCGCCGGGCGCACTCGGACAGCCTGCCAGCCCCGCGACGCCGAACGCGCCGAGCGCCCGCAGCAGTTCCCGCCTGTCCGCTCGCTCCGGCATCCCCTCACCACTGTTACCACCTGACATGTGCCAGGTAGTTGTGGCTCTCGTTGTTAATTATTACGGAACGCACGTTCAGATATTCCGACAGCCACCGCCGCGCGTCCGGGCGGTCCGTCGGCTCGACCGACGCCCGCATCCAACGTCGACCGGTGACCGGGGTGCCCTGACTGACGACTGGGGTGCCCTGACCGACGACCGGGGCGCACTGACCGACGACCGGGGCGCAGGAACCCGCAACCACTACGGCCCCGACGAGCGAACCGTCGGTATGGACCTCACCACGATCTGTGAGCGGTTCGACGACAGACTCGCCCTCGCGGAGTACGCGGATGTCGACGCGAGCGCGAACGGGCTCCAGGTCGGACCCGACGAGAAAGCCGTCGAGACAGTCGCGTTCGCCGTCGACGGCGTCGAAGCCACGGCGGCGGCGGCGGCCGAACGCGACGCCGACCTCCTCGTCGTCCACCACGGCGTTTCCTTCGGTGGCATCGAGCGCGTGACCGGGCGACAGTACGGCCGCATCGCGCCGCTGGTCGAGAACGACGTGGCACTCTACGGGGTCCACCTCCCGCTCGACGGCCACCAGGAACTCGGAAACGCCGCCGGCGTCGCCGACACGCTCGGCCTCGTGAACCGGGAACCGTTCGGTGAACTCGGCCCCGTCCACATCGGCCAGCGCGGTCGTCTGCCCGAACCCGTCGCCCGCGGCGACCTCGCGAGCACGCTCGCGGCCGACCTCGACACAGGTGGGCGCTCGGTTCAGGTCCTCGATTCGGGGCCCGAAACCGTCGAAGACGTGGCGATCGTGACCGGCGCGGGCGCGGACTGGCTCGACGAGGCCGTCGAGTCAGGCGCCGACGCGTTCGTCCTCGGCGAGGGGAAACACCGACTCTATCACGAGGCTCGCGAGGCCGGGATCAACGTTTACCTCGCCGGTCACTACGCCACAGAGACGTTCGGCGTCCGCGCCCTGCAGGACCTTGCCGCGGAGTGGGGTCTGGAGACGACCTACATCGACCATCCGACCGGGCTCTGACTACTGTCGACTGCTGGTCACTGCGACCAGCGTGCGAGCCCGAGACAGTGACCGCCATCGCCGCGCGCGTACTCGGCAGTGACAGCCGCGAAGACGGCCCCGAGCATCGCGAGCGTCCCGGGGCCGAACCCGGCGACCGAGATGTCTGCGAGCGCGAGCCCGATACAGACTGCTGCGAGTGCCCACAGGACACTGTACTGCAACCGACCGCTCTCGATCAGTTCTTCGAGGGTCATCATCAGAGAGTATGGGCAGGCTGTTTTGTAACGGTTTTGTGAATCCAGTTTCTGTTCGCGAGCGGATACACGGACGCTGTTTACACTCGCTCCGTCGGTCGCCACTGCTCTCACCCGCTCGGACCGTCGCCACCCCTCTCGCACTCGTGTGCCACTGTCTCACACTCGACCATTCGTGTGGGATCGGTTCACAGCGTGGCCTGTGAAGCGTCTTTCGGGCCGATCCGACGTACCGGATTGAAAACCCTTTAGCCCGCGCTCGGGAACGGAGTGGTAATGAGCTATCGCATCGGACTCGTCGGCAAGCCTTCGGTGGGCAAGTCGACGCTGTTCAACGCGGCGACGATGAACGACGTCCCTGAGGGCGCGTATCCGTTCACGACTATCGACCCGAGCGTCGGCGAGGCGTACGTCCGTGTCGACTGCGCGGCGCCCGAGTTCGACCACTCCTGCACGCCGAACCACGGCTACTGCGACGACGGCGTCCGCTTCGTCCCGACCAAACTCGTCGACGTGGCCGGCCTCGTTCCCGGCGCCCACGAAGGTCGCGGGCTCGGCAATCAGTTCCTCTCGGACCTGAACGAGACGGACGTGCTCGTCCACGTCGTCGACTTCGCCGGCGAGACGGACATGGAGGGCGAGGCCACCGAGGGCCACGACCCACGCGAGGACATCGACTTCCTCGAAGCGGAACTGGACATGTGGTATCTCGACATCCTGGAAAAGGGCATCGAGCGCTACCGCTCGGGCTATCACGGAGCGGAGCGCGATATCGAGGTCGACCTGGCCGAACAGATGAGCGCGTTCGGCATCTCCGAGGAGGAAATAAAACAGGTCCTGCTCTCGCAGGGACTGGACCTGGACCCCGACGCGTGGACGGAGAGCGACCGCGAGGCGCTGGCCCGCGAGATCAGGATTCGGACGAAGCCGATGGTGATCGCCGCCAACAAGATGGACAAACCCGAGGCGCAGGCGAACTTCGAGGAGATCACGAGCGACCCCGACTACGACCACCTCACCGTCGTTCCCGTCTCGGCCCACGCCGAGAAGGCGCTCAAGACCGCCGCGGAGAACGGCGTCGTCGACTACCGCCCCGGTGATTCCGATTTCGATGTCGTCGGCGACGTGAGCGACGAGCAGGCAGCGGGCCTCGATGCTATCGGCGAGTTCGTCGACGAGTACGGCGGCAGCGGCGTCCAGCGCGTCCTCGAACGAGCGCTGTTCGACGTGCTCGACGCCATCGCCGTCTTCCCCGGTGCGGAGCAACCCCAGAACGACGGCACCTTCCTCCAGGACTGTTTCGTCTTGCCCGACGGGTCGACCGCCGAAGAGTTCGCCTATTTCCTGCACACGGACATCGGTGAGGGGTTCCTGCACGCGACCGACGTGCGCTCGGGCCGCCAGGTCGGCGCCGACCGCGAACTCGGGCACCGGGACGTGGTCGAGATCACGACGACGAACTGAGTGGGACCACGGCGACGAACTGAGCGAGCGGCGCCTCAGACGGGCTTCGACTCTTCTTCGGGGTGGTCGTCGACTACCACTCTCCCGTTGTCCGTGACGGTCACTTCGTGAGCAGGGAGGTCGAACGTGAACGTCCACGTGGCGCCGTCGTGGGCCGCGAGCTGTGAGAGTGCGTCCAGGTCGACGTACTCGCCGACGACGAGGTCGAGGTCGGACGGCTCGAGGGCCTCCGCCTCGGCGACCGCTTCGACGATTTCGATAGCGATGTCGTCGGTCATGGACAGAGTTTCGGCTGGACTGATAAATGGCGTGTACCCACGATATTGGGTGTCGATTAACCGACTGTCCTAGCCACGACCGGGTGGAGCGGGTGCGGGAGATTCAAGCCACGACGCGACCACGACCCACGCATGACCGCGCCCACGTATGACGAGGTAACGAGCCACGACGACCTCGTGGCGTGGTCGCGGGCGTACTGCCGCGAGGTGCGCCGCGAGCGGTTCGTCGACGTGCGTTTCGACCTCGTCGAGTGGGATGTCTCGACGCGGGCGAAACGCCGCGCGGCCGCAGTGAAGCGACCGAAGATCGAGGGTGCCGAAGTCGGAACGCCACTGGACTGGGACGCCGCTCGCACCGTCGATGGTCGCGAGGCGGACGGGCGGCCGTTCCCGGCGACGCTCTCGCTGACCTGGGACGCCTTCGAGACGTTCGACCAGGCGGGCTGGGAGTCGATTCTGCGCCACGAACTGATCCACCTTGAGCAGTACCAGCGCTGTGGGACCACCGGCCACGGCTCGGCGTTCAAATCGCGGGCGGCGGAGCTAGACACCGAGGTCCGCTGCGAGAAGTTCACTGACCCGAAGTACGTGCTCCGATGTCGGTCCTGCGAGGGCGTCGTCGCGCGCCGCTACCGGGACTGCAAGATCGTCTCCCGGCCCGAAGAGTATCAGTCGTCGTGTTGCGACGCTGCGCTGGTCGTCGAGTGACGTGTGCTGGTGTACGGCTGGTTTGGGCCCTGGCCGCTGTCGGTCCGGTGGTTGGCAGCCGTCGTCCCGCTCGCCGTCCGTCGACTCAGACCATCACACCGAGGTCCTCGTCGAGATGTTCGCGGGCGTACTCGACGAGCGTCTCGACGTAGGAGCCAAACAGCGGACAGCGAACGTCGGTGTCGGCGAGCGCGCGACGGGTGTTCTCGTCGGTGTAGGTCGTCGGCTGCGAGAGGTAAGGGAGCGACGCGGGCTCGATGCCGAGTCGGTCGGCCAGTCCGGGGACGAGCTCCAGCGAGCGCTTCGAGAGGGCCGTCATCCCGCGGACCGGCACGACCCGTCCGCCGGTCGCGCTGGCGAACTGTCGGACCAGGTCGGCGATGGTCGGCGGATGCGGATTACAGAGCTGATACACGTCGCCAGCGGTGTCCTCACGGGCCGCGAGGGCGTCGATAGCGTCGACGACGAAGTTCCGCGGGACGACGTTGAGTCGCGTGGCGCGCGGCCGGAGCGGGACGGGAACGAATGCGACGCCTCGCTGACGCAGGATCAGTTTGAGGAGGTAGTACGGGCCGTCGAACTTCTGTGTCTCGCCGGTGCGACTGTCCCCGACGGCGATGGCCGGCCGATATATCGTCGCCGGGAACCCCTCTGCCATCCGTTCCTGGACGGCGACCTCCGCGCGGAACTTCGTCGACTCGTAGTGGTTGTGAAACGACTGGCCCACGTCGAGGTCCCGGTGGGTGAAGGTCCCGTCGTAGCGACCACTGACGTAGCAGGTGCTGACGTAGTGAAACCGACTCACCCCAGCGCTGGCGGCGAACTCGAGGACGTGTTCGGTGCCGTCGACGTTGACCCGCTCTGCGAGCGCCCGGTCGACGCCGAGGTCGTAGACGGCGGCCAGGTGGGAGACGGCGTCGGTCCGCTTCCGGAGGCCGGTGTAGTCGTCGACGGCGAGTTCGGGGTCGGTGATGTCGCCCTCCACGAGTTCGATCCGGTCGGCGGCGACGCCGGCCTCTGCGGCCAGGGTGGCCGCTCGCCGCTCGGCGACTTCGCGGTAGTGGGACTGGACGAGACAGCAGAGCCGGTCGTCGGTGCGGTCGAGTAGCCGGCCCGCGAGCGCGGAGCCGAGAAACCCCGGAAACCCGGTAAGCAGGTGCATCGTCACTCACTCCCGAGCGGCGACCAGTTCCGGACCGCGCGAACGGCCCGTACGCCGGCTGTCGCGCCCGCAGCGGCGAGCCGATTCGGGACGCTCGCCGGCGTGGCGAGCGGGTGGCCCCGCTGGGTCGCGACGGTCTGGGGTTCGGTGTACTTCGCGATGCCACGTCGGCCGTGCCGTCGCCCGACGCCGGAGTCGCCCACGCCGCCCATCGGCGCGTCGGTCGAAGCCCACGTCGCCCGGTAGGCATCGTTGACGGTCACCGTCCCCGCTTCGAGCCGCTGACCGACCCGCTCGCCGCGGTCAGGGTCGCCCGTCCAGACGCTCGCATGCAGGCCGTAATCGGTGTCGTTCGCCCGCGCCACGGCCTCGTCGGCGTCGTCGACTGGGACGACCGAGACGACCGGGCCGAACGTCTCCTGGGTTGCAGCCGTCGCGTCCGCCGGGAGGGCGGTCAGTATCGTCGGTTCGAAGAAGTAGGGGCCCACGTCCGGACGGTGCTCCCCGCCGGTCTCGACAGTTGCACCGCGCTCGCGGGCGTCGGCGACGTGCGATTCGACGGTTTCGAGTTGCCTCTCGCTGATCAGCGACCCCACGTCCGGGCCGAAGTCGTAGGTCGCGCCGAGGTCGCGCCGTTCTGTCGCGTCCACGAACGCCGCGAGGACCGACTCGTATGCGTCACGTTCGACGTAGACGCGCTCGGTCGCGATACAGAGCTGGCCGGCGTTGGCGTAGGCGCCGTTGACGAGGCCGCGCGCGGTCGTCTCCGGGTCCGCATCGGCGAGCACGACGGCGGCGTTCTTGCCACCGAGTTCCAGCGAGGCGTCGGTGAGCTGTTCGCCGGCCGTCGCGGCCACGTCCCGGCCCGCTGCAGTGCTGCCGGTGAAGGTGACGTGGTCGACGCCCGCGACCAGCGGCTCACCGAGCCGTTCTCCCTCGCCGGTGACGACGCCGACGAGTCCCTCCGGGACCCCCGCGGCTTCGAGGAGTTCGACCGCCCGAAGCGCGATAAACGGCGTCGCCTCGGCGGGTTTGAGGACGACGCCGTTGCCCGCGAGCAGCGCCGGGAGCGCGTCGGAGACGGCCAGCGTGAGCGGGTAGTTCCAGGGTTCGATCAGCCCGACGACACCGACCGGGTGGGCGTGCTCGACCGTCTTCGTCAGGAGTGGGATCGCGCCGGTTCGGCGCTTCGACGCGAGGAAGTCGGGGCCGCGTCGGGCGTAGTAGTCGGCGGTGGCGACGATGTCGAGCACTTCCTCGAGCGCGTCGAAGCGGGCTTTGCCCGTCTCCAGTTGCACGAGGTCGAACAGTTCTGCGCGATGGGCCAGTACCTCGTCCGCGACGGACTGGAGGACGCTGGCCCGCTCGTCGACGGGGCGGGTGGCCCACGATTTCTGGGCCTCTCGCGCCCGCTCGACCGCTCGCTCGACATCTCCGGGGGCGCAACGCGGGACCGTCCCCACCGATTCGCCGGTGTAGGGCGCTTCGACTGCGAGTGGTTCCCGGTCGCCGTCGGTCTGGACGAGCGACCGCAGACGACCGCGGTCGGTGTCGTCGAATATCTGAGCCCCGGCCCCGTCAGTCATCGTTCCCACAAGGGACGGAATCCATTTCGCTCTTGTGCCCGAGTCCGGCTTCGCTCGGCTGCTCGAATCCGGCCACAGTGGACGAGGGATCGCGAGGTTGAAACGCGCGGCGGAGCGAGAGGTGTCCATGACCGACGACGGAGACGAGGGCCGCGAAACGTTCGATCACGACCCAATCGGCCACGCGGAGGTGCGTGCGGGGATGACCGTCGGCGAACTCGCCGACCAGTACGGCGAGGCGGGTATCGGCGCGAGCGACCTCCACGAGGCCGTCGACGTCTACGCGGAGATGATCGGCGACGACGACGTGACCAACTTCTTCGGCCTCGCCGGCGCGATGGTTCCCACGGGGATGCGGCGCATCGTCGCGGAGTTGATCCGCGATGGCCACATCGACGCGCTCGTCACGACCGGTGCGAACCTTACTCACGACGCCATCGAGGCCATTGGCGGCAAACACCACCACGGCCAGGTCCACGCCGAGGGCAAGACCGAGCGCGAGCACGACGAGCAGTTGCGCGACGAGGGCGTCGACCGCATCTACAACGTCTATCTCCCCCAGGAGCACTTCGCGCTGTTCGAAGACCACCTCCGGAGCGAGGTGTTCCCACCGCTGGAAGCGGAGTGTGCGGGCGACGGCGATGCCGACGGCACCGGTGCGGTCAGTATCCAGCGCTTCACTGCGGAACTGGGTCGGGCGAACGCCGCGGTCAACGACGCCGAAGGCGTGTCGGAAGGCCCCGGTATCGCGGCCGCGGCCGCCGAGCACGACGTGCCGATATACTGCCCCGCGGTCCAGGACTCGGTGCTGGGACTCCAGGCGTGGATGTACTCGCAGACGAGCGCGTTCACGCTGGACGCGCTGGCGGACATGACGACGATCACCGACCAGGCGTTCGACGCCGACCGGGCCGGTGCGATGGTCGTCGGTGGCGGCGTCCCGAAAAACTACACGCTCCAGACGATGCTGGTCGCGCCCGAGGCCTACGATCTGGCCGTCCAGTTGACGATGGACCCGCCCCAGACCGGCGGGCTCTCGGGTGCCACCCTCGACGAGGCGCGCTCGTGGGGCAAACTCGAGAAAGCCGCCCGCAACGCCTCGGTGTACGCCGACGCGACGATCACCCTCCCGCTGGTCGTCGCAGCCGCTCGCGAGCGCGTCGAGTGATAGTGATTATTGTAGCGATTTACCGGTACGCGACGACCCCGGTGTCGTCGCGATCCGGAAATAATCTACAATAATCACTATGAAACCACTGACTGTGCTCCGCTCGTCATTCGTGGGAGCGCCCAGGGTGTCATAGAGCCGTTGTCACACCTGTTTCGAACGGTACGTACAGGGGGCGTAGGTACCAGGCGAGCATCCGCCGAGCGACCGGCGGGAGCGAGGCGGTTCTCCGGGCGCGAGGGAGCGCAGTGACCGAGTCGTCCGGCAGT
>Ga0207733_100200_pt1 | contig 54263 bp, 53 predicted proteins | sample A23P3SouthBayCA_FD_187735 | JGI IMG/M metagenome (GOLD analysis project Ga0207733, IMG submission 187735) | Aerobic enrichment media microbial communities from Eden Landing Ponds, California, USA - A23 P3 (SPAdes) | ecosystem: Environmental > Aquatic > Marine > Unclassified | place: Emeryville...
TTCGATCCGGCTTCTAGTCTAGTTAAAGTGACTATTTTAGACGCTAGTGACCATACCGTGATAGGTCGCAGCTAATTTCGAAAGCGTGCAACGGGCTATACGAGAGAGCACCGGACAGTGTGAATATCGATGTGGATATCGACGACGACCTGTCGACGCTTCAGGACGCACAGAGTGCCGTTGCTGAACTCGAAACAACGGAGGCATGGCTCGACCGATACGAATCGTATCTCGATGTCCGCGAGGATCTCGCTGACCACTTAGACGAACCCGTCCATGATTTGGCACTCGCCGATGACGACCGGCTGTCGACGAGGGTAGCAACGCTATGTGAGAACCTATTGCCGGCTCACTACGACGACGAGGAAACCGCAGCCGATGCAATCGATACCCTGGAGGTGGTCGTCGACACGTACAAACGAGGCCACCTTCCGGACGAGTTCCTTACCGGTGACGATGCAGATCTGCTGAAAATCGCTGGTCCGTCCACCGGACAATTGGAGTGGATCGAATCCGCCGCTCGAAAAAATATGCGCATAAAATAATTTTCAGGCTGCGATCACTGTTCGTAGTGTGACCGTTATTTCGTCTCTGGAATCGCGGCGTCCTCGACGTACGGCAGTTCCTTCGCCTTCTCGCGGACTGCGTCGGCGTTGGACTTCATCAGCGCCGTCGTGTCCCAGACGCCGTCGACTAGGGCCTTGCGCTGGGCGTCGTCGACGGTGACGTCGATCGTAGTGTCGCCGTAGGTCACTTCTTCGGCGTCGACGTCGATCTCGATCTCGCCATCGGGGTTTGCGTCGACCCAGTCCTGTAGTTCTTCGATCGTCTCGCTGTCTGCCGTGACGGTCGGGATACCGAGTGCCAGACAGTTCCCAGCGAAGATCTCGGCGAAGCTCTCGCCGATGATCGCGTCGATGCCCCAGCGCATCAGCGCCTGGGGTGCGTGCTCGCGCGAGGAGCCACAGCCGAAGTTGCTGTTGACGACCATCACCGACGAGTCCTGGAACCGATCCTCGTTCATCGGGTGGTCCTTGGGGTTGTCGTCGTCGTCGAAGCGCTGGTCGAAGAAGGCGAACTCGCCCAGCCCGTCGAAGGTGACGACCTTCATGAAGCGCGCAGGGATGATCTGGTCGGTGTCGATGTCGTTTCCGCGGATCGGGACGCCCGAGCCAGCGACGTAATCGACTTCCGGAATCTCGACCTCGTCGCTTCCGCTCATGCGACGGTCACCTCCTGAAGGTCGCGCACGTCAGTCACTTCCCCGGTGACCGCCGCTGCGGCGACCATCTGCGGGTTCATCAGGACGGTTCGGCCTTCTTTCGAACCCTGTCGGCCGACGAAGTTCCGGTTCGAGGAGGAGGCGCTTGCCTCGTCGCCCTCGAGTTGGTCTTCGTTCATACCGAGACACATCGAGCAGCCGGCGTTGCGCCACTCGAAGCCGGCTTCCTCGAACGTGTCTTTGAGGCCTTCTTCCTCTGCGGCCCGCTGGACGCGCTGGCTGCCGGGGACGACCATCGCACGGACGTCGTCGTCGACCTGCCGTCCCTCGATGATCTCCGCGGCGCGTCGCAGGTCCGGCAGGCGCGCGTTCGTACAGGAGCCGAGGAAGGCGACGTCGATGTCGTAGCCTTCCATCGTCTCGCCGGGTTCGACGCGCATGTGTTCCTGGGCTCGTCGGGCCGTGTCTTGCTTCTCCTCGGGCAGGTCCTCGGGTGCCGGGATCGGCTCGGTGACGCCGACGCCCTGGCCGGGCGTGGTGCCCCAGGTGACGACCGGCTCGAGCTCGCTCGCGTCGATGTGGACGACGTCGTCGTACTCGGCGTCCTCGTCGGATGCGATCGACTCCCAGTAGGGTTTGAGCTCGTCGAATTTCTCGGGGTTCTCCTGGAAGTAGTCGGTCTCCTCGAGCCACTCGTAGGTGGTCTCGTCGGGGTTGACGTAGCCCGCACGAGCGCCGCCTTCGATGGACATGTTACAGATCGACATCCGTCCCTCCATGTTGAGGTTCTCGATGGCCTCGCCGGCGTACTCATAGACGTAGCCGACGCCGCCTTCGGTGCCGAGTCGGCGGATGATCTCGAGGATGATGTCTTTGGCTTCGACGCCCTCGCCGAGTTCGCCGTCGACCTGGATCTTGCGGACCTTCTGTTTCTCCATGGCGACGGTGCCCGTCGCGAGCACGTCGCGGATCTGGGAGGTGCCGATGCCGAAGGCGAGCGCGCCGAAGGCACCGTGGGTGCTGGTGTGGGAGTCTCCACAGACGATCGTCTTGCCGGGCTGGGTGAGTCCCTGCTCTGGTCCGATGACGTGGACGATCCCCTGATCACCTGTCGTCGGGTCCGAGAACTCGATGCCCGCCTCGCGGACGTTCTCCTCGAGTTCGGACATCATCTCTTCGGCCGCGTCCTCCTCGTAGGGGCGGGACTGGTCGGCCGTCGGGACGATGTGGTCGACCGTCGCGTGGGTCAGCTTCGGATAGGCGACCTCGAGGTCGCGCTCGCGGAGCATCCCGAACGCCTGCGGGCTCGTGACCTCGTGGATGAGGTGGAGGCCGACGAACAGCTGGTCCTGTCCGGTCGGCAGCGTCGTGACTTTGTGTCGATCCCAGACCTTGTCGTACAGTGTTCCCTCGCTCATTCTTCCTCTACTACCGTCTCACGGTCGGCGCGTCCGCCGTGTTCGGTCCCGCGCTCGAAGACGCGGTTCGCGTCGTCGGCCGCTTTCGGCGGCGTGTGGTCGACGTCGCGCATCGTTCGGTTCGTGTCGGTACGTCCGTTCCCGTCGGCTTCCGCTTCGCCCCCGTCGGCGGCGACGATCGGCCCGCGGTTGAACAGCCGGCCAGCCGTCTCCCCGGTGTAGGGGTTCGTGTGGCTGACGTCGGCCATCGTGTCGGTCGTGCTCTCGGTGTCGTTCATGGGTGGTTGTGCTCGTACTCGTTAGTCGTCGGCCTGCACCTGGACGGACTCGTCTTTTGCCTCTTCGTCTTCTTCGGCCCAGGCGAACAGATCGCGCAGCCGTTCGCCGACGTCTTCGATCTCGTGGTTCTGTTCTGCGTTGCGGAGCTGGCTGTAACTCGGGCGGCCAGCCTGGTTCTCGACGATCCACTCGCGCGTGAACTCGCCGTTTTGAATCTCTTCGAGAATCTCGTCCATGTTCTCACGGACAGACTCGTCGACAACGCGGTCGCCGCGGGTGAGCCCGCCGTACTCGGCGGTGTCGGAGACGGAGTTCCACATCTCCATGTTCCCGCCTTCGTACATCAGGTCGACGATCAGTTTGAGTTCGTTGAGACACTCGAAGTAGGCGATCTCCGGCGAGTAGCCCGCGTCGACCAGCGTCTCGTAGCCGTGTTTGACCAGCGAGGTGACGCCGCCACAGAGGACGGCCTGCTCACCGAAGAGGTCCGATTCGACCTCTTCCTGGAACGTCGTCTCGATGACGCCGGCGCGGGTACAGCCGATTCCCTTCGCGTACGCGAGGGCGCGCTCCTGTGCGTCGCCAGTGGTGTCCTGGTAGACCGCCAGTAGGCCCGGCGTCCCTTCGTCGTTCTCGTAGTTGCGGCGGACGAGGTGGCCCGGGCTCTTTGGCGCAACCATCGTCACGTCGACGTCTTCCGGCGGCTCGATCTGGTTGTAGTGGATGTTCAGCCCGTGGGCGAACTGCAGCGTGTCACCCGCCTCGAGGTTGGGCGCGATGGCGTTCTCGTAGACCGACGCCTGAACGGTGTCGGGCACGAGCACGGAGACGTAGGAGGCCTGTGCGACCGCGTCGCCGGGCGTCGTCACGGTGAGCCCGTCGGCCTCGGCGGCCGATCGCGAGGAGGAATCCTCGCGCAGGCCGACGACCACGTCGACCCCGCTCTCGTGGAGGTTCAGCGCGTGGGCGTGACCCTGGCTGCCGTAGCCCAGCACGGCCACGGTCTCGTCGTCGAGCGTCGATACGTCTGCGTCGTCGTCGTAATAAATGTCGGTGGTGAATTCGTCAGTCATCGTCTGCTGGTTGGGTATAGTCGCCATACTTCGCCTCGTCGGCGGACTGTGCTGTCAGGTCGACGCCAGCGGTCTGATCCGTGCCGCGAGCCATCGCCGTCAGCCCCGTCCGGGAGATCTCACGGATGCCGAACTGGCTGAAGGTGTCGACTGCGGCCTCGATCTTCTGGCGCGAGCCGGTGATTTCGAAGGTGGCCGTCTCCGGACTCGAGTCGACGGCCGTCGCGTCGTACATGTCCGCGACGGCGCTGACCGCTGCGGGATCCTCGGCAGCGACTTTCACGAGCGCCAGTTCGCGGCGCATCGCGTCGGGCTCGAGTTCGCGCACGGAGATGACCGGCACGAGCTTGCGCAGCTGTTTCTCGACCTGGTCGATTCCCGGGTCGGGCTCCTCGACGACGATCGTGATTCGCGCGCGATCCTCGTCTTCGGTGGGCCCGACGGTCAGGCTCTCGATGTTGAACTGCCGTCTCGAGAACAGTCCCGAGACGTCCGAGAGCACGCCGGGTTCGTGTTCGACCAGCGCCGAGATGACGGTGCGCCGGGGCTCGTGGGTCGCCTCGACCTCGGGGTCGATGCGAATGCCCTGTTTGTTGCGCCGTCCCGCGGGTGTCGGTCGCTCTTCCGGTGGTGGGCCTTCTAATCCGCGTTTCATAGCTGATCCTCCGTCAGTGCGAACTGACCGTTGTCGCCGCCGCTTGGCACCATCGGGTAGACGTTGGCGTCGGGATCGATGTGGACGTCGATCACCGAGGGGCCATCGTAGGCGAGTGCCTCCTCGATGGTCTCGGCGACGTCGTCGTAGTCGTCGATACGGAAGCCACAGGCGCCGAAGGCTTCGGCGAGCTTGTCGAACTCGGGCATCCAGTTGTAGTCCGAGGCGGCGTGTCGGCCCTCGAAGAAGGCGTCCTGCCACTGGCGGACCATGCCGATGTACTCGTTGTTGAGCACGGCGACCGTGATGTCTAAGTTCTCGCGGACGGCCACGGAGAGTCCCTGTAGCGTCATCAGGAACGAGCCGTCGCCGTCGACACAGACGACCTCCTGGTCGTCGTCGGCCGCAATCCGCGCGCCGATGGCCGCTGGCAGGCCATAGCCCATCGTCCCGAGGCCGTGACTCGAGACCCAGGTCCGGGGCTCGGTAAAAGTCCAGTACTGGCAGGCCCACATCTGGTGTTGGCCGACGCCGGTGGTGACGATCGCTCGGTCGCTCGTGGCCTCGTCTAAGGCTTCGACGACGAACTCCGGCTGGACCGGTTCGTCCTCGGGCGCGTCGTAGGCCATCGAGTAGTCGGATTTCCACTGCTGGCACTGGGCGCGCCACTTCTTGGCTGCCGGCGACTCGTCGACCGCGTCGGCGAGTTGCTCGACGACGGTTTCGGCGTCGCCGACCAGCGGGTAGTCCGCGTGGATGTTCTTCGAGATCTCTGCGGGGTCGATGTCGACATGGATGACCTCCGCGTCGGGCGCGAAGGTCTCGATGCCGCCGGTCAGGCGGTCGTCGAATCGGGTCCCGATCCCGATCAGCGTATCACAGTGGGTGATCGCCATGTTGGCGTAGCCGGTGCCGTGCATGCCCGCCATCTCGAGGGAGAGTTCGTGGTCCTCGGGGAACGCGCCGAGGCCGGGCATCGTGGTGATGACCGGGATCTCGTGTTCGATAGCGAACTCGCGACAGGCCTCGCTGGCCTCGCCTTTGATGACGCCGCCGCCAAGCAGCATGACGGGACGAGATGCGTTCTCGATCCGGTCGGCCGCTGCCGCGACGATGTCGGGGTCGGCCCGTTCCTGCACATGGTAGGTGTCGGGCGTCTTTGGGTCATCAGGCTCGCGGTCGGTCTCGCCGTTAGTGACGTCTTTCGGGAGGTCGACCAGAGTCGGTCCCGGTCGGCCCTCGCGGGAGAGTGCAAACGCCTCGCTAACGTCGCTACCGACGCGATCCGAGTCACTCGCGAAGGTGTTGTCCTTCGTGATCGGCGTCGTGACGCCGGTGGTGTCTGTCTCCTGGAACGCGTCGTTGCCGACGAAATCCGTCGAGACCTGCCCTGTCAGTGCAAGCAGCGGGTCCGAGTCCATGTCGGCGTCGGCGATGCCGGTCACGAGGTTCGTCGCGCCCGGCCCCGACGTCGCGAGACAGACGCCCGGCTCGCCCGAGACGATGCCGTAGGCGTCGGCCGCGTGGGCTGCGCCCTGTTCGTGGGCCATCGTCACGTGACGAATGTCCGAATCGTAGAGAGCGTCGTAGACGGGCATGATCGCCCCGCCCTGGACGCCAAAGGCGTACTCGACGCCAGCGTTCTCGAGCGCGCGGACGACGGCCTCGGCACCCGACGTGACGGGTTCGGTCGTCGTCTCGGACTCGGTCTCGGCTGCCGAGTCGGACTCGGTCGCCGCGTCGGGCGCGGCACTGTCAGTGATCTGCTCGTCGGTCTGTTCGTCGTCTGTTGGGGTGACCTTTGCTGCGCGTTCGCTCATCGATTACCTCCCGCCGGTGTGCGGCGATCGGGTGGTGTACGGTAGTGTGTCATCTGGTGGATTGCTGATCGCTCGGAGAACGATGCGGATGCCGGTCCGGAGCTGCGAGGTACTGAAGATGGGGCTAGAACGCCCCTACAATACGAATCGGAGCGAGCGCGCTGGTGTCGACTGTGCGGACACGAGCCGACAGGGGAGCGCGAACCGTCATTAGTGGTTATATAGCCCTCTCGAGGGTCATAATGCTTACGAGTCGCGCCGGACCGATCGATCGAACGCGATAGCCGATGCTCGCGGCCGGTGGCAAACGGGGAGGACATCCCTCAGACGCGCACCTCCTCTTCCTCGGACTGGCGTTCGACGCCAGCCTCCTTGGCGAAGCGCTCTAAGACGTCGACCGTGACGCGGCGCTTTTCGGCCCCGTAGTCTTTGACGCGGCGGGTGACTGCGCGCACCTGCTCGTCGGTGGGGTCAAAGCCACATTCGACGAGCCGTTCGCGAACCGAATGGGTGCCGGTGTGTTTCCCCATGACGAGCTTGCGCTCGGCACCGATCATTTCGGGAGTCATCACGCCGGGCTCGAAGGTGTCGGAGTTTTCGATGACGCCGGCGGCGTGGATGCCGCTCTCGTGGGAGAAGGCGTTGTCGCCGACGACGGGCTTGTTGCCTGGGGTGTCCATCCCGCTTTTCTCCTCGACGATTTCCGAGAGTTCGGTGATTCGGGTCGTGTCGATCCCCGTGTCAGTCTGGTAGAGCGACTCGACGGCCATCACGAACTCCTCGTAGGCGGCGTTACCGGCCCGCTCACCGATGGAGTTGACCGACACCTGTGCCTGGGATGCGCCAGCTTCGATGCCGGCTAAGGCGTTGGCAGTTGCCAGCCCGAAGTCGTCGTGGGCGTGGACGTCGATCCGGGCGTCGGTGTGGGCCAGGACCTTCTCGATCATGGCCTTGAACCGGGTCGGTGTAGCGACGCCGGTGGTGTCGGGAATGTTGATCCAGTCGGTTCCAGCCTCGGTGACCGCCTCGATGACCTCGATCAGGAACTGTTCGTCGGTTCGCGTCGCATCCATCGGCGAGAACATGCAGGTTGCGCCCGCCTCGGTGATGCGTTCGACCGACTCGACTGCGCGTTCTACGACCTCCTCACGGGTGGCGTGCATCGAATCCTCGATCTGGACGTCGCTGGTGGACACGAACGTGTGTACCATCTCGACGCCGGAATCGAGTGCCGCTTCGATGTCCTGGTCGACGACGCGGGCTAAGCCACAGGTCGTCGAACTGGTTGCCGAAGCAATGTCACGAACGGCCTCGAACTCGGCGTCCGAGTTAACGGGGAACCCGGCCTCGATGACGTGGGTTCCCATCTCGTCCAAGATGGACGCGATCTGCCGTTTATCGTCGTAAGAGAACGAAGTGCCGGGCGACTGCTCGCCGTCCCGGAGGGTCGTATCGAAGACACGTGCTGACTCTATTTCGTCAGTGGAATCTAACGTGCCCTGGAAGAACTCGACCCCCCTGACTGTTGTCAGAGGATGGGCTGTCTTGTGAAGACATTGTATCTGAATCCCAGGTGCGACGACATATATAAAACTACCGCTGTCACCGACGATGATCGACGATCGACACCCTCACAATCGTTCATTGGGGTCCGAAAATCGCACGACTGCGTCGACCTATTATTCGACCATATCCCCTAATACTGTATAGCGCGAGCCCGCCGACCGACGCACTTCTCGAGCAGCACTCTCGAATATCGCCCCGTTCGACCTCGATCGAGTTTGCTCGAGCGCTCGCGCGCGGTCGCCGATGGACGTTCGGTCGGAATCGGCTGGCAGGGAACGTCAGGACTGTGACGATCGTCTCATCTCGATCGGTTGCAGCTACGAACGTCCACCACGCGACCGCGGTTGCTGGCGTGTTACCTTTCTTATGGCTGGGCGTGATAGAAGTGGCCGCATGACAACCGACGAAATCATCGACCTGCTGACGGAGGCGTACATCGACGAACTCGAGACCGTGATGAACTACCGGACGAACGCGATCGTCCTCGACGGCATCCACGCCGAGGAAGTCAAAGAGAGCCTCGAGGCGGATATCCAAGAGGAACTCGACCACGCGCGGATTCTCGGCGAGCGCCTGAAACAGCTCGACGAGTCGCCACCTGGCTCGGAGGCGTTCGAGGCCAACCAGCACAGCCTCCAGCCGCCCGAAGACACCACCGACGTCCAGTCGGTCATCGACGGTGTCCTCGAGGCGGAGGAAGCAGCCATCGAGACCTATCGGTCGCTAGTGGAGGCGGCCGACGACGCGAACGATCCCGTTACCGAAGACGTGGCAGTGACGATCCTCGCCGACGAGGAAGCCCACCGCACCGAGTTCCGCGGCTTCCAGAAAGAGTTCCCGATGGACTGACGCTATCAGATCCTCCCGTTACATGAGCGTGCAGCCACAGCGGAGGGTGAAAGGCCGCATGTGATCGCCCAGGGGACCGTCCGGCTGAGGCGAACGTTTTTCTCGCCTCAGTTCGACCCACCCGGTATGAGCGATTTCGACCTCGACCTTCGGACTGTCGAGGAACACATCGACGACGAACTCGAGATCGAAGGCAGCATCGTCCTCGGCGTTCTCGATGGGGAGACACCCGCCGAAGAGTGGCTCGAGGCGATTTCGAAGGGGAACGTGCTCGTCCTCAACGTCGAGGGGAACGTCAACGACTTGGCGTCGGGATTCGCACGCGACGTCAAGGAATCGGGCGGGAATCTCGTTCACTTCCGTGGCTTTCTGCTCGTGACGCCACCGGGCGTGGACGTGAGTACGGACCGGCTCTGATCGCGCTAGGTTACCGGGTCATCTCGAGTTCGTCGAACAGCGAGCCCACGTGGTGTTCGATCTCGTCACGGATCGTCGCGACTGCCGCCGGTGATTTTCCGTCCGGGTCCTCGAGATCCCAGTCGCGGTTCTCGCCAGCCCAGTTGGCCGGACAGACGTCGTCAGCCGAACAGCCCATCGTGATGACGTAGTCGCTCGCTTGAAGGTCCTCGAACGTAACCTCTCGTGGCGTCCGATCGGCGATGTCGATGCCTGCGTCGGTCATCGCGTCGACGACCTCGTCGTGGACGTGGTCGGCGGGTCGCGTGCCGCCGGTGATGAGGTCTATTTCGTCGGCGAGGTCGCGCGCCTCGAGTTCTTGCTGGGCGAACGCATAGGCCATCTGTGAGCGGCCTGCGTTCTGGACACAGACGAAGGCGATACGAGTCGGGTCGGTGGAATCGTGTGATGTCATGGGGGATCTCAGTCGTCGTTCGGGGCCGATTCGGACGTCGAGGACTCGAGGCGGCCAGTGGTGGCACCACTCCAGTCGAAGCGCCGCTGGAAGTACAACGCGACGTTGACCAGCGCGAGCAGGACGGGGACCTCGATCAGTGGGCCGACGACGGTTGTGAAGGCGACGCCGGAGCCGACGCCGAAGACGGCGACCGCGACCGCGATCGCGAGCTCGAAATTGTTCGAGGCGGCGGTGAAGCCGATCGCCGTCGTCGTCGAGTAGTCTGCGCCGATCCCCTTGCCCATGCCGAAGCTCACGAGGAACATGACGACGAAGTAGATCGTTAGCGGGACGGCGATCAGGAGCACGTCGCCGGGTGACGCGACGATGGTCTCGCCCTGGGTCGCGAACATCACGATGACGGTAAACAGGAGCGCGACCAGCGTCACGGGATCGATCTTCGGGACGAACTCCTCGTCGTACCACGCCTCGCCTTTGGTTCGCGTTCCGACGTACCGGGTGAGGAAGCCGCCGGCGAAGGGAATGCCGAGGAAGATGACGATCGCCCTGAACACCTGCGCTGGCGTCACGTTGAACGTCTCGATGCCGCCGACGAGCGCCTCCATGCCGAGGATCGGCGGGAGAAACAGGCCGAAGAACCAGACGTACACGCCATAGGTGACGATCTGGAAGAGGCTGTTAAAGGCGACCAGCCCGGTGACGTACTCGGTCGAGCCCTCGGCGAGTTCGTTCCAGACGAGCACCATCGCGATACACCGGGCCATGCCGATGAAGACGAGTCCAAGGAAGTACTCCGGGCGCGCGGGAAGTCCGGGAACGAGCCCGCTGAAGAAGACGACCGCGAGTCCGAACATCAGCGTCGGACCGATGAGCCAGTTTTGAATGAGACTCAATCCGAGGACACGCCAGTTGCGAAAGACGGTTGGAAGCCGCGAGTAGTCCGCTTTCGCCAGGGGCGGATACATCATCGCGATCAGACCGATCTGGACGAGGTGGAAGTCCTGAATCGGCTGTGTGACCGACGGCGCGACGAAACCAAGTCCCACGCCGATGGCCATCGCTCCGAAAATCCAGACGGTGAGGTACTTATCGAGGAAGTCCATCGACCGCGGGTCGCCACAGCTCTCGCAGCCACAGTTCGGCCCGTGTTCGTGTCCGTCGGCATTACTCATTCGTGAACACTCCGTCCAACAGCGTCAGGATCGCAATCGCGCCGTTCGAGGCACGATACTTCCGCCAGCGGCCGTCCTTCCGGCGTGTCACCAGACCGGCCTCGATTAGCTCCGAGAGTGCGTGACTGATGGCACTCTCGCTCGTATCGATCATCGCGTTCAATTCGCAGACACAGAGCTCGCCGTCGGCGGCGACGAGCAGTCGAACGAGCTTGTACCGTGTTTCGTTCGCAAGCGCCGCCAGCACGTCGAGGTCCGAGTCGATCCGCTCGGTCGAGAGCACCGCCTCGAGCGTATCGAGTTCGTCGAGTCGCTGATCGACGTCCTCGGGACGACAGTCCTCGAGTTCGTCCTCGAGGAATCGCTGGAGTCGTTGTGTCGCTGTTGCCATCGCCCTCAATTGAGTGTCTTTTCAATTAATAGTTCCGACCGGGGCCAGCAGTGACGGTCCAACCGCCGTTTGCGATTGCGTAACAGACTTGCACGTAGCGCCCAACACTCCTATAAGTGAGGAGTTTCTCAATTAGGATGTGCAACAGTCGAACATCAATCAGCAACAGTTGTCGTCTCGTGCAAGCGTCTCGAGTCGCAAACAGCGTGCCGGGACGGCGTTTACCGGCGGCTACGGCACGAAGGCTGGGAGTTCCGATCTCCTGTTTCTGGAAGGGCAACTTCCAACTGAGGACGGCGTGGTCGACGGCGATCAGCCAGCGGCGGCACAGATGAACCGCGCGCTCTCGAACCTCGAGACGGCACTCGAGGAACAGGGCCGAACGCTGGACGACGTGCTCAAGATGACGGTGTATCTCACCGACCTCGAGCAGTACGACGCGGTCAACGAGGTCTATCGCGAGGCATTCGGCGAACAGCTCCCAGCACGCTCCGTTGTCGGTGTGTCGGAGTTACTTGGCGGTGCAAGCGTTCAGCTCGACGCGGTTGCGGCGATCGAGTGAGGAGTTCGTTCTCGAATGTTTCTCGTGGGATAGCTGGACGCTATCCGAGAAACAGTGTATCGGAGTGCGTCGCCATGTAGACTGCACGGATAACTGTATCGAGATTTCTCAATTCAATCGGAACTCGATTCGAGTTCAACCGCACTCGATCTGAACCCGATCGCTTCATATGAGAACTTGCCTTTATCGGACGTATTACCCATAATCCTCCCGTATAAGAGCATATAGGCCCAATATTTGTCTTTCCCGAACTAGTAATACATGCCCCCTCTCGAGGAGCAGTGCTGAGTAAAACTCGGTCGATTAGATCGGATTTTATCGAAACGTACTAATACCGAACCGGGCTTTATCGATATGTATGGCAGATCCAATGGTCGAGAAGACCGTGGACGCACATGCTGGAACGGATTCGACGGCAGATAACTCCCGGCGTTCGAGTGTCGAAATCGAAAAAATCGGAGGTGACCGATGAAAATCACCGTTTACGGACCGGACGGTTGCAGCAACTGCTCGCGGCTCAAGGAGAAAGCTCAGAACGTCGTCGAGGAGAACGGTTTCGACGCGGACGTAGTGAAGCAAGGGGACATGGCGAAACTGGCGGAGAAAGGCATTATGTCCACGCCAGGTTTCGAAATCGACGGTGAAATGGTCTTTAGTGGGTCGAATCCGCCAGAAGACCAGTTACAGGAGCTCATCGAGGAACGGTTGTAAGAAACTATGGTTTTTCAACAGATAGCCACGTACGTAGTCGAGGCTCTCGGACTCACGGGCTCGCTGAGAGCGGCGGCTCATTTCTGGATCTACGACACGCTGAAGATCCTCTCGATACTCGTCGTGGTGATTTTCGGCGTGACGTACCTCCGAACGTACTTTCCACCGGAGAAGATCAGGGACTATCTCGAGGGGAAGCGAGCAATAACGGGGTATGCACTCGCTGCGTTGCTCGGAATCGTCTCCCCGTTTTGCTCCTGTTCGACGATCCCGATATTCCTCGGAATGGTCGGTGCGGGAATCCCGTTCGGGATTACGATCACGTTCCTCGCCGTCTCACCGATGATCAACGAGGCTGCGCTCGTCGTGTTGCCGGGCGTCGTCGGATTCAAACTGACAGCCCTGTATGCGGTGAGCGGGATCGTGATCGGGATGTCCAGCGGCTACACCCTCAATAAACTGGGTTTCGACAGATACATCGAGGAGTTCAATTTCGGCGACTCGGATGTCGAAATCGATGAACCCACCCGGAAAGAGCGTGCCAGAGAGGCGTACGTCGAGGCAAAAGACATCATCGTCGAAATCGTGCCATACGTTATCGTCGGCGTTGGAGCGGGTGCAGCTATCCACGGCTACCTGCCCGGCGAACTGGTGACACAGTATCTGTCGGGACCGCTCGGCGTCTTCGGCGCGGTCGCCGTCGGCGTCCCAATGTATACCGACATCCTCGGCGTCATACCGGTCGTCGAATCGCTGATCGGGAAAGGACTGCCAGTTGGGACGGGTCTGGCGTTCATGATGTCGGTCGCCGCACTCTCGTTCCCGCAGTTCATGATCCTGAATAAAGTGATGAAGAAGGAACTGATCGCGGCATATGCGACCACACTGGCGGCAGGTATCTTGACTATTGGCTTGCTCTTCAATCTACTACTCTAGATTCGCAGGTGGCTGTTCACAGTGAGCCGCCTCGAGGTCAAGTGGTTCGAGAGAGCGAAGTTCTCTCGTCATCACGAGACGGCAAAGCCGTCTCGGACGACCCCGAGGCACTCGGCCTGCCCTGCCTGTAGAATAGAGCGATTCATCCGATATTTCACCTGGTAGTACGTTCCGAGATCGCCATCTCGTATTGGGAATCCCTGAATTGAAAAGACAACGTTCAATACTGGAATGAGCAAAATTCGGCCCCATATGCCCCTCTATGATCGAAAGCTTTAGTATTAAAACGACCTTTATCGATATGTATGGATAATTCGCTGTTCGGCAAGATTGCGGCTGCATTGGCCGGCGCAGGATCGACTGACGATGGAGGGCACTAAGCGACGATGAGTGACTCAGTGCCCGAATCAACGCGGCAGACGCTGGACCGACTCTACGAGGACCCTGAAAACCGACTAACGTCGCTGTTCGAACTCGCACCGGACGACGAACAGGTGAACACACAGCTTGGCGTGTTCAAAGCGCTGGCGAACGAACACCGGATCCGAATCCTCGAGGCGCTCAAAGAGGGCGAACTGTGTGCGTGTGAGTTACAGGTCGTCCTCGACGCGCCCCAGTCGACGGTGGCGAGTCATCTGCGAGAGCTCAAAGACGCGGGGCTGGTCAAGACACGACGCCAAGGCAAGTGGACCTACTACCGGATCGGTGACACCGCTGCACTCCAGTTGCTCGAGATCGCACACGCGCTCGCTGAGGATGAATAACGTTTCCATCCGGACTCGAGGCAGCGCTCGTCGGCTCGGATGACTCCTTCTTGCAGTTGGTGAAAGACGGACGGCTATTTCTCTTTGTACACGGGCCAGCGAAGTCGGATTCCCCGCGCGCGGAGCGCCCATCTGAGTTCGACGCCCCCCCAGAGCAGCGCCGTCGCGAGGCCGACGGTCACCGGTCCGAGAGCGGCCGGCCCCAGCCACGACGGGCTGGCGTAGACGACGAACGTGACGATGTGAGACGGAACAAGCGACCGAACGCGATCGACGATCGGATCGAAGGCGCCGAGGTCGACGTTCTGCCTCCCCCCGTTGTCGTCCTCACTCGTCTGCGACTCGAGGCCGAGTGCCGCCGCGCTTCGTCCGCCGGTACTTTCGTCGCCGGTCTCGAGTCGTTCGGCATCGTAGGGGTGGGGCACCTCGAGTTGCCAGACGATGTCGCCGCTCTGGTTGACCTCGAGGACGCGCTCGCCACCAGTATCGGTGATGAGCGTGTTCCCGCTTGGCAGCCGGTCGGCGTCGCGGGGCCATTGCATCCGTTCGTCGGACCACGTCCAGGTGCGGTTCCACGCGCCGTCGTCGCGCTGGAATTCCTGAACGCGACCGTTTTCCGAGTCCGCGACGACGACGGCAGGGCCGCCACGCGATTCGGGGATATAGTCCGGATTGTGCTGCTCGTTGAGAATCGCGTACTCGTCTTCCGCACCGAGCGTCCAGTCGTCGACCAGCCCGGTCTCGGGGTCGATGAAGACGACCTGATCCTGGTTGCGGAGACTGGCCATCACGCGCCCGTCTTCGAGGACCTCGACGTCGTTGAGGTGGACCCAGTTGCCCGGGTAGGAGCCGCCACCCTCAACGGGGAAGTCGTGCTGGGCGTCCCAGGTCCACTCGATCATCTCCGTTTCGGTGTCGACCATGAAGACCTGATCGGCGGCGATATCGGCGATCACGATGTGCCGGTCGTCGATCCGGTCGGCGTCGTGCCACTCGCCGGCGGTCTCTCGATAGACGTACTGGGCGTAGACCTCGGTCACCTCGCCCGTCGAGAGGTTCGCTCGTTCGATGACGTTGCGCGCACAGGGTGGGTCCTGACAGCGGGGACTTTCGGTATACAGCGTGTCCGTCGCGGCGTACTCGACGGTCATTGACTCGTCTTCGACGGGATCGACATCGTAGTATTTCGTGTGCGTATCGTTGGTATAGACGCGGCTCCCGTTGGGCGCGTACGCGAGGATGTTACCGGCTCGTCCCGACTGCGTGATGACGGTGTGGTTGTCGGTCACCGGTGTATCGGCCGGGGCTGCCGTGTGCTCGGCCGTGGACTTACTACCCGCGCCGTAGGCGATGCCCGCAGCACACGCCAGCAACAGCACGAGGAACCCGATTCGAAGGTGAGTCCGAGTGAGCCGTTCCCGTATCGCCACGACTGTCGATCGAACCATTCGTCTCTCGCCGTCTGCCGTCGTTCCACGCGGCGGCTAATAGGGTTGCGGGCACGTTCACGGTGTGATGAACGTCAGGACGTGCCCATCCGGGTCGCGAACGACGACCTCGTCGTCCGTCTCCTGCTCGAGCGAATCGATCCGATCTGCCACCGCCTTGAGCGCCGTCTTCGGCTCATCCGTCTCGAACCCGAGATCGACGTGAACACCGCCGCGGGCGTCGGCGATCCCCAGATGAGGCTCCCAGAGTTCCAGCGCCATCGGCCCGTGGAGTCGGATCCGCGTGCGATTGTCGCCCTCGTCGACGGTCTCGAATCCCAGGTCCTCGTAGAAGTCACGCGCGCGCTCGAGGTCCGCGACCTCGAGGACGACCTCGAAGATGCCACCGATGCCAGGGCCAGTTACGTCCTGTTGGCCGAGTTCGACGCAGTTGCCGTCGGGATCGTACAGGTACAGCGACCGCGCAGGACCAAACTGGGCCTCCTCGAGGTCGTACGACTCCGAGAGGCGATCCCACCAGTTGTCGTACTCGGCGTCGGGGATCGAGAACGCGTAGTGAGTATGGAGACCACCTCGGGGGAGCCCGCTCGGTCGGCGGAGCACGAGGTCGGTCTCGCCTGCTGTGGCAACGAGTTCGTCGTCCCCGCGCTTGCGGACGGGAAGTCCCAGTGTCTCCTCGTAGAACGCCCGCGCTGACTCGAGGTATTTGACCTCGAGTGCCAGCCAGGCAAGCCCCGTAAGCATGGCGCAAGCTACTCGAGGAAGCGATAAAGAATCGTCGGCAGTCGCTTCGACCGGTGTCGGCGCTGCCGGACGATTCGACGGTTGGACGAACATTCGATCGATGGACGCGAAGCGATAGATAAGGCCGTAAGCTACCTGCACCTGTCCAATGAGAATCCCAGTTCCGACGAATAGACTCGTTTCGCTTACGCTCGCCGGCGCGGTGTTGACCGGTGTCGTCGCACTCGCGCTGGCAGCCCCCGGGCTCGGACTCGGCGTCGATTCGCTGACTGACGACGAGAACCCGACGGTCGCGAGCGACGCGCCGACGCCGAACGAGGACTTCACGCCGGCAGTCCAAAGCGGCGGTGGTGAACACGAGGACGACGAGTACGAAGAACATGAAGAATACGAGGACGAGGAGGACAAGGAATACGAAGAGCATGACGAATACGAGGACGACTGACGATGAGCCTGGTGGACACTCTTAGCGCCGCCCGGACGCGACTCGGTGACGCCAGACTCGAGTTTCGATGCTGTGACACTGACTTCACGATCCATACGACCGGCTACCGAGCCGAGAGCGCTGCCGAACGCGCGCGAAAGACCGCGCTGTCGCTCGAGGCCGAACTCGACGCGTTCGATCCGGACAGCGCGGTCGCGCGTCTCAACCAGACCGGCTGCGTCGAGAACGAACACGTCGCCCGACTGGTTCGGCGTGGCCTCGCATACGGCGAGCGCACCGACGGCGTCTTCGACATCCGGCAGGGAGCGGTCGAACACGATCTGAAGGCGTACCTTCGCGGCGACCGTGAGACGGTCTCAGCGACGTTCGAAACCGGATCGGTGCGCGTCGACGGCGACCGCGTCGTCACCGAGACGGAACTCGACTTAAATGGCCTCGCGAAGGGCTACATCGTCGACCGCGCAGCCGCCGCGGTGTCGGGACCGGGCCGGCGTGGCTTCGTCAGCGGCGGTGGCGACATGTCACCGCCGACTGGTCCGATCGCCGTCGAAAGCCCTTACGGGGATTCGCGGCCGCTCAAAGTCCTCGAGACCGACTGGAACGTCGCCACCTCCGGGGGCTATCGCCGGGAGCGCGACGGCGTCGATCACGTCTACGATCCGACGAGCGAGCGACTCGGCGCGCGCCACGAGTCAGTCACCGTCGTCGCACAGCGCGACTGTATGAAGGCCGACGCGCTCGCGACGACGCTCGCCGCACTGCCGCTTTCGGACGCGCTCGAGCGCGCAGCGTCGTGGCCGGCCCTCGAGGCGTTCGTGGTTCACGACGGCGTCTTTCGGATGACGGAGGGATTCGATGAGCACGTCGCATAGCGGGATGATCACGGTCGTCGCTGTTGTGTTACTGGTCGCCACGGTGCCGGTGCTGTGGGGGATCGCTGACGTTCGCGATGCGCAGGCGGTCGACCGCGAGCAGGCGGACCTCATCGACTCGACGGTGCCGACCAGACAGGCGCCGAACGATTACGACGGTGACGGGATTCGTGACAATGCGGACCAGTGCCCGACGCGACCGGAGACGACGAACGACTTTCAGGACGGCGACGGCTGTCCGGACGTCGTCGAGACGACGGGGGCCTCGTGATGGAGGTTATTTGGTATCTCGACCGTGGCGCGGCGCTCGTCGCCTATCCCGCGCTGTATCTGGCAGTCCTGACGGGAATTCTCTACACCGCGCGGTCGTTCGGCCCGCTCTACCGGCTCTCCCGCCGGGTTCACATCGAAGTGTCGGTGTTCGCGATGCTCATGACGTTCCTCCACGGCGTCCTCGGCGTCCTCGACACCTGGTTCATCGTCTCCGGGTCGACACCCCAGCCCGCCTACTCGACGACGTACCTGCTCGCCGGCGTCGTGGTCGGCATCGGGGCGCTTCAGGTGCTCGTCGTCGCAGTGCTTGGCTTTCTCGATGCACAGCGGTTCGACCGACCCTGGGGACCGCAGGTCGTCCACGCGTTCGCCTACGGCGGCTTCGCGTTCGCGACGATCCACGCCGTCGCCATCGGAACCGACATCGCGGGGCTGATCCGGCCGGTCTTTGGCCCGGCGATCGCGTTCCTCGGCTACGTCCTGTTGTTGCGCCTGCTGGTGGCCAGCGGACGGCTGTCGACGCCTGCGACCGCAAAGCAATAGGTCAGTAGCTGTCCCACAGATCGAACAGTCGGTCGACGACGCGATCGGTGAACGTCCGCCGATGGACGGTATAGAGATACTGCACGCGCTCTGGATCGCGCAGTTCGTATTCGACGCTGCGACCCTGCCGCTCCTTGGTGACGAGGTCCGCCTCCTCGAGTTTCGAGAGATGCCACGACACCGTCGATGGCGAGCGCTCGAGGCGGTCGCTCAGTTCCGCAGTCGATAGCGCCCCCTCGACGGCGAGGTGGGCGACGATCCGGCGGGCGTACTCACGTCGCAGTGCGTTCATCACCGCCTGATCGATCTCGTCGAACTCCTCGGCTGGGTAGTACCGAGTGAACTTCCCGTCGTCAGATTCCTCGAGTAGCCCCTTGTCTTCGAGCCAGCGGAGATGATACTGCAGTGTTCCCTGCGCGTACTCGAGGTCGTCGAGGAGAGCACGAAAGTGACTCCCCGGATTCTCGCGGACGTGCTGGTAGATCGTTCGCCGCGAGCGGAGTTCCAGTTCCGGCTCGTCGTCCGGGTCGGCGTTCGTCATGGTCACTCCCGGGTCAGCGCGACGAAGAACGCGAGCAGTCCCACGAGGATGAGCGCCGCGACGCTGTGTTCCAGCAACTCGACGGTCTGCACGGAGAGATACGGCAGCAGGTAGTACTCGAGGAAGACGACGAAACCATAAATCGCGAACATAAGGTAGCCGACGGCGACGACGGCCATGCGCCGGTCGCGTTCCCGCCGCCACGCCAGCGCGCTGAGCGTCGCCAGCGCCGTGCCGAGCACGAAGATCCCGAAACTGATCGTCTGCTCGAGTTGCTGGGCGAGCGTCAGCGTAACGATCGTCGCGACGATATCCGGAATCAGTGCTGGCATTTGATATAGCTCGACCGAGGTGTCGGTAGAGAAAAAGGATTGTCGTCCAACCGTCGAATCCCGTCGTCGAGACGTTCAGCGTCGCATCGGCGGATGTGGTATCGCTGCCGGCCGGCTGCCACTCTGCGATGGGATTTTATGACGACTGCGTTCATAGACAGAGGCATGGCCTTTCGCGTCGACGAGCGTGCGACCGACTTCCGCGAGATCGACCGCTTCGGGGGCGGCGTCGGCTGGCTCGCCCATCCCGACGAACGAATGCAACGTGCCAGCCACGCCCTCGCGGTCGACGGCGAGGTCTGGGTGATCGATCCCGTCGACGCTGCGGGGATCGACGACCTGTTCGCCGAGTTCGGCGACGTGGCTGGCGTCGTTGTCACGCTCGATCGGCACAAACGCGACGCCGCCGCCATCGCGAGGCGTCATCGCGTGCCCGTCTACCTCCCCGAGTTCTTCGACGGCGTGACCGAGGATATCGACACCGCAGTCGCCCGCTTCGGTGACGAACTCTCGGATACCGGGATCCGTTCGCTTACCGTCGTCGACAGCCGCTTCTGGCAGGAAGTCGCTCTCTACAATCCGGCCGACGGAACGCTCGTCGTCCCCGAAACGGTCGGGACCGTTGACTACTTCCTCGCCGGCGACGAGCGACTCGGCGTGCATCCGATGTTGCGACTGAATCCGCCACGGGCGGCGTTTCACGGCATCAGACCCGAGCGTATCCTCGTCGGTCACGGAGCTGGCGTGATGGACAGTGCTGCGCGTGCGCTCAAGGACGCGTTCGACAGCTCTCGCCGGCGAGCCCCCCGGCTGTACGTTAAGGCGGCCTGGGAGATGCTGCCAATCTGAGAACGTCACTGGCGAGTCAACCTAACCGTTGGAGGGCATACTTCTAACTACTTCCTACCCAAAGCTAACCTGTGGTCTACGTCACCCGCGCGCTCATCGATGTCTTGCTGGACCTGGCCAGCGACGCGGATCCTGACGACGTGACGACGGGAGTCTCAGTTACCCTGGCCGGCGAACTTGAGGGTGCAGACGGTCTCGAACCCGAGACGCCAGTTTTTACGGATTTCTTCCTCCCCGATCCCGGCAACTCCGTTAACGCCGTCTTTGGCGTCGACCTCTCGACACCCGCTCGGCAGGCCCAGGGCCGGTTCGTCTCCCATCCAGTTGGCGAACTTGAGGTGACCCGGCAGGACGACCTCGCCGAGATCGTCTTCGTCGCCGTTCCACCCTGGCAGACCGACGAGCGGTCGTTCGCCGCGTTCGACCGCAGCGGCAAGCAACAGCCCCTCGAGATCATCGACGCTTCGCCGCCGGACCAGTCATTGATGGACTGACATGAGCCGCGGACCCGTGGACCGCGCTACGCAACGGGGGACGCGCTCAAAAAACGGCTGTGAGTTGTTGCGTATCACCCGGTCGGGAGCGGGAACTCGTCGTCGCCGATGATTCGATCGATGATGCCGCCGGGGCTCCGGTCTTGTCCATCGTCGGTCTCGTCGTCGGATGGGAAGTCCGGAACGTGTGGCATGTCTCCTCCCAGGAGGGACTATGCTCTCAAGGCCGAAAAGCGCTGTTCTCCCTCGAGCGCCATGACCGACGGCTATAGTGACGACCGAACCGCGCACCCCTCGTGCGATCGGGTGTGAAGTGTCGGGCAGTGGCGACGCTAGTGAGGTCGCTCGCTCACTCGAGATAGCCCAGTCCGCGGAGTTGTTCGGTGATCTCTTCGAATTCGGCTTCGGTGAGCTCGCCCTCCCTCTGGTGCTGGATGACGATGCTGCGCAGCAGGAATCGGACGAGGTCGCTCGTACTTTGAAAACTCGTTCCCTCGATGGTCTCCTCGACGCGGTCGGCGAGATCCTTCGGGATCGACACCGTGGTGTAGTCGGTCATACACTAGAGTCCGTCGCAGAGCCCAAATGCGTGTCGACAGCGGTGGATAGTACGTCGATGTCGTCGGGGTCGTACCCCCCCGTCGATGGCGTTCGGACACAGTCAGCGGTCAGTGACGGTCGTCGACTGTCTCGACAGGCATTTTTGTATTCGGCTCCGTAGCGAGAGGTAAGGCATGGGAGTCCGGCCACCATCGAGCGGAGACGACGAGAAACCCGACAGTATCGAGTTCGGCATCGCTGCCGTCGACGCTCATCTCAAGGACGCTGATCTGTCCTTTCCGGCCACGAAAGACGATGTCAGAGCCGAACTCGGCCATGAGCACATCCCCTACGACGTCCACGGGAACGACGTTGCGCTGGGTGAAATACTCGAAGACGTTCCGACGGACAGCTTTGACTCCCGACAGGAGCTACTGAACGACCTCCACGAACCGTTCGAGGAGTACCGACGGAACCGCTCGGGTAGCGTCGTCTCGCAGTTTCGGTCGCTGTTACCGTTCTGATCGCGCAGTCGCCTCGAGTTACTTGTCGCGCTCGTCTCGAGCGATCCGCTCCAAGCGGCGTCGCTGCTCGCGGTGGAGGGTCACGAGCATATCCGAAAGGACACCGAACATGAGCAATTGGACGCCGAGGATGATCGCGGCCGCCGAGACCACCGCGATGACCTCGTGGCTCTGGTTGTACTGGACCCACTCCCAGAGGACGTACATCGCAATGAAAGCACCGGAGACGATGCCGCCGACGCCGAGGCTGCCGAAGTAGAACAGCGGGTTGTTGGTCTTGGCAAGCGAGTACAGCGCGAGCAAGATTGTGCCGCCGTCTTTGACCGGGTGCAGGTTGGTCTCGGATTCGTCAGGGCGGGCCCGGTAACTGACCGGGATGACCGTCGTGTCGATCCCGTGTTTGACACACTCGACGGCGAGTTCGGTCTCGATCGTAAAGCCGTCCGAATCGAGCGAGAGCTGGCGGAACGAGTCGACAGTGAAGGCCCGATACCCTGAGAGGATGTCCTCGTAGTTGGCTCCGTGGATGAATCCAAACGCGCGATTGATCATCCGGTTGCCGAACCCGTTCAACGCCCGCATCGCGTCGTCGTCCATGTCGGCAAAGCGGTTGCCGATTACGTGGTCGTACCCGCGCGCGAGCGGCTCGATCATCTTGTCGGCGTCGGCGGGATCGTAGGTGCCATCGCCGTCGAGCATCAACACGTAGGGCACTGTCACGTACTCGAGGGCCTCACGAACGGCCTGCCCCTTCCCGCTGCCTGACTGGACCAGCACCTCTGCGCCGTGGTCGCGGGCAATCTCGCGGGTGTCGTCCGCGGAGTCGCCGTCGATCACGACGACGTTCGTATACCCTTCCGCGTAGAAGCCCTCGATCACGTCGCCGATCGTGGCCGCCTCCTCGAGCGTCGGAATGAGCACGCAGACCTCCTCTGGCGAGATTTCGCGCGTCTGCTCGGTCACGGCGACGACGTCGCCACCGTCCGAGCGCGGACTCGAGGCCGCGCGAACCGCGTCGTCTTCCATTGGGCATTACTCCCCCACCGAACCGCAAAAGGCTACTGATCGACCACTGATGGTTTTATGACAGACCATCGGCGGTGGTATCGCTACCAAGTCAGTCCCTCGTACGGTCAAGGGCGTCTTCGTCGAGGTCGATCCCGCGACCGCTGACAAACACTTTGTGGGCCATTCTATCGAATGCGAGAGAGGCGAAGTCTGTCAGATCGATCTTGGTGTGAGGTGAGCCAGGCGATATTTCGCTATCAGTTCGTTTTGTGGCGCGTCTGCTGCTCGAGAAAGACGATATCTGCATGAAAGTAGGGGTAACTATTGGCTATTCCATACTTGTGCACCTGGTGTTTCGCACGAAGAACAGACAACGGCTTCATTCCCTTTGTATCGATCTCGAACGAGGAGGCCATCGTCACAGAAGGAGCACGATGTCTCCTCGAGGAGTTCTAATAGTTTCGTAGACTTATCAGTCTGTTCACGGAGGGATTGCATTGTTCGAACGGTTTCATCCAGTATACTTAATGATTATTACTATCACCACTGTATCGTTCTGTGTGGTTCTTGTCAAGAGTCTTTACGCTAAAGCAGGGCATTGGTGCGTGGTACGGAGCATCTTGCATTCAGCCCAAGAGGAAGAAGTTTATTATCTAACGCTCGCAATGGCCGCGCATGAGTTTGCTTTCGGTGGCTGCTGTCGCTCTTTTCGCGGTGACAGCCGTGCCATACGTCTCCTATCTCGTGCTTTACGCTTTGATTCGACCACAGGGATCGCCCGCTGACAAGGAACCTGCCGAACCCACTGTCAGTATCGTGCTCCCGACGTACAACGAGGCACAGATCGTCGAGACGAAACTCGATGATCTGCTCGCACTCGACTACCCCATGGAGAAAGTCGAGCTTGTGGTCGTCGATTCCTCAAGTGACGATACACGTAAAATCATCCGAGAGTACTTTTCGGACCTCGATGCGCCCGAACTCGTGTTGCTCGAGGAAGACGAGCGGCGGGGACTCGCGCCGGCGCTCAACGACGCCTACGCTGCCGCGTCGAACGAGATGGTCGTAAAAACCGATTGTGACTCGAAGCTCTCACCGAATGTCCTTCGCGAAGCCGCCGCTAATCTCGCGGATGACGATATCGCGGCCGTAACGGGACAAAACGTCGAAGTCCTCGGGGGGAGCGAGGTCGAATCCGGCTATCGTGGTGTCCAGAGCCACATTCAGCAGTTGGAATCTCGTCTCGATTCGACGCTAATCTTTCACGGGCCGTTTTCCGCGTTCGAGAACGATGCACTGCTTCCGATCGATCCGAACTCGCTAGCTGATGATACAGAACTCGCATTGAAGATCCGACGGCAGGGCGGACGCGTGATCTTCGATCCTGCTGTAGAGTATATGGAAGCCTCACACTCAGAGTTCGTGAAACGCCGGAAGCAAAAGGACAGACGCGGCATGGGGCTGATTCGGTTGTTAGTACAGCATCGGGATGCTCTCGGCCGGTACGGAAAGTACGGCAAGATCGTATTGCCGTTCAACTGGTGGTTCATGATTGTATCGCCGTGGCTGCTGGCGGTGACGCTCATAGTCGGAACTGGAGCAGCTGTTTCGCTATTCGGTGCCAGTGGATTGGTGGTCCCGGGCGCAGTTGGCGTGTTTGCGTACTTGGGACAGAAGGACCTGCTTGGGCCCGCACAAGCGCTGTACTCGATTTTCGATACGCAGGTGTCATTGCTACGGGCTAGTGTCGAGCTGTTGGTTGGAGACTCGGATGGCACGTGGGATGTCGATGCTGAATTGCGAGAGGCATTTGAATGAAGATTTTGCTTGTCACGCATCGATATCCACCGCATACTGGCGGGGTCGAAACTCACGTCCGTGAAATCGCGGTTCGTCTCGATGCCAAGGGACACGACGTGACGGTATTCAGTGCGGACGCGACGGCCAACATCAACAGACAGAAAGTCGATAATGGTGTTCTCATTCGGCGGTATAGATCAGCTAGACCCGGGAATGCATTCTACATCGCGCCGCAGTTGGTTAAGGCCGTTCGCCAGTCCGATGCCGATGTCGTGCACGCGCACAACTATCACGCATTTCCCTTGTTATTTGCCGCTCTCGGCGTTACAAGGCAGCAGTTTGTCGTGACGACACACTATCACGGAGAAAGTAATAGCGATATTCGAAATGCATTACTCGAGTTCTATCGACCGCTTGGTCGGTGGGCCATTCGACGGGCCGACGATGTGATCGCTGTAAGCGATTGGGAACGTCAGCAACTGCAAACTGACTTCGGTGTCGATGCGACGGTAATTCCGAACGGTCTAAACAAGGACCGGTTCGCGAACGCAACTCCTGAACCGAACGCTGAGCCCTACCTACTATGTGTCGGTCGGTTAGAAGAATACAAAGGTATTCAATACGCGATCCGTGCGCTATCTGAACTCCCTGAGTACGAACTTCTGGTTGCCGGGCGCGGACCGTACATGGAAGCGCTGAAACGTATTGCCAGCGAAGAGGGCGTCGCTGGCAGAGTGACGTTTCTCGGCTACGTGGCCGATGATCGATTACCTGGACTGTACGCTGGTGCCACGGCGTACGTGACTCTCTCAGCGGTTGAATCATACGGAATGACGGTCGCGGAGGCGCTGACAGCTGGAACACCGTGTGTGGTCAGGGAATCTGGCGCCCTTGCGGACTGGGCCGACCGAGACGGATGTATCGGAGTCGACTCCATGACACCAGCAGCAATCGCAACCACCGTCCGAGAGGCAGTCAACTGCGATGTAGACGCGGCCACCATTCCAGACTGGGACGACGTCGTTGAACGTATCGTCTCCCGATACGATTGACAGCATCTCGAGCGTCGAGACGGAAGGTGCGTATTATTTTTACTACCGCCTAACTTCGAGTCCACATGAACGTCCTCTTGGTGACCGTCGACTCGTTGCGTGCCGACCGGGTGTCCTCGTCTCTGATGCCCACAACCCGGTCGTTCGCCGACGACGCCTTGGATTTCACGCAGTGTATCGCTAACGGGCCGTCGACGCCCGCGTCATTCCCGGCTATCCATGCCAGTCGTCACTTCGCCAGTATCGAAGGGTTGGGTATTCCCCCCCGTGACAAGGACAGTGATATCCGAACATTGGCAGAAATACTGTCTGCGACAGGATACGCGACCGCGGGGTACACGGACAATCACTTTGCCAGCGGATCGTACCACTATGATCGTGGATTTGATACGATGCACGACGCCAGTGGAACGGCCGAAGCTGGGCGGCTCAAACAGTTCGTTCAATCGAACCTCGACAAGGACAGCATACTGTTCAAAACGATCGAAAGCGTGTACAACCGCGTCGACGCGCTCTTCGCCAACGCCACCGGTAACGATAGCGAGTATGAACGTGCAGCGTCGTTAAACGAGCGTGCACTAAACTGGATCGACGAGCAGTCTGACGACTGGTTTACTTGGCTCCACTACATGGACGTCCACCACCCCTACGAGGCCCCTGACGAGTATCAGCGGCAGTTCCTTGATGAACCGCTTTCGCTGTCACGCTGTCGCGGACTCGCCCGGAAGGGAACCCACCATCCAGAGGACGTAACCGACGAGGAGTGGGATCTAATTCGCGGGCTCTATGATGCCGAGTGTGCCTATGTGGACGATCAGTTCGGGACGCTGCTGAAGGCGCTTCGCGAACGCGACCTCCTTGACGAGACAGTAATCCTTTTTACTGCTGATCACGGCGAACTTGTCGGTGAACACGGCCACGCCGGCCATCCACCGGAGTTCTGGGAAGGAATCATCCGCGTTCCGTTCATCCTCTACCACCCCGAACGTGGTGCCGATACCGTGGACGGACAGATCCGTCTCCTCGACGTGGCACCGACGATTTCTGACGCTGTCGGCCATGACGCCTTCGACGGGTGGCAAGGCGTATCAGCGCTCGAAGTTGCCGATGGTGAAGTCGACGCGCGTGAGTACGCCTTCGGTGACGTAGGACGGCAGGTCGAATATGGGCGGTGTTGCGCGCGTCGCGCCGACGGTTGGAAATTACTGCGGCATGACGAGGGGGAGTTTTGCTTTGACGTGACCGAGACACCGGCAGAAGATCATGCGGACGATCGCTCTGGCGACGCGCTGCCCGAGTACGAGGAGCTATCCCAGGCGCTGGAGGAGCATCAGGAGCAGATGCAGCGGCTGCGGGAGGGAGGGTCAGTAGGTGTCGCGGAGGATGATCAAATGGTTGAGGAGCATCTGCGTGATCTCGGCTATATGGAATAGCTACAGATATCCCAGCGCACCGAGTTTTTCTTCGATCTTCCCTTGGTCGACGCCGGTTTCTCGCTCGGGAACGTAGCTTTCGGCGTCGTTCGCGGTCGTCTCGTACCATGGCACGTTCCGGATCGGCTTGAGCGGTACCTTTGGATGACCGTATACACCAAACTCGCCCGCTGCGTTGCCATGGTCAGCGCTGATAACGACTGTCTCGGCATCGAGGTTCTCGAGCAGGAGTGTCACATCGTCAAGGACGTAACGAAGGTTCTCGCGGTACGACGACCAGAGAGTTTCATGGTCCAATTCGCCACGCTGGAGGCGGTGCCATGGCGAGTCCCATCCCTCGCCATCGCCGAGCGTTTCAGCGTTCATCCCATCGCTGAGCGGCTTCGGTACTGACGGGAAATGCGGTTGCATATAATGGATTATCAGCCGTTCGCAGTCGTTCTCTCGACCCGCAGTAATCGCTCTGTCAGTGATCGCCCGGGCTGGGATCGTCCCCCGTTTCTCGTCCCATCCGTAGCGCCATACTTCATCGAGGACAAGCAGATCCCCTGTAGAGAGCACCCGCTTGCTGAACGGGTTTCCTGTGATATACGCTGTCTCCCCCATCTCATGCGTGTATTCGTCTACAAACGTGTTCTCTAGCCACTCAATCGACGAGCTTCCGACGGACGTTAGCATCCTGGGGTCGTCGAGAAACGAGTACTCGTCTGCAACTTCCTCAAGCAGGTCGACTCGACACGCGTCAAGAAGGATCAACACGTCCCAGTCGCGTTCGTACACATGCTCTCCACCAGAATATAGTAAGTTTGTCCGGCGGAGTCCGCCGAGATAGAGCTCATACAAACTCTCTTTGATGCCGCCGACCGGATCACTCTTGATCCGCCCAGCGGTATCTGAAGCCCAATCAGCGAGCGTCATGCCGTATCACATGGGTCAGGCAGCTGCTCTGTACTCGATTCATACGTAATTCTTTCTCTTACAAGACTAATAGTCTCCGCTATGGCAGATCTGGCGAGCCGTGGTCGCAGCTACGGACGAAAGAACAAGATCGCGACTCATTTCTGCACCAAATGATCGTGTAAGGGTGTTCGCGACTACCGATCAAAAAGATGCACAGACTCGCTTCGGCCCGGCTCAATTTCGACCAAATGGCCGTCAACCGATTGTTATTAGACAAATTAGGAAATAATAGTCATCAATGATTGTTCTCGGGATCGACGCGGCCGATTATCGGCTCGTCAAACGGTGGAATCTTGAAAACCTACTGTTAACCAATCACGCATCTCTCGAGACGTTTTCACATTCCTTAGAAACGCCGGCAACAATCGAGGTGTGGCCCTCGATCGCTACTGGCCATCCACCTGAGGAACACGGCCTCTCAGGTGGAAGCAGAGACAACCTCGAGTGGGAAAATCCGATACTCAGACTCGGTAGTCGATTCACTAGTTACTTGCCAACGGAAATTAGGTATCAGCTCGGCAGACCATTCCGCGGGAATACATCGCTCGAGTCGCCCCAGATAGACGACGCTATCCCGCATCTTTTCGATGCCGGAGCTGTGCGTAACTGGCCGGGAATAACACCTGCCCGTGAGTGGGGGCGAGCGAGCGAGTGGTTCGGTCAGGTTTCTCGAGGGGAACTCTCGGATAAAGAGTATGTCCGGCTAGAGATGGCCAACGACAGTCAGGTACTCGGGTGGCTCAAAGCACAGTCACTGACAGATGTATCACTCGCCGGCGCACATATTCATGGCCTTGACCACCTTGGACACGTCTACGCGGAACGGCCAAAGAAACTCCGAGAGGGATACGAAATAATCGACACGTTGGTTGGTCAACTCCGAGAAGTCGCGGAGGAGCTCGTGATTGTTTCTGATCATGGGATGCAACAAACGTTAACTGACGATTCGAATCCTGGTGTCCATTCATGGCATTCGATGGTCTCAACAACTATGGAGGGGGAACTGCCGGAATCGGTGTTCGACGTCCGGCCATGGATTGAGCAGCATCTTGAGCAGGAGGACAGTCCAGCGACGGATCCAGCGACGGATCCAGCGACGATCGATGCACCCGAAGATCACCTGAAGGAACTCGGCTATCTGTAACGACGGCGACGATGCAGAAGACGGTGAGGTCACGTCACGTGGGACTGTTCAGCCAGTGACTCCATCACTATTCCATATACCCCAGCTCCCGAAGCGTCTCTTCGACTTCTGGACCGACTTCGCGTCTGTCTGTCCCGGTCGCAGTCGGTGGTCCCTGATCGACCGATCGTGCCGCGGGATCTCCGGTTAATACGTCGAACCGCACATCACCGTCGACGTCCTCTGGGACGGGCACACCGAAATAATGCAACAGCGTCGGCGCGAGGTCGTATAGTTCGAGATCTGCGGCTTCGTCGGCAATATTGTCGCCCCACGCAGCGAATACACCGGTCCGGCGGTGAGTTGCTAGCCATTCAGTCGTCTCACCGAACACCTCGCCGCCGATCGACTCGGGGGCATCGACGCCCGGCGCATATTCCACGAGGAGGTCAGGACCATGAGGTCGATCTCCGGTGTAGACATCGGTCGGGTCGTAGACTGCGGTCACCACAGGGTCACCCGTAGGCGTCTTCTGGTTCTCGAGATCGTCGGTAAGGTCAGTTGCGTAGCGGTCGGCAGCGTTGTCGCTCGCGAAGGCATCCCGATTGATGTATATCGGCCCACGCCCGAGCGAAATCGCCTTGGTCCGACTCCAATCGATTTTGGCGTCCTGAATCGCGACCCGTCCACTCTCGCTCGGGAAGAATCGCTGGACAGACTCGGGGATCATCGACTGGGCGAGGTTGACCAGCCCTAGTCTGGCGACGAATCGTTTAAGTCGCTCCTCAGTGAGGCCCACACTCGACAGTACATCTCGTGTCTCAGACTCCTCGATTACGAGGTCGCCGCGATCAAGCAGCCACTGGTTGACGAGAAATATCTCGTCGATCCTCTGGAATCCGTGATCGCTCAGCAGGACAACCGCCTCCGCGTCGTCGCGCTCAAGTAAGTCCGCGAGCAGGTCGTCAATATGTTCGTAGGCCGCTCGCAACTTCTGTGGCCGGTCCCAGAGACGGTGCTGAAGTGTGTCGGTCGCGAACAACGTGGTGTGGACGAGATCGCAATCCTTCTCATCGGCGAGCCACGTAGCGGCGCGAAACCGTTGTTCGAATAACGTTGTCGCCTCATCGACCAGTTCGTCTGGCGTTGACTCGTCGAGTACGAGATCCGGCTTAACGCGGTAGTCAGGGATCGCCTCAAGCAGTTCTTCCTTCAGAGAGTCGGGAACAGTAAACCGCTTGCGCTCACTTGCGGGACTACCGGCGATGATAAAGGTGCGACCGTCGTCTGTGTTCTGCGTCCCGTCGTCCGGTGGATGTGTTGTCGGCATGTTGATGACGCCGGCCCTGTGGCCCCGTTCGGCCAGTACATCCCAGTACTCCCGCGATCGGAAGTCACTAGCATCGTTGGCCGAAATCTCGTGGGTGTCCTTATCGTAGGCGAACCACTCGTAAACGCCAAGCTTCCCGGGTGTCTTTCCAGTCGAGTAACACTTCCAGGCGGGAAAAGTGACTGGCGGAAGGGTGCTTTTGAGGTCGCCGGCGACGCCGTCGTTTAGTATTCGGTCGAAGGTAGGAAGGTATTCTTCTTCGATCCAAGGCCTCAGTAGCGACCAGTCGGCCCCGTCAAGGCCGACGACGTAAACGGTCATGTATGGCCAGTCGCTCTTTCCCGGCTAAAGTGCTTTGAGTACCGCACGGAAGGCTTCGCGAAACGCAGTCGTTCTGGACTCGGGATCGAACCGGGCTCCGCGTTTCCGAGCGTGAGTTGCGAGGTCCTGCCGGTCGTCGACATCGCGCTCGAAATATGCACTGACGCCGCGAGCGAGCTCATCCGCGTTCGGATCCACGACGAGTGATGGATCGATCGCGCTGGCCTCGGAGCGAGTTCCGGTCGTCCGCGTGACCAGCGGAACGAGTCCGGCACGCATCGCCTCGAGCGTGCTCACAGGGAACGTGTCCATCCTCGACGGCTGGACGAATAGCGACGCCGGTGTAAACGCGTCGGCAAGCGCCTCGACATATCCCTGAACGCGGACACCTGGCGTCTGGGCATACGCTTCGGGGTGGCCGCTCCCGACGACGTGGAGTTCGGCGTCCGGAATCGTCTCGCGAACCCTAGGCCACGCCTCCACGAGCATGTCCACACCCTTGTACGCCCACGGACGGGCGACGGTCACCGCGACGTTCGACTCAAGGTCGGGAGTCACGTCGCCGAGTGCATCGTACGTGTCGGGCTGGATGAACGGATGGGCGACCTCGATCGGCGTGTCCGGACCGACGATGGGGCGAGTAAACGCCGCAGCGAATTCCGAGACTGCGATGACGCCGTCGATACCGTGTCGCCCGATGGAGCGAACTACAGGCGTCCCAAACCTGCCGATCATCGACTTCAGTGCCGAATCTCCCTCGAAATCCGCGTTCCCAAGCCGGTAAAACCCGTGATCCGCACAGAGATAAACCAGTTTCCCGTCGCGGGCGAACCGACGAGTCAGCGCGGCGTACAGCGGCCGCGATCCTTCGACAAGATAGACATCATAGTCGGGATAGACGAGCCCGTTGAGCGTATCCTCGAGGATCGTTCCCTCGAGCGGGCCAACGTCGAGTCGGTGATAGTCAACAAGGTCCGCACCAATCACTTCCGCGAAACCGCGGTGGGCCGGGTGCGGATCCTGGTGGAGCATCGCCACGCGGGCGGCGTCAGGATCCATGATTGGGAGAGTGTCTGATAAATAAATAAACCTCTTGCTCGGGAGTGGATCCTATGAGTTTTAATATATCAATTACACTGCTACGTGTATGGTTGATCAGCCGAACATTCTTCTTTTGACATTTGATACGCTCCGGGCTGATGCGCTCTCGTATGGTGACGGTGCGTTCCCCGTCGAGACCGAAACGATCGATGAAATAGCCAGGCGAGGAACGGCATTCGATAGTGCCTTCGCTGTCGGGCCATGGACGCCACCGTCCCACGGTGCGATGTTCTCCGGTCGCTATCCGAATTCAACCGGTTTCAATGGAGCGTGGCCGACTATGCCGGATTCAGTTCCACTTCTCGCGGACTGGTTCGCTGACCGTGGCTACCAGACATATGGAATCCCTGGTCCGGCCAAAATGGGATCGGAAACTGGCCTTGACCGTGGTTTTGATCACTACTTTGAAGTGTATGAAGAGGTAGCCGAACGTCCGTCACTGGCCTATTTCAAACAGCTTCTAACGGATCCGCTCATCCGCCGAGACTTCGTTCGACTTGTTGGACGCGGTAACGACTACTACACTGAGATCAAGTTCGAGAAACTCAGAAAGTGGCTTGATAACACGAATGAACCCTTTTTTGCAATGGCGAACCTGACGACGGTCCACGCACCTTACGACCCGCCCCGTCCCTACAAGCAGGAAGCTACGCCAGAACTGTCACGACCTCGGTATGGACTGAGCGAGGAACTGCTTAACGAACCCTGCGAATACGACAGCCCTGTGGTCAACGACGACCGGTTATTTGCCGCAGCCGACGGTTCGGACGCACAGAGTATCGCGTTGCGATATCGCGACGACCCATCCTCGATTTCGACGGCCGAAATCGAAGTACTTAGACGGTGGTATGCTGCAAGCTTACGGTATCTCGACGGTCGGCTTTCGACTTTCTTTGACTGGTTCTCCAGCGAATCACTGGCTGACAATACGATTATCGTGCTCACGTCTGACCATGGCGAACTATTCGGTGAGCACAATGCTATGTATCACGGGAACTTCCTCTACGACGAAATCACCCACGTACCTCTTGTATTCGCTGGTCCGAACATTCCAGCAGGCGAACGACGAACCGATCTCGTATCTCATATCGATCTGTTCGCTACGCTCTGTGACCTCTGTGGGCTTGAAGCGCCCGCGACCGATGGAATTGCACTATTTGGGAAACGGCGCCGTGAAGCTGTCTTTACGGCCGAAGCGCCGTCTGATCTTCATGATACTAACGCTGCGGGTACCGTTTCGACCGACACTCTACGAGAGTTTGAGCTCGGTCGGAAGTCGGTCCGCACCAGCGACTACCGATTCGAGCTGCGGTCCGACGGCTCCGAACGTCTCTACCGGCTCCCGGACGAGTCGCTCGTCGACAACCCTGATGAGTTGATCATTGAAAACCTTCGAGACAGGGTAATCGAGACGCTTGGAGCGGAGTTCAGTGATTCAAGAGGGGAGGCCGATGTTGATGACGACCTCAGTGCTGGCGTCAGGCGGAACCTCCGTGAACTTGGCTATATTGAATAGCTCGCCGAAAAGCAGTTTTAAGCCCCACGGACTGCTGAGTCGAGATATGCAGACCCTTCTCGTCGGACTTGATGCCGCCTGCTTCTCAGTGCTCCGGCCCTTATTTGAGGATGGCGAGTTGCCACACCTTGAGACGGTGTTCAAAGACGGGACAGCAGGCTGCCTGGAGTCACAGATTCCGCCTTGGACAGCAAGCGCGTGGCCGTCGTTGTACACCGGGGTCAATCCCGGGAAACACGGTGTCTTTGACTTTCTTCGGTTCGACGGCTATGACTGGGACATCGTGAATTCGACTGACGTTCGCCAGCGGACCCTCTGGGAGTACGCCGATGAGGCTGGAATGACGAGTGTCGTAGTCAATGCCCCGGTGACGAGTCCACCGCTAGACATCGACGGCGCAGTTATCCCAGGGTATCTCGCTTCCGAGGACCCACAATCCCACCCCACGGGAATCCTCGATGATGTTCGCGATGCGATCGGCGGCTATCGCGTCTATGCCCGTCGAGAGACCGACGAACGCGTTGGCGCGGAAAAATTTGACGACTATCTCGAACTCAGTCGGATGCGCGGCGAGGCGTTTCGATATCTTACTGATAGGTTCGACCCCGAGTTCGGATTTATCCAGTTCCAGAAGACCGACGCAGTATTTCATGACTTCCCTGGCGATCACGAGAAAGTCAGACAGATCTATCGGGCTGTCGACGAGCAGGTCGGCGCGATTCTCGACGAGTGCGATCCAGACACTGTCGTCGTCGCCAGCGATCACGGTATGGGCGAGTACGAGGGCTACGAGTTCCGAGTCAACCAGTACCTCCACGAGGCCAGCGTCGTCGAGACGACAACGGAGGGGCAGGGCGTCCCTTCGTGGTTCCAGATCAAGGACGAACGTCTGACCGAAAGCGATACGGGCGAGTCTGGCCATCCAGTTCTCGAGCGCTTCGCCAGTACTGCGGCGAGTGTGGGATTAACGTACCAGCGGGGCAAGGCGATCCTTGAGACACTCGGTCTTGCCGAATTCGTCGGCAAACATGTACCCGTCGGTGCTGTCTTTGCTGCGAGCGATGCAGTCGATTTTCGGATGTCACAGGCGTATTTGCGCTCACCATCGGAGCTAGGCGTTAGACTGAACGTCGAAGGTCGCGATCCCGACGGTGTCGTCTCTGCTGACGAGTATGAGCACGCCCGTGATGAGATCATCACACTTCTGTCCGAGGCCACGACTCCAGATGGAATGCCGGTGTTTGAGGAAGTAGTTGAACGCGAAGAGTATATTTATGGTCCCTACGCCGACGAGGCAGTTGACATCCTTACCATCCCGAACGACTTCCAGCACTCCCTATCTACGGTCGTCGGTCGCCAGTTCGGTGATCCTGAACCGTATAATCACAAACGGAACGGGATCATCGCGCTCGCCGGCGCAGGCGTCGATACCGACGCCGAACTCGTGAACGCGCAGTTGTTCGACGTCGCGCCGACAGTGCTGGCGTCGCTGGGTATTGCTCCTGCTGAGACGATGGATGGGGACGTTCTCGGGATGCTCGACACGCCCGAGCCGACATCCTACCCCGAATACACGGTCCACGAACAGACCGCAACCGAGGACGATGAGGTCGCGCAGCGACTCTCGGATCTCGGCTATCTAGAATAGCCGACGCGGAACACATTCCTTTTGCCAGTTGTCTGCATCATGACGCACATGATCATCCTTGGACTCGACGGAGCTACCTTTACGCTCATCGAGCCGTGGGTGGCCTCTGGCCGCCTCCCAAACTTCGAGCGGCTTCTTGAGGAGAGTGTCCATGCTGAACTCGAAAGCACAATCCCCGAGATCACGGTTCCGGCGTGGCCCGCCTTCGCGACGGGTCGTGATCCGTCGGTGCTGGATATGTATGGGTTCACTCATTTCAATCGAGAAACTCGAGAGAACGACCTGAGCCACGACGAGTTCGTCCCTGGCAAGATGTGGGACGTTGTCGACGATCAAGGTGGCTCGTCGGTCGTGTTCAATATCCCCGGTTCGTACCCGTGGCAGGAGATCGATGGAACCATCATCGCGGCCGCCCCCGAGTATAAAGACGAGTATGCGCAGCCGCCGGAACGGTGGGATGAGTTGACAGACCTTGTCGACGGCTACAAACTCCGTAACGACGAACCACCGGGATCACGCGCCTATATCGATTTGAGCCTCGAGTTGATCGATAAGCGCTTCGACGCATTTGAACACTTCATTCGGACGGAATCCCCCGACTTAGCTGTCGGTCTAATTCGGGCGACTGATCGCGTCGCCCACCACTACTGGGGCGATAAAGATGTTCCGCCAGCATCGCCGGACAATCCGGTGTTTGAGATCTATCGCCGTGTTGATGAGCGCCTTGGCGCGTTCCTCGACGCACATGCCGACGAAGATATCATCGTAATGAGTGATCACGGCTTCGAAAAAGTCCGTGCAAGCTTCGCAGTCAATGTCGTTCTCGAACAGGCCGGCCTCGTTTCGCTGACAGACTCCGGTGATACAACCAAGGCGGCACTTGGGTCGGCCCGTGACATTGCAAGTGACGTCCTGGGTCGCGCGGGATTGCTGACACTGGCCCGAAAGGTGGTTCCTGAAAGTGCACTGACCGACGTACCGACCGGCGATACACTCGGACTCGACAATGCTTTGAGCATGGGCCGTATCGATTGGACGGAGACGCAAGCGATCGCGGATGTAGGACAGAAGACGACGATGGTGTACATTCTCGAAGACGATGCCGATGAAATCGATCGCGTCCAAAGTCGCGCGGAATCTGCTCTCCGTGAGAGCGCCAAGCAGGAAGGACTTGACATACGGTTCAAACGGCTCGAGCGTGGCGGTCCCCACACGCCCGACCTTTGTATGATCATCGAAACACCAGAAGTCCACGCCTCATCTCGGTTTGATGCTCCAGATACACTGTTTGAGGTCGACACGAGTGGACACGCTCGCGAAGGGATTTTCCTGGCCCGCGGCCCCTCGTTCCGCAATGGGACTGTTGACGGTGCCTGTCTAGTGGATATCGCACCTACTGTCCTGCATGCGCTCGGGTACCGGTTGCCGGCATCGATGTCTGGTGACGTACTCCCGATCTTCTCGGACGATACCGACGCCGCCCGGTGTGATCCCGAGTATTACGACTTTGTCGGAGCCGACGCGCTTACCGCTGGCGGGGTTTCCGGCGACGACGAGAAGGAAGACGAGGTTAAGGATCGGCTACGAGAACTCGGCTACCTCGAGTAATGAAAGTTGGCACGGAAATTTCGAAACGGTTTGCGACGAACGTATTCGGAACTATCGCTGGATTTCTTGGAACGGTTTTTTTCACTCGCGAACTCGGATTCGATGGGATCGGGGTCTATGCGATTTTCTTTAGCATTCAGATGGTGGCAGCGAATCTTGTCAGTTTTGGATTGTATCCGACTCTCATCAAACGAGTCAGCGAGAAGAAACACGAAGCGCGTCAATTCACGAGCGCCGGGCTGATCCTTCTCGGCGGTGTCGCCATAGTAACCGTTGTGTCGCTGGCGTTTCAACATCAAATAAACAAGTTAGTAGGTGTTGACGCCGCACCACTCGTTCCACTTGGTGTCCTGTCGTGGGGACTGTTTCGACTCTCGGGATCGTTTCTTGAAGGCAAACAGCGCGTTGCTCTTGTCGGGGCAATAGAGAATGGCCGGTACGCGCTTATCGTACCGATTCAAGCCGCACTGATCGCTTTCGGATTCGGTGTTCCTGGCCTTATTTGGGGACTAATAGCTGGGCAGTTCATAATTTTCCTGATTTCGTATGTCGGATTCGCACGTGTCGTCCCCGCACGACCCTCGATAGAACTGTTTCGGGATTTCATCCACTATTCCAAATACGCGTACGTTCAAAGCGTTACCAGTCAACTGTTCAAGCAAGCAGATTACATACTACTCGGACAGTTCGTCGGACCCGGAGCGGCCGGCGTGTACCAGAACGTGTTCCGGATCACTGAAGCGTCAATGTTGTTCTCGTCCGCACTGGCCCAGGTCACGTTCCCGCAATTTTCGGCTCTGACGGAGGAGGGAGATGATGAGCGGATTGCTGATCTATTGACGAGCGTGTTCACATATGCCGGATTGTTTGCGGTTCCAATGATCGGCGGGGGCGCCGTGATCGGTAATTCGCTCTTGTTGACAATCTACGCTAATAGCGCAGGGACGTTCTCCCTTCCTGTCATTGGTGTCGTCGGTACGGCAAACGCCTTAATCCCAGTACTCGCTGTAGCAAACTTGCTCAATGGCTATCGCGAAGGATTAGAACATTTCTTCCTCGGGACAGAACGACCACGGCTTTATGCAGCCAGTGGTGCCCTTCTAATATTCGTATATGCGCTGTTATCAGTTCCTCTTACACTATTGGCTGGTTCGTGGGGCGTTGCGTGGGCGACCGTTCTCGCGTTTGGTGCGAGTGTCGTCAGTTTACTCGTCTTTCTCGATCAGCAAATCCCGCCATCGGCGCTCAAGGATGTCGGATCACAGTTCGTCTCGATGGTAGTTATGACCACCATCGTATACGGTCTCAAGTTGCGACTTGGCGGTGCATTCGGATGGTTCCGGATAACATTACTGATTGGAATCGGTTCCATGACCTATTTCGCGATTCTGCTGGCACTGAACCAGAGGATTCGCATTGACGCAGTCAATGTAATTCGAGATTTTTGCAGCGAATTCACATCTAATTGACATCCTCCCGCGCATAAATAGTAGTTGCAGATTCAGATTTCAGGACGATCGTTGGATCGGGAGGTAGTCAAACATCCGTCTTTAGCTAATACTCACAGTAATACTATCTAGCCGTGATCTTCGGTCGAATTTCGCTCGTACACCTCGCCAAAACGCCGAAGACACCAATTCTCAGCGCTTCTTATCGCCTGTTTTCACGATGAACAGCGTCTCACCGGCTGGAATTGACCTTTCCAATATCTTTAGTTATGTCCTCAACCTTTAATATTACTTTCAGTCTTAGCTAAAGACGAATGGGTAGTCAAATAAATCCGGCTCAAGTTGGTTGTTCAAGCGGAGATGCGAGCAGCCAACAACAGGTGAGCACGTAAGTCACATGGAAAAACAGTCTCGCCAGTACGGATGGGCGTGCGCGCCTGCTCTGCGTATGATCTCTGTGAATTTAGCTACCATCGGCCAGAGTCCTCTTCTGGCTCCTATTACGGTACACGACCTCAGTAGATTCCGTTGTCCTTAGCGGGTATCAGAAGAACGCTGGTATATGACAAGGCTTATTCTTGACTTGGGTCTGGTGCAACCTAATGAGTACAGACACCGAACACGTTGAGGAAGGAGCCGAAACTACCTTCCTCGGGTCGTGGCGAGACTGGTATCACCTCCCTGTACTCGGGGTTGTGATGCTGTTCATGCTCTGGGTACGGACCCAGGCGTACGAGCAGTTCGCCACTGACAGCGGGACGCCCGCGTTTGCGGGTATCGACTCGTGGTATCACTGGCGGACGATCAACTGGACTGCCGAAAACTATCCGCATACGATGCCCTATGAGGTCTGGACAGGGTTCCCGACTGGCACCTACGTCGGCCAGTTCGGGACACTGTATGACCAGCTCATCGTCACTGCGGCGATGATCGTCGGTCTCGGCGATCCGTCCCAGCAAACCCTGTATACGGTCTCACTGCTCGCAGTTCCAGTCATGGCCTCGCTCGTCGCGATCCCTGTCTTCTATGCGGGCAGGCGGCTCGGTGGAACGCTTGGTGGCCTTGTTTCTGTCTTCGTTATCGCGCTCTCGACGGGACAGTTCCTGTCCCGATCGACAGTTGGCCAGCTCGACCACCAGGCTGTCGAGCCGCTCTTCATGGCGATTGCAGTCGTCGCGATGATGGTCGCTGTCACTGCGGGTGAACGCGAGAAACCGATCTACGAACTGGTCGTCGACCGGGATTGGATCGCGCTTCGAACGCCCGCTATCTATAGTGCCCTTGCTGGCCTCGCGCTGACGCTATACATCTGGGTCTGGCCGTCAGGGGTTCTGCTCGTCGGCATATTCGGCGTTTTCTTTGTCATTCAACTTACTCTCGACTACGTCCGTGGTGGCTCGCCAGATCACATCGCCTTCGTCGGTGTAGTCAGTTTCGGTGTAACTGCTATCCTAACGGTACTATTAATTGAACAATCCGGTAGTACGAGCCCAACGAGCCTGGGACTCCTCCAACCGCTGGCAGCCTTCCTCGTCGCTGCCGTCTGTGTCTTCATGGCCTGGCTCGCCCGTGAGTGGAACGATCGTGGCCTCGAGCGCCGCTACTACCCTGCTGCGATCGCAGGCATCATTGTTGCCGCAGTGGCCGTCATGTGGCTTGTACTTCCCGGGCTCTACAGCACGCTCATCGGAAACCTCACGAGCCGGATGATCCCGCTCAACCCCGGTACGGGGACGCTCACTATCGTCGAGGCCCAGCCGCCGGACGACTTCTTCAACCGTGTCTTCCAAGAATTCGGTAGCGCGTTCTACACGATGCTCGCCGGCCTCGCGTTCCTCGCGATCCGGCCGCTGTTCGGCCGCAAGTTCCGCGCCGAACACACGCTCGTCATCGTCTGGTCGCTGTTCCTGATCAGCATGGCCGCGACGCAGGTGCGGTTCATGTACTACCTCGTGCTCGCGGTCGCGATCGTCAACGCGGCGTTCGTTGCGGAACTCGTCCAACTGTTCAATCTCGACCTCGAGAGCGGCCTCAGCTCCATTAGATCTCTCGAGACCTACCAGGTGGTCGCTATCGTGCTCGTTGTCTTGCTCCTCTTTGCGCCACTCTTGCCACCGCTCGCACAGGCCGGTGGAACGGCGTGGGAGGTCGGCGAGGCGACAGGTCCGAACTCCGACGCCACGACGTGGGAGGCATCGAACGAGTGGCTGCAGGAGAACACGCCCGCGCCGGGGAACTACGGCGGAGCGGACAACGCCGACAAGCTCGACTACTACGGCACCTACACGCCGGGTGATGGTGACTTCGAGTATCCGGAGGGTGCCTACGGGGTCATGTCGTGGTGGGACTACGGCCACCTGATAACGACACAGGGAGAGCGGATTCCTCACTCGAACCCGTTCCAGCAGAACGCACGCTCGTCCGCGGCGTTCCTGACTGCCGAATCCGAGGACCGCGGCGAACTGGTCCTTGATGGAATCGCGGCGGGCGAACCCGTTGCCGATCGCTCGACCGACGAGCTTCGACAGGCGGTCTCGAGCAATGAGTCGGACGAGCAGCTCCGCTACGTGATGATCGATTACGCGATGGCCGGTGGGAAGTTCGGGGCGATCTCCCAGTGGACCGGTCCCGACTACGGCTATTACGTGACGCCGGACGACTACAGCGGCCAGCCGATCAGCGCCAACGAGGTCGGCCAGGTCTTCGGCGACCTGCCCTACGACGATACGATGACGTCGAAGCTGTACTTCGACGACGCCGAAGACATGGAACACTACCGGCTCGTTCACGAGAACACCGACCCCGGGATGGCGTACTTCGTCAGCTACGCGCAGGTCAGTGACGGCCAGGTCGTCCACATCGGCGAAAACGGCCAGCCGGTCCAACCCGGACAGGGACAGCCCGCTGTCGTCGTCAATCGACGCGTCTCCCAGCAGACGCTGCTCCAACTCCGGAACAGCCCGAACTACCAAGTCTTCGACGCCAAGAGCACGGCCGCCGTGAAAACGTTCGAGCGCGTCGACGGCGCGACCATCACCGGCACCGCCGACTCGGTCTCCGACACCGAGAACGCCACGGTCGCGGCCACGATCGAGCTCGAGACGAATTCCGGCCGGACGTTCGACTACACGCAGCGGGCCGACCTCGCAGCTGACGGCAGCTTCGAACTGACGGTGCCGTACGCGACGAACGACGAACTCGGCGTCGAAGACGGTTACACCAACAGTAGCGTCGAGGCGACAGGCAACTACACCGTTACTGTCGTTTCAGGCGAGGAAGATCCAAGCTACTACAGCGGCGAGACGGCCGTCCCCGAGTCCGCAGTAGTGCAGGGTGACAGCGTCGATGTCTCGCTCGAGTCGGTTGCAACGCCGCCGAGTAACGTGACGGGCGGAAACGAAACTGCCGACGAGACGACCGTCGAGGAAAGCGCCAGCTCGTCGGGTAACGAAACGGAGATCGAATCCACGAACGCGGTTGCGCCAGTCACGGCTGAGCCGGCACACTGAGCGAGAGCGGCCCGCGACAGCTCGAGTCGCGGTTCAAACGTCGCTCGTGACGGACGTGCAGCTATTTTGATTGGCTTTGAAATCGAGACAGTAGCGCTCTCGACGGGATTGTGCGCTACGGTCGATCACCACCAGTCTCGACGGCGACGCCTGTTTCTGATCGGTCGGCGCAGCAGGCTGTTTCTGGTGACCGATCTGGTTCGCGCAAGCGAGTAACTGCCGACTCATTTTGTCCGACGGTAGTCCACGAGTACTCCGATGTAAGCTGCTGTTCGCCGTGCCAAGCATGGGTATCGCTCAATTATATAACCATGCATATGTAAGTATAAGATAATTTTATTTCGATTGGTAATATCTATTGGGATACAATGTCCGAACAAGACAGCATGAAGGACTACCTCGCACAGAATCCCCGAATGATCGGCGCCCTGTTCACCCTGTTCGTCCTGCTCAGTCAGGCGGGCACGGTCGCAGCAGGTATGAACTCTCAGGTCGGTCCGTAAGCGATAGCGTCGGAAATTGATACGTTCGTTCTCGTTGTACGCGACTCCATCTCTGCGCGGATAGAAATCGTCGCGCTCCCGTCTAAGTGACTCTTCAGATGCAAGTTGTGTGACCAATCGTTGTCTGTCACACCAAATTGTGAAACGCGATCGAGTGGTGGCTGACCGGTAGCCAATCGTCGACGTTCAGATGATCTGAGCCGGGCCAATACCGTCGTTCCAGCAGAGTTCTCCGTCCACGAGAACCGGCAGTTCGGTCCACGTAATATACGTCCGGAGTTCCTCTCTGTCTACTCGCGAACACGGTGTTATGCCGGGGCTGAGATGCCGATCCTCGACCGAATCGAGGTTAGAGGCGCTGGCCGTTCCGAGTTTGAATTCCTTCGTGGAGTACGAGCGGACCGCAAACTCACACTCATCATCTACAGTACAGTTGAGTTTGATGATCGCAGGTGTGCCGCCGTCGGATTGTGCGATGTCCGCGGACCCATCACCGATAATGAGATACTGGTCACCGATCGCTGTATACGTTTGCGCGATCTCGAGTGCGCCCCGGAGCGGGAAGCCACGATTGAGCAGTCTGGCCATGGTTTCGCCGGCCGTCACTGCCTGTTCGTTGATGACGTCGGCGTACGTGCTAACGCCGCCGAACGCACCCCGATGAGTAAGCGCGAGTCCCTGTTCGTAGGAGCGACAGGCGTTCAGGAAGAAGACGCCGACGTCGACCGACTCGAGGGTTCGGATGTCGAGGTCGCCGTCGGGACAGCGGAGGCCGTCTTCGGTCGCGTGGCCGATGAAGTGGAAGAAGTCGTAGCCACCCTCTGTCAGCAGGGTCGCCAGCCGGTCGGTGTCGACGCCGAACTCCGAGTCGATCTCGAACGGCAGATCCGACCGGTTGCCGTAGCTACCGTCGAGCAGGTCGTGTTCGTCCATCATCCGGGCGTCGTTACAGACGAGCAAGAGTTCGATCGATTCGACTGGGTCCCGGTGGTGCAGTTGGTTTCGATACGCCTCGATCGTCGCTTTCGAGGCCTGCTTGGGAACGCCATCGCCGAACCAGGCGTGTTCGACGGATTCACCGGTCACGGCCGGAACGACGAACTGCGGCTCGTCGCGTCCCGACGGGGCCGAGCGAGATGTCGTCGCCGAGCGGACGAGCTGTGAACTCGTCGTCTCCGTGTTCGGGATCGATGCGAGCGTCTGACGCCGCGTGTCGCGAACGATGCCGAGTTCGTTGACGATGAACGGGAGCAATGGGGCGCTTTCCGGTGTCGACGGAACGTGAGCGGTCAGCGGCCATCGGGGGAGATACGGGTCGATCACGTCGAAGGGAACCTCGAGATACCGCTCGAGGCGATCGGCAAGTGCCAGCTCGTACGTCTCCGCGAAGTCGAACGGCAACTCGTCTTCGAGTGCCGACCGCTCGAGGAGATCGTACTGGAAGACCCCCTCGGTTCGAACGAGACAATCGAGGAAGAAAAACCGTTTCAGGAGGTCGGCGACCTCGTCTTCGAACGCGTGGCCAGTCGAGAGCGGCTGCTCGAACCCGGGCGTCTCGAGGGCCGGTTCCTCGCCGGGCCGGATCGTCGCGCCGAGGAAAAACGCGAGCGGCGCGACCTGATACAGCGACGAGTACTCCCGCGGCACGGTAACCGAGATGTCGCCGTCCGGTCGGTCGACGATGTCGGGGATCTCGAGTCGGTCGCCGAGTTCGATCAGCGGTGGATGGCCACGGAAGGTCGGCCACGTCCGTTCGGGCGAGGTGGTCTTCAGCGCGGACGGAAGCGCGGAGACGGCTGCCATCATCGAGTCGATATCACGAGGCGTGGTGATCGTCGCTCTCGGCTGGTCGTGCAGCGACCGGGCACCGAGTTCGATCGTCGTCTCGCGATCGGTCGTGATCGTAATGGATGTCAGTCCGATGTCGATCGTTCCTGGGGCGTCGATGCGACAGTACAGCTTGATCGGGCCGCTCAATCCGATGAACTGGGTTCGATCCTCGAGTCGGCTCGTTTCGCTGGCGTCGAAGCTCGCTTCCGTTCGCCCGGTTTCGTCGTGGACGGTGACGGAGTAGAGCTGGTTGAACCCGAGTTTGTCGGTCTCGAGTCGACAGGTCCGATCGACTGGGAAGCAAAACTGCGCCGGTTCGATCGTGTCGAACGACACGGTTCCAGCGGTTTCGATCTGGAGGCGGCGTTGCTCGATCGAGTCGGACACTTCGAGCCCAGTCGGGGTGGCCGTTTCCGCGAACGAGATCGTCATAGCTCAGCCGTTAGTGACTGCACCCACTCGCCCCATGGTCAAAAAGAATTGTATCGGCTGGTCGGGCTATGCGCTGTCGTTCCCGTCGGCGGATGGGACCGATGTCGCCGCGAGCGAACGGAACACGATCGTCGGAAACAGTGGCCTGACCGTACTCGGCTGGCGGCCGCTGCCGCGATCGGGCGTCGACAGCGGCACCCGTTCGATAACGCCGCGATCTGCGAGTTCGTACAGGAACCGTTTGACCGTGCCGGCGGTCAGCGACGATCGATCCGCGATCGCAGTCGCGATCTCACGAATCGGTCGGTCGGTCGCATCGAGTTCGGTAAGCGTCAATAGCACCTGCTGGCGAGTTTCCGGAAGTGCCAGCGCGCGACCGACGTGGACGCCGTGTTCCGGTACGTCGGCCCGTGCGGTCTCGAGATGGCTGTGCTCGATTCGATCCGCGTCCGTCTCGCGTGCGAGGACAGCGGCCCCGAACAGCGCCGCGAGCGCGTCGTGGGCGTTTCCGTCGGCCCAGGCGGCCAGGTCACGCACAGCATCGTGATCGAGCGCGCCCGCCGCGAGTCCCGTCGAGGCGCGGTCGGTGATCACGTCGACGAGTTCGTGATCGCGGTAGGCCGGCACGGTGACGGTCGCACCGTCCCAGCCGTCGGGTTCGCGCTGGCCGACCGGGACGATCGCGACGTGTGCGTCGACTGGGGCCAGAAGGTCGCGAGCGCGCCCAACATCGAGCGTTTCGGGTTCGTCGTGATGATCGATCGCGACGATCACGCGCCGATCGGGACGGTCGAGCCTGTCGCACAGCCGCGTGCGCAGTTCCTCGGTCCCGATACCGCTCTCGGGGACCGGTTCGCTCGAGATCAACGACAGGACGGCCCGATAAAACGAGAACGGACTCTCGATACGACGGCCGTCGACGGTCCCAAACCACGTGATCGGGCCGGCAGCACCGGCCCGCGTCGTCGTACCGATCGACCGCGCCGAGCCGCTGAACTGGTCATTGAGCGCATCGAACAGAGCGGTCACGATCGCGGATGTGCCCGATCCAGGCGGGCCGACCACCGCGACCGGCGGCGGCAACTCGTCGTCGAAGACCGGCTCGAGCGCGTCGAGCAGTTGCTCTAAGACCGGGCCACGGCCCACCGGCTCGGGCCGGTGGACGACGGGGCTGAGGTGGTCGCGGTCGACGACGACGCGTCCTCCCTGTCGCGATGACCGCCGGCGAGCAATTCGCTCCTGTAAGTCCATTACTGGGCGGCTGCCTCCGGCGGTGTTCCGACGAGCGCTGCCTCGAGCACCTCGAGTGTGTGTGTGATCTCGTAGCCGGTCCCGTGTTCCATCTGCATCGAGCAGGTCGGACACTCCGTGAGTCCAGCCTTCGCCTCCGCGTCTTCCATATGCTCGAACATTTCTGCCCCGATTTTCATGGAGGTTTCGTAATTCTCCTCCTTCCAGCCGTACGTCCCGGAGATCCCCGAACAGGAGTCGCCGACGTCGTGGGCGTCGACCCCGTCGATAGCGTCGAGCACTTCGATCGTCTGGCCGTCGAGCCCCTGATTCCGGGCGTGACACGGCGCGTGGTACGCGAAGTCGTCGAATTCGTCGCCGACCGAGGTCCCCTCGAGTTCGCCCTCGAGATCCTCGTGGATCCGGAGGTACTCGACGGCGTCCCAGGTGTTCGCGGCGACCTCGGCGGTGCCCTCGAAATCGAACAGTTCGGGGTACTCCTGGCGGAGCGACATCGAACACGAACTGCAGGAGGCGACGATGTCCGCGCCGTCTTCGAGGGCCGCAGCGAGTTCGCTGACGTTCGTCTCGGCCGACCGGCGTGCGTCCTCGAGCATGCCGTTTGCGAACATCGGCGTTCCCGAGCAGTGCTGGTCGGGGACCATGATCTCGTAGCCGAAGTGTTCGTAGACCCGCACCAGCGCCTTGGCCACTTCGGGGGTGTTGTAGTTCGCGTAGCAGCCGTGGAAGTAGGCGATGCGCTTCTCTTTGTTTTCGACCTTCGCACCGCCTCTTGCCGTCCACCACTCCCGGAAGGTCTCGGTCGCGAACTCGGGGAACTCCCGTTCGCCCGTGATCCCGAGGAGCTTTTCGCCGAGCCACTGCGTCGCCGACAGTCCCATCATGAAGTTCGCCGTCCGCGGGAACATCGAGCCCAGCGGTGCCAGGCGCCGGTAGTTCGCGAGCATGCGGTTGCGCCAGTACTCCCGCGAGAGTTTGCTCATGTTCTCCTCGACGTACTCGGCGCGGGCGGTGTTGTGCATCTGCGAGAGCGGCACTTCCGAGGGGCAGGCGCTATCACAGCGCATGCAGTTCGAACACTTCATCACCGAGTCGTCGATGTCGTGGTCGTTCTGGCGCTTGAGCCGCCACTGCTCGGGCCCCTGGAACTTCGGGCCGGGGAACTCGTCGTCGACCTCGGCGACGGGACAGTTGGTGTCGCAGGTCGAGCACTTGTAACAGTTGTCCGCCCCCGGTCGGAGATCCATCTCTTCAGCCTCTGGAAAGACCTGAATCGGCTCGAAATCGTCGTCTCCCGGTACGCCATCGTCGGTCGGCTGTTCTGCATCACTCATCGAATCACCAGAGTCAGTCGGTCGCTGTCGCATCGCTTGCTCGCTCGAGTCCGTTCGTTCACGTCCAGTCGATCGCGTTCGCCACTCGAGTCGCGCGGTCCGTCCGTGCCCGTCATCGTCCTGCCTCCGTTCCCGCACGCTGACCCGCGACGTAGCCCGTCGCGAGCGAGACGCCGCTACCGGATTTCTCGGCGGCGAAGTCGTAGCCGCCAAGGACTGCCCCCGCCGCCCGGAGATTCGAGAACACGGGCTCGTCCCCGACGTCGAGCGGCCGGAGCTCACGGTCGACCGGCAGGCCGAATCTCGCGTAGGGTTGATCGCCAAACACGTCGTCGACGAACCAGTCGTAGCGGTCCGCTGGGTGTGGGACGTGACAGTCGAAAATCGGTTCGAACACCCGCTCGCGCTCCGAGCGCACGCCCTTGCCGACCAGCCCGCCCGTCGCGAGCACGTACTCGGCAGCACGGTGAGGGATCTCGGTGCCGTTGCGATCGACGACGACGTGATCGATTCGCCCGTCGTCGGTGGTTTCGTACTCGACGACCGGCACGCCTGTCGTCACTCGGACGCCGGCGTCTTCGAGCGCCTCGTAGAGCAGGTCCTCGAGTCGCAGCCCGGGCAGGCTCGGCGGCCCCATCGGGACCTCGAAGACGTCGACGCCGAGTCGCTCCGCGAGGTCGTCCCTGACCGTGTTCGTATGTTCGTCTCCGAGGATCGCAGGGAACCCGACGCGGGCCTCCTCTTCGAGTTGGGACCGGACAATGTCGGCGAGCGCATCGCGCGCGGTCGTCTTGCCCGCTGCCGTCTCCACGGTTTCGTCGTGGTCGAGCAGGTGGGCATAGCGCGTGACCTTCGCGTCGTCTCGGACGATCCCGGGGAACCGAATCGTGACCCCGCGAGCCGCGAAGGGTGCGCCGGCGGCCTCGAGATGGGCGGCCGCCAGCGGCGCTTCGAAGTCCGGCAGCGTTTCGAAGCCGACGAGCAAGGTGTCGCGGTCGTCGCTTGCCAGCCCGGCCGCGGTCGACGCCGGGTATCTGGCGGTCGGCTTGACCGTGCCGCCGTGGGTCGGCACGAGCGCGTTCGCGTCCGTGTGGCCACCCTCGTATGTGTCGCCCGCGATCTCGTCGAAAAACGAGAGGGCCTCGCGGACCGTCTCGAGCCCCACGCGCTCGTAGGGGTGGCCTTCGGGGAGGTTGGCGAGCGCGTCGAAGGGGTCCACGAGTGGGCCGTCGCCCGCTGGCGTGTAGCCGAGGACGTCGATCAACCCGCTGGCGTGGCGCAGCGTACTCTGTTTGTGCGAAACGAGTCGGACTTGCGCGCCCTGATCAGCCGCAGCGAGTGCGGCAGTTGTGCCTGCGAGTCCGCCGCCGATCACGAGGACATCGTCTTCCATCGCCATCTAGTGACTCCCCCCATCGAACGCCGCAAAATCGACGTCCGACGTTGCGCTCGCGGGGTCGCGGTCCCGGTTCATCGTCGTCGCGTGTAACGCGTAGTTGAGCATCGCTTGCGAGAGCTGTTCGCCCCACAGCGCGTGGCGCTCGCCTTTCCAGCGTTCTTGAAAGAGTTCGTCCAGCGCCTCGCGGACCGTTTCCTCGTCGTACTCGGGGTGGAGTTCGTTGGCCATATTCTGACAACAAAAGCCACCCTGGCAGTTCCCCATCGAGGCTCGCGTCCGGATGCGAACCGCGTTTAGGTCCGTCCCCGACTGGGCAATGGCATCGTTGATCTCCGCGAGCGTGACGCCCTCACACTGGCAGATCACCGGGTTCGGCTCGTCGGTCTCGAGCACCTCGCGCGCCCGACTCCCGAGTCGCTGTCTGCTCCGGCGGGCCACCGGCGAGCGCAGGCCGAAGTCGTCCATCCCGGCCTCGAGCGTCGCGATGTTTTCGCTGCCGGGCAGTGGCTCGTCGGCGGTCGCACAGGTAGTGCTCACACCCAGTTTCTCGCAGACGTGATCTGCGATATCTTCGGCCATCATCCGATAGGTGGTGAACTTGCCGCCGACGATACTGGACATTCCGGCGACGCCGTCGCGATCGGCGTGATCGAGCAGGAAGAAGTCCCGCGTGATGTCGGTCGGGTCCTGCGTGCCGGTTCCCGGCGGTTCGTAGAGGGGACGCACGCCCCAGAACGAACGGATTGTCCGGGCCTCCTCGAGGATCGGCACCAGTTCCGAGAGGGTGTCGATCATCTGATCAACCTCCCACCGCTCCTCGGGATAGTCATCTGGATCGCTAACCTCCTCGTCGGTCGTGCCAAGGATTGCGGTCGTCTCGTGGGGGACGATGATGTCGGCATCGCCTTTCGGATGGCAGCGGTTGATCACGGTGTCGACCTGCCGGACGTTCATGATCGTCATCACGCCCTTGGAGGGCCGGACCGCGATCTCGAGGTCGGCCATCGCACCGATCTGGCCGGCCCACGCGCCGGTCGCGTTGACGACGTACTCGGCGGTGATCTCCTCGGTGGTCCCGGGCGTGGCGTGCGTGCGTTTGCCGGGACCCGAGTCGTGGCGCACCTCGACGCCGTAAATGTCGTCGCCGTCGCGCAGGAGGTCGATCACCTCGGCGTGAGTCTCGACGCGCGCGCCGTGGTTCTCGGCGTCGATCGCGTTCGCGACGCAGAGTCGGAACGGGTCGACCGCGCCGTCGGGGACCTCGATCGCCCGTTTGACGTCGTCTGCGAGGTAGGGTTCGACCTCGCGGGCTTCCGACCCCGAGAGTACGCGGGCAGGAATCCCACACTCCCGACACCCCTCGAGTTTCTCTCGGAAGTAGTCGTCCGAATCTTCGGGTCGCTGGACGAACAGGCCGCCGGTCTCCTCGACGCAGTGGCCGGCGATCTCCCGAAGGACTTCGTTTTCTTCGATACACTCCGTCGCGCTGGCTTGGTCGGAGACGGCGTATCGCCCGCCGCTGTGGAGAAGGCCGTGCATCCGACCGGTCGTTCCGTCTGTGAGGTTGCCTCGCTCGACGAGCGTGACCTCGAGGCCCCGCATCGCCAGATCGCGGGCGATGCCACAGCCAGTCGAGCCGCCGCCGAGAACGAGAACCTCCGTGTCACGGGCCATTCCTTCAGAAGCCACTACGGACAGCCACACCTTTATTTTATCGACGGCTGAGGAACAGCCATAACAATTGGCTTATATCGGGATTGGCAGCTAGCTGATTGGAATGGGATTTAGCGATCGTATCTCGATCTAATTCTGAGAACACTGCCTGTAGCGTTCACAAAGCCTAAATTCTCACACTCTCTTATGATGGCTGTATTATGGGTTCGGCAACTTTTATAATGATTGTAGGAATTGTTTACCAATAGAGCGCGCCCATCAGTAAAGACATCGCGTGAGAGTGTGGGAAATAACCTATGACAACCAATACCTACGTCGGTGCGGTAGACCAGGGAACGACCGGCACCCGCTTCATCGTCTTCGATCACGAGGGGCAGGTCGTCGCGAACGCCTACGAGAAACACGAACAGATCTATCCCGAACCCGGCTGGGTCGAGCACGACCCGATCGAAATCTGGGAGAACACCAAAGCCGTCATTAGACAGGCCCTCGGGCAGGCGGGTATCGGCCCCGATCAGCTCGAGGCCATCGGGGTAACCAACCAGCGAGAGACGACGCTGCTGTGGGATGCAGACTCTGGCAACCCCGTCCACAATGCCATCGTCTGGCAGGACCGCCGGACGACCGATCGCGTCGAACAACTCGAAGAGGACGGAATGGTCGAGACCATCCGCGCCAAGACCGGCCTCGAGGCCGACGCCTACTTCTCGGCGACGAAAGCCGAGTGGCTACTCGACAACGCCGATCCGATCAAACTCGAGCGCTCGCGGCCCGAGGACATCCGCGACCGCGCAGAGCATGGGGAGGTCCTGTTCGGGACCATCGATACGTGGTTGATCTACAACCTCACGGGCAACCACATCACCGAAGTCACGAACGCCTCGCGGACGATGCTCTACAACATCCACGACCTCGAGTGGGACGACGACCTGCTGGCGGAGTTTTCGATTCCCGAGGCGATGTTGCCCGAGGTCCGCCCCTCGAGCGACGACGCCACCTACGGGTCGACCGATCCCGACGGCTTTCTCGACGCTGAGGTACCGGTCGCGGGTGCGCTTGGCGACCAGCAGGCGGCCCTGTTCGGTCAGACCTGTTTCGATCCCGGCGACGCGAAGAACACCTACGGTACCGGTTCCTTTTTCCTGATGAACACCGGCAACGAGGCCGTCGAATCCGATCACGGTCTGCTGACGACGATCGGCTTCCAGCGCTCGGGTGAAGCCGTCCAGTACGCACTCGAGGGCTCGATCTTCGTCACCGGCGCGGCGATCGAGTGGCTCGAGGACATGTCGCTGATCGACAACCCCGCCCAGACGGCGGAACTCGCTCGCAGCGTCGACACGACCGACGGCGTCTACGTCGTCCCCGCATTTACGGGACTGGGCGCACCACACTGGGACCAGCGCGCACGCGGGACTATCGTCGGGATGACACGCGGAACCCGCAAAGAACACGTCGTCCGCGCGACCCTCGAGTCGATCGCGTACCAGACCCGCGACGTCGCCGAAGCGATGGAAGCCGACTCAGGGATCGAGATGACGTCGCTGAAAGTCGACGGCGGCGCGGTCAAGAACAACTTCCTCTGTCAACTCCAGTCGGATATCATCGGATCGGAGATCGTCCGCCCGGTAGTCGACGAGACGACAGCGCTGGGGTCGGCCTACGCGGCCGGCCTCGCAGTCGGCTACTGGAGCGACCCCGACGAGTTACGGAGTAACTGGCAGGTCGACGCCGAGTTCGAACCCGAGATGGATCCGGAAACCGCCGATCGGCGATACGACCGCTGGGGGGACGCCGTCGACCGAGCGCGCGACTGGGCGCGAGACAGTGAGGAGTAAGCGATGGTCCAGACGCTCCTTCAGATTCCCGTCATCGGGATGGAGACCGACGCGTTCGTCCTCCTGCTTATCACTGCCCTCGCCGGCGGTGCGTTCGGTGCGGCACTCGGCGCGCTGCCGTCGTTCGTCTTTACGGGATTCGTCGTCTTCCTCGGCGAAGGCGTCGCGATTCTCCAGCGCGAAGTCGGTGCGGTCGAGGGCATTCCGGCAGCCGAACTCGGCGCTGGCATCACCGGGACGATCGGCTTCGGCGCGGTGACTGGTCCCCATATCGCCTTCGCTGGTGGCGTCGCTGCGACGGCCTACGCCGGCCGGCGGTATCCCGAGATGGAACCCGCTGGCTGGGACTACCACTTCGGAAAGAACATCCTGTACGCCTTCGGGACCAAACCCGACATCCTCGCCGTCGGGGCGGTCTTCGGCGCGATCGGGATGCTCATCACGCAGGTGCTAAACGGAATCGGCTTCCCGACGGACAACATCGCGCTCTCGGTCGTCGCAACCGCCTTCTTGGCTCGCCTCGCCTTCGGCTACCCCATCGTCGGCAAGGTGGCTGGCTCGAGCATTCTCGATATGTCACCGTTCGAGCGCGAGGAGAAACGCGTCGCGGCCGACGGCGGCACCGAAACTGATCGGCTGGCGACCGAGCCCTGGCTCCCCCACCAGTACGAGTGGTCCGGCGTGACCGTCATCGGACTCGTGGGTGGGATCCTTGGTGGCTATATCTGGCTCGAGACCGGGAGTATCTTCTTAGGCTATGCGATCTCCGCGATGAGCCTGCTGTTTCTCAACCTCGGCGTCGAGAAGATTCCGGTTACCCATCACATCACGCTGTTAGGTGCGGTGGGTGCGATCATCGCGATGCCGGCTCTCGGGAGCGAACCGATTGCACTGCTCATCGCCGGTGCCTTCGGGGCGATCTCCGGCCTTCTCGGTGAGGTGAGCCAGCGAATCTTCTACTCTCACTCCGGGACCCACGTCGACCCGCCGGCGATGGCAATCGCGGAGTTCATGTTCGTTCTCGGGGTACTCTATCTGCTCGGGCTGCTGCCCAACGCGGGTTACCTCGCGCTCTGACCGCTATCGATCACATCGGCGGTCTTCTCTCATGAACCGACCGCTTTAGGTCACCCAGCCCTCGAGTCACGGGTATGACCGCCGATCCGCCGCTCGTGCTCGACGTCGACGGCACCCTGACCCGTCCCGAGGGGTGGGGTATCGATCCCCGCGTCTTCGATCCGCTCCGCGAGTGGAACGCACCCGTCGTGATCGCTACCGGGAAAGCCTTCCCCTACCCCGTTGCGCTCTGTCACTTCATCGGGATTCCCGAACTCGTCGTCGCCGAAAACGGCGGTGTCGTCTACACCGGCGACGACGTCTTTTTCACCGCCGACCGCGAGGCAGCCCAGGCCGTCACCGAGGAGTACCGCGCCGCGGGCTACGACCTCGGCTGGGGCGAGGAGGACACCGTCAACCGCTGGCGCGAAACCGAAATCGCCGTCAACTTGGACCAACCGCTCGAGCCGCTGCGCGAGATCGCCGCAAAGCATGGCCTCGAGGTGATCGACACCGGCTACGCCTACCACGTCAAGGATACCGATCCGAACAAGGGTGCAGGACTCGAGACGATCGCCGAGCAGACCAGTATCGACCTCGATGAGTGCGTCGCGATCGGCGATTCGGTCAACGACGTTTCGACGTTCGAGGCCGTCGGTCGTGGGTTCGCCGTCGCCAACGCCGACGAGACGGCGAAAGCGGCCGCCGACGAGGTCCTCGACGAGATCCACGCCGATGGGACGCTCGCGGTGCTCGAGCGGGTTCGTGGGACGCGCTGATCACTTGGACCGTCGAGAGACACCAGTATTGGTCAGAGGAGAGACGGCGTACTCGGTACAGAAGGTATGCCGGTCCGAGTGAAGTACCACGGGCGCGGTGGCCCGTGGCTTCGCCGTAGTCTCTGGCACGAAGCCAGCGGAACGACCGGTGGCGAATTTAATACCGCCCGTGCTCGTCCCTTGGGGACTCGCGTGGAACCAATAACACCCGAACACACCGGGAATGCCACCGCAACAGAGGTCTTCTGTTGCTGCCGTGGCGGGTGTGTCCGTGGGCGTCCGCCCCTTCACGAGGGCGCGACACAGGCCCGGCGCACCGCGTCTTACCCCGAAATGGGTGCGCGGGTTTTGCGAGGCCGATAACGTGGGTTCCAAACTGTCGTAGGGCGTCCGGGTACTTAAAAACAGAGACG
>Ga0207733_100201_pt1 | contig 54099 bp, 54 predicted proteins | sample A23P3SouthBayCA_FD_187735 | JGI IMG/M metagenome (GOLD analysis project Ga0207733, IMG submission 187735) | Aerobic enrichment media microbial communities from Eden Landing Ponds, California, USA - A23 P3 (SPAdes) | ecosystem: Environmental > Aquatic > Marine > Unclassified | place: Emeryville...
GGGGGAGCCGATGTCGGTCGGGAACGGCAGGTGGACCAGCAGATCGAGGTCGCCCTCGGCCAGGTGCGTTCGGACTGACTCCTCGCGTTCGGCCAGCGCTTCCCGGTCGACCGGCCCGTCCATCAGGATCTCGACGTAGTCGAACTCGGCCTCCCCGGCGAACGCGAGCTGCTCGTCGAGCCCCGTCGTCACCTGCGTCACGAATCCGACGCGCGGGTTCACCTAGGCTCACCCCGCTTGGTGCGTGTCGCGCGGCGTTCGGGGAGGGCGTGGGAACGACCGGTGTCGGTACGACCGGGAGGGCCGGGGTCAGTCATCGGCTTCCCCTCGGCTCGCCACGGCGGCGGCGCGATGCCCGTCGCCCTCGATGCCGATCGCTTCCCGCGACTCCGCCGAGTGGTACACCGCCGCTCCAGATTCCGGATCGAACAGGTGGAGTCGGTCGGGGTCGACACGGAACGAGATCAGGTCTCCCACCTCGACGGAGGACCGCGGTTGGATGCTGACCTCCATCTCGTGACCCGCGACCCTCCCACGGACGAGCAGCGTGCTTCCGAGCGGCTCGGTCACGGTGACCTCCATCCGAACGTCGCCGTCCGTGTCGGCGGCGAGGTCCTCCGGACGGACGCCGAACACGACGCGATCGCCCGAGGCCAGCCCGAGGTCGTCGGGCGGGACGTCCAGCGGAACCGTGTTGTCCCCCCAGACGACCTCGGAGCCGTCCCCGCGCCGGCGCAGCGTCGCGTCGACGGTGTTCATCCCCGGACTGCCGATGAACTCCGCGACGAACCGGGTGTCGGGCGCGTCGTACAGGTCCTGCGGCGGTGCCACCTGCTCGATGTGGCCGTCGTTCATCACGGCGACCCGGTCGCCGAGGGTCATCGCCTCGACCTGGTCGTGTGTGACGTACACCGTCGTCGTCTGCAGCTCCGCGTGCAACTCCGCGAGCTCCGCCCGCATCTGGACGCGCAACTTGGCGTCGAGGTTCGACAGCGGCTCGTCCATCAGGAACACTTCTGGGTCCCGGACGAGCGCCCGCCCGATCGCCACGCGTTGTTGCTCGCCCCCGGACAGCGCCGACGGCTTGCGTCCCAGTAGGTCCTCGATGTCGAGGATCGCGGCCGCTTCCTCGACGCGCTCGGTCGCCTCGCTCCCCGAGAAGCCGGCGGCGGCGTCGAGCCCGAAGGTCATGTTCTCGCGGGCGGTCATGTGCGGGTACAGCGCGTAGTTCTGGAACACCATCGCGACGTCCCGCTCGCTCGCGGGTTCCGTCGTCACGTCCCGTTCGGAGATGCTGACGGTCCCGTCCGTGGCCGACTCCAGACCGGCACACAGGCGCAGCGTCGTCGACTTCCCACAGCCGGACGGACCGACGAGGACGAGGAACTCCCCCTCTGTAACGTCGAGGGACACGCTGTCGACAGCCGTTACGTCGTCGAACTGCTTGGTCAGGTGCTGAAGGCTGATTCCTGTCATTCTGCGAGTCCAAACGTTTCAAGCAGCGGGTTCCGGAACGCGATCAGTACCGCAAGCGGCGGCAACAGCGTCAGGACGGCCCCCGCCATGATGAGCCCCCAGTCGGTCTGGCCGGCGTTGCCGACCGACTGGAGGTACTTCATTCCGACCTGTACGACCTGCTTGTTCTGGTCGGAGACGACGATCAGCGGCCACAGGTACTGGTTCCACGAGTAGATGAACGTGATCACGCCGAGCCCGGTGATCATCCCGCGCGACATGGGCACGAGGACCCGCCAGAGGAACTCCAGCGGACCGACGCCGTCGACCTTCGCCGCCTCGACGAGCGACTCCGGGATCGACATGAAGTGTTGACGCAGCAGGAACACCGCCGTCGCGCTCGCCAGATAGGGGCCGGTGAGCGCCAGCAGGGTGTTGGACCAGCCGAGCGTCGCCATGAGCTCGTACAGCGGGACGATCCTGACCGGGACCGGGAACATCAGCGTGAACAGGATCAGGAAGAAGACGCCGTTCTTGAACCGGAAGTCGTAGAAGACGAGCGCGACCGCCGCCAGCAGGCTCACGGCGATCTTTCCGACGGTCACGACGACCGACATCACCAGCGAGTTGACCATGTACGTCAGCATGTCGTAGGTCGTCAGCACCGAGACGTAGTTCGTGAGCCCGTCGCTCCCGGGGGTGATGTCGCCGATGTCGTAGATCTCCGGGACGGTTTGCGTGCTCATGACGATCGCCAGCAGCAGCGGCGACGCCATGAGCAGGATCGAGACGACCAAGCCGACGTGGACGGAGAGTTGGTCCGGGAGCAGTCGCGTCGCTGACGACGCATCGGAGACGGCCTCTCGTCGTGTTTCTGCTGCCATCAGTAGTGTGCGTAGCGGTCGGACACTCGCAACTGGACGTAGGTGAGTCCCCCCACGATGAGGAACAGGATCACCGACTCGGCCGATGCGAGTCCGAGGTTGTTGAACTGGAACGCGTCGCGATACAGCTGGTAGATCAGCAGGTTCGTCGCGTTCGTCGGGCCACCCTGCGTCATCAGGTCGATCAGCGCGAAGCTGCCGAAGAACGCGTAGATCGTGTTGATGACCACGAGGAACACCAGCGTCGGCGACATCAACGGGACGTAGACACGCAGCAGTCGCCGCCACGTCCCCACGCCGTCCAGCTCACACGCCTCGTTCAGCGACTCCGGGACGTTGTTCAGCGCGGCCAACATGAAGATCACGTTGTAGCCGACCTGCTTCCAGACGGCGGCGATCGCGACGACGAGGAACGCCTGCCAGCCGACGGTGAACCAGTCGACCTCGACGCCGAACCACGACTCCAGGTAGAACGTGTAGATGCCGACGCTCGGGTGAGCGAGAAACAACAGGACGGTTCCGGCGACGGCGGTCGGGAGCGCGTACGGCCAGATGGCCGCGATCAGGTATGCGGCCTTCCCGTCCGTCACCTCGTACAGCAGGAAGGCGACGAGCAGGCCGACGGCGAGGGTACTCACGACCACCAACGCGGCGAAGGCGAACGTCAGCCCGACGCTCGCCAGGTACGTGTTCGACGTCAGCAGGGACGTGAAGTTCTCGAGCCCGACGAACCGGGTGTTCTGCCCGAACAGGAACGTCTTGTAGACGCTCAGCCGGAGCGTCTGTAGCGACGGGTAGTACAGGAACGCCCCGATCGCCGCCAGCGTCGGCAGCAACAGGAGGTACGCCCCCAGCGAACTGTCGAAGGCTGTTTCGTGTGCGCTCATCGCTCACCCCTTGCTGTCGATGTAGTCCTGCAGCACCGTGTCGGCCTCCGACTTCATGCTCGTGAGCTTCTCCTCGACGGTGACGTCGGAGTTGATCATGCTGACGTAGCCGTCCTGCATGAGCGTCCGGACCTCCGTCGCCGGACCGGCCTGCCAGCCCTTCGTCGCCACCGACGACTCGGTCTCGCTGAGCTGGTCGAACGCGGTCTGGAAGTTCGGGTTCTCGTCGAACCAGCCCTCGTCCTCGAGGAGTTGGACCGCGCTGTCGCTGATCGGGAAGTACCCCGTGTTCCGGTGCCAGAACGCCTGCTGTTCGGCCTCCGAGAGCCACAGCAGGAAGTCCGTCAGCGCCTGCTTCTTCGCCTCGGAGAGCCCGCGAGTCATCCACAGGGAGGCGCCGCCGATGACGACGCCGGTTCGGGTCTGCCCCGGCGTCGGGTAGTACCCGGTCCCGAGCTCGAAACCGTTCTCCTCGGCCCCAGCCGTCGCCGATGCGACGCCGGCGGTGGAGGAGATCCACATCGCCGTCTTCCCGTTGAGGAACGCCTGTTGGGCGGCGCCCCACGCGCCGACGCCGGCGTGGTTGTACAGGCCGTCGTCGTGCATGTCCGACCACCACGAGAAGATCCGGTTCGCAACGTCGGTGTCGAGGTTGATCTCGGTCGGGTCGTCGGCCCGACCGTTCCGCTCGTTGACGAGCGGCTCACCGGCCTCCGCGAACCACTGCTCCGGGAACCACGCCACGTTCGCGAACGTGATCCCTTGCTCGGCAATGCCGTCCGAGACGACGGTCTCGCTCGCGGCCCGGATCTCCTCCAACGTCTCGGGCGGGGACTCGGGGTCGAGGCCCGCCTCCTCGAACATGTCCTTGTTGTAGTAGAATATCGGGTTCGAGGAGTTGAACGGGAGCGAGTAGACCGTGTCGTCGAACGAGTAGTAGTCGATGACCGGGTCCTGGAAGTCCGACCAGTCGATCCGGTCGCTGGGCAACGCCTCCTCCATGGGGACGAACGCCCCGCTGTCGATTGCGAGCCGGCTCCCCAGGTCGACGATCTGCGCCAACTCCGGCGCCTCGCCGGCGCCGATCGCGGAGGTGACGGCGTTGAGCGTCTCGGTGTAGCTTCCCTTGTAGCTCGTCTCGACCGTGACGGTGTCGGACTGGTCGTTGAAGTCCGACGCCAGAGCCTCGACCGTCTCCCCGAGATTGCCGCCCATGGCGTGCCACCACCGAATGGTGGTCTGTCCGGACGACCCCGCCTGATTGTTGGCGGAGTCCGACCCAGTTCCGAGACAGCCCGCCGTCGTGAGTCCGGCCGCCGCCAGGCCGGTCGTTTTCAATACCTGTCGCCTGTCCGTCAGCGATTGGTCGAGAACCACAACTGAAGGGTACCGTACCACCACTTGGCTCATTATATTTTATTGATATATCGATGGGTGGGGGGCCGGGGACGTTCGTGCGTCTCAATATCGACAGGTAGTCCACACCAGTCCACGGAGGACTACCGATACCGTGGCTCCGTCGCGGCGGCGACCGAGGGAGAACCTCGCTTGTCGCGGGCGACGGCGCGGGCGGCACCGTATCACTCGCTCCTCGGGCGAGGTCGACCAACTGCCCGCAGCGAACCGCCGTTCACAGCGTGGTGTGTGGCATCGTGAGCGTTCGCTCGCTCATGGAGGAGTGCCGTCTCGCCGTTCTGAATCGGTCCTCCACCCTCACTAGCATCGGTCCACACAGCGTCCGGAGTCGGGAGCGGGTTCGGTGGTGCCGTGGTAACTCGACTCTCGGAACGGTTATCCCCCGTTGCCCCGTACGTATGATCGTAATGGCTAACGGTAAGGTTGAATTCTTCAACGACACGGGCGGTTACGGTTTCATCGCGACTGACGACGGCGACCTCGACGACGACGAAGACGTCTTCTTCCACATGGAGGACGTCGGTGGCGAGGATCTCACGGAGGGAACGGAGGTCGAGTTCGATATCGAGTCCTCCCCCAAGGGCCCCCGAGCAGCGAACGTCGTCCGGCAGTAACACCGAGCGTCGACTGTCGCCGTCGGCGACAGCCGGTATCTCGATTCTCAGAGGACTACACCCGCGAGCGACAGCGACAGGGGTCCCCGTTCTTCCCCTCATGAAACGTACCCCGGTCATCCGCGATCTCCTATCGCCACGGTGGTTCGGACGGTCCGCAGTCCGAGGGCCTGATGCTCCGACGGTCGCGATCGGTGGATATGATTATATGAGCCGTGACAGACCAGATACCAGTATGTCGACGGTCGGACTGTCGGTAAACGCTGTCGGGCTTCTCATCAGTGGCTTGGGAACCGTATTGCTGTTCCAGCATACGACCAATGAGTACCACTCCGCGATTCAGGATATCGGGTCGATAGCTGTCGCGTATCTCGGCCTCGTGCTCCTCGGAGTCTCGGTATCTCTCATGGGGGTCGCCGTCCTTCTGAGTCGGGAATAGCCGCGTTCTCCGAGCGTTCTGCGTTCATCGTGGAATCGGTCGCCCCGAGGCCGATCGTAGGGTCTCGACTGTTTGTCCTCCATAGTAACACTGTCAGATATAGAAGAACGGAAGCTATCGCTCAGGCGACCGGCTTATTGAAACCGAGAGATCTCCACGGAGAACATTGTTGTAGTTGTTTTGGTGAACGTTGTACACTCTGTCTTCATCAGGTGGGCGTCTGCATATGAACACATACACCAATAATTTTGAGCAAAGAGAGATCAGGGTACAGTGTGACTGTGGGGACTGGCTCAAAGCAGATACGGAACTGGATAGAGTCAGCTGTGACTGTGGGAAAGGGTCCGCAGTAACGGTCACAGATATGTATCACGGTTCCCGCTTGAGATGGTCTCAGACGATTGAATCCGTCGTTCTCTGAACTAACTGCACGCTTCGTGAATCTCCAGTTCTACTACGACGGTGTGGTCCTACAGCGGTTCAAAAGCTGATGACACTCACACTCGCACTCTCGTACTGGTTGGTGTACAAGCGTCAATGACTGAGACACACCGTCCACCCAGCGAGGAAACCAACACAACCGTTCACTGTCAGGTATACACGCTCGTATGAACAGACGACAGTTTCTCACGACGGCCACGATACCGATCGGACTCACGACTGCCGGCTGCTCGTTCGGTCCATCCGAACCGATCGAACTCGACGTCGACACCGAATATCAGGACGATGGCCGCCAGAACGAGACGTATCTCATCTACAAGCATTCCGGTGAAGAACGTCGGGTAGTCGGGTTCGATCAGCACTCGTTCCCGGAAACGCTGACCGATCAGTTCGGGTTCGGAGTCGTCATTGAGTACGATGCGGCGACGACGGTCGAGTCCGTTCGGTTCGATCTCCGTGCGCCACCGACAGGAACTCCCGCCGATATCTACCTCGCGTCGCCGTCCGGGTCAGCGTGGTCAGATCTGACGTACGGACGGGGCAGTGCAGACGGCGTGACACGGATCGCACTGCCTGACGCGACAGCCGTGACCGACGAGACAGTGTTCATCGACATGCGTATCGACCCACAGGGAGCGCCCGTCGATCAGATCGCCATCGATCTTGAACTGGAACTGTCCGCGGTAGACGCCTCCGAGAAATATCATGCGTCAACGACCACCACGTTTGAACCTGAGACGCAATGAGCTCTCGACGCCGTCGAATCGATCGATAATACACTGTTTCACCGGGCTCCCGTGTCTCGATTCCTGACGAGTGAAGACTGCTGCGCTGTCGATCTGTACAATGTGGGATACTGGCTGGTGCGCTCACCTATCGGTTAACTCACCCGTCTCCTGTTGATAGGATGGCAATACCTTCGGGTACACAATGACAAACAATCAATAAGCTGTGGTATCGGGTTTCGGTCAATGACCGATGAGAACTCTCCCGGTCGAGGGGATGCAACAACCGAGCGAGACGGGGCCGAGAGTGCGGATTCTGAGCTCGCCTTACTGAGGGATCTGTCTGAGGAGGGTCGAGTCAGTTTGGATCATCAAATAACTGCGATTCAGAACTCTGCGACACAGTCATTCCAAGTGCTCAGATTGAATATCATCCTCTTAGGTGCCGTACTCAGCGCTGTGCCGGTGGCTGCACGGTTTGGACGTGATCTCAGCGTATTTGTCAACCTCTATTCGGTCACCGGTGCTCTCACCCTTTTCGGATCGGTGCTATTCGCGGCAGCAGCGATCACCGTTACAAACTACACGGCGGGTATCGGTTCGGCGGGAGTGACGGATACGGTTGAATCCGATCTGTCGCGTAGGGAATTCTATCAGAGACTATCAAGTAGCTACTCTGAATGGCTCGTTGGAAATTATAACACTATGGAAAAGCAGAGCGTCTCGTTCTTTTTGTGTATGGCATTGTTCATTGACTCGTTACTGTTCCTTGGATCTGGAATCGTCGCTGGGCTGTACACACCGAGTTTCGGGTCGAGACCACTGTTCTACGTGCTCGTCGTACTGTTCGCTATCGGAGCAGATCTCGGCCTCTATCGAGTGAGAGGTCTGCAGATAGAGTGATAGCGTTCGGTAGCGACTACAGGTCGTCGTTATCCGGTAGGCGGCTTCCGTCCTTTCGTATGCTCTCTGCGACTGTCGGTACTTCTGGGCGACCTCCATCGGGGATATATGCACCAGTGAAGGTCTCACGGTCGTGCTCCTCTCCTTCGGACATGTTCCTTTGTTCTGTATGAAACCAGAAAAAGGTTGCTTACACTTCAAATTCGAATGATATGTACACATGGTCCGCGACGGACTATTAAGTCAGCTACCCTGCGTGAGATGAGGCGGTGTCAATCGCTCCCCTTCGGTCTTGTTCCATCACACGTCTGCCAACTGACTGCCGGGCAACTGGTCACCCGAGCAGTGACCGTGCCAACTGGAGGTTGCTGGCTCGTCCCGACTGCGAGCGGCACTGATCTGTCTTAGCGTCGACCGGTCTCCTGCGGACAACTATCTATTTTCCTACGCAAACCGCGAGAGATGTCGGGGTTGTCACGAGGTACGTCTCGGCGAGTGAGGCGTGGACTACTCCGAGCCGGTTGAATTCAGCACATGACAGCGGGGCGGCGTCGCTCTCGTTCGCCAGCGACACCGCTGCATGCTTTTCGTCATCGAGTGGGAACTCAGCATCCAGGGCAGCCGTTCGCGTCGAAAACCGATTCAGTCTGTTCCAGCACTCGCGTTGCGGCCCGCCCGTGTGTGTCGTCGTAGGAAGCTACCCAGTGGAGTCCACCCACGACAACGGTCGGGACCTGAACAGTGTATCCGTAATCGAAGCGTGACACCAACGTGTCCGGTACAGAGCGGGCCGAGCGATTGGTGGCACCTATTCTGAGGGAAGTGTGAGAATCGATGTGGACAGTCTGAACTGAACGTTCTGCTTCCTCTACGGGTAGGATACGGGGAGCATTCCCCCGCTCGGCATCGAATCCAGAGGTCCCCGAGCAATTCGGCCGGGTGCTTGTGGACGCACTCGGCGATTTCACTCTGGCGACGGTGAACAGCTCAGCAAAGAGATCTGAACTACTACCATCCGAACCACACACATGCAAACGTGGCGAGGTGTTCGCTGCTGGCGTTATGAGCCGGCGGCGACACGGTTCGTTCACAACGAACTGTACCACGTATCGGCGGCTCTCGAGTGGAGGGGGATCGATCGGAACCAAACCCGGAGCCGATTACTGTGCGGCGGTCCAGGTGTCATCCATGGACGAGAAAACGATCGCCGAGTACCTCGACCGCTACGACGAGACACAGGGGCTCCTGCCCACCGAACTGGAGACGTTCGGCGAGCGGTACCGCGAACAGGGGCATCTCACTCGCGATCACCTGTACGAGATCGCGTATCTGTCGTCGACGCGCAGCGCGTATCACGTCGAATCCAACCCCGAGGATCGATGTCGCGAGGTGACGCGAAACGTCCTCGACGTCCACGGAGACTTCTCGAAGATACGCTTGATCACGGGCCTCAGTGGGTTCCAGGCGCCGACAGCGTCGTGCGTCCTCACTGCATTGGATCCGGATCGTCACGCGGTCGTGGACACGCGGGTGTGGGCGACGCTGGATCGGTTCGACCACCTCGATGGCCGGAAGGAGTCGTTCGACGCCGACGACTATGTGGCGATGATCGAGCCGATCCGAGCGATCGCCGCCGAGACGCGGTACACGCCCGCCGAGGTCGGCTACGCGCTGTTCGCGTACGACGCCGTCCACCGAGAGGGAACGCTTCATTGACCGACGCGCTCGAGACGACGGTCCCATCCGAACGCCTCGGAAGGGCCGGCGGTTCCGAGCGAGGTCGCCACCAGTCTGTGAACATTCACAACGATCCCGTCCGGATCAGTTCCATGGCCCCAGTCCAGACGGTGGAGGACGTGCCGATCGAGCACGAGTTCCGCGACGCGAGCGGCGTGCGACTCCACGTCGTCACCGCCGGCGACCCCGCGGACCCGCTGGTGGTGCTGTTGCACGGGTTCCCCGAGTTCTGGTACGGCTGGCACCGATACATCCAGCCACTCGTCGAGGCGGGCTATCGGGTACTCGTCCCGGACCAACGGGGCTACAACCGCAGCGGGAAGCCAGCGGGCGTTCGCCCGTACCGGATCACGGAACTCACTCGTGACGTGGTGGCGCTGATCCGATCGGACGGGTACGAGTCGGCACACGTCGTCGGTCACGACTGGGGCGCGTTCGTCGCGTGGGACCTCGCACTGCGAGAGCCCGAGCGGGTCGACCGCCTCGGCGTCGTCAACGTTCCCCACCCCAGCGCGTTCCGCCGGACGCTGCTCGAGAACCGCGAGCAACTGCGGCGCAGCTGGTACGCGTTCGCGTTCCAGATCCCCCTGCTTCCGGAGTGGGCCGCTGCGCGAAACGACTTCGCCCTGTTGACTCGGGTGTTGACCGACAGCGTTCCGGAGGGCACGTTCGACGAGGCGGATCTTGACCGATACCGCACCGCGTGGGGGCGGCCGCGTGCCGCTCGGTCGATGGTGAACTGGTATCGGGCGGTCCCGCGGTACCCGCGGGTACCGCCGCGTGCGTCGGTCTCAGCGCCGACGCTGATCGTGTGGGGTGAGCGTGACGACGCGCTCGTCCCGGAGTTGGCACCGAGGAGTCTGTCGTACTGTGTGGATGGCCGGCTTGAGCGATTTCCCGACGCTGGCCACTTCATTACGCACGAACGGCCGGACGAAGTCGCGGAGTTGCTGGTCGATCACCTCGGAGGATAGCGCACAGGCTGGCGGTGGTCGGATCCGAGAGTCGTGTGTCGTCCCCGTAGTTGACTCACCACTCGTCGTCGACGGCCCCGCGGTAGCCGGTGAGATCGTCGGCGGCGACACAGTCCGATTTGGAAGGCTGCCGTCGCTATCGATTTGGCTCAGCTGAATCCTTCTTGATTCAACACTTCTGCCGCTGAAGCAGCCGGTGAATGAAGTACTGCGTATTCGGCATCGCGGACAGGCTCAAGTCGTTGTGTAGGTCGGGATAGACGGAACGACAGCAATCGGACCAGACGCGAACAGATCAGAGGCTGCGCTACGTGCTGTCTCCATGCTTGAAATAATAGGTGAAGATCGCAAAACCCAATCCACCTGCTGCTCCCGGTATTGCGGCAGAGATCACACTAGACTCCGAGAATAGCACATCTATTGAAACCCATACCAGTACCCAAATGACAACGTTCATCGGAATATAGAGCCACGGATCCGTTAACCGACTCGATGAGCCTTGAGCCATTTTCTCGCTCGTTGTCTGCTTATGAGGCGGTTCTCCTTATTCTATCACTGACTCGATTGAGTCTATCAGATCGTTCCTTGTGTAGGGCTTGATCAGATAGTCGTCAGCACCCATGTTGATTGCTCTTTGAATCGTCTGCTCAGAATCGTAAGCAGTACTGACAACTATTTTGATATCCGAATCTATTTGTTTGATCTGTTTTGTTGCTTGAAATCCGCTCTTTTCGGGTAAATTGAGATCGATGATTGCGATATCGGGATTATAAACACTTGCAAACCAGACCGCTTCTTCTCCATTGTTAGCACATTTGAAGGATGTGCAGTAATCGCTCAAAAAAGACTGTATTATATTCGCCTGTAACGGTGTGTCCTCAGCAAGAAGGACAGAGGCCATTGTACAATATACTCTCTAGTTGTTGATGTGGCATAAGTATGTACTGTATCTACCGATCTGCTGGACCTGTCCTGCTACTCCTGAGGGTGCCAACAGAGCCGAACGAGAGGCGGTCGGCGACCGATATCGAGGACTCGACCTACGCCCGTTTCCGTATCTCCTCGCGCAACACGTCGCTCACCACTTCGCCGTCGGCCTTCCCGCGCAGCGCGCCCATCGCCTCACCCATCAGCCCGGAGAAGGCGCCCATCCCCTCGGCCTCGACCTGCTCGGCGTTTCGCTCGACGACCTCGGCGACCGCCTCGCGGACCTCGTCCTCGTCGACACCCGAGAGGCCGGCCTCCTCGACGGCTTCCTCGCCGTCGAGTTCGGGCCGCTCCGCGAGCACCGTCAGCACGTCGCCGACGCCCTCCTTCGCCAACTCGCCGTCCTCGACGAGCGCGAGCACGTCACGGAGGTGATCGTCGGTCAGCTCGCCGACCGGCACGTCGTGGCGGCGCAGTTCCGTCAGCGTCGACTCGAGCGTGGACGCCGCGAAGGTGGGGTCGACACCGTCGGCGACGACCGACTCGAACAACGGCATCCGGCGCCCGTACGCGACCTGCTCCGAGAGTCCGGCACCGAGGCCGTGCTCCTCCTGATACCGCTCGAGCTTCTCGGTCAGGAGTTCGGGCGTTTCGACCTCGCTCGGGTCCGGCTCGACCGGCGGCACGTCCGTCTCGGGGTACAGCCGCGCGGCGCCCGGCAGCGGCCGGAGGTAGCGCGTGGTGCCGTCGTCGTTCGCGCCGCGCGTCTCCTCGGGGACGCCCTCGATGGCCGACTCCGCGCGCTCGGCGGCCGCGTCGATCGCCAGCTCCGCCGTCTCGGGGTCGTCGGCGACGAGCGCGACCGCGTCCCCCTCACTTGCGCCGACGGCCTCGCGGAGCGCCTCCACCTCCGACTCGGTGACGCCGTAGGCGGGCAGTTCGTCGGTGTGGAAGATGCCGCCGGCCCCGTGGCGCTTCGCGTGATCGGACAGCTCCGTGCCGAGCCGACGGTCCGGGGCGATCTCGCGGCCGACGAGACCGTCGAAGCCCGCCAGCCGGACCGCACGGACCACCCCGCCCGAGTCGAGGGCCCCGCCGATGACGCCCGAGTCGGTCCCCTCGAAGGTCGCTGTCACGTCGACGGGGTCGCCGACTGCCGCGTCGCGCGCGTCGAGCTCGGCGGCGACGTCGACCAGTTCCTTCTGTCTCCTCACCTCGGTCTCGACGATATCGTCGATCTGGTCGAGCGCCTGCACGCCCTTGATCTCGACGCGGGCACCCTCCCTGATGGAGACGTTCACGTCTTGGCGGATCGTCCCGAGGCCGCGCTTCACCGTCCCCGTCGAGCGGAGCAACATCCCGATGCGCTGGGCGGCCTCTCGGGCCTGTTCCGGCGTCGAGATGTCCGGCTTCGTGCCGATCTCGACGAGCGGGATGCCGAGTCGGTCCAGCGAGTAGCGCACCCCGTCGTCGGTCTCGTCGACACGCTTCGCCGACTCCTCCTCCAGCATGAGGTCCTCGATCCCGACGGGACCGTCGTCGGTCTCGATCTCGCCCTCCTGCGCGAGCAGGGTGGAACGCTGGAAGCCCGAGGTGTTCGACCCGTCGATGACGATCTTGCGCATCACGTGCGCCTGATCGACCACGTCCATGTCGAGCAGGTCCGCGATCTGCATCGCCACCTCCAGCGCGTCCTCGTCCAGTTCGTGGGGCGGCTCGTCGTCCTCCTCGACGAGACAGGTGCTGTCGTACGCGAGGTACTCGAAGGTCCGATCCACCTGCGACTCCTCCAGGGCCGCGTCGTCTATCTCTCCCAGCTCCGACTTGGTCGGATGGAGGTAGCGCGTGATCGTGCGCTCGGCCTCCTCGGGTTCGCGGAGCGTCGTCGGCGAGTCGCAGAAGAGCTTCGTCGCCGTGTCGAGCTGCTGGTGGATCTCCAGCCCCGCGACGAGGCCGAGTTCCTCGGGGTCGAACGAGCGATCGGTCATTGCGCGGACCTGCGGCGGCCGGGGAGAAAAAGGGTGTGAGTCGGGTCGGCCCTCCGGCCGTCTCCACACCCGTCGACCGCGGCTGCCGCGGCGGTTCCGGCCGGTCCGGTTACTCGACGCGCTTGAGGCCGTCGCCGAGCCCCCTCGCGTCGCACTCCTCCTCGGGACACACGTAGTGCCAGCCGTCCTCGGTCGCACGTCCCTCCGGAAACTCCGTCCCGCATCGTCGACACCGAAGGAGATCCCGACCGGTGGCTCTCGCCGTGAGCTGAGGCATACCGTACATCTCCGACCGAGAGGAATTGAACGTACCGGTCTGTTCCGGCGGTAGCCGGCCGGAGGCGACCGTCCGCTGGATCGTCAGTCGGCGCCCCGATCGACGGTGTCCCCTCGGGTTCGTCCGGTCGCGGCCCCGTCAGGCCACGGTGTCGACCCCGGTCGGGCCGGGGCGTTTCTTTTCACCGCGCCGAACGTCAGAGCGACCGATGCGCGACCTCGACGAGACCGACATGGAGATCCTCCGTATGCTCGCCGCCGACGGTCGGCGGTCCTACAGCGATATCGGCGAGGCCGTCGACCTCTCGGGACCGGCGGTATCGGACCGGGTTACCCGGCTCCGGGAGTCCGGTGTCATCAGACAGTTCACGATCGACGTCGATCGGTCGCTGCTGCGGGCGGGCACGCCGGTGTTGATCCGCCTGGAGCTCCCGCCGGGGTCCGCCGGCGACGTGCGCGACTCCCTGCGGGCGAGTGAGGCGGTCGAACACGTGTTCACGACCGCCGAAAGCGACGTGGTCGCGTACGCGCGGGTCGCGAACGGGGCGGTCGACGAGTGGGTCGCGTCGGTCGTCGGCGCCGACGCGATCGACGACTACGCGGTCGAACTCGTCTCCGACGCCGACTGGAGCCCCAGTGTCAGCGCCACGGAGTTCGCGCTGGAGTGCGCCGAGTGCGGCAACAGCGTCACCAGCGAGGGGGTCTCGAGCCGCGTCGGCGGAACCCTCTACCACTTCTGTTGCCCGACCTGTGAGTCGACGTTCGTGGAGCGGTACGAGCGCATGGAGGAGGGAGCGGTCGAGTCCGACTGATCTATCGAACGCCGTCAGATCGGGCGGGTCGCCTACTCCTCTCCGAGGATGCCGCGGTGGGTCATCGCCTCCGGGTCGAGCACCTCGTCGGCCTCCTCCTCGGTGAGGTAGCCCTTCTCCAGAACGACCGCTCGAACGGTCTTGTCCTCCTTCAGCGCGGTCTTGGCGACCTCGCTGGCCTTGTCGTAGCCGATCGCGGGGTTCAGCGCCGTCGCCAGCGCCATCGACTGCTCGACGCGCTCGGCGGCGTACGCCTCGTTCGCCTCCAGCTTCGCGACGAAGCGCTCGCCGAACACCTCGCTGGCGTTCGCCAACAGCTCGGCGGACTGGAGGAAGTTGTGCGCCAACACCGGCTTGTAGAGGTTGAGATCGATCTGCCCCTCGGCGGCGCCCGCCGAGACGGCGGCGTCGTTGCCGACGACCTGCTTGTGAACCTGGTTCACCGCCTCGGCGACGACGGGGTTGATCTTCCCCGGCATGATCGACGAGCCGGGCTGGTTCTCGGGCTGTTCGATCTCGCCGAGACCGTTGCGCGGACCGGAAGCGAGCAGTCGGAGGTCGTTGGCGATCTTGTTGAGGCTCCCGGCGACCGTTCGGAGGGCGCCGTGCGCCTCGGACATGGCGTCGTGGGCGGCCTGCGCCTCGAAGTGGTTGTCGGCCTCGCGGAACTGCGTGTTCGTCGCCTCGGAGATGTACTCCGCGGCGAGCTCGGGGAACTCGGGGTCGGTGTTGAGGCCGGTACCGACCGCCGTTCCGCCCAACGCGAGTTCACGAAGGTGATATCGAGTGTCGCCGACGCGCTTGATCCCTTTCCGGACCTGTGCTCGGTAGCCGCCGAACTCCTGACCGAGACGGACGGGCGTCGCGTCCTGCAGGTGCGTGCGCCCGGTCTTGACGACGCCGTCGAACTCGGCCTCCTTCTCCTCCAGGGCGGCTTGCAGTCCCTCCAGCGCGGGCAGCAGGTCCTTCTCGACGGCCTCCAACGCGGCGACGTGCATCGCCGTCGGGATCACGTCGTTGCTCGACTGGCCGAAGTTGACGTGATCGTTGGGGTGGATCACGCGGTCGCCGATCTCCGCGCCCGAGATCTCGGCGGCGCGGTTGGCGATGACCTCGTTGGCGTTCATGTTCGACGACGTGCCCGAACCCGTCTGGAACACGTCGACCGGGAACTGGTCGTCGTGCTCGCCGGCGATGACCTCGTCGGCCGCCTCGACGATCGCCGCGGCGGTGTCCTCATCGAGGTGTCCGAGGTCGCGGTTGGCCTGCGCGGCCGCCCTCTTCACGACGCCCAGCGCGCGGACGAAGCGCCGTCCGAAGGTCACGCCGCTGATGGGGAAGTTCTCGACGGCGCGCTGGGTCTGTGCGCCCCAGTAGGCGTCCGCGGGAACCTGCATCTCGCCGAGGCTGTCGGACTCGGTGCGATACCCCTCGCTCTCGTCGGCGTCATCGCTCATAGCTGACGACACGGGTGCAGTCGTCGTAAAAGGCACCGATACCGCGGCGACGCCGATGCGTGTTTCCCCCTTCGGCCCGTGGGTCGACCATGTCGACGTACCGACGGCGTGTCCGTGTTGCGGCCTCGTTGGACGATGTGTGGGAGTTCCACTCGCAGATATCCGGGCTCGAGGCACTGACTCCCGGCTTCATGAACCTCCGCGTCGAGCGCGTCGTCGGTCCCGACGGCGAGCCCGATCCCGCCAGCCTCGTGGCTGGCACCGATATCGAGATGAGCGCGCGTCCGTTCGGCGTCGGACCACGGCAGACATGGACTTCCCGGATCGAGGACCGTGAGGTGGAGCTCGACGACGGCAGGGCGTCGTTCGTCGACACGATGGAGGGGGGTCCGTTCCCCATGTGGCGCCACACCCACCGGTTCTACGAGCGCGGCGACTCGACGGTCGTCGACGACGAGGTCCGATACGAACTCCCCGGCGGCGCCCTCGGCAGGGCGGCCTCGCCGCTCGGCTGGGTGGGCTTCGAGCCGATGTTCCGGTACAGGCACCGGACGACGCGCGAGCTGTTGGAGCAGCCGTAGCCCCGAACCGGTCACCACCGGGACTCGACCGCCGTCAGGTCTCCCGAGCCCGTGCCGTCGCGATCACGCCGGCGAGCACGACGCCCCCGCCGACGATCGTCACGAGCGAGGGGTACTCGGCGAGCAGCACCATCGCGAGGATCGTGCTGCCGACCGGTTCCCCCAACAGCGAGACGGAGACGACGCTGGACTCGACGTGCGCGAGCGCCCAGTTGATCACGGTGTGACCGAACACGCCGGGCCCGGCTGCCATCGCGAGGAAGAGGATCCACTCGTCGGTGCCGTACCCGAGCAGCGGGTGACCGCGAGCGAGCGTCGCCGCCAGCAACGTGAGCGCACACGTCGCGTACACGACGACGACGTACGGGAGCAACGGCAGTCGCTGGCGGAGCGAGCGTCCGAGGAGCACGTACGCGGCGGCCATGGCCGCGCCCAGTACCGCGAGCGCGTTCCCGTACAGCGGGTCGGGACCGGTGACGGCCGGCGCGGCTCCGAGCAGCGCGTCGCCGACGCTCATCACGGCCATCCCGACCAGCGCGACGGCGATCCCTGCGACGGTCTTCGGGCCGACCCGCTCGTCGAGTAGCGCCCACGCGCCGGCGACGACGAACAGCGGTTGTGCCTGGACGAGCGTCACGCTCGCGGCGACGCTCGTCCAGCGGAGGCTCTCGAACCACGACGCGAAGTGCACCGCGAGGGCGACTCCCGAGAGCACCGCGAGCAGCAGGTCTTGGGTCCCGATCTTTCGGAAGGCGGCTCGGTCGCGCGGGCGGGCGAGCGTGATCGGAAGCAACAGCGCGATCGTGAAGACGACGCGATACAGCGCCTTCACGAGGCTCGGGGCGCCGCTCCACTCGACGAGGATGGCGCTCGTCGAGACCGCGACCACGGCGACTGCCAGTCCGACGAGCGGGGGAACACGCTCCTCCAGCGCGTCGATGGCGGCGAACGTCGGCACGTTCCGGTGCTACGCGGGTGCGTGCGTAGCGCTTGCGGTTCCGTTCAGGGTGGCCGGTATCGATCCGTCACGCTCGGGTCGGTCGGCGATCGATGTGGCGAACTGTCGACGCGGGAGTGTCCTCCTCCGTCGGGCGGATCCCCGACGGGATCGGTCCGCGGGCGTCGCGTCGCGCGACCGCTGCATGCCCGCGGGCTGGGAGTCAGGTCACGGGGGCCGTGGCGCCGTCATCACTCAAGACGGTTCGCGGGTCCGCCGGCTCGCTCGTTCCTCGTGCGGGCGCTACGACTCCGCGGGAGGGTCAACTTCGTCCGTGTGGTCCGGACGTGTCTCGTACTCGATCGGGTCCTCGATCCCGAGACGCTGGAACGCCTGCAGCCGGAAGGCACAGGCGTCGCAGGTTCCGCAGGCGGGTGCCTCCTCGCGGTAGCAGCTCCAGGTCAACTCGTACGGAACGCCCAGTTCCGCGCCACGGGCGGCGATGTCGGTCTTGGAGTTCTCGACGAACGGGACGACGATTTCGATGTTCGTCGTCGGCTTCGTGCCGACGTCGACCATTCGCTCGAACGCCTCGAAGAACTCGGGGCGGCAGTCGGGGTAGCCGGAGTAGTCCTCCGAGTGGGCGCCGACGAAGACGGCCTCGCAGTCGTTCGCCTCGGCGTAGGAGACGGCCATCGAGAGGAGGTTCGCGTTGCGGAACGGGACGTACGAGGAGGGGATGTCGTCGTCCTCGGCATCGAGGTCGGCGTCGTCGACCGCCATCGACGGGTCGGTGAGCGAGGAGGCGCCGATCCGCGCGAGGTGGTTCGTCTCGATGTGGAGAACGTGGTCGGTCGACACGTCCAACTCCTCGCGCAGCGCCTCGGCGCACTCGCGTTCCTTCGTCTCGGTGTTCTGTCCGTAGGAGGTGTGCAGGAAGTGGAGATCGTAACCGCGCTCGCGGGCCTCGTAGGCGGTCGTCGCGGAGTCCATCCCGCCCGAGACGAGGACGACGGCGCCGGGTCGATCGGACTGGTCGGCGGTCGATACCGCGGTGTCGGTGGAGTCGGTGGAATCGGTTGGCATGATGTCGGTGGAATCGGTGGAATCGGTCAGTTCCGTGGAGTCGGAGTCCATCTTAGGGGTCACGTCTCGGGGGCGTCGTTCCAGATGTCGACGTGGATGCGGGGCGTGTACCGGAAGCCGTACTCGACGGCCAACTCCGCGACCGTCGTGCGGGTGCTGGCCAACTGCTCGCGGGTCTGGCCTTCGGGCATGAGGAGCACCTCGCGGTCGGGAATCGGAACGCCGGCGGCGTCGCGAACGCGCTCGACGAGATCGACGATCTCGGGCATGTCGTCGCGTTCGGTGACGACGAACTTCAGTTGGCTCTCGTAGCGCTCGACGAGCGTGACGAGCGCGTCGAGGTCGATCCGGTTCGCCTCGTGGCGCTCGGTCCACCCGTCGGTGACGACCGCGCCGTCGGCGCCGCCGGGTCCGTCGACGCCCGCGGGCGGTCGTTCGTCGGACGGGGTCGACGACGCCAACTTCGGACTGATGCTCGCGAGATCGATCGGGGTGTCTTCCGGCGGAACGACGGTGCCGTTCGTCTCGACAGTGAGGTGGTGGTCGGCGGCGAGTCGACGGAGGAGTTCGAAACTCTCCTCGTGGATCGCCGGCTCGCCGCCGGTGAGCACGACGTGATTCGGATCGCGGGCGCGAACCTCCTCGACCACCTCGTCGACCGCCATCCATGCGTGTGTCGGCTCCCATGAGGTGTGGTAGGAGTCGCAGAACCAACACCGGAGGTTGCAGCCGCTCGTGCGGACGAAGGTGCTCGGAACCCCCGCGAGCCCGCCCTCCCCTTGGAGAGAGGCGAACAGCTCGTTGACCGGGAGCGCCGGCCCGTCGGGAGCGGGATCGGGACGCTCGACCTCGCTGGTGACGGGCATCGTCAGATCCCGCCCGCACACAGTTCGCTCGTCTCCGACACCTCGACGGCGACCTCGGAGACGCGATCCGGGAGGCGGTGGGCGAGCTTCTCCTCCAGCACGACGCTCAGCATCTCCGCGGTCGGCGGCGCGTCGAGGACGACCAGCGCGTCGTCGTCGCCTGTCGCCTCGAATCCTTCGACGAGCGGGTCGCCCGACTCGACGAGGAACCGGTGGTCCCACTCGTCGATGACGGCGGTCACCGCCCCCTTGTCGACGACCCAGCCCTCCGCGCCGAGGTCGCCGGCGACGCGGACCGTGACCTCGTAGTTGTGCCCGTGCGGGCGACTGCACTTTCCGTCGTGGTGGAGCAACCGGTGCCCGGCGGAGAACCGGATCGGTCGGTCGCCGCCGACCACCAGTTCCCGCTCGCCCACGTCGGCGAGGCGGTCGGGGACCGCGCTGTCGTCGGCCGACCGACTCCTCTCGTCATCAAATATTCTTGTAGTCATATCTTGAGAATACTGTGGGCCATACAAATAGCTATCCGAACGAGACGCCGGAGGGTCGCCCGCGCGACGGGTCGTCCCGGCGGCGACGTTTAGTTCGGGGCGGCCGTTGAGGGCCCGTGACCGTTGACGCCGGCGATGACGAGACTGACGACGACCGTGTACCGGTCCGGGTCCGCCACGACGACGGCGAGGTGACGCTGCACGTGGAGCGCGGCGCGAGGCTCCGCGACGCGCTGCTCGCCGCCGATGGTGACGCCGGCGCGGATCTGGATCTCTCCCCGTACGCGACGGCGACGGAACGGATCAACTGTGGCGGGAACGGGCTGTGTGCGACCTGCGGCGTCCGTCTCGTCGACGGCCCCGAGGCGTCCCACTGGCACGACCGCCTCGCCGACCGGTTCGGCTACCCCCGGCTCTCGTGTCAGATCGTCGTCTCGGATCCGATGACCGTCTCACTCGTGACGGACAAGCGAGTGTGGGGCGGTCGTGAGCCATAGGCGAGGTGCGGTCCCCCGTTCGGGTGTGGTGGACCGCGAGAAGTCCGGGTTCCCCGATTTGAACGGGGGGCAAGCCGATCTACAGTCGGCTGCTCTACCAGGCTGAGCTAAACCCGGGTACATCAACAGATACCCGCCGATTCGGACTTAAGGGTTCTCATTCGACCACGCATCGTCACGCCGAGTCACGGTCCCGTCGGGGGGTTTATCGCCCGCGACGATCACCGCGCGGACATGGCCGACGACGAGAGCAGACAGGCGACGTTCGGCGCCGGCGGCGAACTCTCCGAGCGCGACCCCGACGCCGACGGCGCGAACGACTTCGGCGAACAGAAGGAGGCCGACGAGACCGACGGCGGCTTCAACCGCTACGCGGTGTCGAGTCTGCTGCAGAAGGCGGTTCGCCGCTCCGACGAGGAGGTCGCCGCCTGGGCCGCGTGGGAGCTCGCTCGCTCGGGATTCGCGTGGAACCTCTGGGACCGGCTCCACCTGTACGTCGTCGAGGACCTCCGCGCCGGGCAGGAGGTCGCGCTGCTCGTCGAGCGTTACGAGGAGCTCGCGACCGAGCGCTGGGAGCCCTCCGAGTGGCGCGGCCGCATCTGTGCGGTCCACGCCGCCCTCGCGTGCGCCCGGGCGACCTCCTCGCGGGAGTCGCCGAACGCGGACGAGTTCTTCCGCAACGCCGCCGAGGCGCGAGCGGAGGCCCGCGAGCGCGGGGAGGAGCCGGGCGTCGACTTCCCGGTCGGCGAGTTCGAACCCGGCGGGGAGTACGACGTCGCCTTCGACAAACACACCGGCGAGGGCAGTCGCCTCGGGCGCGGCGGCGAGTTCTTCAAGGCACACGGCGCCCGGGTCGGCCCGGAGGGGGAGGACGAACTGAGCGCCCGCTGGCAGCGGCTGAACATGGCGCTCCACGAGGCGGACTTCTCCGAGGAGCAGATCGAGCACGCGATCGACCCGGTGGACTCCGACGGGAGGTGGGAGGAACCGTCGTTCGAGGACGACCGCGGGAGCGACGACCCGTGAGGCGGGCGTCCCTCGATCGAACCTCGGCGCTCGTCCGACTCGGCGACGCCCTCGGGACCGAGCACGTCGCGATCAATCGCTACCGAGTCGCGCCCGGGGACGGGTTCCCAGGCGGTCTCCATACCCACGCCGATCAGGAGGAGGTGTTCGTCGTCGTCACGGGAGCGGCGACGTTCGAGACGCTGGACGGCGATGTGACCGTCGGCGCGGGTGAGGCGGCGCGATTCGCCCCGGGCGAGTTCCAGACGGGGGAGAACCGCGGCGACGGCGACCTCGTGGCGTTCGCGCTCGGCGCGCCCCGCGGGACCGAGGACGTCCGGGTTCCCGCGACATGCCCCGACTGCGACGCCGTCGGGCTCCAGGTCGACACCGAGGACACGGACACCGTCTTCCGGTGCCCCGACTGCGCCGAGGAACACGTCCCGGGGCCGTGTCCGGACTGCGGCGGCGATTCGCTCGCGTTCGTCACCGATGACGAGCACCGGCCAGTCGTCGCCTGCGACGACTGCGGGTCGAGGTTCGCGGAGGCTCCGCTCCGGGAGTAGATTCCGAACGCCCGCGGCGGCGACTTCGACCCGCCGCCCCTACTCGACGGTGCGCTCGTGGACGCGGACGCCCTTCTCCGCGAGGTGGTTCATCTGTCGCTGCGCGAAGTCCTCCTCGCTGGTCCCGCGCGTGGCGAGCACGTACACCAGCGCGGAGCCGACGGGACGCATCGTGCGACCGGCTCGTTGGGCTCCCTGTCGGCGGCTCCCGCCCAGCCCCGACGCCACGATCGCGAGCCCGGCGTTCGGCAGGTCGATCCCCTCGTCGGCGATCCGGGAGACGACGAGGGTGTCGCGCTCGCCCTGCCGGAACTCCTCGAACAGACGCTGCCGGACGTGATGGCGCGTCTCCCCGGAGACGAACGGGACGCCCAGCGCCGCCGCGATAGCCTCCCCTTGCTCGAGGTAGTCGACGAAGACGAGCGTCCTCGCGTCGCCGTGGCGCTCGCGGAGACGACGCGCCTCCTCGGCCTTCGCGGGGTTGCGTGCGGCGGCCATGTGCCGCTGACGGCCGTCGGCGCTGGCCCACTCGTTCTGTGCCTCTTCGTCGCGCCACGGGACGTACCGGATCTCAACCTCCGGCTCCTGCACGAAGCCGGCGTCGAACAACGCGCCCCAGTCGGTGCCGATCGGCGGGCCGATCAGCGTGAAGATCTCCTCCTCGTTGTCGTCCTCCCGGATCGGCGTCGCCGACAACCCGAGGCGGTGTTTGCTCTGCAGGTCCGCGGCACGGCGGAATATCGGCGCGGGGATGTGGTGTGCTTCGTCCATGATCACGAGCCCCCACTCGCGGGAGTCGAACAGCGACCGGTGTCGGTCCATCCCCGCGGTCTGGTAGGTCGCGATCGTCACCGGCGCGATCTCCTTCTCGCCGCCGTGGTACTCGCCGATCTGCGCGTCGCCGAGGTCGGTGTGATCCAGCAGTTCGGCGCGCCACTGCCCCGCGAGTTCCCGCGAGGGGACGAGTATCAGCGTCTCGCCGCCGACCGCCTCCAGAACGCCCAGCGCGGCGACTGTCTTCCCCGACCCGGGCGGCGCCACGAACACTCCCGCCCGCTGTTCGACGAATCGGTCGACCCAGTCCGTCTGGTAGGGCCGAAGCTCCGCCTTCAGCGTCACGTCGAGGGGGTCCCCCGACTCCAGATCGCGCTCGTCGATCACGGGATAGCCCGCCTCGTACAGCACGCGCTTCACGTGGCCGATCTCGCGTTCGTTCACCCACGACTCGGTGTCCGAGAGGTCCGCCTGCAGAACCGTCCCGTCGAGCTTCTGGCGGGCGACGTTGCCCATCAGTTCCTCCCGGTCGGCCTCCAGCACCACGTAGCCGTCCTCGTGGGTCCGCAGGCGGAACTGCCGGGCGCGCTTCCACTGGTTCTCGGCCCACTCCTCCAGGTGCGGCGAGCGCCGGGGCAGCACCGACCGTATCCGCGCGAGCAACCCCGAGAACGTCTCGAACGGCGCGGCCCAGATGTCCTCCTGCCGGACCTCGTAGAGGTACCCGCGGGTGCCCGGCTCCGTCCCCGTGGAGTCGACGAGGTGCGCGAAGTCGGCGAGCATCGCGCGAGTGTACTGCGTCGGCTGATCGACCACGATCTGGCGCCGCGTCGGGAACATGACCACCCGCTCGCGCTCGGCGAGGTCGCCCCAGCTGCTCGGGTAGTACACCACCGGGTCCGACTCAACGTCGACACGCTCGACGGTGCCCTCCTCGGCGAGCGCGTCGAGGTGATCGCGCGCCTCCGCCTGCGTTCGGTCGGTCTCACGGGCGACCTGTGTGGCGGTGAGCACCGGCCGTCGTGCCGCCTCGACGGCGTCGTAGAAGCGGTCGATGGTGAGATCGTCGCCGTCGACGTCGTTCCCGTCGACGTCGTCCCCGTCGGGTGCGCCGACACCGTCGGGCGCGTCGACACCGTCCTCCTTGGTCATCGACCGTCGTACGTCGCCGTCGCGTAAATGGCCCGCGCTCCCCCGACCGGTCGCCGCGCAAGCGACTTCACCGGTCGAGTCGTATCGACGACGATGACCAAGCGGCTCCTCGACGCCGGCGCGGACTTCCTCCGCGACCGAGGCTACGACGTAACGCGTCCGGACAGCGGCGCGGAACCGCCGGGACTCGCGACGCCCGGGACGGGGGCGACCGCACCGTTCGGGACCGCGCGCGAGACGGCGGTCGACCCGCTCACGCGAGCGGACCCGACGACGGTGCTCTCGCGGCTGTGGACGAACCGTAACCACGAGCGTTCGACGCTGTTCGTGGTCGATGATCCCGACGTCGCCGACGCCGTCGCGACGCTGTTGGCGCCCCCGCTCGGCGTGGCGTCGGCCGACGACGCCGGTCGGCGGACGTTCTTCGACGGCCCCGACCGCGTTCCGGTCGTCGAAGGCGGCTTCGCGGCCGTCCCCGCCCGCGACGACGTCGAGTGGCGCGAGGTCGGGGACGGCGACGACTTCAGGCTGGAGTTGCGCACCGACGACGAGGTCATCGGCGCGCTCGACGGCGTCGGCGGCCTCGCGGAGCCGCCGCGCGCGACGTTTCCCTACTGCTACGTCCGCGACGAGGACAAGCGGATCCGCGTGCTCGACTTCCGGGGGCGCCCCGTCGAAACGTTCCCCGGGATCAAGGCGATGCGGCGCGGCGGGTTCGCCCCCGTGGCGGCGCCGCTGGTCCCGGAGCACATGCTCGACGGCGAGATCGACGGATGGTGGGGCGCGCTGGTCGTCGGGTCCGGCACCGTCGTGTCCGGACGCGCGGACTCGGCGGAGCGGTGACCGCGGGACGGCGTGCGGCGGTCAGCGCGCGCCGCAGGGGAGTTCGCACAGCTCCCGCTTCGAGCGGAAGCGTGCGCCGCAGTCGACGCACTCGACGTGCCCGTCGCCGGCGGCGGTGTGGACGCGATGACCGCCGACCGCGAACGGCCGAGTGACGACGCGCGGGCGGATCCGGCCGGGGATCTGTCGTTCCTTGTGCTCGGAGAGGTCCGCGCGCAACTGGATGGTGTTGACGTCTGCGTCGTCCCAGCGCTCGGACGCCCTCGCGGCCTCCCAGTCGGCGATCTCCGTCCAGCCGGTGACCAACACGGGGGAGGGCGTGTCCGTGTCGCCGATGACGATCACGAACCGCACCCCGTCGCGAACGATCGCGAACCGCCAGCCGTCCGTGGAGTTCCAGCGGAGCTGGCCGTTCTCGATGGCGTCGCCGGCGACGGGAAGCGTGATGTACCGACCCTGCTGGCGCAGTCGATGTCGGAAGTGGTCCGTCTGCGCATATCGTCCGGGATCGCGTTCCGGCGGGGCCGAGGCGTCACGCGCCCGTTCCGGTGTGTCGGGGGTTCTGGTGCGTGCCCGGGTGTTCGTGGACGAGCCGCCGCGACCGGTGTGCGCCGACGCCGTGCTGGCGTCAGCGGCGCCCTGTCGGGAAGCCACTGTGTCGGGGTCTGTGCGCTCCGGGTATATACCTATTTCCCCGGCAACGCGGCGTTCCGACGTCGTTCCCGACGGATGCCGGACGGTCGGTGGCGGGTATTGGTTACTCCGAGGGGGTGTTCGGGAGGGACTACCCCAGGAGGCCGAGCGCCTCGATCCGGTCGACGATCTCCTCGACCGCCTCCTCGGCGTCGTCCGTGCGCTTGCCGCCCGTGATGACGATCTTCCCCGAGCCGAACAGGAGGATCACCACGTCCGGCTCGTCCATCCGGTAGACGAGCCCGGGGAACTGCTCGGGCTCGTACTCGACGTCCTCGAGGCCGAGACCGATCGCGAGGGCGTTGAGGTTGAGTTGGTGGCCCAGGTCGGCCGACGAGACGATGTTCTGGACGGTGATGTCCGGATCGTCCTCCACCGGGATCTTCAGCCCGCGGAGCTTCTCGAAGATGATCCCGAGCGCCTCGTGCACGTCGTCGATACTCTTCGCCCCCGTACAGACGATCTTTCCGGAGCGGAAGATGAGGGCGGCCGCTTTCGGTTCCTGCGTCCGGTACACCAGTCCGGGGAAGTTGTCCGGGTTGAAGTCCGCACCCGGAAGGTCCTCTGCCAGCGCTTCGAGGTCGAGCTCCTGCCCGATCCCCGTCGATGCTACAACGTTCTGAATCTCGATGGATTCTGCCGGGTCCGTCATGCGTCGTCGTTCCTCTGGATTCCTTTATAAACCGCGGGGTTATAAAGCCGGGTGTCTCCGCGGTCGCCGCCCCCCGGTCATCGGTCGCGCTGGGGGTCGTTCGACGAGGCGTCGGCGGCGTCGCGCTCGGCGAGCACCTGTCGGACCGCCGATAGCCCGCAGTCCGCGAGGGATGCGGCGGATGCCGGGGACAGATCGAACCGTTCGCAGGCGACTGCGGCGCCGATCACGGCCGGCGACGGGTCCACGTCGTCGTCACCGACTCCCGGTGGTTCCGGCGTCCCCGTTTCGGGTCCCGTAACCGGGCCGTTCCGGTCCGACCGCAGACGGAGACCGAACCACGTGGCCAGCACCGCGGCGGTTGTCATCGAGGGTACCGTGACGTGCTCGCGAGACTGCGGCCGAGACGACGGATCGAGCACGGACACGCCGTCGTGACTGTCGGGGGGTTCGTCGGGTTCGCTTCGAGGTTCGGTTTCGGTACGGGGTGGTTTCCCACGGAGGGGTTCGAGCGCGCCGACGAGCGCGAGCGCGTCGCGGGACTCGCCGACCGTCACCGCGTGCTCGACGGCGGCGTTCTGGACCGCCTCGATCGGTCGTCCCGGGTCGGGCCCGCGACTCATCGGTCGGATCCGGGGGAGAACCCGTCGTCGTTCGTCATCACTTCCGATAACGACCCCAGTAAATTTATGTCTGGTGCGCGTGCTGTTTGTGTCATCATGCACGGTGAGGCCATCGATCGTTCGGTCGGCGCGATCCACGTCGACGAGGCGGCGCTCGCGAGCGGGGCCGCCGGCGTCGGAGGAGTCCACGTCGCTCTCCTCGCCGACCGATCGATCGACGCGTGGTACCGCGCCCTGGGGTCCGCGGGCCCGTCCTCACCCGGGCGTTCGTATCTCATTGACGTCGACGAGACGGTCCGTGGCGGCGCGGCAACCACACCGCCGGACGCCGGCGGCCGGCCGATCGTCGTCGGCTCGGTCGAGGCGCCGCTCTCCGATCCCGTCGCGTACCTCGAGACGGTGCTCTCCGAGATCGGCGATGGATCCGACGCCGGCGGCACAGTCGTCGTCGACGACATCGGCGCGCTGGTTCCCGACGCAACCGACATCAACTCCGTGGTGGAGGGGCTGGTCGACGCGGCAGCGGCCGCCGGCATGCAGTTCCACACGGCGGCCGCGACCAACGGGGACGCCGCCCTCCCGGCGCTCTCGCGGCGACTCCCGACCGCGGACGACGAGACCGACCGAGCGCTTACGGAGCGGCTGATCGCACACCTCCGCCGCAGCGATCCGACCAATTTCGGCTACCTCCGCAACCACTGGCGCGAGGCGCGACGGGGGCTGACCGCGGTGGAGATGACCTATCCCCAGTCGAAGCAGATCCACGCGTGCATCCCCGATCCCGAGACGACGCCCCGAACGCTGGGGGCCGCACTACAGGGACTCGTCACGCTCGGCGCGCTCGACGTCTGGGGCGACACCGTCGGGGCGAACCGCTACGACCTCACCCGGTACGACGCCGCCCGCGTCGACACGATCGGCTCGTCGCTCGAGTCGATACCCGTCGAGGACGAGTCGCCCCGGTGATCTCGCGGAGTTCCTCGGCCACACTTCACTCCTCGGGCGGCGCCAGCGATCGATCGACGACCTCGCCGTCGGGCCGCATCGTCACCGTCCCGAGCGTCGCGGTCTCGCCCTCGGCGGTCGTTCGCGCGACCGCCTGGAGGGTCGCCCGCTGGTCCAGCGTGTCCCACGTCACTCGCTCGATCAGCCGCTGAAACTCGTCGGGGTCGCTCCACCCGGAGTCGATCTCCGAGGGGACGTGGACGACGAATCGGAACTCCTCGGTCGCCACGTGAACACCGACGCCGAACGTGTCCCCGCCCGCATCGTCACCCGGTTCGGGCGCACCTTCGCCGGTGGGCGCATCCTCGGTGTCGGCCGTCGTCGCGTCGGACCCGTCGTCGCTCATCGGCCCTCGCTACTCGGCGAACCCGCAAGAGTCCGTCGGGTGAACGGTTTCACAGCTCCGAGCGGCCGAGGAAGCGGAGCTCAGAGGCTATCAGTCGGATCGTGATCGGCGGCCATCCTGCTCGCCTCCGCGGCGTACCGCTCGCGATCCGCCTCGTCGGTCGTCCCGAGCTCGTCGGCAGGGACGACCATCGAGACGGGCGTCTCGCGCTCGTCGTCGAAGCTCGTCAGCGCGCGCTCCTTTCGGAAGTACCGCGTTCCGGTCTCGTCGGCATACACGAGGATGACGACGTTCAGTTCGTCGTCGCCGTACGTCCGCTCCACGAGCCACACGCGGGTCTCCTCGCTGCCGTCGGTCTCCTCCTCGGGAGTTCTGGCACTCATATCCGTTCTTCGTCGCGTCGAAACAAAAGCGGCCCGTCGAGCTCCGTTGTTCGGGATCCGGTGAGTTCGGTTGCACGCGTCTGGACGCGGCCGGCCGTCGCTGAGAACTCGACGCGGCGGACTCGGCGCGAAGGTTCATAGCCGATGCCGAAGCCACTCGCGGTATCACCTGATCACGGCCGCGGACCGCACGCGGGTGTGCGACGCCTCGTCCCGCGGATCCCGACGGGAGCGACGGCGCGGAGCCGCCGAACGCCGTCCGATCCCCGACATCGGCGTCGCCTGTCAGCGGCAAACCAACGTCGGATCGGGGTACTCCGATCGGGAGTCCAGAGACGGAAGCACAGCATTCCCGATCGTGATCGGGGATCGATCGACAGGCGACGCGGCGGTCGCCGGGCGGTGCGACTGCTATCAGTCGTCCGTCGGCGTGACTGTCGCGTCCGACGTGTCGCCGTCGTCCCCGTCGCCGACGGGAACCTCTCCACGGGGGTCGGCGTCGCGCCAGGTCCCGCGCCGGTACCAGAGGTACGCGATGATCGCGCCGGCGGTGTTCGAGACCGCGAACGCCATCCAGATCCCGGTCGAGTCGAACGCGGGCAGCGGCAGCCCGAGGATGTCCGGGCGCGCGAGCCCCAGCGCAACCGGCAGACGAATGAACCCGAGCATCAGGATCGAGATGGCCGCGGCGGTCATCGTCTTGCCGGCGCCACGGAAGCTCCCGGTGTACGCGCGCATCACGCCGATGAACCCGAACGTCGGCGCGACCCACCGGAGGAAGTCCGCAGTCACCGCGATCACGGTCGGGTCGTCGGTGAACACCGCCGCGATCGGCCGAGCCGTGAGGATCACCACGATACCGAGCGCCCCGAGGATGCCGAACATGGTCTTGGCGGCGATCCCGGCAGCGGCGGCCGCCCGGTCGGGTTTCTCGGCGCCGATGTTCTGCCCCGTCATCGTCTCGACCCCGCGAGCGACGGCGATCGCAGGCAGGAAGATGACCGAGAACACGCGGACGCCGATCCCGTAGCCGGCGACGACCGTCGTCGGGAACAGCCCGACGATCACGAGCATCAGGTTCACTGACAGCGACCGGCCGGTCCCCTCGATGGAGGCGGGCACGCCGATCCGAACGATCTTCTTGGCGTACGAGGGGTTCGGAACCATGTCCCGGGGGACGATCTGGACGCCCCGTGTACCGCGAAGCATGATCGCCATGCCGACAACGAACGCGAGCGCCCGCGAGAAGATGGTCGCGTAGGCGGCGCCAGCGACGCCGAGTTCCGGGAAGACCCACCACCCGAAGATGAGGAACGGGTCGATGATGATGTTCACGACGACCGTGAGCAGCATCACCAGCATCGGCGTGATCGTGTCACCGTAGCCGCGCATGAGCGCGGTGAACACGAAGAACCCGAACATGAACACCAGACCGGAAGAGATGACCCGCATGTACTCGGTCGCGAGCGGGAGCACCTCCGGCGACGCCCCGAGCAGTCCGAGCAGATCGCCGACGACGAAGTAGCCAAGGCCGCCGAGGAACAGCGAGACGATGATCGCGAACGAGACCGTCTGCGAGGCCGCGTACTTCGCCTCCTCCTCCTCGTCCGCGCCGATGTGCTGTGCCACGAGCACCGATCCCGCGACGGTGACGCCCATCCCGAGCGAGAACAGGAGGAACACCATCGGGAAGGCGAACGAGATCGCCGCCAGCGCCTCCGTGCTGTAGCGGCCGAGCCACAGGGTGTCCGCGAGATTGTACGCCGTCTGCAGGAGGTTGGTGACCACGATCGGCAAGGAGAGGTAGAACAGCGGCTTGCCGATGCTCCCGTCGGTAAGGTCGAACTCGTCGCGCCCCTTGAACACCGCCGAGAGTCGGTCCCGAACACTCATTCGAGGCCCTCCACGTCCTCCGAGTCGTTTCCGGGGAGACCGTCGGCGTCCCCGGCGTCGGACGCTCGACCGTCGGTCTCGTCGACGGGGACGCTCGCGTCCTCAACGAGCAGGTCGAGCAGGTCGTCGACGAGGTGTTCACGCGTCGCGACCACGTCGACGCCGACGGCCGCCGCGCGCGTCCACGTCCCGTGGATGTAGGTGACGACGTGCTCCGCGATCACCTCGGGGTCGGTCGCCTCGTCGTACTGGCCGTCCTCGATCGCTTCCCGCACCAGGTCGGCGACCTCGGTCCGGAGGTCGCCGTCGAATCGGCGGAGGACCTCGCGGTACCCCTCGCGGTACGGCGCTTGCGCTTTGATCTCCATGAACGCGGTGTTGAACTGCTGGTCTGCGCTGTCGTCGACGGGTTCGAGGACTCGGCGGACGAGCGCGACCAACCGCTCGACGGGGGTCCCCTCGGGGTGATCGGCGATCGTCTCGGCGAACCCCTCGTGGAGGTACGCGAGGAACTCGCGAAAGAGGTCGTCCTTCCCGTCGAAGTGGTAGTGGAGGGCAGCCTTACTCTTGTCCGTCTCGTCGGCGATGTCCTGCATGGTGAGGTCGGCGTACCCGTACGTACACAGCGCGCGGTACGTCGCCTCCATGAACGCCGTTTGGGTGTCATGCTCCTGACTCATCGTGAGGCACCGAATGCGACAGGTGGTCCCGACGGACCGATCGTCGCGTCTATTACGACTAACTGGCCAGTCAGTCAAAAACGGTTCGGATTCGGAGGGGTTCGGGACACGCTGACATGTGCCGTTCCAGCACTGTGTCGCGTGGGCCCGTCGAGTCACGCGGTGGCAACGCCGTCGATTATAACCCCGTCCGCGTCGCTTTGGCGGTATGGATGAGCACAACTTCCTGTTCGTCTCGGCGGACGCCGCGCTGATCACCGATCTCGCGTGGCAGGTTCACCGCGAGGGACACCCGGTGAAGTATCACATCGAGGCCGAGCGCGACAGGGAGATCGGCGACGGGTTCGTTCCCAAGACGGACGACTGGGAGGCGGAGGTGGACTGGGCCGATGTGATCGTCTTCGACGACATCTGGGTCGGGTCGGATGTCGGGACCGGGGAACGCGCGCGGGCGCTTCGCGAGCAGGGAAAGGCGGTCGTCGGCGGGACGCCGAACACGGATCGGCTGGAGGAGGATCGCGGGTACGCGATGGAGGTGCTCGAGGACAACGGCGTCAACACCGTCGAGCACCACGTCTTCGAGGACTTCGACGCCGGGATCCAGCACGTTCGAGCGCATCCCGCGCCGTACGTCATCAAGCCGCTCGGGGAGGTGCAGAACGTCAAGCGACTCCTCTACGTCGGCAACGAGGACGACGGCAGCGACGTGGTCGACGTGCTCAGAGCGTACAAGAAGGCGTGGGGCCACCGAATGAAGGGATTTCAGCTTCAGCGGAAAGTCGAGGGCGTTGAGATCGCTATCTGTGGATTCTTCAACGGCGAGGAGTTCATTGACCAGGTCAACTTCAATTTTGAGCATAAGAAACTCTTCCCGGGGAACATCGGCCCATCGACGGGAGAGATGGGGACATCGATGTTCTGGGCGAGTCAGAACAAACTGTTCGAGGAGACGTTCGGGAAACTCGAAGACTGGCTTGCGAACGAAGGATACGTGGGCAGTATCGACATCAACTGTATCGTGAACGAGACGGGGATCTACCCGCTGGAGTTCACCCCGCGGTTCGGGTACCCGACCATCGCGTTACAGGAGGAGTCGATCGAGTCCTCGACGGGGCAGTTCTTCTACGATCTCGCGCACGGGAACGATCCGGAACTCGATGTGCATAACGGCTATCAGATCGCCGTGCGCGTCGTCCTGCCGCCGTTCCCGTTCGACGACGAGAAAACGTACGACGAGAACTCGCGGAATGCCGCCGTCGTGTTCGAGGCCGAGAGTCGGGAAGGGATTCATATCGAAGACGCGAAGAAGGTGGACGGACAGTGGCGTGTCGCCGGTGACAACGGGATGCCGATCGTCGTGACTGGGAAGGGCGACACGATGCAGGCCGCGCGCGAGCAGGCGTACGGCCGGATCGACGATATCGTGATACCGAACATGTACTACCGCGACGACATTGGCGAACGGTGGATCAACGGCGACGGCGATCGCCTGCAAGCGTGGGGGTACCTCGGCCCGCAGTAAGCACTCGGATGGAGAACAGTCGAGAGAGGAACGGTGAGGATCACTATTGGGCCCGTCCCTTCCAAAGATATTCGCTACTTGATTCCGGTAAGTAAGTACGGCTGGAAGGTCGGTTGGGCGCAGGTTCACGCAGGCTTTGTCTGGGCAGTAATAGATGTGGACTGATCTGATCCAACGGGGTGGTGGGAATCGGGGTTCTCTGGCTTAGCCTACTGGTTAGTGATCGCCATCTTCTGAATCTTGCACCGTTACGTGAGTCACGACCGACTGAGGAACGCGTTCGAACGTGGCCGCTGATCGGCCGTCACGAATAGCTGATTCAGATATGCTCCACTCAGACCCGGTTAGGGCCTCAGAAAGCTGCTCTGCCGGTACTTGATCGTCGTACAGCAAGGACTCAGATTCGAGTAGTGACGGGCCAGTATGTCCTGGATCTGCCAGCCGGCGGAGTCGGTGGTCAACATCTGCCAGTGGTTCACGAATCAGCTGGTTGGTTCGATTACGATGAACCGGCGGGAGGATGTTCAGCACCTGTTCGATTCGGCTCCAATCAGGGATGCCCGATGGCTGCGAGCATTGGTTCCTGAACAAGCGGATCCCCCGGGAGGCGATCCCGGGATTTCGGCTCACCGTGATGACGGTGGTTCGAGGGGAGAAGAACCCTCTCGAAAGGGTCTGGCAGGAGTTCTATAGGCGTGTGCAAGATCTGGCTACCCGAGTTGGTCTTTCAGCACAATATCTCTGGCATAGAATAGATACCAGACAACCGCAACGATCGTGAGAAGGACACCGAGGACCTGTGAGAGCGGCTGCATGAACCCGATCAGCGCGAAGCTCGCCACGCCGCCCACGATCGGAACGACCGGGTACCCGGGAGACTCGAAGGCAGGATCGTACCACGTCGGTTCCCGTCGTCGGATCATGATGAGCGCGACGCAGATGAGGCCGTACATGATGAGATGGAGAAACGACGCCACCTCGGCGAGTATTTCCGTCCGACCGGTAGCCACCAGTACGACAATCACCCCACCCACGAACGACAGCGCAAAGTGGGGCGTTCCATACTCCCGGTTGACGCGGGCGGCCACCTCCGGAACGAGTGCGTCGGAGCTCAGTCCGTACAGGGCACGTGACGCACTCAAGATCGACGCGTTTGCCGAGGAGATCGTCGCGAGCAACCCGGCGATGAGGATGACAACGACGCCGGGGAATCCGAAGTACTCGCGAGCGATCTCGACGATCGCCGTCTCGCCCATCGGTCCGATCACGCTCGGCTCGAACGTGCTACCGGCGATCAGTAACGTCACGATGTAGAGAACCCCGACTAGCACAACCGATCCGACCATCGACAGCGGCAGGTTCCGATCCGGGTTGACGATGTCCTCGGCGACGGTCGCGATCTGAGCGAAGCCGAGATACGAGGTGAACACCAGCGCGGCAGTCGACAGTATCGGGGCAAACCCCCTCGGTGCGAACTCCGCGGGTATCCGCGACGACCCACCAACACCGAGGATGTCGAGACCGCAGATCGTGAGAAAGACGGCGAGGATCGCCAGCAGAAAGCCGACGACGGCGTTCTGAAGCGACTCGGTGTTTTCGGTTCCGAAGATACTCAGGGCAGTCAACAGGAGTCCGGCGACGATTCCGATCAGGAGGACGATATCGATCGGCCCGATCGAAATAGCGGTCGTACTGACGATACCCGCCTCGAGGAGAATCGCGGCCGCATACTCGCCGAGTCCGACAAGGTAAAACGCCGAGGCAAACATGAGGCCGAAAGTAAGGCCGACCCCGACGATCGCTCCCGGAAGCGTTCCGAGTCCCCGAGAGACGAAGTAGTATCCACCGCCACTCTGCGGCATCGCGGTCGCGAGTTCAGAGGTTGGCAGGGCGACTAACAGCGCGATCACGGCCCCAATAGCGAACGAGACCGCCGCTGCCGGCCCGGCACGACCCGCAGCCAACCCGGGAAAAACAAAAATCCCCGCCCCAATCATCGTCCCGGTCCCGATCGTCATCGCGCCCGCCAGGCCGATCGTCCGATCGAGTTCTCCTCCGCCGCTGGAATCGGACGACTCGGACACCGTTGTGGCATAAAAATGAAGTGATTATAAATCATTTGTTTCGTGAATCTGATAATATACTGCCAGTCGGCAGTTGCTACCCCTCGAAGAGGCGGATACTACTCGTGTACGCCGGTTCCTCTTAGCGTTGCAAAGTGGCACACTCCGGTATCACAGGATTGCTACCTGTTGTTTCGGCGAGAACCACTACGGCAGAGATTAAATCCCGGTGGACCGAATCCCCGCCATGGCAACTACAGACGGAGGTGTGGTGATTCCAGTCCGACTCGACCGGTCGCCGGCACCTCACGTCGAAGCACGCTACGACGTCTCCGGCGACGGCCAGATCAGCCTAGCGCTGATCGGGTCGCTGACGCCGTCGCGAGTGGTTGTTCTCGGATATTGGCCCGTCCCGGATCAATCGTCACCGCAACAACTCCGTGACCAGTTCGAGGACGAGGCCCTGTCGAGTCTGGAGGCGATCAGGGCCGCCCTCGAAGAGCATCAGTTCGAGGTGACATCGGAGTTGAGCTTCACGAAGGACCGCGACCACCTCATCGACCGTATCGCGAACATGTACGACTGTACGGCGGTTCTCTCCCCCGGGACGGTTCGAGTCGAGCCGCCCGAAAGCGTGCTGGTTCTACTGAGATCCGATTCGAATCTGGATCGCATCGTCACGACGCTTGGTACGCTTTTCGCGGAGAGTGACCTCGAAATCCTGCTGTTTCACGCTGTCGAATCCGACGACGACTCGGAGGCCGTCGAGTATATGCTCCACGGCGTCGCCGACCGACTCGCGGACCGGGATATCGACCCCGACCGGATCCAGTGGAAGCAGTCAGACAGGGGATCGCGGGTGGACACCATCGTCTCGGAGGTGTCCGACCACGACCTCGTCGTACTCGGTGAAACCGAGCCGTCCGTTCGCGAGCGGATCTTCGGACCGGTCCAGTCGGGCATCGCCGACAGGACTGACCGACCGTCACTAATTATCCGTGCGGGTGCCTGAACGCCGCGATGAGGGGCAGCTGTCGAAGGACCATCCCTAACCCTAAATTCCCCCACAGTATAGGTCCCGCTACGCAGACCACTGATGTCAGACCCAGTATCCAACGCGACGATCCTCGTTCCCGTCGACGCCAGTGACGCGGGGGAGCCGCCGCGCGCGCTCGTCGACCTATTGAGTCCGCATCAACTGGTCGTACTCGGCTACTATCCCGTCCCGGATCAGACGTCGACAGAACAGGCGCGAGAACAGTTCGGCGACGAGGCGACTGACGCTGTCGAGGCGATAGCGGACCGGTTCGCGGAACGTGGGGCCGGGGCAGAATCCGTCGTCGTGTTCACCCACGACCGGTCGGCGACGATCGACAACATAGCGGCCGAGTACCAGGTCGACGCCGTCCTCACTCCGGGGCACGTCGGCGACACACTCGAACACATCCTCGTTCCACTGCGCGGTGACGACAATCTCGAACGGATTCTCGGATTCGTCGCCGTCCTGCTACGTGAAAGCGATGCGACAGCGACCATTTTCAACGTCGCAGTCTCGGACGACGAGGCCTCTCGCGGCGAGCTACTGGTCCGGGGAGCCTGCGATCGTCTCGAGGAAGACGAAGGGATCGACCCTGCGCGTATCGACTGGCGCATAGAGCGTGACAGTTCGACCGCGAACGCGATCGTCGAGGCCTCCGATGAGTACGACCTCCTCGTAGTGGGCGAATCGGAACCCTCGCTGACCGAACGCATTCTGGGTGCCGTGACCGACGAAGTAATCGACAGGTCGCCCGACCCACTGCTGATCGTCCGGGAACCGTAACTGTCCGACCCGTCACTCATATCAGAACCACTGGCTCAGTCCGATACCGAGATTCACATCGTGGAGTGCTCGGGGGGTGTCCCGCCAGTCACCACACGCGGGTCGCTACGCTTTCGAAGACGATCGTGAACACAAACCGAAGGATAGTAATCGCATCATTCGGAACAGTCAGTTAGGTACGTAATGCGGATACTCATCGCCGGTGCTGGTCTAGTCGGGACCAGGGTCGCAGCGAAACTCGATGCAAGCCACGAGATCGTGATGGTCGACGTGGACACCGACCGGATTGACAGGCTCAGCTACGATCTCGACGTACTGGCGGTACCGGGCGACAGTTCGGCCATCGAAACGCTCCGGGAGGCCGGCATCGAGGAGACCGATATCCTGATCGCATGTACTGACAGCGACGAGATCAACATCCTCACGTGTGCTACGGCGAAGTCACTCGCCGATGTCACCACCGTCGCCCGCGTCAGGGATGTAAAGTACATCGATACCTGGGATCAGGCCGAGAACGTCTTCGGGGTCGATTTCATGGTCGGAACGAACCTGTTGACTGTCGCCGCCGCCGCCGGTGGAACCGGTCTCTCGGGTGCGCGGAACTTCGACGTGTTCGCGGGCGGGCGGGTCCAGATGGCCGAGTTCGCAGTCGCCCCCGACAGTTCGATCGCCGGCCAGACGATCAGCGACGCCGATCGGTTCGACTCGCTCACCTTCGTTGCGATCATTCGGGACGGAACGACGATCATCCCGACTGGGGAGACACGTATCCGGCCCGGCGACGACGTCGTCGTCGTGGGAGCTCCCGACTCAGTCCACGCGTTCGGCACCGAACTGTCCTCCCGTGAAACCCATCCCAGGAACGTCCTGATCGTCGGAGGAAGCGATATCGGCTACCAGACGGCCCGGCTGCTTGAGGAACGCGGGCTCCGCCCGCATCTCATCGAGGCCGACCCAGGCCGTGCCAAGGAACTGTCCGAACGGCTATCCGCCACCACGATTAAAACCAAGGACCCGAGAGACCGGAACTTCCTCGAGAACGAACGGATGGGCGATGTCGATACCGTGGTGGCAGCGCTCGAGCACGACAGCGAAGAGAACCTGTTGGCCGCCCTGCGAGCCAAGCGCAAGGGAGCCGACCGAGCGGTTGCCGTCGTTGACCACGGCGAGTCCGTCGAGCTGTTCGAAGAGGCGGGCGTCGATGTGGCCGTGAATCCCCGCCGCGCGACGGCCGCCGAAATCATCGCTTTCGCGCGCGACCAGGACACCCAGAACGTCGCGCTGCTGGAGGACGATCAGGCCGAGGTGATCGAAATCGTCATCGATACGAACAGCGTCCTCGCAGACCGTCCGATCCGTGACGCGATCCATGACCTTCCGGAGGGGTCGTCATCGGGGCCCTCACGCGGAAGGGTAGCTTACTGATGCCCCGGGGAGACACCGTGGTCATGCCCGGGGACCATGCCGTGATACTCGCGGAGAGCGACGTCGTCGAGGAAACCATCACACGTCTATGAACACGAACACGCGCCCACAGCTGCGTCTCCGAGCCAGTGCCGGGCCCGGGTGTCACTCCGGACTCAGGGGCCGGTGTCGTTGAATGCAGGTCAGCGTGAACTGGCGACAGAGTGTCGCGCTCGTCGGCACGGTCCTGAAGTACCTTGCGGCGGCGATGGTGCTTCCGCTGGTTGTCGCGGTCATCTACGGGGACGACATCTTGGTCTTTGTCGTCTCCATCGTCGCGACAGCCGCTCTCGGACTCGGACTCGAACGACTCGAGGACGACTCCGAGTTGCGGCTCGAGGAGGCGTTCCTGTTCGTCACGCTCGCCTGGATCGGCGTCTCCGTCGGCGGGACGATCCCCTATCTGCTCGCCGGCTACGGCACGCCGTCGACGGTGGGGCTCTCGCTCGAATCGCCGAGCGCCCTGGTCGTCTCGTTCGTCAACGCGCTCTTCGAGTCGACGTCAGGATACACCACGACAGGGTCGACCCTCCTCGGGGAGATCTCGTTCGAGCGACACTCGCACGCGTTGCTGATGTACCGGCAGCTGACCCAGTGGCTCGGCGGGATGGGAATCATCGTGCTCATGGTAGCGATCCTGTCCGAGCTCGCGGTCAGCGGGGCCGAACTGATCGACGCGGAGGCCCCCGGCCCGGAACTCAAGAAGTTGACGCCGAAGATAGCCGAGACGGCGCGTATCCTGTGGTCGATCTACGCCGGCATCACGCTGCTGTACATCGGGTTGTTGTACGTGCTTCATCTCGTCGGACTCGCCCCCAACATGACCCTGTACAGCGCAATCGCGCACGGGTTCACGACACTTCCGACCGGCGGGTTCTCCCCACAGGCTGCGAGTATCGCGGCGTTCTCACCGGCAGTCCAGTGGCTCGTGATCCCGTTCATCATCGTCGCCGGGACGAACTTCGCGCTGTTCTATTTTCTCCTCCGGGGGGAGTACATCGAGGTGTTCCGAAACCGTGAGTTCCAGGCCTACATCGGTGCGATCGTCGGCGTCGCTGTGTTGCTCTGGGGGTTGTTGTTCACCGGGACGGCTCCGGCGCTCGAGTACGGCGGTATCACGGAGGGCGTCGCGGGGAACTCGCTCCGGCAGGCACTGTTCCAGACGGTAACGATACTCAACTCGACTGGCTACGCGACGAGCGACTTCGCACAGTGGCGACCGTGGGGACAGCTGCTCCTGTTGGCCGTCGCGTTCATCGGCGGGTCAGCAGGGTCGACCGGTGGCGGCATCAAGATCATCCGGTGGCTCGTCGTCTTCAAGGCTGCCCGGCGACAGCTCACCGCGACGGTCTATCCGGACGCCGTTGAACCCGTCCGTCTCGGCGGCACCGTCGTCGACGAGGACGTCGTTCGAGCGGTGTTCTCGTTTGTGTTCCTCTATCTGATCATCTTCGGGGTGTCGGCAGTCGTTATCGAACTCGATGCGACCCGGATCGGACTCGAGTTGACGACCATCGAGGCACTGAGCGCGAGTATCGCGACGCTCGGCAACCTCGGTCCGGGATTCGGCCGGCTCGGCCCGTTCGGGAACTTCCTCTTCTTCCCCGCGACGTCGAAGCTCCTCATGGTCGTGCTGATGTGGCTCGGCCGCCTCGAAGTGATTCCCATCTTGGTGATATTCACCCGGTCGTTCTGGGGGTGGTAGCGCCGACACACTGGATCGATCCCGACGTACACGTCGCCAGTCCTCGTCAGCAGGGTTCAGGACCGACTGGTGGCGCTTGAGGGCATCAGCGACCCGATCGGTCAGCGGAATCGGCTGGCGTGCTGCCCGGAATGAGCACGTGCTCTACGTCCTTCCGATCACCAAGGGCGGGGGCCGACGTGAGCGGTTCCGGGGGCGCTTGCCCCGACGAGGTGAGGTTCCGACGCCGCCGCGACTATGTCCTCGGGTCCCGTTCGCGACGACGTATGAGCGACACACCCGACGCGGCGGCAGCGGGGACGTTCGATCTGGACGGCGAGACGACGGTGAACCGGCTGGGGTTCGGGGCGATGCGGCTGTGCGGAGACGACATCATCGGCGCACCCGACGACGAGGAGAACGCCCGCGAGGTCGCCCGCAGGGCCGTCGGACTCGGCGTCGACTTCGTCGACACCGCCGACTCCTACGGGCCGGGCACCTCCGAGCGTCTGCTTCGCGAGGCCGGGATCGTCGAGGACGCCGTCGTCGCGACGAAGGCGGGACTGCTCCGGGAATCGGGCGGCGACTGGCTCCCTCACGGAGACCCGGAGTACGTTCGTAATCAGGTGCTCGTCAGCAAGGACCGCCTCGGCGTCGACACCATCGACCTGTACCAGTTCCACCGCCCGGACCCGGACACGCCCTTCGCCGACAGCGTGACCGCGTTCGCGGAGCTGAAGGACGCCGGACACGTCGAGCACGTCGGCCTCTCGAACGTCAGCGTCGAGCAGTTGGACGAGGCGCGCGAACAGGTGGAGATCGCGACCGTCCAGAACCAGTACAACGTCGCCAACCGGGAGGACGAGGCGGTGCTACAGGCGTGTGAGAACGCCGACATCGGCTTCATCCCGTGGTTCCCGCTGGCCGCCGGCGACTTGGGCGCCGTCGGCGAGGTGCTCGACGACGTCGCCGCCGCGCACGACGCGACCCGCCGGCAGGTCGCGCTCGCGTGGCTGCTCGCTCACTCGGACGTGACGATCCCGATACCGGGCACTTCCAGCGTCGAACACCTCCGGGAGAACGTGGCCGCGGCGTCGCTGTCGCTCGCGGAGGAGGAGGTCGCCCGGCTCGCGGACGCCGGGGAGTAACTGGAGCGGCCGATCCGGTCGGGACGACCGGTGGGAACCGATGGTGCCGACGGGTCCCGTCGATCCCGCCGACCCGACCCGTTCTATCGGATCCCTCGGTTCGATCTGGCCAGTCTCACGCGGTCCGCCACGACCGAAGGTCGACGATAATGACGGCCGAGACCGCCGCCAGCGCGACGAGCGCACCGGCGGTCACGGCCATGCTCGGAGCGAAGACGAGCCCGTAGATGAGCATCAAGAGGGCCGTCGCGGCGACGACCATCACGACCAGATACCGGATCAACCAGTCTTCAGCCTCGCGTTCGCTCATTGTTGTTCGGAGGTTGCTTCTCGATCCGGTAAAAGCGCGTCGGATGATCGCGTCGCTCGAGGGGTCGTGACCGTGAGAGAGATCGCACAGTGCGCGGGCGCGCGGCGCCGCTACCACGGCGCCGTCGCGGCCGCCGACCACACCGCCCATCCCACGAGCGCCGTCGCCAGCGCCAGCGCCCCCGCGTCGACGCGCCCGAACGTCGCCTCCGGCGGGGTGGGGTTCCACGAGAGACAGCGCGCACGCAACGCGACGGCCAGCCGGTCGGTCCGGGAGAACGCGCGGGTCAGCCCCGCGGTCGCGACGAGCCGTACCCGGTCGCGAAGCGGGCGCTCCTCGCCGAGTCGTGCGGCCATCGCCTCCCGTGTCCGGGCGATGTCCGCCTGTAACACCGGCAGGAACCGGAACACGAGCCCCACGCCGAGGCCGAGCAGTCGCCCGGGCTTGCCGGGGACGAGGCGCGCGACGGCGGCCTCGGACTCGCGGACGGGCGTCGTTCGAACGTACGCCGCGACGAGCGCGAGCAAGAGGAGCGTCCGGTACGCCGCCAGGGCCGGATCGGCGGCCACGGCGGGATCGACCCAGGGCGCTCCGAACCGGAGCGACTCGATCGCCGGCGCCGCCGCCAGGAGCGGGAGCACCCCGCGGTACTCCGCGAACACGTCGCGCGGTGTCGTCGACGCGAGTGCGAGCAACGCGAGCGTGAGTCCGGTGAGCACGGCGAGGCCGACCGGGTCCGTGTGTCCGAACGCCGCCGCCGCGAACGCCGCCTGCAGGAGGAGTTTGCTGCGCGCGTCGAGCCGGTGGCCGACCGAGTCGCCCGGCTCGTACGTCAGCATCGCTCCGGGCGGCGAACCGGGAGGTCGCCGAGGGTGTCGACGCCCTTCGCCGGCGGCGCGTCGACCGCGACCTCGCCGTCCGCGAGGACGACGAGGCGGTCGGCGTGGGCGAGCACGTCCCGCAGGTCGTGGGTCACGACCACGACCCCGGTGCCACCACGGTTGAGTTCGATCAGATGGGTGAGGACTGACTCCCGGGCCGGCTCGTCGAGGCCGGTGAACGGCTCGTCGAGGACGAGATGTGACGGCTCCATCGCGAGCGCGCCGGCGACGGCGACCCGCTCCTGTTCGCCGCCCGAGAGCCTGTCGATGCGCTCGTCGCCGCGGCCGACCATGTTCACGGCCGCGAGCGCTCGCTCGACTCGCCGGTCGATCTCCTCGCGGGACAACCCGAGGTTCTCCGGGCCGAACGCCACGTCCCGGGCGACGGTCGCTGCGACGAAGCAGTCACGCGGCTCCTGAAACACCATTCCGACGCGCGTGCGGGCGGCGACGAGGTCGTCAACGACGGGAGTACCGTCCACGAGCACCTCGCCCTCGTCGGGCGTGAGCAGGCCGTTGAACTGGCGGACGAGCGTCGACTTTCCGGAGCCGTTGGCCCCCGCCAGCACGAGGAACTCGCCGTCGGGAATCCGGAGCGACACGTCCCGAAGCGCGGTCGATCCGGCGGCGTCACCGTCCGAAACGGGGCCGTCGGCGTCGCCCGAGTCGGCTCCGGCCTCGCCGCGACCGTAACGGTGTGTGAGTCCACGGACCTCGATCACTGCTCGGGGCTACCGCGCGACGACGGCGTCGCTGCGAACGATCGCCACCGTCGCCGCCGCCTTGATCGCCTCCGCCGGGACGAACGGGACCGCCGCGGCCAGCACCGCGGTCACGAGGCTCACCTCGCCGACGAGGGCGTATCCGACGGTCCCGAACGCGTAGATCAGGACCGTTCCGGCCGCCATCGCGCCGACGAGGCGTCCGAGCCCCACCGTGTCCGGATCGACCAGATCGCCCGCGCCGTGGACGCCCGCGCCGACGACGGCGGCGGCGAACGGGTACGACCACAGGTATCCGCCCCACTGTCCGAACAGCGAGCCGAGTCCGGCGGAGCCGTAGGCGAACACGGGCGCGCCCACCGCCCCGGCGACGACGTAGATGACCATCGACGCGGCGCCCCACACGGGGCCGAGGAACACCCCAGCGAGGAACACGCCCAACACCTGCAGGGTGAACGGGACCGAGGTCACCGGCAGCTGGAACGACACGTACGCGAACACGCCGGTCAGCGCCGCGAACAGGGCGGCCCGCGCCACGTTCGCGGCGACCTCCTCGCCGACGAGATCGACGTCCTCCGTTGCGGTACTCATGTGGTCGCTCGTAAACTGAGTGTGTTGTTAGACTTTACGGGATGGATCGGGCGGCGCTCGCGGCTCGTCGGGCGCCCGGGGTCGTGTGGCGGTCTCGGCTCCCGCACGGGACCGTCGCGGTTCCCTCAGACCCGCACGTTTGGGGCACGCTTATGCCTACGGACCGTGCCATCCCGACTATGTCGGACGACGCTACCCTCGGCGACGTTCCCGATTCAACCGCCGAGGGAGAGACCTTCGATGTCGTCCGGGAGGACCGGCAGTCGCCCGAGGACGCGTTCGCGATCGTGGGCAACGAGACGCGACTGTCGATCCTCCGCGTGCTGCACGAACGGGTCGACGTCGCCGATCGAACCGACTACACCGTCCCGTTCACCGAGCTTCGCGAGGCGGTCGGCGAGGAGGACAGCGGGAAGTTCAGCTACCACCTCAACCAACTGCTCGGGGAGTTCGTCGAGAAGCGGCCCGAGGGCTACGCCATCCGGTATGCCGGCACGGAACTCGTCCGAACGGTGAAAAGCGGTGCCGTCGCCCCGACCGGGTCCGTCGTCTCCGAACCGACCGGCGCATCGTGTTTCCTGTGTGGGGCGCCGGTGTGCGTGGCGTACACGAACGGCTTCGTCTCGGCGCAGTGTACCGAGTGCCCGGGCGCACTCGGGTTCGATCACATGCCGGAAGGGACGCTGAGTTCGGTACCCGTCCCGGGAGGCGCCGTCGGCGAGGACTTCGACGCGGACCCGGAGGCGATCTTGGACCGCGTTCACAGCCGGTTCTGCCACCGGGTTCGGACGTTCGCGGACGGAGCCTGCCCGCGCTGCGGCGGCCCGACCGAGTCGCGTCTCCGCGAGTGCGGGGACCACGACGCGTCCGACGGCCCCTGCGCCGAGTGCGGCACCTGCATGGCTGCGACCGTCAGGGTGACCTGCGAGGTCTGTTCGGAGGGCGGGATCTCCCCCGCGGCGTGCATGGTCGGCCATCGGACGCCCTTCCGCGAGGCGCTGGCGTCGGCCGGGATCGACGCCCTCGGGTACGACGCCTTCGCCGTCACGGCCGGGTGGCCGATGCGCGTCGTCGACGGCGACGAGCCGGCCATCGAGTACGACCTGCCCGCCGGACGGGTTCGGGTGATCGTCGACGGCGACGTTCGGGTCCGTTCGATGGCCTGATCGAACGGCGGCGAACCGCGACCCCGTCGGCGCGACCGCAACGAGTCGCTCAGTAGCGCGCCGCGAGCGTCCGGAACCGATCGAGGTCGTGGCCGTACAGCACGTCGGCGTCGGTCCGCCGCTTCAGTTCTCGGAGCGTCTCGAGGCTCTCGTGCCAGTCCCGTTCGCTCCACAGCAGTCCCGGGCCCAGCGGCGCGCCCTCCGCGTAGTTCGCGTCGACGTAGCACTCGTCGCCGGCGACGAGAAGGGTTCCCGCCGGGGTTTCGATCCGCGCGCCGAGGAGGCCCGGGGTGTGGCCCGGGAGATGCAGCAGCTCGAACCCGTCCGCGAGCGTGTGGCGGTGACGGTGGATCACCCGCCAGTTCAGGTCGCCGTCGAAGTCCGACGCGAGGTACGCGATCGACCCCTCGTCGGTGTGCGCCGAGTAGAAGGCGAACGGGAGCTCGTCCCGATGGACGTACACCGGGGTGTCGGTGCCGGCGAACGCGTCGAGCTCCCCCGCGTGATCGAGGTGGAGGTGGCTCATCACCACCGCGTCGACGTCGGCGAGTTCGTACCCCGCGTTCGCGAGATCGCCCTCCAGGGAGTGCTCGCTCGCGTCGTGCGCCTCGAACGCGCCGTACAGCGGGTCTGGCCAGTAGTCGGCGGCGTCGGTCGGCACGCCCGTGTCCCACAGATACGTCCGGCCGCCGGCCTCGATCACGGCGTTCCAGACGACGAACTCGATGCGAGTGTGCTCGGGATCCGGCTCGGCCGCGCTGGCCATCGACGCGCCGTCGACGACGTACGCCTGATCCGCGCGGACCCGTCCTCGGTCGACAAGTGTGACCTCGGGCATGCACGGGTACACGCCCGCGGGGGGCTTCAACGTACGCCCGACGTCGGGCTTCCGCCCCTCGCCGAGGTAGCATGCCCGGTTCCGCCCCGCTCGTCGGTCTCAGACCATCGCGTCCGGCGTCACCTCGGGGTGATCGCGGACGTACGCTACGAGGGTCTCGACGTACGACTCGAACGCCGGCGGCTCGATCCCCGTTCCCGCGAGCGCCGCCCGCGTCGCACCCTCGACGTACTCGGTCGGGTGCGTGAGGTACGGCACGGTCTCCGGTTCCAATCGGAGCACGTCGCCGACGACCGGTGCCTCGCAGGCCGCCCTCGCGACGCGGGCCGGGGTCGGAACCGGCACGATCCGGCGCCCGGTGGCGCGCCCGAACGCCCGGTACAGTCCCGCGATGGTCGGAGGGTTCGGATCGCACAGTTGGTAGGTTCCGCCGACGGTGTCGTCCGTCCCGCTGAGCGCGTCGATCGCGTCGACGACGTAGTCTCGCGGGACGAGGTTCAGCGTCGTCGTCCGCGGATCGCCGATCCGCGGGACGAACGCGATCCGCGGGAGCCGGCGCACCAGATCGAGCAGGTAGTAGGGACCGTCGTACTTCTGGGTCTCGCCCGTCGTCGAGTCGCCGACGGCGATGGCGGGCCGGTACACCGTCGCCGGAAGGTCACGCTCCCTCATCGCCTCCCGGACAAGCACCTCGGCGCGGTGTTTCGTCGCCTCGTAGTGGTTGTTGAACGGTCCCGCCTCCGCGAGCATCTCCCCCGTGAAGGTGCCGTCGTATCGACCGCTGACGTAGCAGGTGCTCACGTAGTGGAGCCGGTCGAAGCCGCCAGCCTCGCGTGCGTCGGCGCAGAACCCGAGCAGGTGGCGGGTGCCGTCGACGTTGACCGCCTCCGCGAGTTCGCGCTCGACGCCCAGATCGTACACGGCCGCCAAATGGTACACGAGGTCCGTCCGGGCGGCGAGTGCGTCCCTCCGTTCCTCGGCCTTCGACCCGTCGAGTCCCAGCCCCAGATCGGGGTCGGTGATGTCGCCCTCGACGAGTTCCACGCTCGGCAGGTCGGCGGTCGCGGTCGGATCGCGTTCGTCCCCGGCGCTCGCGAGCAGGGCGTCGCGGCGACGTTCGGCCCTCTCGCGGTAGCGCGGCTGGACGAGGAGCACGAGCGCGTCCCCGTCGCCGTGGCGGTCGAGCAGTCGCTCGACGAGCGCGGAGCCGAGGAACCCCGGGAACCCGGTGAGCAGGACGGTCGTCATCGGGACCCTCCGCGGCCCACGAACGGGAGACGACGGACGGCCCGCGAGAGGCGATTCGCGCCCCGAAGGAGCGCGCTCCCGACGCGGGCCGCGGGCCCGCGCCACGGCGGCCCTGGGAGCGCGAGCGGGCCGGCCCGGGAGACCGCGACCGTCTGCGCCTCCGTGTACTTCGACAATCCCTCGCGACCGTGACGCCGGCCGACTCCGGACTCGCCCACGCCACCCATCGGTGCGTCGACGGCGCCGTACGCCGAGACGTACGCGTCGTTCACCGAGACCGTCCCAGTCCGGATCCGCTCGGCGACGCGTTCCCCACGCTCGGCGTCGCGGGTCCAGACGGACGCGTGGAGTCCGTACGCGGAGTCGTTCGCCCGGTCGATCGCCTCGTCGGCGTCGGCCACGCGGTGCAGCGTCGCGACTGGGCCGAACGTCTCCTCGCGAGCGATCGCCGCGTCGTCGCCGACGGCCTCCAGTAGAGTCGGCTCGTACACGTACGGCCCCACGTCGGGACGGTGGCGTCCGCCCGTGAGCACCTCCGCACCGTTCGCGACCGCGTCGTCGACGGCGTCGCGGACGCGGTCGAGTTGGTCCGGGCCGATCAGCGAGCCCACGTCCGCGTCGTAGGAGAAGCCGACGCCGAGATCGAGCGCCCGCGTCGCCGCGACGAGTCGGTCACGAAACGCCTCGTAGACGGCGTCCGCGACGTAGATCCGTTCGAGCGAGACGCACAACTGGCCGGCGTTGGGGAAACAGCCGGCGACCGCGCCGTCGACGGCGTCATCCAGATCGGCGTCCGCGAGCACGACCATCGGGTTCTTCCCGCCGAGCTCGAGCGAGGCGCCGACGAGGCGGCGTCCGGCCGTGGCGGCGACCTCCCGCCCGACCGCCGTGCTTCCGGTGAAGCCGACGAAGTCCGTGCGCTCGACCAGCGCGGCCCCGGCGGTCTCGCCGGTGCCCGGGACGACGTGGACGCACTCGGGCGGCACGCCGGCATCGAGCAGTAGTTCCCGTCCTGCGAGCGCGGTGTACGGCGTCGCCTCCGCGGGCTTGATCACGACGGAGTTGCCGGCCGCGAGCGCCGGGAGGGCATCGGAGACGGCGAGCGTGAGCGGGTAGTTCCACGGCGTCACGAGGCCGACGACGCCGATCGGGTGCCGATGCTCGGTCGTTCGGGTCGCACCCGGGATCGCGCCGGAACGCCGGGTCGGCCTCAGCAGATCCGGCGCGTTGCGGGCGTAGTACTCGGCGTTGGCGGCGATGTCCCACACCTCGTTGACGGCGCCCTCCCGCTCCTTGCCGGTCTCCGCTTGGACGACGTCCGCCAGCGCCGCTCGCCGATCCAGAACCAGATCGGCCACCCGCTCGAGGACGGTCGCTCGCGCGGACGGCGAGCGTTCGCTCCACGAGCGCCGCGCCGCCCGCGCCCGGTCGACCGCCGCGGCGACGTCGTCGACGCTCGCGGCGGGCAACGGTCGGAGCGGCGTTCCGGTGTGGGGAGACGGCTCGCGCAACAGATCGCGACCGCGGTCGTCTCCGGGGTTGTGCTCGCCCACCTCACGGCTGTCTTCTCCGGCGGTGGCGTCGCCTGCGACGGTGGTCTCGGTAGCGACGGTCGCATCGTCTCCCCGCTCGTCGGAGACGGCGCGTGTTGCGAGCGCGCCGAGTTCGGCCAATCGTGATCGCGAGACGCGAGATCGAAGGCGGCGAGATCGCCGGTCTGCAGCGGAACGCGTCATCGTCCGTGACACACGACGAACCGTTGTAATTGCACGGGTGGTGGGGTAACCCGGCGGTCCGTTCGATACACTCGAGTCGGGTCACCCGTGTACGCGCCCCCGAACGGGAATCCCATCGCGGATATCGGCGACTCCGATCACGGACCGCAGCGTGCCGTGACGGGATCGACGACGGCGAGAACTGCGCCAGTGGTGATGACGGTGACGAGGGCAGCGACAGCGGTGACGACGGCGTCGGTACCGACGACTGTGGCGAGGACTGGGACAGCGGTGACGACGGCAACGACGGTGGAGCGTCGACAGTACCATACCCACGGCGGTCGCTGTCCTCTCCATGTCGGCAGATCCGGTCGCAACCGTTCGGCTCGTCCGTCACGCAACGCTTCTCGTCACGGTCGGCGACACGACGCTGCTCGTGGATCCGATGCTCGGGTCTCGAGGCGAGGATCCACCCGTCGAGAACACTCCGAACCAGCGACGGAACCCGCTCGTCGAGTTGCCGTCGGTCGATCTCGATCACGACGCGGTGCTCGTCACCCACCGTCACAACGACCACTTCGACGACGCCGCCCGCGAGCGACTGGACTCGGACGTGCCGCTGATCGTCCACCCGGAGGAGGCACACGAGTTCGAGTCGGAGGGGTTCACCGACGTTCGTCCGCTCGACGGGGAGCTCTCGGTCGGAGACCTGCGACTCTCGCCCGCTCCCGCTCGACACGGACACGGGGACCTCGCGGCGGCGATGGCGCCCGTCACCGGGACCGTCGTGCGCGGTCCGGACGCGACGCCCTCGATCTACCTCACCGGCGATACCGTCTGGTACGACGGCGTCGAGGAGACGCTGGCGGAGACTCGACCGAGCGCCGTGATCGTGAACGCCGGGGGCGCGCGCTTCCGGGAGGGGGAGCCGATAACGATGGACGTGGACGACGTGAGGCGCGTCCGTGAGGCCGCGCCGGACGACGTGACGGTCGCCGCCGTCCACATGGACGCGATCAATCACTGCCTCGTGACGCGTGCGGATCTCCGCGACGCCGTCGACGACGTCATGGTCCCCGACGACGGCGAACGGGTACGGATCGAGTGACCTGTGCGTTCGTTGCGGGCCGAGCGACTCGTTCGGTCCTCGACGGGCGTCGTTGACACCCGTGTGAGACCCGGGCCCTCATGAGGAAGGTGCTCGTGAACACTCGAAATCCGGTGTGCCGTCGTGACCGTGTTGACTCCGAGTCGTCGCTCCGGCCGAAGTGACCCTCGACCGGTTCCGTCGTCTGTGAAGCATTCGCAAAGTGGTGTGGTCGGGGACGTCACTCTCTGACACCAGTTTTCGTGTGCTTTTCTCACGAGCCGGCCGGACCAAGACGAGACGGGTCGCTCTCGCGTATATTATATCGTTATCGATCCTAGCTAGAAGAGAGAGAAGGACACACCTGTATCCGGTGAATACACCGATTCACGCCGCCGAGAAATAACAGATCCCCCACATGTGTTCTGCATTTATATACGGCGTGTTCGAGAACCTCCGCTCCGTGGGGTCGACCACGCACCCGGTCGAGGAGAGCACTCGAAATACGGTGTGACAGGTGGGACCGAAGACGGCCGGAAGGATGATTCGAGAGCTCTGACCCTGAGCTCGGCGCTCGTCCACGAACTCTGTAGCAGCCGCTGGACGGGGGAGGTTTCTCGGAGACGGAGCATCCGCACGAGTCCCGGTCGAACAGAGCACTCGAAATATGGTGTCGCGACGGCCGACCGTCGATCGACTCGACACCGCGATGGGGAGCGGATCCGAAAGCATTCGAAAACCGGTGTGTGTTCGCGAGCCGGGTCCGTTTCGACCGGGCCACGACACACGAGCGGATCCATCCGGTCGTTCGACCACGCCCCGAGTGTTCGAGTCGTCGGCTCTCACCGGCTCGGCGTGTTTCCTGCAGGAAGCACTCGAAAACCGGTGTTGTCATCCGCGTAGTCGGCCGGAACACTCGCAGTCTCCCGCAGTCACTCGCAGAGCACTCGCAAGAACCCGGTGGAACACTCGAAAGCACGCGAAAGCACTCGAACTTCCACAGCCTTATCACTCGGCTGGCCGGACGGGTTGGTGCGACATGGGGTCGAGTTCGATATTCGAGGACGACGTGGAGATCATCCGGAACGCGGACCTCTTCACGGAGGAGCACACCCCGGCGGAGATCCTCTGCCGCGACGACGTGATGCAGGACTACGTGAACGCCCTGAAACCCGTCTACAAGGGGCGGCCGCCGAGAAACGCGTTTCTCTACGGCGACACCGGCGTCGGGAAGACGGCGGCGACGAAGTACCTGCTTCAGGAACTCGACGCGGACATCGACTCGCGCAACGCCGACGCACCCGGCGACGAGCGGGGGTTCACATACGTCCGCGTCAACTGTCAGAACCTCGCGCCGGCCGACGGGACCGCCTCCTCCTATCAGGTCGCCATCGCGCTGGTGAACGAGCTTCGCGACGGCGAGACCGTCTCGTCGACGGGCTACGCCGCGCGCGAGGTGTACGAGATGCTGTACGACGAACTGGACGCCATCGGCGGTACCGTCCTCATCGTGCTCGACGAGGTCGACCGCGTCGGCGAGTCCGACACGTTGTTGTACGATCTCCCGCGTGCGCGCGATATCGGCTACGTGGAGAACACGCGGATCGGACTCATCGGGATCTCGAACGACTACACGTTCCGGTCGAACCTCTCCCCCAAGGTCCGCGACACGCTGTGTGAGACGGAGATCAAGTTCCCCGCCTACACCGCCGAGGAGCTGGAGGAGATCATCGAGGCGCGTGCCGAACGCGCGCTCCACCCCGACACGTACGGGAAGGAGGTCCTCTCGCTGTGTGCCGCCCTCGCGGTCCGGAACTCCTCCGGAAGCGCGCGCCGCGCGATGGATCTCCTCAAACAGGCGGCCGAACACGCCGAGAACGAGGGACACGTCCCGATCGAACCCGACGACGTGTACGCGGCGAAGGAGGAGCTCGACTACGGGGACATGGTCGAGTCGGTCGCCGATCAGGACCAGCACAAACAGCTCATCCTCTCGGCGGTCGCGCGCCTCGACGCCGACGGCCGAACGCCGGTGCGGACGAAGGCCATCCACGCCGCCTACCGACGACTCGCACAGGCCGCCGGCGACGATCCGTTGAGCCAACGCGGGATGTACAACCACCTCACCCGGCTCGACATGCTCGGGTTCCTCCACTCGTATCAGAACAACGAGGGGCTCCGCGGCGGCCAGTACAACACCTACGAACTGTCCGAGGCGCTCACCGTCGCGCAGGTCCGGGACGCGATCGCCGAGTCGGAGCTTCCGCTCGACGGCGTGTCCCTCGACATCGAACGGATCCTCCGTGACGCCGGCCTCGTCGATAGCTAAACTGTTTCACCCTCCGATCCGACCCCATCCGGCCCCCGCACCGCCGGTTCGACCTCTCACGACCACCGACACCGGTTTTCGAGTGCTCTCCCGCTGGACCCCGACGGGGACAGTCACGATGTACATCTCCGCCGAGTACACTCCACATCTCTGCCAATCATCCGCTTCTCCCTTGCCAACCACACTCCACACCCCTGCCAACCACACTCTCAGTATCCGCCGACCACACCCGCGGCTACTCGGCACCCCACGGACGCTCGCTCAGCACGCGTGTCTCCGAACGCGTACCTCCTCCACCGACTCCGGCCCGTCCAGCCGAGTCGGTTCCGACAACACGTGTACGGTGATCGCTTCGAGGCGTGTCCGGTGGGTCGCGCTCCATCTCTCACACAGCGCCGACGCGAACTGCTCGCGGAGCACGTCGTCGTCGTTCCAGCGGACGACTTCCAGGTACTTTCGCCAGCGCGCGCTGGGGTAGGCACTCGCGTGACCGCCCCTTCGATGCGGACTCGGGTCCCCGCCGTGTATCACGTCCACCTCCTCGCCGGAATCGAGCGTCCCGACTGCGACGTACCAGACGTCCTCGGTCGGCGGCGACGGCGCGAACATGTCCCACCGGGTTTCCTGGGGACTCACCCCGGTCGCGTCCGTCCTCGGGGCGTCGATGTAGCCTAACGCGGCCGCGTTCCACAGTACAACAACGAGCAACAGCGTCGTTGCGGCGCCGCGGGCCACCCGCCGGACGGCGGCCGCGAACCACGCGCGATCGATCGTTTCGATTCCCCTCCGTCCACCAGACCCGCCGTCGGCCTCGATCCGGTTCGTGAACACACGATCCGACGCGAACAGCGTCGGGGCGACCGCCACGATCACCGCTCGCGGGTCGCTACCGAGTCGCCGGGCGAGTCGCGACCCCGCCCGTGCCACCCTGTTCGCCCCGAGCACTCCGATCGTCCGACTCGATCCCGCGGTCATCACCCCGTCGATCCTCCGAACCGCCCGATTCCACCGCCCCTCGATCGACTCCCACACGGCGGGGGGAAGGTAGGGGAGCAACGCGGCGAGACTGACGGCCGGGAACAAACCGACCCCGAGCGTGAACGCCATCCCGAGGTGTGCGGCCGCGAACACGGTGACGACAGCCGTTCGTCTCGGACCGGTGGTGAACACGAGCAGGGGTGAACAACACAGCAGTACGACCCACGCGACCCCCAGCCCGCTGAGCAGTTCCGGATACGCGGGGAGGTGTTCCCCGAGGAGGACGGTCAGTGGGTCGATACTGAACACCATCCGAACCGCCCGCCCGCTCGGCCACGCGCTTCCCCGTAGCTTGATCACCGCGTTGACCACGTAGAGGACGATCGGCTGAATCAACAGCCCGATGGCGGCCGGATGGCGGCATCGAGTCCGATCCTCGAGAGCCAAACCGGTCCCGAGCGGAACGAAGAGGCTCCACAGTAGCGTGCGTCGCAGCAGCGAGTCACCTCCGTTCAACAAGAGCGGGTTCCGTGCGTGTAGCGAGACGAGGAGGAGCAGCGAACAGACTACTGCCACTCTGGTACGATACCCGAGCACGAGCGCGACCGCGGCGACGCCGGCGGCCACAAACAGGAGTGTGACCCACCAGTTCCCTCCGAACCAGGCGTGCACTGAGAGGGTAGCCGTGATCGGATAGCGGGCGAACAGCACGGACCGTGGGAGAACGCCCGCATCCGTGTAGAAGAACGCCAGCGACCGTGCGCGCAACAGCAGGTCCGCGAGCAACAGCGCCCCAAGCGCGACCCTGAGGACGACGAGCGCCCGTCGGTCGACGTACAGCCTGCACGCGAGCGCACTCCGGAGGGCCCGACCGGCGGCTGTGAGACGTGTTCGGAGGACCATGTGACCGAAGATTCGATCATCGAGTTGAATAGTTTGTGACGGCCACTCGCCGGCTACTCGTTCCCCGGAGTCGACTGTGAGATACGTACCCACGTGGTGCAGTAACTCGCCGACTGCGAGACGACGGGCTTATACGTACCACTGCCATTCGATGTGATGTGAAGCGCGCCGCGGTCGGCGCGGCGACACGACATGAGGATTCCGCCCCTGCGGTCCGCCGCAAGACGGTATCTGATGTGAGCCCCGATAGTTCGGTGACATCTGGTCGGTTCCACGATGTCGCCACGATATGACCCGCCACCCTCCCTTCACGGGGAGACATTCCGGTTGATCCTGCCGGAGGTCATTGCTATCGGAGTCCGATTTAGCCATGCTAGTCGCACGGGTTGAGACCCGTGGCGGAAAGCTCAGTAACACGTGGCCAATCTGCCCTACAGATCGCGATATCCTCGGGAAACTGAGGTCAATAGCGAATACGGTCCCACGCTTTGAACAGCCGGGACCGGAAACGCTCCGGCGCTGTAGGATGAGGCTGCGGCCGATTAGGTAGACGGTGGGGTAACGGCCCACCGTGCCATTAATCGGTACGGGTTGTGAGAGCAAGAACCCGGAGACGGAAT
>Ga0207733_100204_pt1 | contig 53770 bp, 58 predicted proteins | sample A23P3SouthBayCA_FD_187735 | JGI IMG/M metagenome (GOLD analysis project Ga0207733, IMG submission 187735) | Aerobic enrichment media microbial communities from Eden Landing Ponds, California, USA - A23 P3 (SPAdes) | ecosystem: Environmental > Aquatic > Marine > Unclassified | place: Emeryville...
GGCGCCCGCCTCCGCCTCGCCGTCGCGGACGACCGTCACCTCGCCGTCGAGGACGTGGAAGACGTTCGTGCTGTCGGCGTGCTCGTGGGGGTCCAGCTCCGCGCCGGGGCCGAGCGCGAACAGTTTCACGAGCACGTCATCGGCGACGACGAGCTCGGCGGTCTCGACGGCTCCGTCGCCGGGGTCGAGGTCGTCGAGCGCGTCCGCGAGGAGATCGAGTGCCATGGGGTGTCGTTTCGTTCGGACAGTAAAAGCGATCTGGAGCGCATGGTGGCGAAGCGTTCCAGGGCGACGCCGCGCCCGCCCGAAACCGGTGATCGTTCCGGCCGGTTCGGTGGCGGCGCGGCGCCGCCGCGGATCGGCGAACCGACCGCGGCCGACTGGTGGCGGTGTCGACCCGGTCGTCGGCCGTCCCGTCGTGCCTCTCTCACCCTCGGTCCGGGGGTACGAGGACCCCCAGTCGCGTGTGTCAGTGGTACCGGCGCGCCGCCGGCGAGTTCCCGATCGCGCCTCGGTCGGTCCCCGAAGGAACCCCCGTCACCGCGTCGGTGCGTCAGTCGGTGTGTCGCGTGCTCGGGAGACTGCCGCTCGCTTACCGGCCGTTTCCGTTGCCGTTGTTTCCGCGAGCGTCGTCTTCCTCGCCGTCGTCGTCGTCATCGTCGTCATCGTCGCTGTTCGGACCGACGTCATCGGGTGGACCGTGGCGGTCGTCGTCGGTCTCGTTCTCGTCATCGTCGTTGTTCGGACCAACGTCTTCGGGCGGACCGTGGCGGTCGTCGTCAGTCTCGTTCTCGTCACCGTCGCTGTCCGGTCCGACGTCTTCGGGCGGACCGTGGCGGTCGTCGTCGTCAGTCTCGTTCTCGTCACCGTCGCTGTCCGGTCCGACGTCCTCTGGCGGACCCCGCTCGCGGTCGGCACCGTTCCCGGCGGCGGAGCTGACCGCCTCGCCGAGCGAGCTGGCGTTCGTGTCGCCGCTCAGGTACGCGTTGATGGCCGAGACCACGGCCTTCGCGTTGTCGGAGGCGTCAGCCGGCAGGCCGATCTGGGGACCGCGGCGGTCGGTCTCGTTCGTCTCGTTCTCCTCCTCGTCGGTCTCGGCCGTGAAATCGGCCCTCTGGACGCTTACGGTGTCGTTCTCGAACGCGAGCACGACCTCGCCGGAGACGTTCTCCCCGGACGCGTCGAGCACGACCTCCTCCGTCTCGGAAGCGTTCACGTCGAACGCGACGGAGCCGTCAGCGTCGGTGGTGCCGACGATGGAGCCGTTACGGGACATCGACAGCCCATCGACGCCGCTTCCGTTCGCGGTCACGGTGACCGTCACCGTCCCGTTGTCGGACGCGGCGTCCGCCTCGTACTCGTCGACGGACGCGTCGGTCGCGGCGACCGTTGCCCCTGTTCCGGTACTCGTCGCGGCCGCGCCCACGCCGGCGCTCACGAGGAGCGACGCCAGGGCGACCGCGAACAGCTTCCTCGCGTTCATCACGACTGACGCCTGTCGCCCCGGCGTAATGAAGGGGGGAAACCTCGAACCAGGATTCCTGGTTTTGAAGCCCTGTGAAGCCGAATTAACTCCGATTAACCGAGACTGTGGCGCGACCGCGTCGCCGACGACGGGAGCGAACGATCGGGGCGAGCACCGTCGCCCGTGGCGGCGCGCCCGCGTCGATCGACCGGCGATTCGCGGTCGGCCGGCGGCTCACCGGGGACCGGCGACGCGGCTCACGCGCCGGCGACGAGCTCGTCGGCGACGACTGCCGGCGAGAGCAGCTCCGGGTCGACCGCCAGATCGGCCTGCCCCTTCGCGAACTCCGGCAGCGACTCGGTCGCGTAGACGACCGCGCGCACGTCGGGGTTACGGTCCTTCGCGACGGCGATCCCCGTCGCCTCCGCGGTGTCGGTGAGGACGAACAGCGCCGCGTCGTCGATGCCGGCGTCGTCGAGGGTGTCGCCGGTGACGGCCCCGTCGATCCGCGAAACGGTCACGTCGTGCGATTCGAGTTCGTCGCCGAGGCCCTCGGAGTCGGGACCGGCGACGACGGCGGTGAGATCGGTCATTGTCGGTTCGAGTCGGCTGGACGGGATAAGTTTCGTGTCTCGTCGATCCGCGCCGAACCGGCGGACCGGTCCGGAACGACGACCGGTCGCTCGAACCCGGTCGCCGCTATTCGTACTCGATCGTCGCGGGCGGCTTGTGCGTCACGTCGTACACGACGCGCGCGACGTCGTCGTTCTCGCCGGTGATCCGCGACTGGATCCGCTGAAGCGTCTCCCACGGGAGGTTCTGCGCCCGGGCGGTCATGCCGTCGCGGCTCTCCACTGAGCGAACGGAGACGACCCAGCCGTGGACGCGGTTGTCGCCCTTCACGCCGGTCGCCTTGCCGATGACGGCCGCGAACGCCTGCCACGGGTCGTGTTCCTCGACCTCCTCCTCGACGACGTGGGTCGCGTCGCGGGCGACGTCCAGCTTCTCCTCGGTGACCTCCCCGATGATGCGAACGGCGAGGCCGGGGCCCGGGAACGGCATCCGCTCGGAGATGACGGCCTCCAGATCGAGCGCGCGGGCGACCTCGCGGACCTCGTCCTTGTAGAGGTCCCGAACCGGTTCGACGATCCCGTCGAAGTCGACCACGTCGGGCAGACCGCCGACGTTGTGGTGGGACTTGATGTTCCCCTCGCTCTCGATACGGTCCGGGTAGATGGTGCCCTGCACGAGGTACTCGGCGTTCGTCTCCTTCGCCTCGCGCTCGAACTCGCGGATGAACTGTTCGCCGATGACGTGGCGCTTCTCCTCGGGGTCGGTGACGCCCGCGAGCGCGTCGAGGAAGCGACCCTGCGCTTCCACGACCTCCAGCGAGTCCATGAACGCGAACGTCTCGCGGATCTGGTCCGTCTCGCCTTTGCGCATCAGTCCGGTGTCGACGTACACCGGAGTGAGCTGATCGCCGATCGCGCGGTACGCCAGCGCCGCCGCGACCGACGAGTCGACGCCGCCGGAGAGGGCGATGATCGCGTTCGCGTCGCCCACGGCCTCGCGGATCTCGGTCGTCGCCTCGTCGATGAACTCCTCGACGTTCACCATCAGGCGGTCACCTCCTCGTCGGCGACGGCGTCGCGGTCGTCGGTCGACCCGTCCCCGTGCGGATCCGTCTCGTCGAGCACCGCATCGAGCAGGCCGACGAACGGCGGGGACGCGCGGTCGGGTCGCGAGCGGAACTCGGGGTGGAACTGCGTGCCGACGAAGTACGGGTGGTCGTCGCGCTCGAGGATCTCCATACGCGGTCCGGCGTGCCCCGAGAACACGAGTCCGTCGGTCTCCAGTTCGTCGATGTAGTTCGGGTTCACCTCATAGCGGTGGCGGTGGCGCTCCGTACAGGAGTCGGCGTCGTAGATCCGCTCGGCGATCGTGTCCGGCTCGATCGTCGTCTCGTGGGCGCCGAGGCGCATCGTGCCGCCCATGTCCTCCTCGTCGTGCTGGTCTGGCAACAGGTCGATGACCGGGTACGGCGTCTCCGGCTCGAACTCCGCGGAGTCGGCGTCCGCCCAGCCGAGGACGTTGCGCGCGTGCTCGACGACGGCCATCTGGAAGCCGAGACAGAGGCCGAGGAAGGGGACGTCGTGCTCGCGGGCGTAGCGGACGGCCTCCACCTTCCCCTCGGTGCCGCGGGAGCCGAAGCCGCCGGGGACGACGACGCCGTCGGCGGACTCCAGCCGGTCGCGGTGGGCGCCGTCGGCCTCGTCGGCGGCGACCCAGACGACGTTCACGTCGACGCCGTGCTCCAGCCCGGCGTGTTTGAGCGCCTCGTGGACGCTCATGTACGCGTCCTCGAGGTCGTACTTGCCGACCAGGGCGACGTCGATCTCGCCGGTGCGCTCGCGCGTGACGAGGTCGCGCCAGGTGTTCTCGCGTTCGTCCTCGGGGAGCGCCTCCTCGGCGAGCTCCAGTCGCTCCATCACGTGCTGGTCGAGGCCCTCCTCCTCGACGGTGAGGGGAACGTGGTACACGTCGTCCACGTCGGGGTTCGAGAAGACGGCATCGGTGGGCACGTCACAGAAGAGCGCGATCTTCTCCTTCGTCGAGTCGTCGAGCTCGTCGTCACAGCGACCCACCAGCACGTCCGGCTGGAGGCCGATCGAGCGCAGTTCCTTCACCGAGTGCTGGGTCGGCTTGGTCTTCTGCTCGCCGTTCTTCGAGTAGGGGACGAGCGTGACGTGCGTGAAGAGGATGTCCTCGTCGTCCTCCTCGTGGGCGAACTGCCGCAGCGCCTCGAGGTACGGCATCCCCTCGATGTCGCCGACGGTGCCGCCGATCTCGACGAGACAGACGTCGCTCCCCTCGGCGGCCTCGCGGATCCGACGCTTGATGTCGTCGGTGACGTGCGGAATGACCTGCACCGTCTTCCCGAGGTAGTCGCCGGCGCGCTCCTTCTCGATGACGTGCTGGTACGTCTTCCCGGTCGTGACGTTGTGGTCGGAGGTCATGTCGACGCCGAGGAACCGCTCGTAGTTCCCCAGGTCGAGGTCGACCTCGCCGCCGTCCTTCAGGACGTACACCTCCCCGTGCTGGTACGGGTTCATCGTCCCCGCGTCGACGTTCAGGTACGGGTCGATCTTGACCGCGGTCACGTCGAAGCCGGCGTTGGCCAGCAGCCGTCCCGTCGAGGCGGCGGTGATACCCTTCCCCAGGCCGGACATCACCCCGCCCGTGACGAAAATGAACTTGCGACCCAGCGATGGGTCATACCCCGTCTGTTCAGTCGGCATACTGTGGGTGCGGCAGGCCCGTGGAAAACCGTTTCGGAGCCGCCATCACCCGTTCCCGCGACGACCCGTTTCGACCCGTGAACCCGTCGATCACGACCGTCTCGTCGGCGAGGGACCGGCGTCGGCGCCGCGGTCGGCGTCGGCGAGGGATCGGTGCGGGAGCCGGCCGCCCGCCGGCGGCGCAGCCGACCGCGCGCCGTGGAGTGTCCGACGCCCGATCGACCGGCCGGTGACCGCACCTTTAGGTTGGGTCCGCCCCTGTGTCGGTGCATGCGCGTAGTCGTCGCCGGCGGCACCGGCTTCATCGGGACGCATCTCTGTACGGAACTCGACCAGCGAGGGCACGAGGTCGTGGCGACCGCCCGCGATCCGACCGGGGCGGGGCTCCCGGACGGCGTCGTCACCAAGGCGAGCGACGTGACTGACCGCGACTCGCTCACGGACGCCGTCGAGGGCGCCGACGCCGTCGTGAACCTCGTCGCGCTGTCGCCGCTGTTCAAGCCCGACGGCGGCGACGAGCAGCACGAGCGGATCCACCTCCGGGGGACCGAGAACCTCCTCGCCGTCGCCGAGGACGCCGGCGTCGACCGCTTCCTCCAGATGTCCGCGCTCGGCGCGGACCCCGACGGGTCGACCCACTACATCCGCGCGAAGGGGCACGCGGAGGAGGCCGTCCGCGAGAGCGAGATCGAGCACGTGATCGCCCGACCGTCGGTCGTCTTCGGCGACGGCGGCGAGTTCGTCTACTTCACGAAGCGACTGAAGGAGATCTTCGCGCCCGGCGTTCCGGTGTACCCGCTCCCCGGCGGCGGCCGGAACCGCTTTCAGCCGATCTGGGTCGGCGACCTCGTTCCGATGCTCGCCGACGCTGTCGCCGACGCCGAGCACGCCGAGCGGACGTACGAGTTCGGCGGCCCCGACGTGCTGACGCTCCGGGAGATCTCCGAGTCGGTGTTCGAATCGGAGGGGAACTCGATCACGGTGGTTCCGCTCCCGATGGGGCTGGCGAAGGTCGGCCTCTCCGTGCTGGGCTCGGTCGGCTTCCCCATGGGACGCGACCAGTACCGGTCGCTGCAGCTCGACAACGTCGTCTCGGAGAACGACGTCGGCGCGTTCGGCGTCGCGGAGGCGGACCTGAAGCCGTTCGACGAGTACCTGCGCGGCGTGGCCGCCGGGGAGGACGCCGGCGGGACTGCTGCCGCCTGACCGATCCGACCCCGTTCGATCGCCCCGATACCGCGGATCGCCACGCGATCCAACCCACCTCAGATCCACCTCTTCACTCGTGTATCGCCCACACGAGACGCGTTCGGCGGTCGTTCGAGCGGCGGTCACCGTTCGGCTCCGTCCGACTGGGCGTGATAAACGTGTCATGCGATCGTATCGACACCGCGTATGTGGGATATCTGATACTCCGTCGATCGCGGCCCTGCACGCGGTTTTCGGCCGAACGAGCGTCCCTCGGTCTCTCGTCTGTGATAGCCCCATCAGAAGGTTTATGACCGCGCTCTCTCTGAATCTGGCGTAATGAGGAGGGGAGACGTATGAAACTGGCACTCATCGGATTCGGTCAGGCGGGGGGGAAGATCGTGGACAAGTTCGTCCAGTACGACCAGCGCACGGGCAGCGAGATCGTGCGTGCGGCGATCGCGGTCAACACGGCCAAGGCGGACCTCATGGGGCTCGAGGAGATCCCGGAGAGCCAGCGAGTGCTCATCGGACAGTCCCGGGTCAAGGGCCACGGGGTCGGCGCCGACAACGAACTCGGCGCGGAGATCGCCGAGGAGGACATGGACGAAGTGCAGGGCGCCATCGACTCGATCCCGGTCCACGAGGTCGACGCGTTCATCGTCGTCGCCGGGCTCGGCGGCGGGACCGGCTCCGGCGGCGCGCCGGTGCTCGCGAAGCACCTGAAGCGGATCTACACCGAACCCGTCTACGGGCTGGGGGTGCTGCCCGGCTCCGACGAGGGGGGTATCTACACGCTCAACGCCGCACGCTCGTTCCAGACGTTCGTCCGCGAGGTGGACAACCTCATGGTGTTCGACAACGACGCGTGGCGAAAGACCGGGGAGTCCGTCTCCGGCGGCTACGACGAGATCAACGAGGAGATCGTCAAGCGGTTCGGCATCCTCTTCGGCGCCGGGGAGGTCGATCAGGGGCAGGAAGTCGCCGAGTCGGTCGTCGACTCCTCGGAGATCATCAACACGCTCGCGGGCGGCGGCGTCTCGACGGTCGGCTACGCCAGCGAGGAGGTCGAGGAGACGGCCGGCGGCGGCGGCCTGCTCTCGCGGCTCACCGGCGACGACGGCAGCGACGACCTCGACACGGCCCACACGACCAACCGGATCACCTCGCTCGTGCGCAAGGCGGCGCTGGGTCGCCTCACGCTCCCGTGTGAGATCGACGGAACCGAGCGCGCGCTGCTCGTCATGGCCGGCCCGCCCGAGCACCTCAACCGCAAGGGGATAGAGCGCGGTCGCAAGTGGCTCGAGGAGGAGACCGGATCGATGGAGGTCCGCGGCGGCGACTACCCCGTCAGCGGCTCGGGGTTCGTCGCGAGCGTGATCCTGCTGTCGGGGGTCACGAACGTGCCGCGGATCAAGGAGCTCCAGCAGGTCGCCATCGAGGCACAGGACAACATCGACGACATCCAACAGGAGAGTCAGGACAACCTCGACACCCTCATCAGCGATGACGAGGACGAACTTGAGTCGCTGTTCTGAGCTCACCGCGGTCCTCGCAGTTCTCGCCCTCCTGTTCGCGGCGGTCGCGCCGGCGGCGGCGGTGTCCGTGCAGGAGACCGACGTGCCCGACAGCGGCGAGGTGGACTCGCAGGTGACGGCGACGGTGACGCTGACGCAGCTGTACGACACCTACGAGACGTGGCAGCTCGCCGGAGAGACCGAGCTACAGGACGTCACCTGGACGGTGACGTTCCTGAACCAGGCCGGCAACCAGGTGCGTCAGGAGTCGTTCGACGGGCGGAACTTCTCCGGGGCGACCGTCGACATCGGCGAGGGGACCGCGGAGGTCCGCGTCCGCGTGACCGGGACGGTGCCGGCCGTCGAGTCGTACAGCTACGAGCCGCAACAGTCGTTCACGCTGTTCGCGCTCGATCAGACCCGGGAGGGCGGCACGTCGAACGAGCTGGCGAACCGGTCGGCGACCCACTACACGAGCGAGAGTCGCGAGGCGCGCGAGGCGATGGGGTCGGCCCGGACGGCGATCGACGCCGCCGGCAACCCCGACACCGCCGAGGAGTCGTTCGACAGCGCGGTGAACGCCTACGAGGCGGGTAACTTCGACAACGCGGTCACGCTGGCCGAACGCGCCGGGACCGAGGCGAACCAAGCCGAAAGCAGCCAGCAGCGCACCCAGCTCATCCTGTACGGCGTCGCCGGACTGGTCGTGCTCGGGGTCCTCGCGGGTGCGGTCGTGCTGTTCCTGCGGAGCCGCGGGGACGGCTACGACAAGCTCGGCTGACGCCGGCACTCCCGTTTCGTCGTGACGGACTCAGTCGACGCGCTCGTTCCGTTCTCCCCCGATCGCCCGAAGACGCGGCTCTCGGACGTCCTCGACACCGCCGAGCGTCGGGCGTTCGCCGGGGCGATGCTGTCGGACGTGCTCGCGGCGCTCGACGGGGCGGGCTTCGCGCCGCGGCTGCTCACCACTGAGGCGACCGGCCGCGACGTGCCCGAGACGGTCGACGACCGGCCGCTGACCGAGGCGGTGAACGCCGCACTCGACGCGCACGACCCCGGGCCCGATTCGCCGCTGGCGGTCGTGATGGCGGATCTCGCGCTCGCGACGCCGAAGGCGCTCGCACGGCTGCACAGCGACGATGCCCGCAACGGACCCGGCGTCGGCGTCGCCCACCCCGCGGGCGACGTCGCCATCGCGCCGGGACGCGGCGGCGGCACGAACGCCCTGCTCGTTCGGCACCCCGAGTTCCGCGTCGACTACCACGGTGCCTCGTACCTCGACCACCTTCGGGTCGCCCGCCGCGTCGGCGCGAGCGTCCGCGAGGTGGACTCACGACGACTGGCCACGGACATCGACGAGCGGGACGACCTGACGGAGGTGCTGCTCGCGGGCGACGGCGCCGCCCGCGACTGGCTGGTCGAGGCGGGGTTTCGGCTGGAAACTGGGGACGGGCGGGTGTCGGTCGAGCGTGGCGCTGATGAGTAGGCGGAAGGGGTCGCCGGGATGCTTCGCTTCGAGAACGACGGTGTGGAACGGCCGTTCGGTAGCTGTTGCATGTTAACTGAGAGTGGTAATCAGTTCAGTCTGTGTATTGAGTTCGACCCGAGAGCCGGTGAGCGAGCGTGCCGACAGTCGAGCTTCAAGTTCGATCACTTCAGTCTCAGACTCAGTTATCTCGAAAACCGTGTGTAGCAAACTGAGCCGTCCAGCGGTCGTTCCTGTCGGATATGCGTATCGGCGCTTCGACCGACTTGACTTCCTGGTTTCCCAAGGCGACCTCCACGTCGAACCGTAGACTGTCGCTGTACCACGACTCAGTGATGTCCTCACGTCGCCGGATGTCACGAGTTCAACCGTAACGTCTGACCAAAGTCCGTCTCGTCGTATCGCCCAAACGACCGCTACCTCCTTCTTTTGGACTGTCGATCGGTGGGGGGTTGAGATTCCGAGAATTGCGCCATCGTCCTCAACTGGGGTAACAACATTTTCGAGTGAATCAATCTGTTCATCATCCTTGCGGACGACGGTACTATCGCCGTTTTGTTCGAGATCAAGCTTGGATGACCCATACAAATCCGTACCGACGATCGCACCACCGCCGCCGAGTGCGCCGAGTCCGCCGATACCGATTATTTCGCGCCGCTTCATTTGCAATCGGTTACCGATATCGGTCATAAAGCTCTTTTGACGAACATAGTCTTACCTCACCTATATTTATCGCGACCGATCGGCCACAAACCGACCCGAGCCGCCCAACGCGATCGGACGGAGCCTTCCGAGACCGAAGTCGTCGTCGACGCCTTCCGGCGCCTACTCCTCGCCGCGTTCCAGACTCGTCACCATCGCCTTCGCGGCCGCCATCTCGTCCTCGTTGACGCCGTGGCCCATCCCCTCGTAGATGCGCTCGTCGACCTCGGCGCCCAGTTCCGAGAGCACCTCGGTCGTCTCCTGCACGCGCTCCAGTGGGATGTGGGGATCCACGTCCGAGCACCCGAGGAAGGCGGGCGTCCCCGCGAGGTCGCCGTCGTACTCTCGGGGCGTTCCCTCGGGACCGATCAGCCCGCCGGAGAAGCCCACGAGGCCGCCGTAGCCGCGAGCGTTGCGCGCGACCCACTCCGACGAGAGGCACGCGCCCTGCGAGAAGCCGAGCAGGAGCACGCGCTCGTGGCCGACGGCGTCGGCCGCCGCGTCGACGACGCTGCCGACGAACGCGAGCGCGGAGTCGAGGTGGGGCTGGTTCCTCGTCGTCTCCTCCATGAACGAGTGGGGGTACCAGGTGTTGCGGCTGGCCGACGGGGCGAGGTACGCCACGTCGTCGGTGCCGAACTCGCCGGCCATTCCGAGGATGCTGCGGGCGGTCGCGCCGCGGCCGTGAACCATCACGACCGCCGCCGTCGCCTCGTCCAGATCCGTGCCGGCGTGGCGAACGGGCTGGCCGCCGTGGGGGCCGTCGACCCCGGTGGTGTCGATGTCGGTCATCGTCGGGTATCGCGTCCGCCAGGGGGGAATCGGTTCCGGTGCCGGAACACGGGGACGAACGGGCCACTCTCCGGCCGCTGGCGCCGGGCGCGGTGAGCCGGCGGGCGCGACCGACTCGTTTTTGCCCCTCGGTCGGCGACCTCACGGCGTGTTCCCCGGGGTCGAGGAGTACGGCGTCGAGATCGAGGTCGCCGAGCGCGAGGTCGAGCGACTGCTGTCGGTCACGCCCGCCGACGTCGACGCGGCGCCGGAACTCACGTTCGCCCGGAACGTGTTCGTCCCGCTGACGACCGCCTGCCGATACACCTGCACGTACTGCACCTACTACGACGTGCCCGGCGAGGCGAGCCTGCTGTCCCCGGAGGAGGTGCGCGAGCGGTGTCGCGTCGGCGCGGACGCCGGCTGCACGGAGGCGCTGTTCACCTTCGGCGACAAGCCGGACGACCGCTACACGACCATCCACGAGCAGTTGGCCGAGTGGGGGTACGACTCGATCGTCGACTACCACGAGCGTGCCTGCGAGATCGCCTTGGAGGAGGGCCTGCTTCCGCACTCGAACCCCGGCGACCTGACGGAGGCGGAGTTCCGCCGGCTTCGCGAGGTGAACGCCTCGATGGGCGTGATGCTGGAGACGACCGCCGACGTGGACGCTCACGCCGGGAGCAGGCGGAAGACGCCCGGCCAGCGGCTGAACACGATCCGCGCGGCGGGGGAGGCGCGGGTGCCGTTCACCACCGGGATCCTCGTCGGCATCGGCGAGGGGTGGCGCGACCGCGCCGAGTCGCTGCTTTCGATCCGCGCGCTCCACGAGCGGTACGGCCACGTGCAGGAGGTGATCGTCCAGCCGGTGACGCCCAACGAGCGCTCCGACTTCGCTGGGCCCTCGACGGCGACGATGCGGCGCGTGACGGCGATGGCCCGCGCCGCGCTGCCCGACGAGGTGTCGGTGCAGTCGCCGCCGAACCTCGCACCCGTCGGCGACCTGTTGGACTGTGGCGTCGACGACCTCGGCGGGGTCTCGCCGGTGACGGACGACTACATCAATCCGGAGTACGCGTGGCCCGCCCTCGACGAGCTCCGCGAGATCGCCGAGTCGGGAGCCGTCCCGCTGCACGAGCGGCTCCCGACCCACGAGCGGTTCCTCCCGGGCCGGTATCGACGGGCCGGCTTCGACGGCCACCCCGCGCCGGGACGCTGGCTCCACGGCCGTATCCCGGAGGCGCTGGCCGACGAGGGCGTCCACGGGGACCGCTTCCGCGGGGTCGCCCGACGGGACGGGCCGTTGCCGGTGTAACCCGACCGCCGGCGGGGCTGCGTCCGCCAGGGTCGACGGCACACGCCGCGCGAGCGTCGACGACGTGTCCCGTTCGTGGACCTCGACGCCAGCAGGTTCTTGACCTCGCGGGCTAAGGCGGGAGTCGTACATGTACGGCGTGACATCGGCCGTCGCGACGCCCGCTCTGCAGATCGACACCGGGACGATCGTCGCCAGACTGGGAGGGTACGCGACGAACGTGCTCGGCTTCGTGCTCGGCTTCGCGATCACCTATCTCCTCGGCAAGCTGGTCCTGCTCCCGCTCGCCCGCCGGGTCCTGACCCGTCGCGGCTTCGATCGAACCGTACAGAGCCTCGCGGACAGCGTGCTCGCGGCGCTGGTGGTCGTGTTGGCGATCTCGATCGGCTTCATGGCCGCCGGCTTCCCGCGATTCCTCACCGCCGTGGCGACGCTGGGCGGCGCGTTCGCGCTGGCGATCGGCTTCGCCGCGCAGGACCTCATCGGCAACTTCGTCGCGGGGGTGTTCATCATCAAGGACAAGCCGTTCGAGGTGGGCGACTGGATCGAGTGGAACGACAACGCCGGACGCGTCGAGGACATCGACCTGCGCGTCTCGCGGGTCCGGACCTTCGACAACGAGCGCGTCACCGTTCCGAACGGCGAGCTCGCGAACAACGCGATCACCAACCCCGTCGCGTACGACACGCTCCGCCAGAAGTTCGTCTTCGGCATCGGCTACGACGACGACATCGACCACGCGACCGACTGCGTCCTCGAGGAGGCCGAGGCGGTCGACGGGATCCTCTCGGACCCGGCCCCCTCGGTGCGCGTCACCGAACTCGGGGACTCGGCGGTCGGCCTCCAGAGCCGCTTCTGGATCGACGACCCCGACCGCGGGGACTTCGTTCGCGTCCGCTCGGAGTACGTGCAGGCGGTGAAGGAGCGCTTCGACGAGGAGGGGATCGACATGCCGTACGTCCACCGCCAGCTCACCGGCGAGGTGGAGGTGCTCGAGTCGGTCGCCGGCGACGCGGCCGGCGCCGTCGACACACAGGTGGCGGACGGCACGGGCGACGGGGACTGACGACGCGCGTGGGTCACGCGTCATCCGGACGTCGTCCCGCACCTCACAAGACACATATCCCTTGGCCGACAGACTCTCGATAGTGACTCTGCGCTCGCGTCTCGAAACGCTGTTCGACAACACCTACGAGCGCGTGCTGCGCCGGGAGATCGGTGACGGGCCGAAACACGTCGCGATCATTCAGGACGGGAACCGCCGGTACGCTCGCAGCCGCGGCGACGACGCGCCCGACGGCCACCGGGCGGGCGCCGACACGACCGAGCGGGTGCTCGACTGGTGTGGCGACCTCGGGGTCGAGGAGCTCACCCTGTACGCCTTCTCGACGGAGAACTTCGACCGGCCGGACGACGAGTTGGACCCGCTGTTCGACCTGCTCGAGGACAAACTCCGTGAGTTCGCCGACGCCGACCGCGTTCACGAGCAGGGGGTGTGTATCCGCGCGCTGGGCGACGTGGATCGGCTCCCCGAGCGCGTCCGCGACGCCGTCGAGTACGCCGAGGCGCGCACCGCCGGCTACGACGGGTTCACGCTGAACATCGCGCTGGCGTACGGCGGCCGGAACGAACTGCTCGGGGCGGTCCGGGCGGTCGCCCGCGACGTGGCCGACGGCGACCTCGCGGCCGCCGACGTCGGCGTCGCCGAGGTCGAGTCGCGGCTGTACCGCCGCCCCGTCCGCGACGTGGACCTCATCATCAGGACGGGGGGCGACGAGCGAACCTCGAACTTCCTGCCGTGGCACGCAAACGGCAACGAGGCGGCGGCGTACTTCTGCTCGCCGTACTGGCCGGAGTTCTCGAAGGTCGACTTCCTGCGGTCCATCCGCACCTACGAGGCGCGCGAGGAGTCGTGGCGCCGCACCCGCGTCGAGCGTGCGGCCGCGCTCGTGCGGTCGCTCGCGGCGGTGGAACTGGACGAGGCGCGGACGGTCGCGAGCCGGCTGCGCGAGCGGCTGCCCGGGGAGGCGACCGACGAGGAGCTGACAGAGGCGCTGGAGAGCGGCGCCGCGGGCGAGGCGGCCGACTGACCGGGGCGCTCGCGACGTGGCCCGATCGACGACCCGTCACTTGCCGAACCGCCGCTGGCGGTTCTGGTAGTCCAGCACCGCACGCAGGTAGTCCCGCTTTCGGAAGTCGCGCCAGTTCACGTCCGTGAAGTACAGCTCCGAGTAGACCGACTGCCAGATCAGGAAGTCCGAGAGCCGCTCGGCGCCCGTCTTGATGACGAGGTCCGGCTCCTCCGGGAAGATCAGGCGGTCCTCGATGTCCGTTCCCGCGACCTCGTCGGGGTCGAGATCGCCGGCCTCGACGGCCTCGGCGAGCTCGCGGACGGCGGCAGCGAACTCGCGTTTGCCGCCGAGCCCGATGTTCACCCGGATCGGCGCGTCCGCGCGCTCGGTGTCGTCGGGGGTGCGGACCGCGATCGATCGGGGCGCGTCGACGCCGGAGAGTTCCCTCGCGAGCGTGTCGACCACCGCCTCGTCGAGCACGGACACCGAGACGGTGACGCGCTCGGCGCCGTACTCGAACGCCCACCGGAGGAACGACTCCAGCGTGTCGTACGCGCCCTGTTCGAGCAGGTCGCGCTCGGTGATGACGAGCGCGACGTGGGCGGGCGAGTCGCCGGGGTTGCGCCGGTGGCGAACACCGAGGTACGCGTCGTAGAGTCCCACTGCAGGTTCGGGGATCCCACGGGCGCCCGAAAGCGTTACCGCTCTCGCCGTTCGGTTGGCGCTGTTCCGCCGCGGGGAACCGTCGTCCCGGGACCGTTAAGTGTGCGTCGGGGGTAGCCTCGGCCGTGAGACACCGACTCCGGCGCGCCGGGGCGTTCGCCGTCGTCGCCTCGGCGGTGTTGGCCGCGCCGGCGCTGGGGCCGGCCGCCGCCGCGCCGTTCGCCGCCGTCGCCGTCCTCGCGGCGTTCGTCGTCGAGGACGGTCGGTTCTTCGAGCTGTTCGCCCGTCCGGGCGACTACGAGGACCGGCGACTCAACGGGCTCGCGGGGTTCGCGCTCGCGGCGACCGCCCTCGGCGTGTTGACCGCGCTCCCGCAGTCGCCGATGCCGGTCACCGTCTACGCCGCGAGCGTCCTCGCGCTGACGTACGGGGTCCTCGGGCGCGAGTTCGTCCGCGAGTCCACGAGCGACGAGTTCGCCACGACGACCGCGTTCACGATCACGGCGTTCGCGGCCGCGACGCTCGGGCAGGCCGCCGTCGCCGTCGCCGCCGACTCGTTCGCCGTCGCGGCGCTCCCGACGTACGTGTTCCTCGCGGCGACCGCCGCCCTCGTGGCCGCGCTCCTCCGCTCGGTGCTGTTCCCCCGGGACGACCCGATCGTGGTCGTGTCGGTGGGGTTCCTCCTGTGGCTGCTGTCGGCGCTCGTCGCCGGCGGCGGCGTCGTCATCACGCCGACGATCGTGAGCGTCGGCCTCGCGCTCACGGTCGGGCTCGGCCTCGTCTCGTACGTCCTCGAGACCGCGTCGGTCTCGGGGATGCTGACGGGCGTGCTGCTGGGCTTCGCGACGGTCGTGCTCGGCGGGCTCGGCTGGTTCGTCGTCCTCATCTCGTTCTTCGGCATCGGGGGGCTCGCCGCGAAGTTCCGCTTCGAGGAGAAGGACGCCCGCGGGGTGGCCGAGGGCAACGACGGCGCCCGCGGCGCCGGCAACGTCCTCGGCAACGCGGGGATCGCGCTGTGTGCGGTGGTCGCGTTCGCGGCCGCCAGGGCGGTCGTTCCGGACACCGTCGTGCCGACGTTGATCGCGTTCGCGTTCGCCGGGTCGGTCGCGGCGGCCATGGCGGACACGCTCTCCTCGGAGTTCGGCGGGCTGTTCGACGCGCCGCGGCTGGTGACGACGCTTCGGCCGGTCGCCCCCGGCACCGACGGGGCGATCACCTGGCAGGGGGAGGTCGCGGGCGTCGCCGGCGCCGGGCTGGTGGCCGCGCTCGCGGCGCTGGCGATGCCGTTCGGCGGGTCGGCGGCGATTGGCGACCTCGCTGGTCCGGCGGCCGCGGGCACGACGGTCGCGGTTCCCGTGGCCGTCGCCGTCACCGGCGCCGGGTTCGTCGGCATGACGGTCGACAGCCTGCTCGGCGCGACCGTCGAGGGGGGCCGGATCGGCAACCAGGGGGTGAACACGCTCGCGACGCTGTCGGGTGCGCTCGCGGCCGTCGTCCTCTCGGTCGTCACCGGCGCCGCGGCGGCGCCGTCGCTGGCGACGCTCGGGGCGCTCGCCGACGCGCTCGGTGCGCTCGCGGTCATCGCCGTTCGGACGCTGCCGCTGCTGCTGGGCTCGCCGCTGTGACGGTCCGACCGGGGCGGCCGGCAGACGAGCCGGCGGTTCGAACGCTCCAGCGGCTGCTTCGCGAGCCGAGCCCGACCCTGCGCTCACACGGGCTGAGAACCGGCGACCTGCTTGTCGACGAGACGGCCGACGGCGTCGTCGTCGGCTACCTCCTCCCGGTCGTCGGGGACGGCGTCCACGTCGCCGAGCTCGTCGTCCATCCCGACTACAGGCGGGAGGGACGGGCGACCGGACTCCTTCGGCGGCTCCTCGCGGAGGCCGACGGCCGCGTCACGCTCCTCGTCGCCGCCGGCAACGACGGCGCGATGCGCCTGTACGAGTCGCTCGGGTTCCGCCCGACGGCGCTGCGCCCCGGCTTCTACGACGACGGGACGGACGCGAGACTGCTCGCCCGCGACCCGCCGAGTACCGACGCCGCCGATCAGACCGACGTCGAGCGGTAGTGTCGGTACGCCGGTCCCGCAAGGAGGAGGAGTCCGCCGAGCCCCGCCGCGCCGATCAGCCACGGGTCGAGCACTCCCTCGATTCCCGCCTCGGCGACGCGCCCGGCGGAGGCGCCCGCGACGGTGCCGGCGATCGCCCACGGGAGCTCGCCGACCGCGCTCCCGAGGACGAACGGGCCGGCGCGGACGCCCGCGAGGCCGGCGGCGACGGAGACGGCGTCCGAGGGGAACGGGAGGAGTCGGGAGGCGGCGACCGACCGAGTCCCTCCGGCGACGGAGACGGCGCGCTCGCCGGCGCCGACGGCACGCTCGAGGAGGTCGTTGACGGCCGTCGAGATCCGGTCGCCGCCGGCGAACGCGTCGCCCGCGCCCCGCCCGCGCCGGGCGAGCAGGTACGGCGGGATCGACGTCAACACCATCGCACCCAGCGACAGGGGGACCGCCGACAGGCCGAAGCCGTAGCCGACGACGACCGCCAACAGCGTCACCGGCCACGCGAGCACCGGGCGGACGATCGCCAGCGCGACGATCATCGCGAGGAGTCTCCACGGGTCGGCGGAGATCCACCCGAGCCGGTCGAGCACGGCGTTCGGGGAGCTGACGGCGACCGCGACGACCACCGCGCCGGCGACGAGGCCGCCGACGATCGCACGACGGTTCACGGTCGGACTCGGGCAGTCACGCGAATAAGCGCCGCGGTCGCTCGCCGGACCGTTCGGAGCGACGTGGCCGCGTTTCCCGGGTCCCCGCCCGAGTTCCGACCGCGTTTCGGGCACCCGGGACGCTTAACAGCGCCCGCACCGAACCCCGGTCGACGTGACACCGGACGAGGGTGCGTCGGCGCAACCCCGCGAGGAGACGGTCGCGCTCGGCGTGGAGCTGTTGGAGCACCTCGAGGACGACGAGCTTCCGCTCCCCGAGCTGATCGACCGGCTGGAGGCCGTGACGACGAGTCCCGCGATCACTCGCGACGTGCTCGATGCGGCCGAGCGCCGCGGGGTCATCGACCGGGAGAACGCGGTCGTTCGTGTCCACGGCTCGGGGTTCGTCCGGTTCGACTCGCAGGTGATCCGTCGGGAGGGCGACTTCTCGTGCCGCCGCTGCGGCGCGGGGATCACGACCGGCCACTTCCTTCGGCTCGACGCCGGCGAGCTCGGGCCGTTCGGCTCCTCGTGTGTTCGGAAGGTGACGGGACGGGACTCCTGACGGCCCGGAGAGGCGAAGCGGAGGGAACGCGAGGGACCGTCAGCGACCGCGGCGGAGCTCCTCGATCAGCTGCTCGATCAGCTCCGTCTGTCGTTCGAGCTGCTCGCCCTGCCGCTCGACGAGCGTCCGGAGCGCCGCCACCTCCTCGGCGAGGTCGTCCGTGGGTTCGGCGGGCTCGAAGCCGGTGTCGCCGAAGCCGTCGGCCTCGTCGGCCCCGATCGGATCGGCGTCCGAACCGACGGGCTCGGCCGCGTCGGCCTCCCCGTGTCGCTCGGTCGCGGCCGCCGTCCCCGCCGCGCCGGCCGCCCCCCTCGACTCCCCGGCCCCGGCGTCCACGGCGGTTCCCCGGTCCCCCCGCCCGTCGTCGGCGAGCGGCTCCTCGCGGGTTCCGGTGTCGGTGTCGACCGGATCGGGATCGGCCGACAGCGGGTCGGGCCCGCCGCCGAAGTCGGTCCGGTCGACGGGGTCGTCGGCCTCGTCCTCGCCCTCGGCGGCGGCCGCGAGCGCGCGGAACTCCTCGAGCGACCCGACGTCGTAGTGGGCCACGAGCGCGTTCGTCAGCCGCTCTTTGATCGCCCGGGCGCTGTCGCTGGGCGCCTTGAACCGTTCCTGACGCCCGTCGACGGTGAGCACCAGCGTGGTGGCGACGCTCCCCTCCTCGAAGGTGAGGTCGGTCACGTCGTCGTAGTGGAACTCCTCGTAGTCGTCGTCCCAGACGGCGGCGCCGATGTGCTTGACGATCCGGGCCGACGTGACGACGAGGGTGAGCTCCGAGAAGCGGAAGGTGCGTTCGACGGTCTCGCCCGGCTCGGTGATCCCGGCGGCCGAGAGGACGCCCGCGAGCACGGGGTGGAGGACCTCGTCGAGGGAGCCGCGCGGCACCGAGAAGCTGTGGTCGCCGTCCAGTCCGTACTCGAGGGTGAACTTCGCCTTCCGACGCGACTCGGAGACGGCGACGCGCTCGGCGTCGTGGGGGATCTCCTCGATGGACTCGTCGGAGAGCAGCCCCTCCGCGCGGTAGATCAGCGTGCGGGTCGGGGTGACGAACAGCTCGTCGTCCCCGCCGAGGTGAACGCGGGCGACCGGGTCCTCGTCGCCCAGCTCTCCCCGGACCAGTTCCGGCAGACTCATACCAGCGTTTCGCCGGCCCCACCGCTTAAACCCGGCGGATACGCCGGTCACGCCGCGTTCCCGGGGACGGTTCGGGATCGGTCCCCGGTCGGAGCGACTCGCCGGCCCCTCGGCCCGCGGTGTGCCCCGGGTTGTCGCACCGATTCGCGATGGGAAGGTTCAAGAGTGCGACCGCCCGACGTGGACGTGAGCCGGGGTGGCTTAGCTGGACATAGCGCCGCACTCATAGGGTTTCGAGATTCGGTGCGGAACGCCTTGGAAGCCTCCGCCCCAACGGGGCCCGCCGAGCCTCGTACCTGGGTCATGCGGAGATCGTGGGTTCGGAGCCCACCCCCGGCATACTTTCGGAGACAGAGGCCGGTTCGACCGCCGACCGGTCCCCCGCACGTCTCCGTTCTAGAGGTACTGCGAGGGATCGTCCGCCGCGAGCGGATACTGGTCGGAGATCCCACCGTCACCCGGAATCGGACGCGGCAGGTCCAGAACGCCGTCGTCATCCTCGTCGGTCCCGTCGAAGGCCGAGTAGTGATTGCCGAGTTCTCGGTCGTCGTCGAACACCGTCGGTTGCCCGCTGTCGATACGGACGTCGCCGTCGCGGAATGCGTTCACGGTGATCTGGTCCGCGCCGTAACCGTCGATGAAGAACTCGACGTCGGCCTCGTCTGCCCGAAAGACGTTCCCCTCTATGCGTGCCAGGCCGAAGTCTCCGCCGTCGACGATCCGGCCGAGGATCGTCGAGTTCAGGACGCTCGATGCGCCACCGCCTGAACTGACCGTGATCGCGGTTCCGTCTCCGTCAGGGCGTATCTCCGAGCGTCGGATCGTGAACTCCCCCGCCGAGCCTTCCACGACCGTAACGCCGCTGTCGAACCTCGTGTTCGATATCTCGCCCCCCGAAAAGGACGACGTGGAGTCTCTGAGTCGTACGGGAGCGGTGAACCGACCGCCCTCGATAGCCACCTCCTGTACGTCGACCGGGCGTCGGAACGTGCAGTTCTCGGCCTCGAGTATCCCGATCTTGAGTGCTAACTCGCTCAGATCCTCCCGGACCCCCGAAACCGAGTCCGAGGAGAGGGGGGCCGCGTCGAACACCGTCTCGTACGCGTCTATCTTGGTCCCGATCTGTGCACCTCCCTTCCACCCACGGGTCGGTACGTTGTACGTGGCATACGAGAGCGACCAGCTCGCGTCGGAGTATACGAACCCGTCCTGTCGGAGTGGTTCGACGGTGACGTGCCAGTAGTCGACGGCGTTGTCGCTCATCGATATCTCCTGTTGAGGCCCGTCGATTGCGACCGTCGTCTCCTCCCTGCCGGCACCGACCAGTGTCAACGACTTCTCGATGTCCAGATCGTCCCCGCCGAACGTCACCTCGTACGAACCGCTCTCGATCCCGATCACGTCGCCGTCTTGCGCGACCCGGTACGCCTCCTGGAGGGTTTCGTAGTCCCCGGCTCCGGAACCGTCGACGACGAAGCGCGGCTCCGGCGCCGTCGGTTCGGGCGTCGCCGTCGGTGTCGATTCGGGTGTCGGGCTCTCGTCTTCCCGTTCGGTTTCGACCGCGGTCGACTCCCGTCGCTCGTCCGCGAGTCCACCGGGGAGACCGACACATCCGGCGAGGAGACCGGTGCCGGCCGCTCCGACGTACTCGAGTGCTCTCCGTCGTTTCACATGTCCAGACGGGAACATGTATTCGGATAAGTATTCTCGCCCGGTTACGAGTTCTGATAAGCTGTTCGCCCGAGCGCCTGTCGTTCAGACACGCTGGCCGGCGGCGCCGCGACCGGAGATCGACCGCTGTGTGGCGATCTCCCGGACTCCCCTGCGTCGCGCCTCAGCTATCGACCTCAGTCTCCTCCTCGTCCTCGGAGAGGTGTTCCCACACCTCCGCGCAGCCGCACCCGTCCTCGAGGTCGTCGAGATGAGAGGTGTCGACTTCTTCGTCGCCGTATCGATCGTCGGTCGTCTGTTCTGCCATGGGAGTGTACACGTCCCCGACACGCATAAACCGAGCACGCCCGACCAAGCCTCACCGGCGCTCCCCGGTAGCGCGCAGTGTTGCCGGTATGTCGAACGCCCGATTCTGCCGGAATCGGACGCAGTAGGCGGGTTCTCTCGTGGGCCGGCGTCACCGGAACCGTCGGCCGTTGCGACCGGCGACGGGGGTATGTCCGCCGGACGCCTCACTCGGGTATGAGCGTCGCCCTCCGCGTGCTCGACGACGGCGCGTGGGTCTCCGTGAACGACGAGCGTCGGGTCAGCGTCAGCGAGTTGTGGCGCGTCGGCGACCCGGACGCGTGCGCCTGCGAGTGCGCCGACTACGTCGTCGAGGGGTTCACCGACGTCGGTGCCGACGGGCGAACCGTGACGGCCGACGTGTACGGGCAGTGTATCCGGTGCGGACAGGCCGCGAGCGTCCCGGGGCTCCCGGTCGGGCGGATCGTCGACGGCGAGTTCCGCCCCGTCGCGGGAGAGGCGATCCGCTTCCCGCGGGGTGGCCTCGGGGCGCCGCAAGCGTTGCCGCTTCCCGGCAGCGTCGGGGAGGATTGACGCGGGGGCGCGCTTTAGGGTCGTCGGGCGACTGTGTTCGCCCACGAATGCCCACGGACGTCGAGAACTGGAAATCGGAGGTGTACGGCAACGAGATCAGGGAGCACCTGATGGAGTTCGCCGAGGAGGGGTGGGAGTCGATCCCGGAGGACGAACACGACGCCTGGTTCGAGCGCTTCAAATGGTGGGGGCTGTACCACCAGCGGAACGGCCAGGAGAGCTACTTCATGATGCGGATCGGGACGCCCAACGGCGTGCTGAAGCCGGGGCAGGCCGAGGTCGTCGCCGACATCGCCGACGAGTACGCCCGTGGCCCGGCCGAGAACCCCGAGTTCGGCGACGCGTACGTCGATTGGACGACCCGTCAGTCGATCCAGCTCCACTGGATCCGCCTGGAGGACGTTCCCGAGATCTTCGAGACGTTGGAGGCGAACGGGCTGTCCACCCAGCAGGCCTGCGGCGACTCCTGGCGCAACATCGTGGGCTGCCCCGTCGCCGGCAAGGACTCCGCGGAGTTCGTCGACGCGCTGCCCGTCGCGATGGACCTCAACGAGACGTTCAAGGGCAACGACGACCACTCGAACCTCCCGCGAAAGTGGAAGGTGAGCGTCACGGGTTGTGAGGAGGGCTGCGGGCAGGGCGACATCAACGACCTGGCGTTCGAGCCCGCCGAGAAGGACGGCGTCAAGGGCTTCAACGTCCGCGTCGGCGGCGGCCTCTCCCGCAACGAGCCGCGTCTCGCGCGAAGCCTCGACGTGTTCGTCCCGCCGGAGGAGGCCGACGCGGTCGCGGGCGGCATCTCGGCGCTGTTCAACGACCACGGCGACCGCGAGGACCGCTACAACGCCCGGATGAAGTTCCTCACCGACGAGTGGGGCACCGAGAAGATCCGGCGCGTCCTCCAGGAGGAGTACGTCGACTTCGAACTGCAGACCGCGGGCGAGGACCTGCGTGACGAGTACACGTACAACTCCGGACGCAACGACGATGGACACCACGACCACATCGGCGTCCACGAGCAGAACGACGGCAACTACTACGTCGGGCTGAACGTCCTCGTCGGCCGGATGGGCGCCGACGACACCCGTGAGCTCGCACGCATCGCCGACGAGTACGGCTCCGGCGAGGTGCGGGTAACCCAGCGACAGAACGTCATCGTCACCGACGTTCCGGAGGCGAACCTCGACGACCTGCTCGCGGAGGACCTGCTCGACACCTACGAGCCGGACCCGCACACGTTCATGCGCGGCTCCATCGCCTGTACGGGCACGGAGTTCTGTTCGCTGTCGATCGTCGAGACGAAGAACCGGCAGGTGCGGTACGCCCGCTGGCTCAAGGACAACGTCGAGGTGCCCGCCGGCGTCGAGGACTTCCACATCCACCTGTCGGGCTGTACGGCCTCCTGCGCGCAGCCGCAGATCGCCGACATCAGCCTGCGCGGGATGAAGACCCGCAAGGACGGCGAGGCGGTCGAGGCGCTCGACATCGGCCTCGGCGGCGGCCTCGGCGAGGACCCGCGCTTCGCCGAGTGGGTCGAACAGCGCGTGCCCGCCGACGAGGTGCCCGGCGCCATCGGGAACCTGCTCGCGAACTTCGAGGAGCGCCGTCAGGGCGACGAGTCCTTCCGGGACTTCGTCGAGCGCACCGACGAGGAGACGCTCGCGGAGTTGGTCGAGCCCGAGGAGACCGACTACGAGGACCCCTACATGCACAACACCAAGCTGACGTGGTACCCGTACGCCGACGAGGACGACATGGACGCCTCGCCCGCGCCGGCGCGCGCGGACGGCAGTCCTATCCCGTCGGACGACTGAGCGTCGGCCATGCCCGACCGGCTCATCCGCGTCAACGCCTACACCACCTTCGACCTGCTCGACGGCTTCGCCCGCGGCCACGACTTCGAGGAGGAGGCCGTCGCCGTGTTGAACGTCACGGCGCCGCGCGAGGACCCCGAGGAGGTGACGCTCGAACTCGAACTCGACAACACCGGACTGGCGGCGCTTCCGCCACACGCGGAGGGTGTCACCCTCTCCGCGGCCGAGGCGCGCGAGCTCGCGGGCGAACTGGAGACGTACGCCGCCCGCGTCGAGGCCGCACGAGGCGACGACTGACGCCCCCGGAAGCCCACGGCCCCCGCCGTCCCCTCGACACCCCTCCCACCCGGCACCGTCTCCCACGGTTCTCACACCCGAGACGCGGGGACGAACGCTTTTATTGCCCGGAGCGGGAGCGGCCTCCATGTGGGTACGGGAGCGGGACGCCGTCGACTATCTGGGGATCGCGGCCGTGACGTTCCTCGCGTGGATCCACTTCCCGTACCGCTTCTTCGTGTACACGCAGCTCCACTACGCGGCGTGGTGGCTCCAGCGGTGGATCGACCAGTCGCCGACCGAACTCGTCGGGGTCTCCGTGATCGTCGTGGCCGTCGCCGGCGGCGTCCTGCTGGCCGGCATCGTCCGGTCGGCGTCGGCGTAGCGGCAGCCGACCGGGGGTTGTGCGGGCTTGATGTCCCGTCGGCGAGGAGCGGTTCGTATGACCGACGACCCCGGCGTCGCGGGACTGCGGGCGACCCTTCGCGAGAACCCCGCCGGCCATTGGCTGTCGACGCCCTCGCCGCAGATCGCCGAACAGCTCGCGCTCACCGACGCGGACTTCGTCGTGATCGACACCGAACACGCGCCGACCGACACCGAGTCGGTGGAGGCGGCCGTCCGCGCCGTCGACGCCGCGAACGGTCGCGACGCCGGGGGTGGAACCGACGCCCGCGGCGACGCCGTTGGCGACCCGGACGCCGCAAGCGACACGGCGGCCGTAGTCCGGGTCGCGTGGAACGACCACGTCCGGATCAAGCGCGCGCTCGACACCGGCGCCGCGGGCGTGATGGCGCCGCAGGTGAACACCCCCGAGGAGGTCGAGGCGTTCGTCGAGGCGGCGCGCTACCCGCCGGCGGGGCGCCGCGGCGTCGCGGGGACGCGCTCGTCGGCGTACGGTCGCGACCTGGACGACTACTACGACCGCGCGAACGACCGCGTCGCGACGATCGCCCAGATCGAGACCGAGACGGCGGTCGAGCACGCCGCCGACATCGCCGCCGTCGACGGTCTCGACGCGCTGCTCGTCGGCCCGGCGGACCTCTCGGCGGACCTCGGCGTCTTCGGGGAGTACGGGTCCGACCGGTTCCTCGCGGCCGTCGAGTCTGTGCTCGCGGACAGCGAGGTGCCGGTCGGAACGCTCGCGACCGCGCCCGAGGAGATCGACCGCTGGGCGTCGGTGGGGTACGACTACCAGATCGTCGGCGTCGACGCCGGCTACGTCGCCGCCGGCGCGGAGGCGGCGCTGGAGCGGTACGGCGCCGACGGGGTGGAGTGAGGCGGGCGGCGGATCAGACGGCGCGTCCGGGCTCGCTCGTGCCGACCAGGTACGTCCCGTAGGTGAGCAGCGCCGCCGCCGGGACGAGCGCCCAACTCGCGAGCGATCCGGACTGCGGGGCCAGGCTCGGGAAGAACAGCACGGTACCGACGACCATGAGGACCGCGCCGATGATGACCGAGTTCTCCATGGGTGCCAGTGCGCTCTCGCCCGTACTAAGGGTTACTTTTCGACCGGTCGCGACCGGGGCGCGCGGGCGGGGCGACGGTCGCGGCCGGACGAGGCGGGGCGGCGGGTCACTCCAGCGCCGGGTCGCGCTCGCCCGCGGGAACCGCGACCTCGAGCCAGTTGTCCGTCGGCGGCAGCGGGCAGGCGAACGCGTCCGCGAACGCACAGAAGGGCGTGTACGCGAGGTTGAAATCGAGCGTCACCTCGTCGATCCCCCCGAGGTCGCCGTCGGGGTGGAGGTCCATGTACCGGCCGCCGTCGTACGTCTGCTGGCCGGTGGTCTTGTCGCGGAACGGGAGGAACAGCGCGGCCGAACCCTCCGCCCGCAGCGCCGCCAGCGACTCCTCGACCTCGCCGCCCCCGGCGGCCGGGAGCGTGAACGACAGCGTCGCGACGCGGTGGAACCGCTCGGCGGTGCCGTTGCGAACGGTCAGCTCCACCGACTCCGGATCGTCGTGCACCTCGACGGTCGCCCGCACGCGGTAGGCGGGGTCGGGCTCGAAGTACTCGAGGCCGTCGAAGTCGTCGCGCAGCGCCGGGTCCAGCGGCGACTGCGGGTCGCTCGCGAGGAACTCGTTCTTCTCGTCGCGCATCTCGCGGAGGCGCGCGAGCCACTCGTCGTCGGCCTCGGCGGCGACATCGTCGTCGGCGTCGTCGGTCATACTCGGGATTCGGTGCCGCGAGGGTTCAATCCCGCGTTCCGTCTCGTCGGGAGCAGTCCGGCGCCGCCGCTGGGGCGGTCGACGGGTACACGTCGGCACGAAAGATCGGTGAAACCGGCGGGCGAGGCGACCTACCGGCGGGCCAGCAGTGCTGCGCCGACCAGCGCGGCGAGCGTCGCGGCGACGCCGAATCCGGGGCCGCTCGTCTCGGTGGATTCGTCGGTCGCGGCGGTCGTCGCCTCGGCTTCGGTCACGGTCGCCGTCTCGGTGGCGGTCGCGGTCGCCGTGGCGGTGGGCGTGTCCGTCTCGGTCCGCTCGACGGTCAGGTACGCGGCCTCGCCGATCGGCTGGCCGTTCTCGTTGGTGTACGGCAGATCGGCGGAGGCGTTGAACGACTCGTCGCCGTCGTCCGCGCGGACCTCGCCGACGATGACTTGGCTGCGCGAGGGCGCCGGCGAGACCTCGAGCGTCACGTTCTCGTGGGTGCCGCTGTCGAGGTACTCGGAGGCGCCGACGATGCCGCCGGAGGCGTTGTAGACGACGACGTAGCCGCCGTCGGGCAGCGTCGCCTCCGCGACGGTCACCGACTCGGCGCCGGTCTGGTCGTCGACGCTCACGTCGGCGGTGGCGTTCGCTGTCTGTGCGGTCGCGGTGCCGGCGGCGAGGCCGCCCGCGAGGGCGACGGCGCCGACCAGCACGGAGAGCAGTACGAGTGCGGGGAGCGTAGATCGTGCGTTCATCTGTAGCAGGAACTCGCGGCGTTCGTGACGCCGGAGCTAGCTCGCGATTCACGGCTCGCACGAAAGAGTCCGTCGCTCCCGAACGCGAAAAGTTGGCATACGGCGTGGGGGTCGGTGGCGATACGCGGGCCGGGTGCGGGGGGTGCGACCGGGGATCGACCGGGCGCGGCAGTCGAACCCGCGGCGACCCGCCCGGCGCGGGCGGTGCGCCGGGCTTTTGCCGACCGGCGACGGCGGGTCGAGCGTGCTCACCTGCTACGCCTGCGGCCGCGTCGCCGGGTCGGGTCAGCGGTGTCCCGACTGCGGCGAGCCGCTGTGGTTCGATACCACCCCCGAGGGCCTCGCGTGGCCCGACTGCGACGGCGTCTGGGCGTTCGCCGACCTCCTCCCGGTCGATCCGCCGCGGGGCGGCCTCGCGGCCGCGGCCGGCGCGACGCCGCTGGTCCGGGCGCCCGGGCTCGACGTCGACGGCGTCCGCGTCCACGTGAAACTGGAGGGGGCCAACCCGACGGGCTCGTTCAAGGACCGCGGGAGCGCCGTCGGCGTCGCCGCGGCGGTCGCGGACGGCACCGGCGCCGTCGGCACCGTCTCCCACGGCAACATGGCCGCCTCGATGGCAGCACACGCCGCGAGCGCCGACCTCGACTGCGTCGTGCTCGTCCCCGCCGACATCTCCGACGCCCGGCTCGACCGGATCGCGGCGTACGGCCCGCGGATCGTCCGCGTCGACGGCGACTACGGCCGGCTCTATCACGACGCGCTCGCGCTCGGCCCCGAGGCCGGGATCGCGTTCGTCAACTCCGACTCGCCGCTGCGCGTCGCCGGGCAGAAGACGACGACGCTGGAGGTCCTCCGGGCGTTCGTCGCCGGGGAGGTCGGGAAGGGCGGGGGGGACGGCGGGAGCGGGCCCCCCGAGCCGACCGCCCCGTCGGCGGCGCCCGACGCGGTCGTCATGCCGGTCAGCAGCGGCGGCCACGCCAGCGCCGCCTGGAAGGCCGTCCGGGAGGCGACCGCCGCGGGACTCGTCGACGACACGCCGCGGCTGTACTTCGTGCAGGCGTCGGCGTGTGCTCCCGTCGCCGACGCGTTCATGCGGGGCGAGGACGCGGTGACGCGACTGGAACCGGACGAGGTCGGCGAGACGGTCGCGTACTCCATCGCCAACCCGGACCCGCCGAGCGGCACCCGCGTGCTCTCGGCCGCCCGCGCCACCGACGGCGCGGTCCTCGCCGTCGACGACGACGCGATCCGCGCGGCGCGGCGAGACCTCGCGGCCGCCGGAATGCGCGTGGAGCCCGCCTCGGCGACGCCGTTGGCGGGGCTCCGTCGGCTTCGCGAGCGCGGCGAGGTGGACGCGGGCGAACACGTCGTCCTCGTGGCCACCGGCGTCGGCTACGGTGGAACGGACGACGAGGACGGCGACGCCGGAGCGGCGGCCGCCGAGACGGTGACGCGGGAGGAACTGGCGGCGGCGCTCGGCGTTGGATCGATCGAGGGAACGTGAGAAACCGGGGAACCGAGGGGCCTAGAGGAAGTCCTCGATGTGGTCGGCGACCTCGTTGGGCGTGTCGCCGACGGGCACGCCGGCGTCGTTGAGCGCGGAGATCTTCGACTCCGCGGTGCCGGTACCCGAGCCGGAGACGATGGCGCCGGCGTGGCCCATGCGCTTGCCCGGCGGGGCGGTGCGGCCGGCGATGAAGCCGGCGACGGGCGTGTCCATGTTCTCGGCGATGTACTTCGCGGCCTGCTCCTCGTCCTCGCCGCCGATCTCGCCGCACATGACGACGGCCTTCGTGTCCTGGTCGGCCTCGAACGCCTCCAGCGCGTCGACGAAGGTGGTTCCGATGATCGGGTCGCCGCCGATGCCGATGGCGGTCGTCTGCCCGATGCCGCGCTCGGTCAGGTTCGAGACGACCTGATACGTCAGGGTGCCCGAGCGGGAGACGAGGCCCACGTCGCCCGACTCGAAGATGTTGCCCGGGAGGATGCCCAGCTTCGCCTCACCGGGGGTGATGATCCCCGGACAGTTCGGCCCGAGGAGACGGGTGTCGACCTCCGACAGGCGCTTGTTCACCTTGGCCATGTCCTGCGTCGGGATGCCCTCGGTGATGGCGACCACCAGATCGAGGTCCGTGTCGAGCGCCTCGAAGACGGCGTCGCCGGCGAACGCCGGCGGGACGAACACGACGGAGGCGTCGGCGTCCTCGGCGTCGACCGCCTCGTCGACGGTGTCGTAGACGGGGACGCCGGCGACCTCCTGGCCGCCCTTCCCGGGCACCGCGCCCGCGACGACGTTCGTGCCGTACTCCAGCATCTGTTCGGTGTGGAACTTGCCTTCCCCGCCCGTGATGCCCTGCACCACGACCCGGGTGTCGTCGTCGACGAAGATACTCATTGGGTCACCTCCTCAGCGTTCTTGACAGCACGTTGGACCGCGTCCTCAAGGGTGCCCTCGACCTGCACGAGGTCCTCGTTGAGGATCTCCATTCCCTCCTCGGCGTTCGTGCCGGCGAGTCGGACGACCACCTTCTTGGGGATCTCGTCGAACTGCTCCAGCGCCTCGTTGATCCCCTTGGCGACCTCGTCGCCGCGGGTGATCCCGCCGAAGATGTTGAACACGACCGAATCGACGTTCTCGTCGGAGAACACCATGTCCAGCGCCTGCGTGACGCGCTCGGCCTTGGCGCCGCCGCCGATGTCGAGGAAGTTGGCCGGCGAGCCGCCGTAGTAGTCCACGAGGTCGAGCGTCGTCATCACGAGGCCCGCGCCGTTGCCGATGATGCCGACGTTGCCCGACAGGCGGACGTAGTCGAAGCCGTACTCGTTGGCCTTCGCCTCCAGCTCGTCGCCGGCGGCCTCGTCCTCCATCTCCGCCAGCTCGGGCTGGCGGAACAGCGCGTCCTCGTCGATGTTCATGACCGCGTCCGCGGCGACGACCTCGCGGTCGGCCGTGATCATGACGGGGTTGATCTCGATCTCCGAGGCGTCCTTCGACTCGTAGAGGTCGTACAGCGTCCCCAGGATCGACGCCACGTCCATCGCCACGTCGCTCGGGATGCCCGCCTCGAAGACGACCTTGCGGGCCTGATACGGGTGCAGGCCGAACGCGGGGTCGATGTGCTCGCGGGCGATCTTCTCGGGCGTCTCCTCGGCGACGGACTCGATGTCGACTCCGCCCTCGGTGGAGACCATCGCGACGGGCTCGCCCTCGCCGCGGTCCATCGTGATGCCGACGTACAGTTCGTTCTCGAAGTCGACGCCGGCCTCCACGAGGACCGTGTCGACGGTGTAGCCCTTGAGGTCCATCCCGAGGATGGACTCGGCGGCCTCGCGTGCCTCCTCGGCGCTCGTGGCTATCTCGATGCCCCCAGCCTTGCCGCGTCCACCGACGTGGACCTGCGCCTTGATCGCCGCCGGGTAGCCGATCTCGTCGACCGCGTCCATGACCTCCTCGACGGTGGACGCGAGCCGCGAGTCCGGGGTCGGGATCCCGGCGTCGGCGAAGACCTGCTTCGCCTGGTACTCGTGAAGTTTCATGCGTGTGGATAGCAACCGCTCGGGAGGTTAAATCCCGCCGATTCCGCTCGCGCTCGCCCCGCCGTCCGTGGCGAACGCCCCCGGCGCGTCACGTCCGCTGCACGAGACCCTGTCCGATCCCGGCCAGCAGCAGGCCGACGGCAGCGGCGACGCCCGACCACAGCACCGACGGGCGGAGGAGGACGTCGTTGCAGCCGTCGGTGTACGTCAGCGTCGGCGGCCACGCCCGCACTCCGGTGACGGCGAACTCGGCGAGCCGTCGCTGGCCGGGACAGAACACCTCCGTCGCCGCGGAAACGGGGCCGACCGTCACCAACAGCACCGTACAGACGAGCAGCCCGGCGCCGAACAGCGTCGCGCCGGCGTGCCGGATGAACATGTCCGACCGCTACCACGGCGGACGGTTTCACTCCACCGGTCGCCGGCGCTGGCACCCCCGCCGGAGCGATCCGTGTGTTCCGCCGTCGCCCGGAGTTAAGTCGCCTCGGCGGGAGGAAGCGATCATGCGAGCGGTCCGCTTCCACGAACACGGCGACGAATCGGTACTACAGGTGGACGACGTCGATCGACCGGACCCGGCCCCCGACGAGGTGCTCGTCGAGGTCGCGGCCGCGGGCGTCAACCCCGTGGACACGTACTTCCGGGAGGGGTCCTACGAGCCGTACGGCCTCCCCGCGGTCCCCGGCGTCGACGCCGCCGGAACGGCCGCCGCGGTCGGCGAGGCGGTCGAGGGGATCGCCGAGGGCGAGGCGGTGTTCGCGACGGGGCTCTCCGGAGCGATGCCCGGCGGCTACGCCGAGTACGTCGCCGTCCCCGACGACCGCATCGCGGCGCTGCCCGACGGCGCCGACCTCGTCGCCGCCGGCGGCGCGGGCGTCGCCGCCGTCACGGCCTGGCGCGCGCTGGTCCAGCACGCGAACCTGCGGCCGGCCGAGACGGCCCTGATCCACGGCGGCTCCGGGGGTGTCGGCCACGCGGCGGTGCAGGTCGCCGCCGCGACGGGCGCACACGTGATCGCCACCGCCGCGCCGGAGTACCACGACGAGGTCGCGGCGTTGGGCGCCGACGCGGTCCTCGACTACGGCCGCGACGACCTCGCGGAGGCGGTCGTCGCCGCCGCCGACGGCGACGGCGTCGACGTGACCCTCGACCACCGACTCGACGAGTACCTCGGCTTCGACGCCGAGGTCGCCGCGCAGGGCGGTCGCGTCGTGGGGATCGGCGAGAACGACCCCGCGATCGGGTTCCCGGAGTCGGCGGCCGCCCGCGGGAAGGACCTGAACCTCCAGCTCATGTCGATGTTCAACACGCCGAGCCTCGCGGAGGCGCTCGAGGGCCTCGCCTCGCTGTGGGGGGACGACGTCTCGATCGAGGTGGCTGACAGGTACGACCTCGACGACGCCGCCGAGGCCCAGCGGGCGGTGATGGAGGACAGCTTCCTCGGGAAGCTGGTCATCGAGCCGTAGCCGCTCGCGGGGTTCGGGCGCCGACGCGCACCGGCTCCCGGGAGCGGGCGCCCGACTCAGCGGGCGCGCTCCGACTCGCGTGCCCGCGCGTTCCGGTCGCGTGGGCGATCCGAGTCGCCGACGACGCTGTCGAGTCGACGCTCGAACTCGTCGTGGTCGATCTCCCCGGCCGCGTATCGACGCTTCAGCACGTCGACCGGAGTCTCGTCTCCGTCACGGTTCCGGTCGCCGATGCGGCCCCGTCCGTCCGTCTCCGGGTACGCCGCCGCGCTCTCGACGTTCCCGATGAGCGAGAGGTACACCGGCCACAGAACGAGGAGGCCGACTCCCGTGGTCGCGAGCAGCAGCGCGAACGCGATCGCCGATCCGACCAGCCCGACGATCCCGGAGCCGGCGGTGACGGCGGCAAACAGCAACAGCGGCCACACGAGACCCGCACACCCGGCGAACAGGACACGCCCGAGCGTGCCGTCCGGCGTGTAGTGTTCCAGGAGTCGATGCAGCGATCGGAGGGTGGAGGTGTCGTCCACGGGGGACACGTGTTATCGAGACGGCAGGTCCAGCAAAGGCCTTGCGCTCGTCCGGTCGCGATCGGGGGGTCGGTACCGCGGTCGGCGCCCCGCTCAGTTCTTCTTCGCCCGGACCTCCTTCCCGCGCCGGACCATGTCCTCGCAGTGGGGGCACGCGCGGGGCCGGGTGATCTCCTCCGGCTCGAACACCTTCACGTATCGCTCGGTCACGAACGATTCGCAGTTCTGGCAGGTGGGCATACAACCCCGGCGGGGCACCTCGAATAAACGAATTACGGTCGACGGCCTCCGGGGCACTCCCTGCCACGTTCGTCCCGGCACGAGGTGACGGTCGCGCTACCGGCGAAGTCGAACCGCGGTTCCGTCGTCGGCCTCCGTCACCTCGACGAGGCCGTCGTCCGCGAGGTCGCTCACGAGGTCGCGGAGCCACTCCCCGCTCCCCTCGCCGTCGCCGTCGGACGTGTAGTCGACGCGGATCCGCGGCCCGAGTTCGTCGAGCGTCAACTCGTCGTGGTTGCCCAGCGCGCGCACGACCTTGCCGCGGAACTGGCGCCTGCTTCCCTCGAAGCTCGGCTGCTCGGGCACGTCCGGGGCGGTGAAGTCGCCCGTCTCGTAGGCCCGGCACCAGCGGCGCCACGGGCAGCCCGCCTCGTCACAGCGGGGCGACTGCCCGCAGGCGACCCCCCCAAGCTCCATGATCGCGTTGTTCCAGACGCGCGATTCCCCCTCCGGCATGAGGTCGGCGGCGGCCTCGGCGAACGCCGCGTCGTCGTCGGGGACGCCGAACGCGCGGTGGAGCACCCGCTTCACGTTCGTGTCGACGACCGCCTCGCCGTTGTTGAACGCGAACGAGGCGACCGCGTTGGCGGTGTACGGCCCGACGCCCATCAACTCCTGCAACTCGTCGGGGTCGGTCGGGAACGCCCCCTCGTACTCCTCGGTCACCTGCGTGGCGGCCTCGTGGAGGTACTTCGCACGATTGTTGTATCCGAGCGAGTGCCCCGACCAGAAGGAGACGACCTCGCCGCGCTCGGCGGCCGCGAGGTCGCCGACCGCGGGCCAGCGGTCGAGGAAATCGGCGTACGCTTCCTCGACCCGCGAGAGCTGCGTCTGCTGGCTCATCACCTCCGAGACGAGGATCCGGTAGGGGTCGTCGGTGCGGCGCCACGGGAACTCCCGATGGTCGTCCTCGTACCACTCGATCAGCGCCTCCCGCGCGGCGTCGGGATCGTCGGGGAGGTGTGCGCTCATTATCGAGGCGGGGGTCGCCGGCCGAAAAGCGCTGACGGTCCCGGCGTGACCGCCCGGTCACCGCCGGCGACCGGAGGGACTCGATGCAGCGCAGAGCGCAACGGGTTTCTGCCCGCCGCGACACCCCACCACCATGAGCCTCGACGACCTCGACGACGCGATCACCGCGGAGTACGGCGACCTCGACGACGAGATCGCGGTCGGACTGGACCGCGAGACGAAACACGAGCTGTCGCTGTTGGCGGCGGCGTTGGGGACGGACCGCGACGAACTCGTGCGACGGGGGATCCACGCGCTGTTCCGGCGGACGCTCGACACCGGCGACCTGGACTTCCACCTCCGACAGGCGTTCGACGTGACGTACGACGAGTACCTCTCGGGGATGACCTACGACGAGATGGCCGGGGGCGCGGGTGGCGGGGGCGGCGGCTACCCGGAGCGCAGCGACGAGCGCCGGTACCAACAGTAACGACGGCGGGAGAAGCGAGGGAGAACCGGCGGCAGGAGAAGCGAGGACGTACCGACGGTAGGAGAAGCGAGGGTACACCGGCGCGGGCGCCGGGATCGGTCGACCGTCTCAGTTCACGTCGCCGGCGGCCTCGATCAGGAGGTTCGCACCCATCTCGATCTCCCGCTCGGTCACGTCCAGCGGCGGGAGGAACCGGATCACGTCGTTCCCGCACGCGAGCGTGAGCAGTCCCCGGCGCAGCGCAGCCTCCTGCACGGCGTCGCGCAGGTCCGGGGACTCGAACTCGACGGCGAGCATCAGCCCCTTTCCCCGCACGTCGGTCACGCCGTCGAGAGCGGCGTCGCGGACGGTCTGCTTGAACTGCTCGCCGCGGACGGTCGCGTTGTCGAGCAGGTCGTACTCGTCGATGGCACGCAGCGTGAACACGCCCTGTGCCGCGGCGACGACGTCGCCCGCGCCCCACGTCGAGGAGAGGCGCGCGCGTTCGTCCGGGAACGTGTCCTCGCTGGCGATGGTGGCGCCGACCCGCATCCCCTTCGCGCCGGTGATCACGTCCGGCTCGATCGGGTAGTGGTCCGAGCCCCACAGCTCGCCGGTCCGGCCCATCCCCGCCTGGATCTCGTCGGCGATCAGCGGGATGTCGTGTTCAGCGGCGAGGTCGGCGACCTCCTCCATGAACGGCTCCGAGGGGAAGCGATAGCCGCCCTCCCCCTGGATCGGCTCCATGATGATGTAGGAGGTCTCCTCGGGGTTGACGTGACCCGTCTTCGGGTCGAGCTTCTCCCGCAGCAGCGACGTGTCGCCGTCGTCGACGAAGAAGCCGCACGAGCACGTCTCGGGCGAACACCCGCGGTCGTCGCAGTAGGGCACGTCGTGGACGCCGGGCACCTCCGGGTACCGTTTGCGGTACACGGACTTCGAGCGATTGAGCGAGAGCGCCCCGAGCGTCCGACCGTGGAACGCGCCGTCGAAGGTGACGCCGTACTTCCCGCCGCCGGAGTCGTCGTAGCAGACCTTGATCGCGTTCTCGACGGCCTCGGCGCCGGAGTTCGAGAGGAACACGGTGTCGAGGCCGTAGTGGTCCGTGCGGTCGACGAGCTCGTGCATCAGGTCCGCGGGGCCGGGAAGGGCCGACTCGCCGGGGTCGGCGCCGTCGGAGACGTAGAAGTCCTGCCCGGCGATCTTCGTCGGGTCCACCATGTCGAACTCGGCCATTCGGTCCATGATCTTCGGGTTGTTGTAGCCCAACGGCGCGGCGGCGACGTGGGAGGTGAAATCCAGCAGCACGTTGCCGTCGACGTCGGTACAGAACGGCCCCTCCGCGTCCTCGGTGATGTCCCACACGAAGTCGTACACGTAGGTCGTCGTCGCGGCGACCTCGCGGTGATACTCGGCCCACTCGCGGGCGCGAGCGCCCGGCATCTCGGTGACGCTCACCTCGGCCGTGTCTCGGTCCATGCCTGTGGATGCGGACCGCCGGTAATAAAACAGTGGCCCACTCGATGTTGGTTCGAATATTCCCGTTGGATCTCGGTTCCGGTCCGATCAACTCGCCGACCGCCCGTCGGACCCGCCGGTGTCGACCACGCGACGTCGTGAGTCGGCGCCGACACGACGGGCGGCCGAAGGCACCACGTGTCGACGCTACCACGACGAGCGGGCGACGGAGCGGTGCGTCGCCGTCGGTCATCGCTCAGCCGACAGTCATCGCGACCGCGACCGCGCCGGCGCCGGCGATGATCACGAGGCTGTAGGCCGCCACGCGGCGCACGAACGCGCGCGGGCCGGCGAACGCCAGTCCCGCCTTCACCACGACGCTGGAGACCGTCGCGAGCAGGACGGCGACGGTTGCGGCGTCGGCGCCGACGGTGCCGCCGCGGTACAACAGCACGGCCGAGGTGGTCGCGCCGGCGGAGGACACCAGCCCCGAGACGACCGCCGAGGCGTACAGGCCGGCGGTGCCGAAGCTGGCCTGTGCGAGACTGCTGACCGCGAGAATGACGAGGAACGCCGCGCCGAACGCCAGCGCGTTGCGCAGCGAGAACGGCGACTCGATCTCGAGGTCCACCCGGGTTCGCCAGTCGGCGGTCGCCGCGGCCACGGCGACGGCGCCGAGCGCGAGCACGCCCAGCGGCGCGGCGACGCCGACGAGGACCGGCGCGTCGCCGGCGACGGTGAACGCGACGGCGATCGCGAGGTTTCGAAGCGCCATCGCCGCGTCCGCCAGCAGCACGCCGGCGACCGCGTACGACACCGACTCGGCCCGGTCGGTCGCGTGATCGAGCATCGTCCCGACGACGGCCGTCGAGGACGCGAGCCCGCCGAGGAAGCCGGTGACTGCGATGCCGCGGCCGCCGTAGGTCCGCACCAGCGCGTAGTTCGCGATGCCGATCCCGGCGACGGTGACGACCATGAGCCACGCGACCCGTGGCTCCAGCGGGACCCCGAACACGACCCGCTGTCCCGCCGGCAACACGGGGTAGACGACGAACGCGAGGACGGCGAACTCGGTCATCGAGCGCAGTTCCGCGCGGGAGAGGTCGCCCGCGAACGAGTGCAGTTCCCGTTTCAGCACCAACAGTGCGGTCGACACCACCGCGACCGTCACTCCCTCGACGACGGCGCCGACGGCGACGAGGGCGCCGACGCCGTACGCCGCCAGCAGCGAGACGGAGGTGGTGAGCGACAGCGAGCCGTCCGCGCCGGTCCGAAGCCCGCGAACCGCCAGCAACACCCCCTGCACGATGACGAGCACGGCGCCGACCGCGAGCAGCGCGCCGCCGACCGCGGTCTCGATCGCCAGGTGCGTGAACACCGCGGCGACGAGGCTCGTCAACGAGAACGTCCGAATGCCGGCGGACTTCTCGGACCACTCGCGCTCCAGGCCGAGGAACAGCCCCAGCGCCGCCGCCAGCGCCAGCCTCGCTACCGGCAGCGACAGCGGATCGCCGACGATCCCCGCACCCGTCGCGGTCATCGGCTCAATACTACTCTATAGTAGTATATACTTCTTCGGGCGACGTCCGTGAGGCCGGAGCCGTCTCGCGACACGCTTTTGTCGGCGGACCGAGGGGAGCCGGGTATGGCGTTCGCCGATGTCGACTGGTCGCGGACCGCGTGGTGGGGGGTCGGAGCGGCGCTGGCGGCGGCGCTCACGTTCGTCGTCTACTCGTTCGTCGGGACGTTCGTGTTCGGAGTGTTCATCTACTACGCGACGCGGCCGGTGTACAACCGGATTCGAAGGCGGATCCCGCAGTCCAGCGTCGCGGCCGCGGTCGCCATCTTCGCGATGGTGCTGCCGGCGCTGCTGCTTGCGGGGTACGCCCTGCTCATCGTCGTCAACCAGATCCGGGAGCTCGACATCGCCGGGGACGCCTCCCTGGACCGGCTCCCGGTCACGCAGGAGACCCTCGACGCGCTGACCGACCCGTCGCGGATCGCGACGCTCGACTGGCAGCGGTACGTCACGCTCGACACGCTCGACGGTGCCGTGAACTCGCTGGCGCAGGCGGCCGACACGGCCGCGGTCATCGGGGTCGGCGCGATACACCTGTTCGTCATGCTCGCGGTCGCGTTCTACCTCCTCCGCGACGGCGGACGGCTCGGTCGGTACCTCGTGCGGTTCACCGACAAGGGGGGGATCGTCGACGCGTACGGGCGCGCGGTCGATCACGACCTGAAGTCGATCTTCTTCGGAAACATCCTCAACGCGATCGTCACCGGCACGATCGGCGTGATCGTCTACTCGGTGCTCAACGTGTTCGCTCCCGAGGGCGGGTCGATCCCGGCGGCCGCACTGGTCGGACTGATCGCGGGCGTCGCGAGCCTGATCCCGATCGTCGGAATGAAGCTGGTGTACGTCCCGGTCGCGGCGTTCATGACGGTTCGGGCGGTGGCGAACGGCGTCGACGGCGGGCTGGCGTTCGTGCTCGCGTTCGCGCTCGCCTCGTTGGTCGTCGTCGACACCATCCCGGACCTCGTGTTGCGGCCGTACGTCTCCGGGCGCTCGCTGCACGTCGGGGCGGTGATGATCGCGTACACGCTCGGTCCACTGCTGTTCGGCTGGTACGGGATCTTCCTCATGCCGCTGCTCCTCGTGTTCGTCATCCACTTCTTCCAGATCATACTGCCGGAGCTGCTCTCCGGGGAGCCGCTTCGTCCGTACGCGGTCGATCCGACGCATCTCACGGCCGAGGAGCCTCCGGTTCACCCGGATCCAGCCGCTGACGAGGTCGGTGACGGGGTGGACACGGCCGCGGATCAGGAGAGGAATCAGCCGGAGGGCGTGGACCGGTGACCGGACCGACGCCGGGTCACTCCGTATCCACGTATCGGCCTTCCCACTCGCGGCGTGCCTCGATCTCTCGGCGCCCGCGGCGCGTGAGCGTGTAGAAGTTGGTCCGCTGGTCGCGCTGTCCCTTCTCGACGAGTCCCTTCTCGACGAGGGTGTCGAGGTTGGGGTACAGGCGTCCGTGGTGGATCTCCTTCTCGTAGTAGTCCTCGAGCTCCGCCTTGATCGCCAGTCCGTGCGGCTCATCCTGTCCGGCGATCACGTACAGCAGGTCTCGCTGGAACCCCGTCAGATCGTACATCGGTTATGTCGGATAAACTGTTACTGCCCGCCCAAAATAAACGTGCCGACGATCAGAACCGTCGTTCTCGGCGGTGAGGCGGGATCTCTCGTGTTTCGCCGTCACACCTCGTAGTATCTGTGGGTCGACACGTCTCCGATCCTATCAGGAAGCGACGAGCGTTCGGGTTCCGGACGACCACGACGATCGGTCGCGATCGCGGTACGCCGCCGCCCACCATCCGGGGTCGCGCCCGTCCCCCGTAGACGGTCTGGCCGACTGGCTTTTCATCCCGCGTGACGAGTGGACGGTATGCCCGAAGAAGTGCTGTTCGAATCGGAGACCCGTCAGGACCGCAGCGAGATCGCCGCCCACCTCCGCGAGATCGCCGGGAGGCTCGACGCGGACGGGGAACTCACGCTTGCGCGGGGCGGCGAGACGGTCACGATGGCCGTGCCCCCGAGCGCCACCTTCGAGGTGAAGGCCGAACGCGAGACCGGCTCCGGGGACGACGAGTTGAGCGTCGAGTTCGAGATCGAGTGGGACGAGGGCGACGACGAGCGCGGCGCGGACTCGGGGTTGTCCATCGAGTGATGGAGCCACCCGAACGGCGGACACGACAACGGCTCGTGGACGGTGTCGTGTGGGCTTCGAGAACGAACGGGGGCGCGTCGCGGAAACACCCGCGGCGCGCCGCCCGGATCGGTCCCCGCTGACGCTTCGGCCCTCCAGACGAAGCGTCACCGAAGAGTATCCCCGGCACCGCGATAAAACTACCGGGCGGATCGGGTGCTCACATGTGCTCCTCCTCGAGCACCCACCCGAGCGCGCGCTTGTAGTGCGTGAACAGCTGCCTGACGCCCTCGTGGCGCATCTCCTCGGAATCCAACTCCTCGGCGAGATACTCGTACTGCTCCCTGATCTCCGTTTCGTCGCGCATGACCGATCATAGGGGTACCGGCGACTTGAACGCGGGGGCGACGAGACCGCGACTGGGAGGGGCCGCGTCGCCGGCCGACGCGTGGGAGCCATCGCGGTCGACACGGTCCCCCGCGGGTGCCCGGAGAAGTGACCGGCGGGAGGTGAAACGGGGACGGAAACGCGGTCGTCGTGGGGGTCGTCCGTCGACTACGCGCCGAGGCCGGCGGGCGCGGCCATCGAGGCGCTCCCGTCGGTCGAACCGGTCTGGCTGTCGACGAACTCGTCGTACGTGCCCTGCTCGACGACGATCACCGTGAAGTACATGTTGGAGTGGGCGACGCCACAGTACTCCGTACAGTAGCCCTGGTAGACGCCCGTCTCCTGTGCGACGGTCTTGATCGTGTTCGTCTGCCCGGGAATGGCGTCCTGCTTCAGTCCGAGTTCGGGCACGGCGAAGGCGTGAATCACGTCATCGGACGCCGTAGTGAAGTACAGGTCCTGCCCGGTTGGAACGACTATCACCGGTCCCTCTACCCCCTCGGCCTGCGGGACCACCGACGTGTCGATGTCGCTCGCCGTCAGCTCGCTGATGTTCGAGCTCTGATAGTTCATCCGCCAGTTCCACTGGTAGGCCACGGTCTCGACATGGACGTCGCCGTCGGCGGGTTCGATCTCCTCGGCACCGGTGTAGGTCACGTCGGGGTTCGCCAGCACGCCGTAGGAGGCGACGCCGACGAACAGGAGGATGACCGCGGTCGCGACCGTCCACGTTATCTCGAGGCGCCGGTTCTCGCGGGTCGGCGACGGTTCGTCGCTGTCCTTGAACTTCAGGACGGTGTAGATGAGAATGACCTCGACGAACAGCGTGATCGGGATCGCGACGTACAACAGGTTCGTGTTCAGTCCGTTGATCAACTCCGCCGTCGTCGATGGCTGTGCCGCGACCGGCATCGCGAACAGCACCAACCCGACGAGCCCGACCAACAGGCTCCCCAGTCGCGTACGCGTCATTACAATCGCGGTTGGCGCAGGCCACGTAAATACCTACTGTTGTCGCGCGAAACACCGGATGGCGGGACCGTGTTCCGGGACCGAGAGCGAACACGTTCGCCCCCTCGGGAGCGCCGTCGAGGTCGTCGTTCCGGGCGGAACCGAACGTGAAAGCGCGGGGTTGATATGCCGCGGGTCGCAAATTCGGATAGTGATATCGAAGCGGTTCCCGCCGCTGCTCGCGGCCAGCGCGATGGGCGTGTACCTACTGCTCGTAGTGGGTGCAACGACGGCCGTCACCGATGCCGCCACGGCCTGTACGGCGTGGCCGGCGTGCGGCGACGGGTTCGCGCTCCCGACGGCTGACGCCGGATGGGTCGCACTCGGTCACCGATTGGTCGCGCTTGCCGTCGGACTCCTCGTTCTCGCGACGGGAGTCGCTGCCTGGCGAGTTCGTCCGAGCCGGCGGGTCTCCGGCGCGCTCGCGTTGTCGTTCCTCCTGTATCCCGCCCAGTCGCTGCTGGGAGCGTACGTCGCGACCGGCGGCCGCGAGACGCTCGCGCTCGTCGCTGGCGTTCCGGTTACCCTGTCGGCGATCCACCTCGTGGGGGGACTGGCGGTGTTCTTCGGGTTGATCGCCGCCCTCGCGTGGGAACTCGAGGAGCGAACCGGCGATCCCGACGACGATCCCGCGATCGGTTCCGACGGTCCGACGCTCGCGGACGAGCCGCTCGATCCCGGGCCACGCCCCGAGATCCCCGCTTGGGGCGCGGATCCGGTCCGCCGCGCCCGGCTCACCGCCGCGGCGTACTTCCGGCTGATGAAGCCGCGGCTGATGTGGCTGTTGTGTCTCGTTGCCAGCGCCGCGATGGCGCTGGCCGGCGGCCCCGGGCTCTCGGTGCCCGTCGTCGCGGCGACGCTCGCGGGCGGCGCCCTCTCGATCGGCGCGTCGGGCACGTTCAACCACGTGTTCGAGCGCGACATCGACCGGCGGATGCAGCGCACGAGCGACCGGCCGCTGGCGGTCGATCTGGTGTCGGTGCGCAACGCGACCGCGTTCGGACTGCTGCTCACCGTCGTCTCCGTCGGCCTGTTCGCGTGGGTGAACCCGCTCGCGGCCGTCCTCGGGTTCGTCGCGATCGTGTTCTACTCGGTCGTGTACACGCTCGTGTTGAAGCCGAACACGGTCCAGAACACCGTCATCGGCGGCGCCGCCGGCGCGCTCCCCGCGCTCATCGGCTGGGCGGCCGTGACCGGCGAGATCGGTCTCGGGGGGCTCGCGCTGGCGACGCTCATCTTCCTGTGGACGCCCGCCCACTTCTACAACCTCGCGCTCGCGTACAAGGACGACTACGAGCGCGGCGGCTTCCCGATGATGCCCGTCGTGCGTGGAGAGACGACGACGCGGCGTCACATCGTCTGGTACTTCGGCGCGACCTCGGCGGTCGCTGCCGGGATGGTCGGTCTCGGTCGGCTGGACTGGCTGTACGCGCTCGCGGGCGCCGTCGTCGGAGCCGTGTTCCTGTGGGCGATCGTTCGTCTCCACTACGAGCGCGACGAGTCCGCGGCGTTCAGAGCCTTCCACGCGTCGAACGCCTACCTGGGCGTCGTCCTGCTTGCGGTCGTCGTCGACGCGCTCGCGCTGTGACCGCGCCGCCGCCACCCGACCGCCCATGAGCACGAACACGTCCGCTTCGACCGGAACCGATCGCTTCCTCACCCGTCGCACCCTGCTGGTCGCGGCGCTGGTGGTCAACGTCGAGCTCGCGGCCGTCCTCGCGTACTTCGCGTTCACGACCGCCAGCATCACCTCCCCGGTGTTCACGCTGTACGGGTTAGTCTGGGTGAACCTCGCGCTGCTCGTGTTCGCCCGCTACCGGCCGCCCGCGAGCGACGCCGTGACGCGCCGCCGTGCGCTCGCCGTCGCCGTCGGGTACGCCCTCCTGTTGGCCGTCTTCGGCGGGGTCGTCGGCGTCGCGCCGCCGCGGACGACGCCGGGCGTGGAACTCGCGTTGCTTCCGCCGGGCTGGGGACCGGCGCTCGTCGTCAACGTCGGCGTCGCCGCCGCGGTGCTCATGCCCGCGAAGGTGCTCGGCTACGCCGCGCTCACGTACCTCCTGTACGGAACCGTCGTCGACGCCGCGAGCGCCGGTGTCGCGGGCGTCATCGGACTGTTCTCGTGTGTCTCCTGCTCGCTGCCGATCCTCGTCGGCGCGGCCACCGCGGTCGTCGGCGGCGGGGGGTTCGTCGTCGCGGCCGTCGGCGGGATCGGCTACGGGCCGTCGACGCTCGTGTTCGTCGTCACGGTCGCGCTGCTGTGGTGGCGGCCCGGGTTCGATCTGTTCCGGTAGCCGGGCGCTCGGTGCCGGGCCCGGCGGTGCGTCCGCCACCAGTAGCCCTCGCATGGGTTCCGTCCGATCGGATCGGTCCTCGGCGTCGGACTTACGACGCCGGCGTCCCTACACCGATCACACATGCCACGAGTCGAGATCGAGTACTGCGTACCGTGCGGAATGTTGGAGCGTGCTCAGGACGTTCAGGCGGCGATCCTCGAGGAGTTCGGAACGGAGGTCGAATCAGTGGCGCTTGTCACCGGCGACGGCGGGGTCTTCGAGGTCCGCGCCGACGGCGAGGTCGTGTTCGACAAGGAGTCCGACGAGTTCGACGTGGACGCCATCGTCGAGTCCGTGGGCGGTCACGTCGGCGCGACGGCGTAGGGGACGGAGGGGGATCCGCCCCGGCGGCTCTCCCGATCGGTCCGCCCCTTCGACGCCGTGCGACGGCTTATTCTCCCGCGAGCCGCGCGAACAGGTGTGTCCACGACCCGCCGTCGTCGTCGTCCGCGACGGTGTCGCCGAGGACTCGCTCGTCGGTCACGCGGAACCCGGCGTGCCGGAGTTGCTCGCGCGTCGTGTCGAGCCCCGGGAACGACCACGCCATCAGCTCCCCCGAGTCGAGCCAGTCGGGGTTCGCCCCCGCCCATCCCTCCTCGTCGGTCGCCGCCGTGAGGTAGAGCCGACCGCCGGGCCGGAGTACCCGGGCGAACTCCCCGAACACGGTCGGATGCTCGGACACCGGCACGTGGATCACCGAGTGAAGCGCGGTGACGGCGTCCACGGCGTCCGGCGCCAGCGGGAGTCCGGTCAGATCCCCGCGGACGAGGGCGGCGTCGGTCCGCTCGCGGGCGAGGTCCAGCATCGACGCCGAGAGGTCGATGCCGACTCCCTCGACGCCGGCGGGGAGCCGGTTCAACACCGGCGTCCCTTGCCCGCAGCCGGCGTCGAGGAGTCGGTCGCCCGCCGAGAGATCGGCGAGGAACGACTCGACGAACGGACGCTCCGGGGTCCCGTCGCCGCCGCGCTCGTCACGGTACGTCGCCGCCATCGCGTCGTAGCCGTCGCGCACTGACGTCCGCTGTGTGTGCGGATCGACGGCGGGATCGGGGTCGTCGGCGTCGTCCGGGGCGGGGCCGCCGTCCCCGCGTGCGCGGTCGCCGTCCGCGTTCGGGGGGTCACCGTCGTCGGTCCCGTCTGAGGGCTCGCCGTCCATACGCGGGCGTCCGGTCGGGACGACAAAACGGTTCGCCCGCCCCGTGAGGGGTTCTCACGCTCCGGTCTGGTCGGTCCGATACTCGCACCAGTGAATCGACGACTCGCAAGCCCGTGACCGACCGGGTATGGCGGGGCGACACCCTCGCCGGTCACGATGCCGGACGCGTGACACGGGTGGCTCGTCGGCGGGGGCGTCGACCTGGGGCGGCCCGGCCCCGCCCCGGACGCCGCCTTCGGCACCCTTACTTCCACGAGGTTCCGACTCGACTCCATGAACGACGCGACAGTCGTCCGCGCCGTCGACGCGCGCAAGTCCTACGACGGGACGGTCGCGCTCGACGGCGTCTCCCTCGACGTGCGCGAGGGGGAGGTGTTCGGCCTGATCGGCCCGAACGGCGCCGGGAAGACGACGCTCGTACGCGCGCTCACGGGGACGGCGGACGCCGAGGGAACCCTCGAACTGTTCGGGGACGCCGCCGGCGACTCGGATCGGTCCCGGATCGGACTGCTCCCCCAGGAGTTCGGGCCACCCGGGCGCCTGACCGCCCGCGAACTCGTCGGCTACTACGGGGGGCTCTACGAGGAATCGCGCCGGGTCGACGACGTGCTCACGGACGTGGGGCTGGCGGACGACGCCGACACGTGGTACGAGAACCTCTCGGGGGGCCAGAAGCGCCGCGCGTGCGTCGCCACCGCGCTCGTGAACGACCCCGACGTGCTGTTCCTCGACGAGCCGACGACCGGTATCGACCCCGCCGGGCGGCGCGCGCTGTGGGGCCTGCTCGACTCGCTCGCCGACAGCGGGGTGACCGTGTTCCTGACGAGTCACTCGATGGAGGAGGTCGAGCGGCTCGCCGACCGCGTCGGGCTGTTGCGCGACGGGGAACTCGTCGCCGTCGGCACACCCGCGGAGTTGGTCGTCGAGCACGGCGGCCCCGCCCGCTTCGTCGTCGCCGGTCCCGACGTGGGGGCGGGCGCCGACCCGCTCCGGGACGCCGGGTTCGCCGTCGAGGTCGGCACCGACGAACTCGTGCTCGGCGACGTGACGCCAGCCGAGTTGGGTGACGCCGTGACCGCGCTGGCCGACGCCGGCGTCGACTACGAGTCGCTCACGTGGACGGAGCCGACGCTGGAGGACGTGTACCTCCGGCTGACCGGCGAGACGTTCGAGGGGACGTTCACGCCCGGCGCCAGCGCGGTCGAGGGCGACGACGCCGCGACCGACGGCGCGCCGGACGAGGACGGCCCGGGCGGCGCCGGCGTTGACGACGGTGACGCGTCGGCCCCGCCGGCGGAGGTGGACCGATGACGCGGACCAGACGGATCCGCGCGGAGACGGTCGCGGCGACGCGGTCGTTCCTCCGCCGGCGGACGGCGGTGTTCTTCACCTTCTTCTTCCCGCTGCTGCTCGTGCTCATCTTCGGCGTCCTCGTGCGGACCCAGCCGGGGGGCGGCGGACTGTTCGCCCGCCCGGACGCGTACTACCTCCCCGGCTATCTCGCGACCGTCGTGCTGTTCACGCCGCTGTCGCGGATCGGTTCGGAGATCGCCCGGCATCGCGACGGCCACCGGTTCGAGAAGCTGGCGACGACGCCGTTGACCCGGGGCGAGTGGCTGCTGGCACACACGCTCGTCAACGTCGGCGTCATCGGGGTCGCCTCGCTGCTCGTGTTCGGACTCGTGACGCTCGTCACCGGCGCGGAGATCCCCGTGTCGGGTGACCTGCTTCTGTTGGTCCCGTTCGTCGCGCTCGCGGTCGTGCTGTTCTGCGGTGTCGGGGCGGTGCTCGGCCGAGCGTCGGACTCGCAGGACGGCGTCATCGCCGCCTCGAACTCGGTGGCGCTGCCGCTGCTGTTCCTCTCGGACACGTTCGTCTCGCCGGACCTCCTGCCCGAGTGGTTCCTCCCCGCGGTGAACCTCTCGCCGCTGACGTACTTCTCGCGCGGGGTCCGCGCGGTGACGTTCGCGGCGCCCGACGGCGCAGGCTTGGCCGGCGTCGGTGCGGTCGGGAACCTCGCGATCCTCGCGGTGCTCTCGGTCGTGTGCTTCGCCGTCGGCGCGGCGGCGGTGCCGCGCGGGGAGTGACGCGTCCGGCGGTCGGCGACGCTCCGGCCATCCGTCGGCTTTATTCTCCGTGGCGAGGTTCACTCGCGTATGAGTACTACCGATGCGTTCGCGACGATGCGCGATTCGGGCGTCGTCGCGGTGCTTCGCGGCGCCGAGCCCGGGACCGTCGTCGACACCGCCGAGGCGCTCGTCGCCGGCGGCGTGACGGCGCTCGAGGTCACGGCCGACACCGCGGGCGCGACCGACATGATCGCCACCCTCTCCGAGGAACTCGGCGACGACGCGCTCGTCGGCGCCGGCACCGTCCTCGACAGCGAGACCGCACGGGCGGCCATCGCCGCCGGCGCCGAGTTCGTCGTCTCCCCGTCCTTCGACGAGGGCGTCGTGGAGACGTGCAACCGCTACGGCGTGTTGTGCGCGCCGGGCGTGATGACGCCGACGGAGGCCGTCGAGGCGTACGAGGCGGGCGCGGACGTGGTGAAGGTGTTCCCGGCGAAGACTGTCGGTCCCGACCACGTCGCCGCGCTGAAGGGGCCGCTCGGCCACCTCGAGATCATGCCCACCGGCGGCGTCTCCCCCGACAACGCCGGCGACTACATCGAGGCCGGCGCCGTCTGCGTCGGCGCGGGCTCCGCGCTGGTCGACCGCGACCTCGTCGAGGCGGGCGACTTCGACGCCATCACCGAGCGCGCCGAGGCGTTCCGCGAGGTCATCGAGGCGGCTCGGAAGTAGCCGGCCGAAGGCTATTCGTCGCAGCCGGCTGTCGAGTCGCGTATGGCCCGCCCCGACGGACTCGTCTTCTTCCGCACCGCGAACCGCGAGCGCGTCGTCGACTGGTACCGCGAGACGGTCGACTGCGCGGTGTGGCTCGAACAGCCGGGCTGTACGATACTCGAACGCGGCGACTTCCGGTTCGGCCTCTGTGACGCCGACGAGGGGGACACCGAGACCGAGGGGATCCTCACGTTCGTCTCCCCCGACCGCGCGGGCGTCGACCGGCTGTACGACCGCGTCGGCGACGCCGCCCGCGAGGAGCCGCACGTGAACGAGCGCTACGACATCTACCAGTTCTTCGCCGACGACCCGGACGGGCGAACCGTCGAGTTCCAGACGTTCCTCCACGACCTGCCGGAGTGATCGCGGTCGGTGAGGCCGGAGGGAACCCGCGCGGTCGGGTCGTGGGCCGTTCCTCCGGCGGTCGCTTCCCCGGTCCGGTCACTCCTCGGCGCGGTCGCGGTGGACCGACTCCTCGTCGATCCAGTAGACGTACGTCTGCGTGAACCAGTCGGCGTGGACGACCGTCGAGGTGGCGGTGCCGTCGGTGGTCGACTCGCCGCCGGTGTTTGAGTAGGCGGTGCAGGTGACGACCGCGCGCCAGGCGTCGCCGCGGCGCTCGACGGCGTCGAGCTCGCACTCGGCGGACACCTCGGAGGTCGCGTCGTACCAGAGGCTGTTGTACACGTAGCGGTACTCGTACGTCCGGGCGAACGCGCCGACCGAGGACTCGTTCAGCGTCGACGGACGCTCCGGGGCCTCCTTCGGCCCGTCGGGCCAGTCGACCGATGTCCCGGGAAGCGGCGTCGACGCGGCCATCTCGGTCGTGTCGTCGGCCGACGCTGTCGCCGGCGATCCGTCGCCCGTCGGGGGGGCGCCGGGCGTCGCGAGACAGCTGCTCGTCGCGAGGAGGGCGACCGCTACCGCCGCAATGAGGGCTCGACTGCGGGGACGCATGCGTCCGGAACACCCGTTGCGGCCGTCAAGTGCCTTGTGTCGAGATCGACCGCTCAGTCCTCGGCGGCCTCGACCGGGATATCGACGCCGGGGCCGTCGGCCGCGGTCGCATCGGTCGTGCTCGTGTCGAGCCGACGGATCCGGTCGGCGGTCACCTCCGTCCCCGGCGAGTAGTGACAGATCGGCTCGCCGGCCGGCCGCTCGAACCCGTTCGCCTCGAACAGCGTGTTGGTCCGGATGTCCACGTCGGCGTCGGCCAGCGCCCACGGCTCGTGTGCGATGTCGCCGTAGTACACCCGGTCGCGACCCTCGGTGTAGAACCGGTAGTTCTCCACGAGGAACGCCTCGAGGCTCCCCGGCTCGGGCGTCCGAGTCTGGCCGTCGGGCCCGTACGTCGCGTCGAAGTCGGCCTCGGGCGCGCCGCGGTGGGCCCGGTGGCTGGTGACCGTCACGCGGTCGCCGTCGCGGGTCACGTCCATCGCGGCGCGGTAGTACGGCAGTTGAAACAGCGCCCGGGCAACGACGACACTGATCGTGTCGGCCGCGTCGAGGTTGAAGAAGTACACTCCCTTCGTGTCGCCGTCGGTGACGTACGTCCGGAGGTTCAGCTCCGGGAACGACAGCCCGAACGGCGCCCCGCGCGGCCGGATGTCCGTCATCTCGAAGGGGACGACCCCGAGGTAGGCGTCGCCCTCGTGTGTCGCCACCGAGAGGGGGTCCGGGAGGCGGGCCTCGACCGTCCCGGGGTCGACGCGCCAGTGGGCGAACAGGGCGTCGCGCCACCGCATCGACAACAGGCGTCGCTGCATACGATCCGTAGGGGACGCACACGGAAGGGTCAAACGGCCCTTTGAGCGTCCCGAACGGTTAGGCGCCCCGCCTGGGTACGGACTCGTATGCGACGTGGCTCACTCGCGACGGTCTGTTGTGTCCTCCTCGTGGTGCTCGCCGGCTGTGCGGGCGCGGGCGGCGGTTCCGACGCCGGCGGCGGGGACGGCGCGGCGACTGCCGTGGAGGCCGACGCCGAGGCGACGGCGGCTCCCGGGTCGGCCGCCGACGGTTCGGGGGGCGCCGGGTCCGGCGACGGCGGCGCGGACATGAACGCGCAGGCGACCGACCGACAACTGATCTACGAGGCGACCGTGGAGCTTCGCGTCGACGACTACGATGCCGCCAGCGCGGACCTCACCGCGATGGTCCGCGAGCGCGGCGGCTACGTCGGGAGTTCGCGGACGGAGGTCCGCGGCGAGGGCAACGAGACGTGGACGACCGGTCGACTCGTCCTCCGGGTGCCGTCCGAGGACTACTCGGACGCGATGGCGGCGATCAACGGGAGCGGCGAGGTCCGTTCGGTCGAGCAGTCGACGCAGGACGTGACCTCGCAGATCGTCGACCTGGAGGCTCGACTCGAGAGCCTCCGCGCCGAGCGGGACCGCCTCCGAGAGCTGTACGACCGGGCCAACGACACCGAGGACGTGCTCGCGGTCCAGCGCGAGCTCTCGGACGTGCAGACGGAGATCGAACGAACCGAGGCGCGGCTGCAGGGCCTCGAACGCCGCGTCGCGTACTCGACGATCACCGTCGAGCTCCGCGAGCCACGTCCGGACTACGAGCCGCCCGAGCGGAGCGCGTGGTACGAGACGCCGCTGACGGAGGCGTTCCTCGACTCCGTGCAGGGCGTGATCGTGCTCGGGCGTGGCGCGGTCGTCCTGGCCGCGTACGCGCTCCCGTATCTGCTCGTGCTCGCGGTTCCGGTGGCCGGCGTCGCGTTGGGGTATCGGCGCGCACGCCGGCGGTTCGGAGGGTGACGGGGCGATCCGCTGGGTACGCCGGCGGCGACGCGGAACCGGCCCCCTCGCGATCTCACTCCCGAACCGATTCCCGGACCTGATCGGGGAGCGCCTCCACGACCGCCGCGAGCGTCGCCTCGTCGACGGCGCCGACGTAGTAGCCGTCACCGGAGACGGAGGCGACGCCCGACTCGCTCGCGAGCAGCTCGCCGGCCTCCTGTTCGAACGGGTCCGGGTACGCGCAGACGATACCGGCGATGCTCCCGCGAGCGAGCAGCCCCCAGTCGACGCACGGCGACCACGTCTCCAGCACCCGCTTGCACCGGTCGGACAGCGCCCGTCGAACGGCGTCCGCCTCCGCACGGAGTTCCTCGTCGCGAACGGCGGGCAGCCCGACGACGAGCGAGATCGTCGAGCGATCGAGCGGCCGGTCACGAGGGGTCACCGACAGCGGCTCCCCGTTCACCGTCGCGCCCGCGCCGCGGACGGCGACGTAGCAGTCGTCGACCAGCGGCTCGTGGATCGCGGCGACGAGCGTCTCGCCGTCGACCTGCGCCGCGACGGCGGTCGCGATCGAGGGGTAGTCGATCGCGTAGTTGTTCGTCCCGTCGAGCGGGTCGACGATCCACTCGACGCGCCCGTCGCCCGAGCGTCCGGACTCCTCGCCGTGGAGCGTGTGACCCGAGAACTCCCCGCGGATCGCCTCGAATATCAGCTCCTCGGCCGCCTCGTCGGCCTCCGCCTTCACGTCGTCCGTCCGGTACTCGCCGACCGTGCCGCCGTCGCGGAACCGCTCGGCGAGGTAGTCGCCGGCCGAACGAACCGCCGCCTCGGCCGTCTCCGCGAGCGCCTCGGGGGTCGGAACCCCGGCGCCGTCCCAGGCGTCAGCGGCGTCCCAGCGGTCCGCGGCCTCCTCGGACGCCGCGGCGCTGTGGTCGGCCGCGACGTCCTCACGGCTCCCGCGTTCGAGGCCGTCGTCCTCGTCGGTCATTGTCGGGTGTGGACCGCTCGTCGGTTTCAACTCCCCGATCGCGTGGGGCACGGCCGATGAGCGCGACCGGTCGCACCGACGGATTCGGCCGCGACGACCGGATGACGAAGCTATTTCCGACGGCCAGCGGCACCACGACACATGACGGAACTACCCTTGGACGCCTTCTACGACCTGACGCAGGTCGGCGAGGTCGCGGTCTCGCCGACGGGCGACCGGGTCGCGTTCACTACCACCGAGTACGACCCCGACGCCGACGAGCCGGTCGGGTCGCTGTTCGTCGCCTCGGCCGACGGGGACCGCAAGCCGCACCGTCTCACCCGCGTGTCGGGCGCCTCCGCGCCCGCGTGGTCGCCGGACGGTGACCGCCTCGCCTTCCTCGCCGCCCGCGACGACGACGCCGAGCGACGCGTCGGTCGCGACGAGGGGGACGACGGGGAGGCCGACGAGGACGTCGAGGACGCCCCCGCCGCCGGCGGCAACGGCGACGAGGAGCCGACCCCGCAGGTGTGGGCGTTCGACCTCGCGCTCGGCGGCGACGCGACCCAGATCACCGACCTCGAGGAGGGCGCCAAGGAGTTCGACTGGGGTCCCGACGGGGAACGGCTCGTCGTCGCCGCGCGCGACCCCACCGAGGCCGAGCGGGCGTACCTCGACGGGCGCGAGGAGGGCGAGCCGGTCGAGACCGAGCGCCTCCAGCACAAACTCGACGGCGTCGGCTACACCGACACCGTCCGGACGTACCTCCACGTCGTCGACGTCGACACCGGCGAGGCCGAGCGCCTCGACGACGCCCACGGCGGCGGCGCCTATCAGGACCTCTCGGGGCTCCAGCCCGCCTGGGGCGCGAACGACCGGATCGCGTTCACCTCCTGTCGCGAGGACGAGCCGGACGACACGCTCGTTCGCGACGTGTTCACGATCGCGCCCGACGGCACCGGCCTCCGGAAGCTGACCGACGGCGACCTCTCGGCGAACGCGCCCGCGTGGTCGCCGGACGGGGACCGCCTCGCTTTCCTCGGCGGCGACCCCGTGAACTGGTGCATTCCGACGCAGGTGTACCTGTACGAGGACGGCGAGTACGCGTCGCTGACGGCCGACCTGGACCGGACGGTCGCTCGCGGCGGCGCGCCCGTCTGGGCGGACGAGGGGACGCTGTACTGCCGGTTCGGCGACGAGGCGCGCACGCGACTGATGCGCGTCGACGCCGACGGTCACACCGCCGAGCGCGTCTTCGAGGCGCAGGGCGGCGACCGCGCGATGGCCGGGTTCGACCTCTCGGCCGACGGCGAGCGCGCTGGCGTCGTCCTCTCGCACCCCAGCGACGGGCAGGACGTGTTCGGCGTCGACGCGGCGGACCTCGACGCCGACCACGAGGACGAGGCCCCGTCGCTGACGCGGCTCTCCGAGGTCAACGCCGACCTCGTCGACGAGTACCCGATGCCCGAGTCGAAGCGGATCGAGTGGGACAGCGACGGCGAGACCATCTCGGGGATCGTGTATCACGACCCCGACGTCGACCTCTCGGACGGTGACCACCCGCTCGTCGTCGCGATCCACGGCGGCCCGATCAGCTACGACGAGCCGGTGTTCAGCTTCGACCACGCCGCCCTGACGAGTCGCGGCTACGTCGTCCTCCGACCGAACTACCGCGGCGGCTCCTCCTACGGCCGGGAGTTCGCCGAGGCGCTGAAGGGGCAGTGGGGAACCCACGAGGTGACCGACATCGCCAACGGCGTCGCCGACGTGGTCGAGCGCGGCTGGGTCGACGAGGACCGCGTGTTCGGCTACGGCTTCTCCTACGGCGGCATCGCGCAGGGGTTCCTCGTCACGCAGGAGCCGGAGCTGTTCACGGCGGCCGCACCCGAACACGGCATCTACGACCTCCGGTCGGCGTACGGGACCGACGACTCCCACATCTGGATGGAGAACGAGTACGGGCTCCCGTGGGAGAACCCGGAGGGGATCGACGCCTCGTCGTCGATCACCGACGCGGGGAACATCGAGACGCCGCTGCTCGTCACCGCCGGGCAGGAGGACTGGCGGTGTCCGCCGAGCCAGAGCGAGCAGCTGTACGTCGCCGCGAGGAAGCAGGGCGTCGAGGCGCGGCTCGTCCTCTACGAGAACGAGCACCACAACATCGGCACCCCCGACCGCGCGATCCACCGGCTGGAGGAGCTGACCGCGTGGTACGCGCGCCACGACCCCGCCGTCGACGACCCCGACGCCGCCGACCCGCACGGGCGCGAGGACGGGGAGTAGCGCCGTTCTCGGTCGTCCAGGGCGCTGTTGCGGGTGGCACCGTCGCGGCGGCCGGACAAACGATTTGAGGGTCGACGCGGATCCCCCGTACATGGAGTTCGAGGTGATCCGGGGCGACATCGCCGGCCAGTCGGCCGACGCGCTGGTGAACGCCGCCGGAACGAGCCTGAAGATGGGCAGCGGCGTCGCCGGCGCACTCCGTCGGGCCGCGGGGGTCGGTCTGAACGAGGAGGCGATGTCGAAGGGACCGGTCGAACTCGGCGCGGTCGCCGTCACCGACGCGTACGACCTCGACGCCGAGTACGTGATCCACGCGGCCGCGATGCCGCACTACGGCGACGGCCAGGCCACCGAGGAGAGCGTCCGCGACGCGGCCCGGAACGCCCTCTCGGCCGCCGACGAGCGAGGCTGTGAGTCGCTCGTTATCCCCGCGCTCGGGTGCGGCGTCGCGGGGTTCGACCTCCGTGCGGGAGCCGGGATCATCGCCGAGGAGATCCGCGCGTTCGAACCCGAGTCGCTGCGGGACGTACGGTTCATCGCCTACTCCGAGGAGGAGTACGAGGCGGTTCGAGCGGCGGCGGAGCCGGCGTGATGCGGCGGCGACGCCGGCCGCCGACGTGCGGACGGGGCTGTGGCGGCCGATCGACGGGCTACGCCGGCCGTCGGAGCGCGAGTCGGGCGGCGGCGTGCGTGCGGAGGCGTCGACCGACCGCGCGGAGCAGGCGCGGACCGAGGGCGCCGGCGAGGACGCCGAGCGCGAGGGTCGGGCGGTGGAGGGCCGCGAGCGCGACCAGCGGGAGCAGGGCGAGCGCGAGCGCGACCGGGAGCGACGGGTCGCGCCGTCGTCGTTCGTGAGGCGATTGCGTGCGTGCGTGTGGCGTGTACATGGTGGCGTGAGTGGATGGCGGTCGATGAGCGGTGCGGGAACGGGCGCGGGACCGCCCGCCATCACGCCGGGATCGCGGAAACGACGCCGGAGGACGGACGGTCTATCGCGCGTGACGTGATCCGAACGTTGGAATCATCACGACAACACGTATGTGTGCAGACACGATAAACGTGGCCCGAGAACGTGACACACTCACACGGCTTCGTCCGTCGGCTCAGTGCGTCCCGTCCGCCGGCGCCACCGCTTTGCCCGTCGCGTCCGACGATCGGGCGTGCACGTTCCCGCCGACCCGCCGGCGACGTGTCCGGTCTGTGACGCCGCG